>JACCDZ011223493.1_pt1 | contig 65466 bp, 75 predicted proteins | sample 7449551 | NCBI WGS metagenome assembly JACCDZ01 (sample SAMN15323452, study PRJNA562643) | freshwater metagenome | isolation source: river surface water | place: USA:Blue River Watershed | collected 2017-08-18 | reverse complement strand
GCTAAATATGGAGATGTGTTTGATAAAATTGTCTCAACAGCAACTGCTTCACCATATTCTCATTGTGAACTTATCTTTAGTGATGGGATGTGTGCTTCTTCTTCTCCAAGAGATGATGGGGTGAGATTTGCGAATATCAACTTTGGGGAACATTGGGATATATTTGATCTTGATTCTAATTTATCTGAAAATGATGCTCGTTGGTGGTTTGCTTTTCATGATGGGGAGGCGTACGATTTTGCCGGGGCGATTGGTTCAGCTTTTGGTTTACCAGTCTATAGTAAAAAGAAAAAGTTTTGTTCACTTGCTTGCGCATCAGCTCTGGAACTAAACAAGATTAATCTAACTCCTGGTGGGCTGTATAAGAAACTTAAACAATTAAACTATATCTAAATGGAGGGGCAACTGCCCCTCCATTTCAATTTATTACAGACATACATCATTTACGTGATATCAACCTCTTTTATCATGCGAGGACATATGCAACCATCCCCATCTTATACCAAAATCCCTCAGGAAAATATCCGAGGTATGCTTGCTTTATTTAAAGCGAAAGCAACCGATCAGCGATTTAAGTTTATTAACATTGCAAAACTAACAACTGATAAAAATGTTAAAGAACTTTGTGAATTTAATATTTCAGTTTTAGACAAGCATATTAGTCGTTGTTCTAAGTTAACCCGTTCAAAAACACTTGTCGATCTTAATACCAATAATTACAATCAGCGGTTTATGGATATGATTATTGTTGGTTACTACGAAGGAGAAAAAATCGAGTTCAATGTGAAAAATATGGAACGAATTAAACCAGTTAAGAAATTAATCGTTGTATAGTTGGGAGATAACATGAGTCTACCTGTTACTGCTTTTACAGGAGCAAATGGTCTAGTTGAGTTAAAAAGACGAGACCGAGTTTCCCTTGCAAATTACATTGGAGATTTTATTAAACACAAACAACGCAGTTTGGATCATTACATTCAATCTGACTTTGTTACAATCATTACGGAGGTTGGTAAGGAGGAAAAGAAAATTCAAGAACAGTTAGATAAAATTGTTCTTTATGAGTTGTTTGGTACTAAGACACCTTACATTTATCAATTAGATTTGGTGTATGAGAAAAGTAGTCATCTTGCAATGAACGATCTTTTAAAAGTCATCTGTAAAAGACGTGGCGTTGAAATTCTTCAACGTGGGAAACGCTGTGCAGATGGATATCGTTTTTCAATTCTTATCGATGTTGCCAAAGGTGGTGATTTAACCGATGGCGTTGCTCGATTAGCAAGACTTGTTTATTTCCTTAATACGATTTAGGATACCAATATGAAACTTGTATTTCCATTTGTAAATGATCCAAAATTCATTGACTTTATTTATCAAGAAGAGTTACTGAATGCATGTATTCAAAGAGCCAAAGATAAATTTGGTTTGAATACTGAAATGAATCTGATCGATTTCTTTTTAAAGTGTGGTAAAGAAAATCGAATTACTCAACCATTAAAACTTCACCAATTCATAACACGATTCCCGGTGGCAGATGTAAACGAATCCATACTGTATGAAGCAGTCAAAATTTGGCATGTTGCCCTCGGTCATGCTGCGTTGGTACAAACAGAGTATGAACTGGGTCTTAAGTTTTTCGAAACTGTTGTACTTCGTCGATTTAGGGTTTTAAACGATGATACCAAATATCATGTTTTAATCGGGCGTGTTAAACTTGGTGATTTAGCAGATCGCACAGGCGCGGATTTTCTTGCCTTATTTGATCCTTATGCTGGAAGAGATTATGAGTTGTATCATGGTGCTACTGGAGATGAACTAATGTTTAATATGTTCTTCGGGTTTACAAGTCGATACCCTCGAGATAAACTGAAGTTAGATATTCATCAAGATCTTCGTTTTATAGAAGCGCTTAATATCTGGAAACGGGATAATCTTAAACCTCATTTGTTATCCAATATCACAACAGTTAAGGAGTTTGAAAAATGAAAATCATCCCAACATTCCATTCGATCATTGTGACCGATACAGTTTTAACCGCAGACCAAATGTATATTCACCATGATACCCATCGTCTTGAGGTAATGGGTAATCAACGTTGTAACTTACAGTGTACTACTCTTTATCCAAATAGCGATCTTGACCAAGCATTAGACTTTCTTAAACGTACCCCGCATCCTCGCGATGTGAGAGTCTACTCTGCCAACCCAACAGGTCCAGGTGTAACAGTGTTAACATCACTACTTCAACAAGTGAATGCGATTGTGTATGCTAATCACCAAGAATACCTACAAAACCTAGCTGCGATAAACCGTAGTTATGATGATTGATTAAAAATCAATTTAAATATATATCATTAACATGACAAACCCTACAAATTTGTAGGGTTTTCAATTAAACTTTATTTATCAAAAGGTAATCCAAATGAAATTAACCAAAGATCAACTTATCATGAGTTCTTTCCTTAAATTAATTATTGAAGGAAAAACTGAAGCCCCTATAGAACCTAGTACAAATTTTCAGTTATCGCATCAAAAACCTCGTATTGAGGTCGTCACAAAAGATAAAGAAGTTGATATTAAACTTGTTATTGATCATAGAGATTTTGATGTCCTAGAAAATTATATTGTGGGAGTAACAACAGCACCAGTGAGTAGTTTACCTGGAGTTTATGCTGTCACTTATAACTCGGACGTGTTAGTAACCTGTATATGGTTACGGGTTGATTATATTGTTGATAAGCAACAACAATTTGTTGCTAGATATTTAAGCCCATCTTTACTGTCTCTATTAACAGCAGTTGCGGCTGTTATAGACGTTAAAGATATTATTAAGGTGAAATCGCATCCTGAAATTCCATCTGATGCGGTCGTCAAGTCAGATGTCGGGGCGAAAATTGAATTTAAAGATTCTGACGTTCCAGAATATTGGGATACTCTGCTTGAATGTTATCCCGATACTAAATTAGGTGATCGAGTATGTGAGGCAAGAATCTATTTTGCTTGTTTCATTTTACAACTCAGGGCGATTAAGGAAAGTCTCAAAAATCTTGGTGTTTCTCCTTCTCCTCGTTTAATGGGTTTGATGTTACGCGATACGCTAGGAAAGAAAGGAGAGTCATTTAGCGATGTAGGTAAAGATATTTTAAATGGTAATCTTGATCTTATTCAATACTCTCAATTGTACACAACTTTAGGTTCTAAGGATGATACACTTCGCAAAATAAATGATTCAATTGATCATCTGATAGGTGCTATTCATTCTGGCAAAGGGCTAGATCAACTCTTGGAAGATGATAACGTTCGTGGCAACCGTCGGGATGGGGAACGTAATCGTTTTAGTCGTCGTTAAATAGTGGAGGGGGATACCCCCTCTTTCTATATTTAATTTAGGAATTTTAAAATGAAATGCGGATTTAAAGGTTGCGAAAAAGAGGCAATCGAAGAAGTAACAACTTCTAACGGCAGGATGTATCCGGCGTGTTCAGAGCATTTAATCTATTTTAATCCACATGTACTCTTCGTGAGTAAAGGTCTGATTAGTTTTAAGTCGACACCAAACGTTGAGATCAAAAACCCAATTCCCGGAGTTCGTAATGTAACGCGAAATCATAATTTTGGTGATTGGTCGGATGAGAAGATTGAAGAATATTTGATCAATCATGAGAAATTCATCAAGGTGAGAAAACTTGAAGATGGATCATGGGTAGGCATTATGCTTCTTCTTAAAACAACAAGCGTGTGTTGTGATATTGGACCTTCTACTCAATTTGCTTACCGCTGGTGTTTTAAAGACCCGGTAGAAGCAGAAGAGTTCTTTAATGAAGTCAAGGAGTTTGATGATCCACCTGAGAATAAAAGTTCTCTTGTAGGTCATCGTTTCACAGGTTATTCCCGTTTGTATAAGACTGACCAAGAAGGTTTCAAAAGATGGTAGCAGAGTTAAACCTCTTTCATTATTTCATAGGTGACCGTCGTCGTATGTCATTTAAGTACGATAACAGTCTTCGTGTAAGGTTAGAAAAGGTGAATAAGCAACTAGATTTACCTTTTGCAACAACTGTTGGATTTTTGTTGTTGGCGGGTTATCTTTATATAAAGAATAATCCAACTGCCCGTAACAAACCTTATGTAGCTAGCGGTTGGGATTTTAATACTTCATTGTATATTAATTCTAACTTTTATTCTCTTCGCGATGAAGCTAGAAAGTTAATAAGGTATAACAAAGGAGTAACCCAAAATACATTGCTTCATTATGGGTTAGTTGCTTTTGAAGAAGGACAAGATCTAAGTATTATCTTGTCCTAAATAATCTGTATCACACAGAGTCGACATTAGTTCGACTCTGTTCTTTTTTTAACCCTTATTATCAAGGAAATTATCATGGGAATTAAAGTTACCCCTGCAGGTGTTGAATATATTGAAAAACAACTCTGTGCTTTTACTACTGATTCGGAAGGTCAAACTACTGAGTATAAATATCTACATCAGCAAGATATGATTCAAAAACTATGCGATATTCTTCAGGCAGAACTCGTTAAAGAACCGATGACAATGGAACAATTATTGTTTCTGGGTTTAGGACCAGTTAAAGAACTCAAAAAAGGTCACCGCGGTAAACTCGATGATAAAAATTATTATGGTCGTAACGAGGATGGTGAGTATTATTTAGAACATCATTCTCCAGCTAATCGTGTTGTAAAAGGTTGGCACAAAGCCTTGATCAAAAAATTAAAAAAGAGACCAAACAAAGGTGAAGCTGAGCTACTTTTCAAAGTAGGGCAAGTAATCATTAATGGTAAACAAGATGGTTTTCGCACCTGATTAAATAGAGAACCTAGGTTCTCTATTTTTTTTTTAGGATTTTTATGAGATCCTACGGAGGTGTTTTATGGATGTTTTAGGTTTACAAAATTGGATTAACAGTAAGATTAAATCAGAAGGTTTAGGAATTACTTTACTTAAGCCAGATGGTAAGGGTGGACCAATAACTCGTGCAGCGTTTATTCAAGTGTTTGTGAATAAAAATGCAAAGGCAATTACGCAAGAAGAGAAAATGCTTATTGCACAAAGTTTAGGTGAGTCAACAACTAAACGAATTGATGCAGTGGCAAAAGTTGAATCAGCTGGAAGTGGTTGGTTTAATAATGGTTTAGTGAAGATTCTTTACGAACGCCATTACTTTTTTAAGTTTGTTTTAAAATCAATTAACTGGTTATCATTCGGTCAACTTTCTGCTCCAGGGTCAGGTGGTTACACAGTTGATGCTGATAATAATGGTACCAATGACAACTGGGATAAACTTGCAGCTGCAGCTTGTATAAACCCAGACGGTGCGTTACAATCAGTTAGTATTGGTTCATTCCAAGTTATGGGTAAGTGGTATAAAGAGTGTGGTTATTCTCATCCTCTAGATATGCTCTGGGATGCCCGTAACAGCGAATATGCACATTGGAAGATGTTGGCGGGTTTTATTAAAGCGAATAACCTTATCGGAGCGTTTAAGAAGATTTCAACAAACCCTGATGATTGCGTATCTTTTGTTAAAGCGTACAACGGTCCAGCTTGGAAAAAGAATGACTATGCTAACAAGTTAGCAAAAGCAATGCGTTAACAAAGTAATTAAGGAGTTTATACATGTTACCTACTCTTAGAAAACGATTGAAAACCATCTCAGATGGTAATAAAGGATTACAGGATATACTGCGATCCATGCAAGAAGGGACGGAAATTCTTTCTGTTGAGTCGTATAACGGTAAAGTACATAATACAAAGATTACTTTGTTAATTGATAATGGAAGTAATTATCCTAAACAAGAACGTTATGTAGAACGTGTTCATTTTTATAACCGAGTAGCATTAAATAAAGCTATTCCAGCAAATGCTGTCTATCCGAAAACCACAGTAGAGGATGCAATCGAAGTATTAAACCTTCAATATGGTTGTGACTTTACTTTAGATGATGTTGATTTAGTATCTGGTAGTATTGTGGCTAAGCCAACTTCATTAGGTTACTATAGTGAAGTTGAGGCAATAGAACCAGAAACAATCACTGCTGTATATAACTCTTTCTGCCAAACCATGACAGTAACTGGTGATGTTGGATTAGTAATTGAAACTAAAGACTCAAATGGTAATGTGATTGGTAATGGGGTGATTGGTTCAGAGGGTACAGTAACTTATCCATTAAATGGTACAGGTCAGGTGAATAATGTACCTATCTATACCAAGTCAGCCCATAGTAACACCGTATCGCATTCTTTAGTGATCTTGAGTGAGATTCAATTCACTACAACAGCAGGTGAAGTTGGTTACACGGGTACGGAAGGAGATCAAATACTTTTAAGTAATGGTACTATTGTAGACATTCCCGCTACAAGTCAAACATACTCATTTAATGTCCCAGCAGGTACACACAAAGTTAAATTAGTTGAATCGGTAGATAGAGATAATTCTGTTATAATATCTGGTGAAGCTTTAGTAGAACTATACAACTTCCCTACATTAAGTACAGTTACGCATTTTGGTTTCCATATTGGCGAGTCCCCTTCGTCAGATAACTTAACCAAAGTGCCTAATTGCCTCCCTAGTAACATTACAGATATTTCATATATGTTCGCAGGGGCAAGCTCATTTAATCAGGATATTAGTGGGTGGAATGTGTCTAATGTCACTGATATGAGTCGTATGTTCGCAGAGGCAAACTCATTTAATCAACCATTGAATGATTGGGACGTATCTAATGTTATTGAAATGTATGGGATGTTCAATAATGCAAGTGTATTTAATCAAGATTTGTCAATGTGGTGTGTGTCTAACATCCCAACTATGCCTATTGACTTTAACAATGGTGCTCCCTTATTAGTGGGTGCTAACTTACCTGTATGGGGTACATGTCCTAACCCATAATGGTTAGAATTTACTTTAAAGAAATCAATATTGGGTCAGTGAATATAATTAACCGCCCCTAGGGGCGGTTAATTATTTGTTTTAATTTATTATAGATATATACTATCTACATGATCTGAGCGATCATTATGAATACTTAGTTGTATTCAGATCAATCAAATCATAACCTTCAAAGTCCTAATAACGTTCTTAGATGAACAAGGAAATTTTATCATGCGTTGAAAATCTAAACTTCAAAGGCAGAGTATTTAAACTAAGCTATAAGAAGGTCCTATATACCGGTGTAGCAAAACGATTCAACTTAGATTTAGATTATGTTGATTCCAAATTATTTCAGATATATATTACTTACATGATACACTACCGTATCATTTAACTTTTATTTTCAAGGAAATAAACATGAACGTATTTCAACGCTACAATGTAGAAGCGGCTATAATTCGTGCTAAAGAAAACCAACAACGTGAGATCGCTAACAGTGTTTTAAATCGTCTTCGTTGGGAAGAGGATGATAAGAAGTTCTGTGAAGAACGTTATCCTTTAGATAAGGAAAGAAAAGGTGTTTACACTGTAGTTGAACATTGGGACGGTATTCATATCGTTCTAAACGAAAACACAACAGAAGAACACATCTTTGGCGTCGAGTTTCGTACAAAGTACGATGCTGAGTTTTCATTGAAAATTCATGAACTTGTAAAACCAGTTCCAAAACCAATCATTATTGAAAAAGAGGATGATGGTGATGGTTGGATTTAAAAAAGAGGATTCCCTCTTTTTTTTTTTATTTATTTACAAAGTGGAAGTATAAGATGAAGAAACTTATCATAATGAATGAAGTTATAAACCGGAGTAGAAATGTCTAATGCATTATTGAGTTGGGATGATTTTGATGAGCCAGAAACAGCGATTGAAAAAGCAAAAAAAGCGGTAAGTAATATTGATACCACAGAAGCAGATAAGGAATTTGAAGAACATTCAGCTACACTTCAAAGTCGTAAGGAACTAAAAGAGTCGGGATTAGCGAAAGTACAAGGTACACCAATCACAAATCCAACTATGACTCAACAGCAACTTACAGCAGCTAACCAGAAGCTTCTGGAAGAAGCCATGAAGATCGTAGATGTCATGGATGCACAAATGGTAAAAGAAGGTGCAGTGAATGTATCAGATAAGTTTCTGATCAATTGTCGTGCTGACTTAAACCAATTAGTACCGTTCAAATACAATCAGATGTGGGGGTTGTATTTGACAGGTTGTGAACAACATTGGATGCCTGCCGAATATAGCCTTGAAAAGGATAAAGCCGAGTTTAACAATTCGGTTAAAGATGATGGCGCTCCTGTTTCACAAAAGTCAATGTTGGCTCGTGCTTTTTACATGTACCGTACCAGGGTGAGTCATTTTGGTGAGGTTACTTTACTACAAATTTACCGTTTGATCACTAATCCAGAGTGTCGTCAATATATTTTACGCCAAAGTTTTGAATCAGCACTTATTCATCATGCATGGATTCATATCACTGAATCTCTAACTGATGCAGTTACACTTGGTCAACATATAGCTGGTGGTAATCGTCTAATTGACCAAATCGCTCCAGCAAATGTAACCTTCGTTGAACGTAACGCGAAGTTAAAAGAAACCACAGCGTTTCTTAATTCATTAACTGCAGAAACAGCATCAGTTGAAGACATGCGCAAGTTTGTGCTTAACTTGATGACGATCTATGGTTACATCAATTGGACAATGGTTATTGGTCCGTATTATCAAATTCTCAATGGTTCACGTCAAACTGCCAAATTAGTACATCTGACCCCAATCTTTGAAAAGTTAATTCGTGATGCTTCAACTCAAACCTTATTCGCTAAGGAATTGATTCGTGGTATTCTAGAAGAAAACCCTCAAATTAAGGATCCTCAGTTTGTCGCAGAGGCTAATAAACAGTTCAAAGAGTATTTGTCCTTTGAGCAGGATTTAGCATCTACTTTGGCGAATACTGATACTGAATATAAAGAAGTTGAACATTTAGTGGATTATTACATGGTCGATTTCTTTAATGAGATTGGTGTTGAGTGTAATTATAAGTTCAATCGTAACACGATGTTTAGTGATGTTGATTGGTTCAAAAAGATGGTTGTTAATCTCACCCCTAAATTAAATCATGAGGCAGGATTAGGTGGTGGACACTTAAATTGGTAAGGATGATTATAAATGGCTCGTTGTTCAGAAAAAGGTTGTAAAAATGGTGCGACAGAACGTCGTGTGATCTCGAAGGCTGGAGAGTGTGTAAAGAGTCGTCCAGTTTGCAAGAATCATTTTTTAGGTGGGATAGGTAAACAAGATCTTGGAGTGACTAAGGGTTTCTATGATGGTTTTCGTATTGTCATTGCAAACGGTCCACCTGGCGCTGGCAAAGACACAACGATTGAAGAATTGTGTGAGGGGTTGTCTTTTAAGGGTAAAGGTCGAGCTTTTATCTTAAGTTACAAGAAAACACTCTATAAAGCAGTTGCAAAGCGTTGGGGTTTAGATGTCGAATACGTTCAAGGCTTAAATGAAGACCGCGGGACTAAAGAAGTTCCAATGGAATGCTTCGGCGGATTGTCGGTGCGAGAAGCACTAATTAGTGAGTCAGAAGATCACATCAAGGCACAATATGGTGAAGATGGTGTTGCTAGAATTACCATTGATGAGTTACTCGAAGAAATCAATCCTGAACCACATGAAACAATTCTTCTTTTAAATCCAGATGGTGGGTTTAATGCAGAAGCTGATTATATTAAAGAACGATTAGGTCTGACCGATGAACAATTATTTGTGATTCGTTTACTTAGAAAGAATTGTTCTTTTCAAAACGACTCTCGGGAATTCTTACGTAACCCTAGACTTATCATTCATAATGAACATAGTAAAGAATGGCTAAGCGAACAAGTAGTTAAACCTGTACAGAAATGGCTGGATGAATAACCCTATTATATGTGGTAGCCCCATTACCCACAGGTAAAACCTTGCTTTGTTTTACTTTTGTTTACGAAACTGACTCCGTTTTGGAGTCAGTTTTTTTTTATGCAATTTATTTTAAATATACATTATTATAGTGGAAATCAACCAACGGGTATTATCAAATGACAACCATCCATATTAATCAAGGTTACGATACAGACAATCAACTTTTAGAGTTACTTCAATCTAAAATACCAGAAGACTGGAAAGTTGATATTATCTTCAAGTCAATGGTTGAAGGTTCGGAAGATAAATTTAATTATGAACCACTCTTCTACAATGATGGGCGGTATTATAGTAATGGTCAAATGATCTACATTACTGCTAAACTCGAACGTTACAGCACAAACACTTATGAAGTGGAAAGTAACCAGCTTAAGCGTTTGCGAGATATTTTTAACCGGGTTCAGTATCTTGCAACTGTTACCCCAAAAGAAGTGTTAAAGTTCGATGAAAGACCTTTAATTGAGGAGAACAAGAATCGCTATAATGATGAGTGGGGTAGCCACTGCTACCATCATCATCCAGAGGAACGTCCAGCATTTCGTCGCTATTTGGTTGAACGTGATTCATTTGGTTCAGAGTATGCAAATTGGTGCTGGTCTTGTAGTGAAAAGGCAAAAGCCCATGAGCGGTTGGTGGAGTTATGTCCACAGCTTTGGGATGAATGTAACTGTGGGAAGAAACAACCACAGCTACAATCTTTTCAAGACCCTGATGAAGGGCACAATGGTCCAACCTATGAACGTTGTGATGATTGTGCCAAACGTTTCTGGGACAGATGGCACGCAGAAAACGCCTATGATGATGACTATTACGATTAATTAGAAGGAGCTTCGGCTCCTTTTCCTTATGCGCAAAATTTACAACCTGACATTATCTAAAGAGATAGGAGAAACTAATGTCAACTGAAAATCAAACTTTAACACTTACCTTTGGTCAAGCGATGGATATCGTAACCTCAACTGGGCAACCAGTTGCTTGTGAATATTGGCATGGTGAGGAACAACTCTCTGCAAACTCTAATACCAATCGTGTTGCAGAGGCGGATCTATGGAATCCGCTAAACAAAGAAGTAGCTCGTCGCAACGGAGGTTACGCGAATAATCTACCTTATTTCACTAAAGTTGTCGGTGAGAATATTCAGATGGGCTGGCAACCTACCCAGGAGGAAATGTTTGCAAAATGGCAGTTAGCCAATGTTCGTCATTTTCTTGATTCGGTCACATTGACAGATAATCAAGAAGAAGATGCAGAAGATCTTGAATTACATTTTTATCCAATGAATTCAAAGAAACTTCCTACTGTGTTTCCTTATTGGATGCTTTACGATCAAGGAATGGTTAAGGAAGGTGAGTATGTTGTTTTTGCTTCCAAAGACATGCGGACAAATATCATCAATTGTTTAATTTACGATGCAATGGTAGCAACTTACAGTATGCGTATTTTAAATTCTATCCATGACGGGTTTGTTATCCGAGATAAAGAACTTGTCGATGGAACCTGGAAAAATTATTTAAATCAAAGATCTTCAGTATATGCTCTTGTGTTAATTGAAGAAGATGAGTCTTTGGCTGAGTTAATAGAAGCGTTGGAATATAGTTCTATTTTAGTTGCTGATGCGAAAACAGTTAACGCGGATCAAATACTCGAAGCACATCGCTTGGCTACAGTTGATATAGCTGAAGGTGCAGACTTAACCTTTGCTTTAATTGATTTTGATGAACAAATGGGTTATTCAGTTGAACCACAGGACTTTTCAGAATAAAATGTTGGCAAAATTTTTTCTAGTGGTTGCAGTTGTGGGGATGTATATTAACATCCTCACACTGTATAAATCACTTAAGATTATCAAATCCAACGAACGAGTTGTTAAGAACAAACTTGATGTGAAGTTGTATAAAGAACCGATTAATTTTAGATTCTTTTATATTGTTATTATACTTCATCTCATAGTTTGGAGCTACAGCACTTATGCGTTTGATCTTGATAATCTACCACAAACTATCCAAAAACTTGTTTGGATGAATGATAATATTTTACTTGTAATGTTTGCAATGTTTAGTATTGGATATTTTGTTTTCGGTGGTAAATACTGGCAAGATCCGATTAGAAATCATAGCAAGATTACATTTAGGGTATTTGGTGTTGCAGTTTCCTTTGCACTTACTATGTCAGTTCATTTTGTAATTTATTTCGTTGAATTTAAATTACTTTAAACCTATATTATCAACATGATGTAATCAACCCAATCTTATCGATGGAGTAAATTAAATGCAAGCTAAAAGAATTATTTTTGGAAAAGATGCTCGTTCACAAATGTTAGAAGGAGCGAATATTCTTGCGATGGCAGTGTCTGCCACATTAGGTCCACGTGGTCGTAACGTGGTGATTAAGAAGGCTTATGGTGTGCCACACATCACCAAAGATGGCGTGACGGTTGCTAAAGAAGTGGTGTTAGAAGATGAGTTCCAGGACATGGGTGCTCAGCTACTTCTCGATGCGGCTTTGAAGTCAAATGAGACCGTCGGGGACGGTACAAGTACCTCCTGTGTCCTTGCAAATGCAATTTTGCAAGAAGGCGAACGTTATATTCAAAACGGTTCTGATCCAATGGATTTGAAACGCGGTATGGACTTAGCATTGATTGAAGTATTAAATCAATTACCAAATGTATCTCGTAAAATCGCAACAGCTGATCAAGTCATTACAGTTGCAACTATTTCGGCGAATAACGATGTCAAGATTGCTAATTTGATTTCTAAAGCAGTTGCGGAAGTAGGTAAAGATGGTTTAATCACTGTAGAGCGTGGTGGAACTAAGGATGAGTTAGAAATCATAAGTGGTTTTAATATCGAAGAAGGTTATCAGACTCCAACTTCTGTAACCAATGAAAGTCGTATGTTGGTTGAATACGATAATCCTTGGATAGTGTTAGTGGATCAGGATTTGAATAACCCAAACGATATTATTCGAACTCTAGAAATTTCTGCGAAGGCAAATCAACCTACCGTTGTTATTGCCAATCGTTTTAGTGATGAGGTGCTAGAAATCATCAATACAAACAATGCGCGTAGCGGTCTTAAGGTTTGTGCGGTAATTGCCGATGGTTTTGGTGATAGACGCTCTGATATTCTTGGTGATATTGCAATTTATACCAATGGTGAAGTTCATTCGCAAACCAGTGGTATTAAAATCGCAGGAACAAGCGAACGTTTCTTCGGAGTAGCTGAGAAGGTAATTATCTCTCGTAGCGAAATGACGATTCTTAAAGGCACTGGCGCTAAGGAAAAGATTGAGGCACGTGTTGAAAGTATTAATACTTTGTTAGAAGCGGAAACCCGTAAGTATGACAAAGATAAATACGTGGAACGTATCTCTCGTCTTCAAAATGGTGCGGCGCTTATTCGTGTGGGTGGTTTAACCGAAGTGGAAATGAAGGAGCGTAAAGATCGTTTTGATGATGCCATTTGTGCAGCCAAAGCCGCGCTTGCAGAAGGTATTGTTCCAGGTGGTGGTGTAACCATGCTTCGTTTGGCTAAGTACTTAGAAGAGGAGTGGTTAACAACTAATCCGACGACATTACAAAACGATGATCAGGTCATTGGTGTCAAAGTCTTGATTAATGCGTTGCGTAAACCAGCACAGGCACTCCTTAGTAATGCAAGTGAAAAAGTGGATGTGGTGATTAATAAAATTCTTAGTCACAATCACTTCTACTATGGTTATAACGCAACTACTCGTGAATATGGCGACATGGATGTGATGGGTGTTATTGACCCAGCGAAAGTCACCCGTTTAGCATTGGAAAATGCAGTGGGTGTTGCAAGTTTGATGTTGACGACTGAAGTGATGATCGGATTCGCTGAAAGTAAGAAACCAAATGCAATTGATGTGTTTAAAAGCAAAGCTGATGGATACTAATCCATCAGCTTTATAACTGTGTTTATTATCAACAAACACTAAACTAGAAACCCTATATTATCAAAGAGGTTTAAAATGATCGGACCTACAGCCGAAGAAACAGAACAGTTTATCATTCAGGCACATGGGCAGCAAACCCGCCGACGTTCTTATGTTTTATATCATACTCATCCTATTGCTGTTTCAAAAATGGCATTAGAAATTTTAGTCTCTGAAAACCCTAATGTATCTGATAGAGATGCTGAGTTTGTAGTCAAACTTGCCTTACTCCATGATGTCGTTGAAGATACAGAAGTTGACTTCATGATGCTGGCTAAGATGGGTTATCCTATTACATTGCTTAACTCGTTATATTTGTTAACCAAATTTGACGATGAAGATTTAAAAGAGACTCATAACGAGAATGTTACACGGATCATTGAATCAGAGGATATCTTTGCAATCATTGTTAAAATGGCTGACACCATGCACAATGCGATCATTGATGATTCAGAAAAGCAATGGTTCCATGAGAACAATCGTGATCCATCTAAAGACACACAACGTTATGTGGCTTCACATGCTCGTTTAACCACATGTCCAACAATGGTTGCATATCGTGATGCTCACCGCATCGATGAAGATATCTATGAGTAATTCTAAGATTGGTTTAGTTTATGATATGTTAGGGTAATATATAGAGGAGACTAGTCTCCTCTATAACATCAACTTTTCGGAATTAATAAAAATGAATTTATCCGATGTAATACTTATTAGTTTGGGGATGATTGTTCTTTTTGCGCTTTTGCTTTATCTACTTAGGATACGAAGAGAACCTCCACAAATATTTTTAAGAGTGAATGTAAAATCCAGTGACCCTCGCGCTGTTGAATTTAGAGTTGACTCTATATACTCTGATCTTCATTTACAAACATTCACTTATGCACTTACTTCAAAATCTGAGCTAGAAGGAATTCTTTTAACTTTTATTTTGGATAAGTTCAAATATGAGGTTGGGATAGCAGACAATATTAGACTTCGTGATTGTATTCTCGATGGTCGAGACTTTTATCTGAACATCAGTTCGGATAAAACGAAAATTAAGTTAACCGTTATTTATCAGAAATCAGAACCAAGGATTAAACGTTCATGCTTACCACAGATTCAGCCTTCAACCGATTAGCTAAGCGTTATGGTGAGTTACTTAACCAGCCTGGAATGACCACACAAGAAGCCTTGAGATTAGCAGCTTATGAACCATTTAAAATGGAACTGGAACACAAAATAAAACTCTCAGCTATTCTAGCACTCGTATTAAATAACCTTCGCCGCGAAAACATTCGTAAAGCAAATACACTTTCCAAACTTGAAACTCTCGGTAATAAAAGCCATTTACAGCATCGTCTGGAATCAATCAGCTCTAAAAGCGCTGGGTTAAATGCTCGTAAGGAATTAATTGAACATCTTTTAGCCTCCCCACTCGTGCAAGAAGAAAATGGTGATATTTCATGTGAGTGTTGCCGCCGAACATTCAAGTACCATCCCGCTAAAAAGGATTAACAGCATATAGAAAAAAAGGGAACCTAGGTTCCCTTTTTTTTTTTACACGTTTCCAAAATTAAAAGGTAAATTAATGATCTCAACGCCAGTAATCGTTATCGTCTAGATTTCCAAAGTAACCTAGTGATGTTGATTTAGCTTTGATCTTCCAGTTGACAATTTCAATATCATCTTCAGTGAAATCAAATCCATGTTCCCTAAAGAACTGTAACGTAAGTTGTATGTCCAAGACAGGAATAATCAAATCTTCCGGTACAATTTCACGGATGTCAATTCGATCGTATAAACAAGAACGCAATACACCATCAGTGTTTAGTCTTGATAAAGGCTCTTCATCGATCACCCATGGTTCAACCTTTAAGATAACTTTTGTATTGTGCAGGTTGTATTCAATTTGTTCAACGGAAACAACCTCAATCCCAGGGTAGGAAGAACCACGTAAGTCATTTAATGAAATGTTTTTACCATCTAATGAGATATAAACCCGTTTTCTTAGGCTAGGCATTGTCATGAGTTTCTCCTACCCGTGGTAGTCCTTAGAGAACATCCGTAGAATGATATACAACATAATACCAGTACGAATCATTGCGATCGCTGCTGAATTAGAATTTTTTACATTCTTCTTAATAAACTTTTCCCCGATTTCCCGCATCTTCTCAACATCACCCTTGGCTTTAGATGCCATGTATAAGGATTTCATGTAGGTAAGTAACTCAGGCAAGTTCTTAACTTTCTTCGCAGTCGCAGGATCAGTAGCCACTTTTTCAAAACAGTGGGTGACAATTAAATCTAACCATTCGTCAACCAGCTTGTTTTTCTTCGCATGTTGTTCATGAAAAGTAATAAGTGAAGCTGCCAGTGTGTGATCTCGCAACGGAGGTAGCATTGAAACAACGACAGTGATTAAATCCTTTTTAATGAATTCATTCATTGGCGAGTTAACAACACCTTCGATATAAGTTCGATAACTAGTATATTTCTTACTCATATCCTTAATAACAATATCCCCCTCTAAATCGCTGAAGTAGGATTGTTTGTGACGACGCATTTCCTTTTCTTTGATTCTTGCAAGAACTTCCCAAAGATTTTTAATGATTGAACGCAAACGACCTTGGATGTCAGTGATCATGTATTGAATATCACCATCATCATTAAACTTGGTTAACGTTTCAGCATGAATCCCTTTTTCACTGATAATATCTTCAGTACGTTCAATCATTAACCCCATCCAGCTTCCTTCTTTACGAAGTGTGTATTTCATCGACAATTCATCATAGATCATTTGTGACAATTCTGGATTAACAGGATGTGGAAAGAAGTGTGTCATAAGTGAAGTAATCAGTTTGAAATTCATAATCAGAATAGACTGATACATCCCTGATACTTTATCCTTTGCAGGTAAAGTTGAATTTTTAAACCGATGAGCAAGCCAAAGACAGGCTAGGTTCATTACATCAGTTCCACGAACCCAGTCTTCGTTTACAGTAGGGAGTTCTTTAACCTCGCTACGAATTTCAGTTTCTTCAAGACCTAAGATGTCAATTAAGAATGAGTGACGATCTGCCGTCTTGAATTTAACGGGGTAGACACCGATGGAGTTCCCACCAAAGAACTGAATACTATCTTCAGAGGCATTTACAATTCCAGTGCCATAGTTTTCTAATTTTTTAATCAATCCACGGTCAAATTTAACAGATGAACCGTGGCGATCGAATATCGATTTGATGTTCTCCGCCATAATTTCAATCCTCCAAGTTCAAATGATTACAAAATAAAATTATTACAAATACACATTATTTACATGAATGAGCTGCATAAGTAAATTACAGAGAGATTAATCTCTCTGTAATTTAACTTCTGTGGAATGAATAAGTAAAGCTACGTTAGTCTTAAGCCCTAATTTAATCATTGAGTAATTTGATTTATCACTCTTCTCTTTAGTGCTCTTTTTAGTTTTACCTACCGTAGCTAAGCTGTTCGTACCCGAAAATTGCTTGAGTGTTGCCGCCTCGATTTTCATATTCCCTTGCCTTGAATACTTACATATAAATAGGGTGTTTATTTTACCAAATCATCTATTCATTTAGATAAACAAAGGAGTACATTATGTCAATAAAATTAGCCTCAATTATGGCTGTTGATTTAGGTGGTGGTATCGGATACAAAGATCAGTTACCTTGGCAAAGTAATCGAACAGATATGCGTTGGTTTAAAGACGCAACTCTTCTTAAGCAGGTCATTGTAAGCCCAACCACATATGATAGTATTCCGAGTGGTTTACCAGAGCGCCATGTAACTATTGCTCGTCGCCAATGTAAAGACGAAACCAGAGAAACATATTTGAAGGAGTTAGTGGGTGATCCCATCACCGAATTCTTTAATAGTATGTTTAATAAAGGTACTACAAAGTTGGGTGATTTACCTATTGTTATCGGTGGGAAAAAGGTTTATGAGTCGTTCCAACCAGAAACTGTTACAAAGTTTATTACCGTTATTCCTGGATACCATGAAGCGGATACCAAGGTTGAGTTAGATAAGCTGTTTGATAAAGAGAACTGGAATGTTCGTTTCATGGGTGGTTCTATTAACCATGATCAATATTGTTATCTTATTATCCTTGATCGTAAAGGTGAAGAACAACTCCATCACGGTATGGTTGAAGAGGTAAACAGACATTTTGAACCTTATGTTAAACTCACTTTGAAAGAAGGAATTACACTCAAACCAGGTTGTCATGGAGTTGCTAAAATTAACGAAATTGTTGCAATTCCTAAAAACTGTACAGGCGTATTCTCCATACGTTTGTCACTTGCGAAGAAAGGACTTTATACATCAGGTCAACTCTTCCGTCGTAACTGGATAGGTTATCCAGAAATCGTTATTACGAACAAGGAACTCACCACAATTGAATTACCAGCCGGTGCTGAAATTGGTGAACTTGGTCTTGTTAATGCTCAATATAGAGGTTAAATAAACACATGTCAACTTTAAATGCTCAAATGCTAAATACCCTTCGAGTTATCGCAGAAGGGGAAACATTGGTCGATGATAAGGATTTATTACCAACAACCTTATTCGACCACCCAGAAACATTCAATGATGTTGTCATTGATATGTTACAAGGTTCTGGTACACCAGAGGAAATTCGTGATTTAATTAAATATGCAATCACGGTTGACACCAATATTCGTTATCGTTATAACCCAGATGAAGTCGCACAATTATCAGATGGTGATGGCATTCCTCCTTCTGCTTTTGCCCAAGTATACGATATTATTGATCGTAACTTTAATGTATCCGAGGGTCAAGCCGTTGCTGGTGCGATGGATGGTACAGTGTCTTATGTAATGTGTGGTTTGGCGGGTGTAATCCGTCGCAATTATAAAGAACTGTATGAAGATGATTCAGTCGCAGCTTTTTATAACTACATCGCATTACATGCAAGTCTATCCAGAACAAATCCAAGTTCACTTGAGTGTTGGTGGTTAGATACTTTGTTTGGTATCTACAGCCAAACAGACAAAATTGAAAGTATTGAAGATACTTTCTTTACAGATGCAGAAGCAGTTAATATTGCAATTGAAAACTGGTACTGTGAGTTCGTTAGACCGTTACAACAGTTCTGGGATGATGCTGCATTGGTAGCGAATGAGTATAACCCAAATCATCTTATCTCTTACCTTTATGACGATTTACAAAAGACGTTTGAAGATTTGTACGAAACAGGTATTGCCAAAGTGGAATCTGGTTTTGTTTCCCCTATCTCTTCGATAAGTGTTCAGAAGACCGTTACGAATATAGAACAGATGATGTTTGCTCTATTAACGAGTGAATAATCGTAATAAAATAAAAGGGAGTTAACTCCCTTTTATTTTTGTCATTTGCTGGATTTTATGACCTTAAGATTAACCAACACGAGTAATTGACATGAGTGAAACTAACACATCAAAGATTGACATTGCCCCATTAACTTTAGTGGTGTCAGAAGCTTTAGACCCTCGCGTTCGCCGTAAGTTAGAAGCTGAACAGCAAGCTGATGTAAAAACATATAAGGAGCTTACTCGCTCTTTAGAAGTACAAGAAGATTTAAATAAAATCCGCCAAGAGGTAGAAAAAGATGGGGAAGAGGCAGATCCATTCAAAGCACCTGACGCAACAGAAAACCAACCGCAACAAGCTGATGAGCAAGCACAACAACCAGCTGAGGCTCAAAACCCTACACCAGACCAAAACGCAAATGCCACAGCACAACCTGCTGATGGTGCAGCAGCTCCAGCAGCGCAAGCGCCGGCAGAAGGAGCAGGAGAACAAAATCAAGCAGCTGCAACCCAAGATCCTAACACTGGCGGAAACGATGCAGCGGGTGGGGCAGCTGCTGCTGGAGGCGACGAAGACTTATCGGCAGCATTTGAAGGTTTTGGAACTCAACTCCCGTCGGACTTGTTAAGACGAGTAGTAAAAGATTACATTAAGATGGAATCTAGTGACACTGATTCTACAGGTGAACTTGACCACATTAAATCTTTTGTTTACATCGACTTAAGTGAAAATGCGGTAGAAGGTGATACGTTAGAGTCAGTACAAACTCTACGTGATCCAGAGAACACTATTGTGGTTATCAATGAGGAATCTATTCCTGATGCTGATACAGTAGTTCGCGCTCGTCAGATTGCAGAGCAACTTTCAAACCGTGGTGTGAAAGTCTTCTATGACCTAGAAGAAGCCACCGAATATTTAAATGACCTATACGATATTGTCGCTGGGCGTAAAAAGGAAGCATAATGTTAGCTTATAAAGATTTAGTTGCCGATGTAATCAATAATGGCAAATTAGTAAACACAGGCAAAGGCAAAACAAAACGTTTGATCGGTGCGATGGTGCGTTACGACGTGGCAAATAACTTGCCTGCAGTAACTGGTAAAAAAACCAATATTAATTGGGCTTTACTTGAGATGGCAATGTTCATTAAAGGTGAACACCATACTGATTTTCTAAAACCTTATGGTGCGGAAAAGATTTGGGAAAAGCAAGCTTTAACTAATGACTTCGTGGTTAATCGTCCAATTAGCCCTGTTTTAGTTTTGGAACAATACAGCAAAGTTTCTGGGCTTACTCCAGAAGAAGCAAAAGCAAAGTTTGAAGAAGTAGTAACAAAATACCAGTTACGAATGCAAGAGATTGGACAAGAGTTTCAGGTCACTGATCCAAATCAATCATTCGATGAAGTTGCTTTTAAAAGCAAAATGGATGAAAACCAGGCTGAATTTGAAAAGTTCTTCAGTGATCTAGGCATAGAGATTTACGAACCACACACAGTCATTACCAAAGGTGAAATGGGTCCTACCTATGGCGCCCAATGGCGTAACTGGTTAGCAATCGATCCGCAATCTGGTACCAAGGTATATGTTGATCAAATTAAAGAAGTTCTCTGGAAATTAGAAAACCTACCTGATTCTCGTCAAAACATTTTATCAGCATGGAATCCTGCGGTTATTGCACGGGAAAATATTCCATATGACAGAAAGATTATTGCGGGTTACATGGGTCAACCACCATGCCATTTAATTACACAGTTTCTAACTGATGTGGATGAAGAAGGTAATCGCACATTGAATGCAGTTTTATTCATTCGCTCAAACGACTTAGCTTTGGGTCATCCGTTCAATGTTGTGGGTTATGCTGCTTTGCTACATCTTATCGCAGCAAAATTCAAATGGGCAGTGGGTGAACTCGTTGTTCAAATTGGTGACGCGCATATTTACGAAAACCATTTGGAAGGTATGAAGACTTATCTTTACGATCGTCCAATTCATACTCCACCAACATTTAAATTAGCCGAAGGTGTGGATATTGACAACTTCACGGTTGAAGATTTATTTGCTGCAGTGGGTGAATATACTCACGAAGCTTACATGCCATTTGAAATCAACGTATAAGGTTTTTTAGTTATGACAACTACCAAAATTGCAGAACAGTTGGTAAAAGCAACTGCTGAGTTTTTTAGTGCACGCTTAATCGCACGTGTAGATCTTCTCACTAAATGTGATGGCGAAAAGGCAATGTACATTGATCCTTTGGGTACTGCTACGATTCCAGACCCAACATCAACTGGACATAACTTGTACAAATTCATCCCTAAGGATAAGAGTTTTATTCAAGAGCTTCATTTCCAATCGGGTTCTCCATCTCAAGGCGTAAATGGATTAAGTAATGAAGCAGCAATCTCAGCGGTGCTCCATCGCATCAGTAAGCAAAACGAAACTTTTCCTTCTCCTTATAATCAACTTGCTATACTTTGTTTACAAACAGCTATGGCTGCTTTACACACTCGCGTTAAAGACCGTCAAGAGTTTGGTATCTACGATACTAATGTGGTGGAACCATCTGGTCAACAAGATGCAGAAGTTAGTAAAGCGTTATCAATTGTCAACTGTATTGGTCTGTTAGGTGACTTGATTATTGCGTTTGATCGCTCATACGCATTAAACTTATCAACAGCAATCCATAAGCAAGTCAACCGCCTAGCAGACTTTGTAAAACCTGATGATGAAGTGAATATTTTGTCTGCAACAACAATGATGGCGGTTGCAATTCAGGCATCTGGTATTGGTACATTCTGGCGTAGTTTAGCCAATAGTGTAAAACAAGAAATGAGAGGAAGTGATAATGAGTCAGAGAAAGATCCTTCAACTGACCAGTCCGCTTGATCGTTTCCAGGAATTTGATAAGAAAGTAGACTCAGTTCTACTTTCTTTAGATGATCTAGGGAAGTTGTATACGGATTTGGGATTTACCGAAGCGGATATTAAGGACATGACTGTTCACAAAAAAGAACAGTTCAGGGAAGAGTTGATGCAACATGGTCAAATGTGTTTGGCGATGATTAACCATCCTTTACTTCATGTTTTAAAAAATGCACGCGAAAAAGCAAGAGTTGCTGGGGATGATCTAGATCTTTATAAAACACCGACTGGAATCTGGCAGCATTATAAAGGAGCCTATTATGCAATGATTGGTGCTTGTAAATCAACAGATCATCATTGTGATGCAGTTATGTATCGGGAATTTGGTAAAGATGATGGGGAAATTTACACCATCACACTATTTAACTTTTATTCTAAAAAAGAGTTAGCTGGGCAACAAGTTTCACGTTTTGTGAAAATACGAGATTAAATTAAACCCTCCCATTTGGGAGGGTTTAATTTATTACAATTTTCCAACCAAACCACGTAGGTGGCGTTCTTTAGATTTAGGATCCGCCATAATCTGAATTTTCTTCCAGCGTTCTTTAAAGAACTCCTCATATTGCTCATAAGCATCAGAATAGTTATCAACGATATCAGCAAACTTACCTAATTCCTGACCACCATCTAATTGAGCACGATCAATATTTACAGTAAGTTCAGTCCAGATATATGCTTTACATGCCAACTCACAAAGCTTAGCAAAAGCGACCCAAGCTGGTTTAGGCAAGTTATTGAAATTCTCATCTGCTGCAAGGTAACAGTTAACAAACAAATTAAAACCACTGAATAAAATATCAGTGACGTAAATTTCGTTATTATCAAGTAATTCAACGTATGGAGTACCAGTCATTGGTGTAGGTAAAGCAGAGTCCAATACTTTTTTTGCAGCATTCAGTGAAGCATTGGTATTGAAACTAGAATATACACCTAATGCACCAGTATTACCATGACCCAGTTCTACCGAGGTTACACGTGTAATGACGCGACCTTGGGTAGCTGACATTGGAACACGAATGATATATTCTCCGTTACCCTGATTACTAATCCATGAAGATTTAATTGGGAGTTGAACAAAAGTTGAGCCCAATAATTCAATATCGACTGTAACTCGATTTTCAATTACATGTTCTCTAATAAATGAATCTAAGGATCTTGATTCACGATAACGATGTCTTCCTCCGTTGTTGATAAAAGCTTTTTCCAGAATCTGTCTGGGGATAATAAATTTGATTTTATTAATCGCATATGTGATAGGATTTTCCATTCAGTACCTCCTACTAAATCAAATGATTATTTAGATATAAACAAGACCAGATAATCATCTGAGCCCCGTAGTCTAATGAAATTAAGATATATATTATTTACATGAATTGGTTAAGATAACCAAAGGAGAAGTCATGCAAAAGGGTTGTTTAATTGAAGTATCGGAAGAAGTGGATCAATATGCTGACTTTATTAATTCACTCATTTCACCTAAACCAAACTTGTCATTAGTTAAACGAGTTGCTTCAGAACTTGTAGCAGCTCACATTGATGCGTTGTTAGATTCAAAACTGAGTCACATTTTCAGACATGGTCTTGATATCTATGAAACTTTCTTGAACGTGATTAAGATTTTTGATCACGATGAACTTGATAAAACTGATCTTGAAGATTTAAGTAATTTCTTACAAGATCTTGGAGTAGAGTTATTTAAACGTTTGAAAGACATGTTTCATGATGTAGAAACTAGTTACGCGCTTTGGCATTTAAAACCCGTGAATGCTACAGTCGTCTTGGTTGAGTATCTAGGCGATTTTAGGATTATGGAATGGCACGAGCGTAGTGGTATTGCCTATAACAAAACCGAGAACGATGTGAAGTATGAATTTGAAATTAGTCCGGTAACGAAACTTATTAAATCCTTACTCGAGCAACATCGTGGTCGTTATGCAGGTAAAATCTTTAATCGGACAATTACACATATTACTGGTGTTGTAATTGAAGAGTTTGTATTCCTTGGTAATAGTTTAAAGTTAACTGAGACTATCATGGATATAAGAGCAACTGAATACCCGATCACTCGAAGTAAGCTAAAAGAATTCTTTCCTCTCTTAGAGCCAGAGCAAGTTACTTCGTTTATTGTTGATGTTGATCAGGCAGTTGAAGAATACATCAAAAAGCCGATTCAGTTAATCACCCCACTTGATGATGTGAATGTTTGGTTTATCAGTGATAACATTCTTACTATTCAAGTGGATAAACCTCTAACCCCTGTTGATTTTGGAGAACGTATTAAGAACGAAATCCGCGCCTCAATTGCAAATGGGGATTGGGTGCCTCCAAAATTGCGAGAACTCGTAGGACACTACTAGTGATAGATAATGTCACCTTTCCTGTAGACTTGGCTCCACTGTATTCATCCGTGAAGAATGTGGATCGAGTCGACCTCGTACTTGACGTGTACGATACCTTAACTAGGTTTTTCAATACCTTTGTTTCCCCTATTCTTATCAAACTAATCAGTGATGGAGGTATAAGTAGTTATAAAATAGGTTTAAATGATGAGGACGATGTTATCGTTCATAATTTACTAAACCGCGCTTTTAAGAGAGTAGATCAAGAAGAAGTTTTATCACAGCGGACACTTGATCGTCTTGGTATTGGTCGTGCTGAATTGGTACGATCTTTAAAAGTAATTGCTGCTGTAATGGTAGAAGCTTGTTTGGAAACGTGTGTTGATGTTCTCCAAGAAGAAGCCAGTGAAAAGAGATTACGATTGGATTGTGTGATGGAGTTAGCAGCCACTCGTGATATTTCTGCTCGTGGTGAATTACCTACCATGATACATTTGGAAGCCGAATATAAATTAGATTCAATTGGTAAAATAGAGAGGTATTAATGCTAAGTTTCCCATACACAGAAACTGGAGTAGAGATGTGGATGAACCGTCACGATATTTTCAACGTGCGGGAAATCATTGATCAAACAATAGATGAGTTCGGCACAGAACTCCCGTTGTTTAAAATCATTCAAAACTTTTTGCTGTCACCTGGTGATGTTGATATCATTAATGAAGATCCAACTCACGCAAAGAAAGTTGTTGAGTACACGACGGAAGTCGAACTGTTCCAATTGGAAGGTGTCGTTCAACATATCATTGAATTGAACTGGAAGAAAGTCGCATTGATTGCTTATGTCTTAAAGGATGATGAATTGTCTTTTAATCAGTTTTTAATTGCCGCTGCTGATGGTCGACACAGTGAGATTGGCGAAGTCATTTTCCTAGATGGTATGATGAATATTATATTTGAGGAAAGTGATGACGTTTGAGATTCATGCAACTCATATCACACTCAGTGAGTTGCTTGATCATGCTCATGATATCTTTGAACCTTCCCGCAAAGAGTGGGAAGGGCTCAAGGAGTCGATCGAATACATTTGGCGCAATTTTGAATCAGATGCGTTTATACAAGATTCAGTTGCAGCGTGCATCATGAATAGAGAACAGTTACTCACAGATGAGGGCGAAGAAGACAAGCTAAGTTTGAGTGAAGTTGATACGAGTATACAGTCTGTTATTTTAGGCTATATGCAAACTTATGCGACTTCATTAACTGATAGTGATGTGCTTGCTATTTCAACCTTTGCTGAAACTCTTCACGATTTTGTCTTAGAGTATCTGGATTTAAAAAATTGGTTAGGTGACTTATCTTTTATTGAGAGGATTGGAGAACGGTTCTCTTTTTATTTCGGATAACCCTTATGAACTTACATAGATTTGAAGTCCCCCTCTGGGACTTCATTGATTTTTATGCTCGCTACTATTCAACACCAGTCAAGGAATTTCACAAAGCAACTTTAGTGTGTACCTGGTTCCATGAAGTTTTCCTAGATCTACCTGGTATAGAAACCATTATTGTCCCTATCATTAATGAGTTAAATAAGTTTAGTGATTTACGGGATCTAAACGGTGAAGACTTATACAATGATGAGGATTACGATGGTGCGACTGAATATGATGAAGAAGTAATGGATCTAATCAAATACCATCTCTATGAGTGGTCCTATGAGTATGGTCACGAAGTGGATGATTTATCCAATGAAGAGTACACGATTGAGGATGATGATATTGTCTTTGAGTTATTTCTACTTTTTATTGCATGGATTGAGATGCTTGCAGATTACTTTGATGATAGTTTTAGACAAGAGGAGTTACTGGAAATCAGGAGGATAAATACTGATGCCTTCGTGTATACATTTGTTTAAATCAAACCGAGACGGTACGAGAGAGTTAACCTTTCTCGTAGAAATTGATCATTTAATTAGTCACATTTATGATCAGCTTGTTCAAGAATTTTTTAGCTTTGATGAACTAAAAAACAAGCTCATTAATGATGTTATTGAACATACAAATTTACTCTTAACCTTTATATCCTATGGTTACAGTTATCTTAGAACCGCTCGCAATTCGGAATTCTACGATGTGGTAACTGATATAGATTATGGCACGCATTATTCTTTAGATATATTAAAAGATTATATCTTGGAGAATGCTTGTGCTCGTTTTACAGGTTATCTTGCTTACACACTTCTATCAGAAACAGATATAGAAGATTATATAGATAAACCTAACTTTAAACTCATCGATATCCATTATTCATTTGTAACTTTCTCTTATCAACGAAGTAGCAAAGTGGTGGATATTATAGACAAGTATTATCAGGATAAAATATGAGCGGATATGATTTTAGTTTATATCTAGACACTGACGAGTTAATAGAGGACGTGGGTGAACCAGACATAAAGGTGTTGCTTATTAACTCAATGACGTGGATGACTGCGTATTGTCAAAATCCTAGATTATTTCAGGAGAACAATCTTTATGATGAAACGATTGAGCTCATAGAGTATTTTGACCAACTTCTTCAAAAGGAAGGTGAAGATATTCATAATTTCTTCGAGGCTACATTAATACGTTGTGATTCACTATCAACTGTAGTCAGATTCAGAGGTATGAGAGATGACTAGAGAAGATGTTGATCGTCGATTACATCAATTTGAAATAGGTTCAATTTTTAAGAAATTTGATCAATTAGTGCGTTACAAGGGAACGCACTTAATGGCAAAAGAAATTGATTTACTCCGCAAGTATGCTTATGAAGCGGTTGCTAAGTCAAACACCGATACGGGCTTAGCAGACACGCAAGAGAACTTCCAAACTAAACTGGAGGAATTGCGTTGGGTCAACGGTTATAATGATGTGACCGACGCTGAGTTTTTTGAAATTTATGGAGAGTGGGTCAATATTGTTCTTGAGATGATTGATGAATGGTTTGAACTCGGTGTTTTCGATTATGATCGTGACAGGGAACGAATAGAGATTAATGTGGGTCAGGTAACCGCGGCTTTTGTTACTGTTGAAGTGAGTTACTACCCAAGAGATGCTGGAGGCTAAATGGAACTAATCGACCTTTTCAATGGAGATTACTTGGTTGATAGACTGAGTAATGCCTATCAGCTATATACCGAAGATAACTATTCTGATTACCCAGGTAGACAGATGCGATTTAAGAAATTTGTTGAAAAGGTCTTGGAGACTGTGATGAAAGGTGATGAACATACATTCTCACTACTCATTCCTGATAACCAATATATCTACGAGGACTTGATTGAAACATTTTCTGGATTGAAATCATTTCAACCTGAAAGAGAAGGTTATTACTATTATGTGACTTATATAGGTTCTTTGAATCTCATTTGCATTGAACGAGAACCTATCTTATTTGAGGAGTAACAATGAGTCTTGAGTATTTACAAACAGGTAACACGGTTTCATTTAGTGTGCAACATAACATCATTGGTGCTAATTTTGAAAGCGTTGAAGTGTTAGGTGTGGTGAGTCATGAAATCGCACGTCTTCGTGCTGACATCCAGGCGCTACATTTTCAATATAAACCTTATGTCCCCGCATTACCTAATTCGTATACCGACTATGCTTATCTAATGGGTAAACTTCCAAATGGCGCTGTTATTGTCTTAGGTATTCCATGGATTATTGCTTCATCTGTGCAACTTTCTGCGAAAGCTTCTTATCGAATTGTAATTAAGGGTGTTGAACCGGGTGATGTAGAAAACATTCGTAAGGGATTGATCAATCGTGGTTTGGATGTTGAATCGTTTGAAAAGATTGAATGAATAAGAGAACCTACGGGTTCTCTTATTTTATGCCCCTGAGGCACTATTATTATTTTATTAGGAACTACTATGTCAAATTCTAATTTAGTTGTTAAAATGATGTCAGGTCAAGATCTGATGGATACCAATACCTCAAAAGGTTTTACCTTAGTTGAAGCACATGGTGAGGTTACCTGCCTACGAGGTGCAGATGGTAGACCATCTATTTCAATTCCTTTAGAAGGTGGTCAAGTTGCTTTGTATCATCCTGAGGGGAATACCTATGTTATTAAGAATGGTAAAACAGTTGCATCCTTTGCATACAGCGAATATAAAGATGCTAAAGTAACTCGCATTAAAGGTGTTGCTCAAGCACCAACTGACCCGAATAAACCAGTGATCGTTCATGAGACTTCTAAATTAATTCACTATAAAGTTTCATCTTTGTTAAATCCGATGATTGTACCTCATACACCACTTCAAGGACGTGACGGGAAATTTTACGTCGCAGTTGACATGAAAGAAATCGGACTTAGTTTCGTTATTTACCCTGGTTCTGAAATTTTGATACAAGACCCTGTTACCTATGGTGGTAGAGTTTTCTCGTATGCTGATTTATTAGAGCGACTTGAAAAATGCGGTCCACACTCATTACAAGGTGAACTGAATCCAGTGACGTTAGAAAGTTTTACGGATTACGATCTACTTTTTACTACAAACAAATAAAATAGAAAGGGGCAATTGCCCCTTTCTTTATGCAGATTTTTAATTCTTACGAACTCATCTCTTGTATGAATTAGCGAGGTGAGACAAATGACTGCAACACCAAGACCTTTTATCTTTAATAAATTTGATTATAAACGTGACGGAGACCCACTTAAGCATTGGGTTAAAGCACAGACCGATTACATTACTAAGTTGTACGATTACCCACGAGACTATGTTGAGAAGTGGGTAAAAGATTCAATCAAAGAAGACGGATGTTCTCCTTTTTTTGATCGTAAGGTTCATTATATCCATCAAACCTCCCCAGGTAACCGGGAGGAACAAGTCAGTTCTTTTTACGCTTATCAAAAAACTGCCTTGAAAGAGGGATATGTATTATCACCTTCTCAAACTGCTTACAAGGATCCGGTTAAGAATCCTTCGATTATGGCGAAGTTCACCAAATGTAACGCTGACTTACGTGGTGTGTATAAGAAGACAGCCCAGGACGCTAAGGTTAAGGGTAATAAACCAATTGCGGCTAAGTATGGCGTATTGCAGCTAAATACAAAGGAATTAAACAACTCGTTCTCTGGCGCTAACTCTTCTTGGTTTAATGCTCTTGGTAATGCTTCTGGACACCAGGCGTTGACTTCTACATGTCGTTCAGCTACGTCTTATGCAAACATTATTTGTGAACGTTTCCTCATGGGGAATCGGGTCTACATTGATGCTGATATTGTTGTGCAGGAATTGTCTAATGCGTGCTTACTTGCTGATTTAGATTTGATCTGGAGTATGGTAAAGCAGTATGGATTAAAAGTTCCAACTCCACAAGACGTTTATGAAACAGCAGAGAAATCTTTTTCAAAGTATTTCCGTTCTCGTGAAAAGACAATGGAAATCAAGTTGTTCATTTCCACTATGGGGGATGCTGCTCGTTGTGCATTTGTTTATCTTGGAGACTTGTATCACTTAGATAAATTTAATCCATGGTTTGTGGAAGGATTGTTTAAAGAACTGGCTGAATTTACTAAAGCCAATGTAGAACCAACTGAAGAATTGTACAATTCCGCTTCTGATGACATGCGAACTCTGGTCTTCTCTTTACTGAAAGATTTGACTAAAGGTAAAGTATATAAAGACTTTATGAAGGATGAAAACCCAGAAGGCATGTATATTATTAATAATACAATCAAAGCGTATTACTTGTTCTTTGAAAAGTATGAGAAGTTTATTAATGCGCTATGGCGCCCAACCTATTTACCATCAGGTATGGCATATTTACGTACCATGTTGCGTGAAACAATTTTGACTTCAGATACCGACTCGGCAATTGGTACAACCCAATACTGGACTAAACGTATTACAGGATCTTACAACTTTGAACCAGAATCATTCATGGTATGTTTTAATTTGATTTACTTCACATCTGAGTCAGTTGCAAATGCATTTGGTAAACTGTGTGCTAACATGGGTGTGCCAGGTGAATTAATTGACCAGTTGGGGGCTAAGAATGAGTACTACTTCCCGATCTATGTTTTGACTGAAGCAATGAAACACTATTTCAACTGGAAGATGCTAGAAGAAGGTCGTGTGCTCGCTGAACCAGAATTAGAGAAAAAAGGGGTTGGGTTTATTAGTGCGCGTTACTTTCCGAAAATTCAAACAGAGTTGGATGAGTATATTGAAAATGATATTTTGTCAAATATCATGAAAAATATTAATCTAACTAAGGAGCAAGTTCTAGGTCGTCCAATGCGATTGGAGCAAGAAGTAAGGGAGACAATTCGTTCAGGTGGGATTATCTATCAAACAGATAATATTAAAACCGCCGCGTCGTATAAGACGGGAGAAGAAAATGCAACCTATCGCCAATACCTATTATGGCAAGAAGTCTTTGCACCGACCTATGGTGTTGTGGATGAGCCACCATATTCAGCGTATAAGATTCCAGTTGCGTTAAGTAAAAAACGACACGTGAATGCATGGGTAGAAAATATTCAAGATCGTGCTTTAGCAGGACGCCTCCGCACTTTCTTGGACAAACATGATCTTGAGCAGATGTCTGCAATTTTAGTTCCTACACAAATTGCAGAACAAACTGGAATCCCTGTAGAGATTGTAGAAGTAGTAGATGAAATGAGAGCGACCTCTCAGATCATGCAACCATTCTATTTGGGTCTCGGTGGATTAGGTTTCTTCTATGGTAACTCAAGTAGATCAAAACTGATTAGTGATTATCAGTTTATAGAAGCGAAGTCACCTTCTCAAACAACGCCATTGTCTCAAGATCAAGCGGAATGTTAATGGGGCGATCATTGGCAAGGATGAGTAACTTTCTTTTGATATATGCTCGTGTATCTAAGTTACGCGGCATATATGCTGTACCACTAACCTGTTGTTGAGCGGGGGTGAGTCTGGATGATTCATATTTAAGAAGATTATAAATCGTTCTTAGACGCGTTAGATCGAGTACCCACTTTACAGATCGTGTTGGTGTTATCTCTGGTAACACCATGACTTGTCTTTGATTCTCATAACTGATCGCTGGGATCTGTCGTAGAACTTCATCGAAGGTCATTGCTTTTGTTCGCAATACTTGACACGCATTTCGTAGTGCATTGTCGAGCAATTGTGAATAGTCACGAATTGCAACTGGGTGTATCTTTAAAAAATTACTGACTGGTTCATTATTATAGAGCTTGAAGAACCGATTGCGGATAGAGATATCCAGATGTGTCTTCATCGCATTAAACAATGGGAACCGAGTTAGAAATTGTCCTTGGGTTGTTTCAATATCATCCCTGAACTCTTTTATAGATTCAACCCAGTAATGGAATTGCACAATAAGCATTGCAACATTTACACTAATAATTGCAAGACCTTTTTGTGCAGAGGGGTTACTATAGCGATCATTTGGAATACTAAGATTAATATCGTCAAATGGGTGCTCCAAGATTTTGATAGGTTCTAATTGTTGCCAATTGGCTTTTGCAGCATTGGCATCAAACCAAGAATCATCATAGACAAGTAGCTCTAAACAGTTGTTATTGTAAAACTGTGAAATGGGTGGGTTTCGAGTTGTCGTGATTGAGGAATAAAACCCAAACGTTCCAACTAAGCTTGAAAAGTCTTCCCTTACACATTCAGCCACATAGTTCTTATCAACATTAGGGGTAACATCAATTGCTGTAAGTATCTGATTCAACACGTTTGAGTTTCTAGACCACTGGGCACTAAATCTATAGTGTTTAGCGAGTTTGTTCATCTCGTCTAAAACTACCCCCCTGGTCTGATTCCAACCGGTGACTCGATTGAGTGCTGGGTTAAATGCAATCGGGGAGTTAAACAAGTTATACATTGTTAATTCCTCAAGGTAAATTCATACCATTTGTCCGTATATTATAGAGAGTAACCAATCGACTGATTGGATTATTCTACACAGGCATCATATTCGTCGTTTCCAAAAAATAACGAATACACATTATTTACGTGAACAAGACACAATATCGTCTTTTCATTAACAATTGTTATCAATGCAAGGAATTACCAAATGACTTTAGAAATCGGTGGTCAAAACCAAAATCAAAAGAAAACTACAACGACTGAAAGCCGCAATGATCGCGGACACGGTGGCGACCGTCGCGAGAGTCGCCGTGAAAGTCGTCGTAAAAATGCGGATGATAAATTCGTATCTTTAGTAGACTTGCTGCGCCCTGAAGCATCAGGGAAAGCAATGCAACCACGTGCTGAAAATGCATTCAAATGGATTCAGCAATCTTTGGAACGTGATCCAGATATTATCAAGGATCATGAAATTCGTGTGACTGCAGTATCTCGTGAAAAAGGTCATACGGTTAAATATCCAGGGATTGTGATTACAATCAACAAACCTGGTTCTAACCGTGTTGCTGCTCATACACTTTTACTTGAAGATGGTGAGCCACTACAACCATTAGAGCGTCATACTTATCGTGGTGAAGACATCACGCCAGTACCTGTACCATCTATGGTTTGGGATCTTGATTATCAAATCGCTGTTCAAACCGAAGTGGGTGATTTATATAAGGATATCGCAGACGTCAAGTTTGCATCATGCGGTGTAACGGTTGTACCTCATACTTTCGCAATCCCATTAATCACTGATACGAACACAGATGCAAATCCATTTGATTCTCAGTTTGTACATGTGGTTGAATCTTTATCTTCTTTCTATCGCTGGTTGAACCGCGACAATACCCGTGTGAAATTAGGTGAAGCGTTCAACCCAGACAAAGAACAGTTAGTGGCAACCGTTGACCAACAACCTACTGTTGAATTTGACCAAATGGGTCAACCGCGTCGTTCAGACTTTTGTATCTCGTTGTCTGTGAAAAAGCGTCGTGATGAAAAACGTGATGACGGTCCGTTGTCTTATAACCGTGATGACCAAGTAGACAGCGGCACAATTCTTCGTGTATCTGGTTATTGCTTACCGTATTACACTCAACCAAATCTTGACGACAAGAAACCACGTAACTTTGGTATCAACATCGTTGTGACTGCAATTGAAGGTAAATCAACTCCTAGCCCAGAGTTGTTCTTATACGGTATGGCGTGTACCACTGTGTTAACCAACAACGACATGTGGGCTGATGGCTTTAAGCCAGCATTGCTTCATGCTGATCCACATCGTAACTTAGGTGGTTTATTCTTAGAGATTCCAAACTCTAATGGTGAATCTATGGAACGTCGTCAATATGCAGGTGTTGCAAGTGATGAATTCCTTGATGATGTTGACTTCCTGTTCAGTTCAGACGTTACCATTTCTCTTGACTGTTCAGAATCTGGTGCCACTGCGTGGATTACTGACTTGTTTATCCAGAACGATTTAGATGCGCTTGAAGAAGCTGCTGATAACTTGACTGGTAAAGAATACAGTGATATCGTCGATCGTGATGTGGATGATGTGATCATTCGCCAAGATACTCGTCGTTTTTACACAGGCGAATATAATGGTAATCACGTTCTTCGTGATATCCGCGATGTAGATTATCTGTACCTTATCAACTTCGGCGATGATAATACTGCACTGGATCTTGCAAAAGAGTGGGATGAATCATTGGCAGACGATACCGAGTGGGGATTACATCAACGTCAAATGCTTCTCCAAGAAGCATTGGGTCACGGTGGTTTCCGTATCACAGGTACTGTTGACCGTGCGAAGTTGGACAGCGAGTTCTTTGAAACTGTTGTTCAGGCATTGTACAATATGGACATGTTACCAAACGTGAACGATATTGTGCGTGGTTTCCGTCCTAAACAACGTCTTGAAGCAAGCAAGGTTAAAGGTCGTATGGATAGTACTCAATTGGGTGCTAACTATCGTAGCAGCAGCAGTCGTTCAGTTCGCCGCAATCGTCGCGACTTCCGTGATCGTGGCTAATTAAAATGAGGGGACTAATCCCCTCATTTTTTATTTTCAACTCTTGATCAAAGGAACTAATAATGCAAGGTGGTGTTACTTGGAAGGAGTTTAATAATGTCGTCGGTGATATTGTTAATCTCGACCATATCTTTGAAGAAGAGGCAGCAAAAAAACCGATTATGTTTATTAATGACATGAAGGTAAAAACTGATGGTGATGCAATTAGTTTACGTGATAAACTCACCGTTAAGTATACTGATGATGTTATTGATTTGCTACAAGGTTCTAATCCGATTGAGCAACCCGTTGAAATTGATTACTGGATTCGTACACCCGAGACAGTAGATTGGTTTATAACACCTGTGATTCGGATTATGCTGGAAGACAAAACTCGCTTCAGAGATAAAAGCTCTGGGACTTACATCTCAACTTTGAGTTATTTCTGCGATCCGACATACCGATTACCAGCAGGTTATGTCCCAGATAAACGTTTTAAGCGTTTATTAGACGAAGGCATTCCAAGAGGTATTAATGAATTTTATCATCATTTTGATACCTTTATTGATATTTGGTTCGGGATTAAAACCAAACGCGGTGGTTATACCACATTTTCAGAACCCGTGTATGATTTAATCCAGAAGTATCGGGATCGTGTTTTTGTTAAATATTTACCCATGTATACAAGACATGCATTCGTTATTGAATCAAGTGAAAATTATGAGTCCATGGATAAATCCGTGGTCTACTTAGCACTTGATGCAGTGTTTACGATTACATCATTAGACATGGAAATTAAGGAGCTTAGTCCAAAGAAATTACAAGCAAAAGCATGGAAAGTAAATACGCTAATGTGTGAGTCTGTAGAGGCTTATCTTAGACACATCTTCTTGAAGAAAGAAGGTTTACTCCGGAAAAGTAATTGCGGTACACCGGCGTCATTTAATACACGATGTGTTATTGCATCAAACCAAGAGCGAAATCATGATTATGAAACGATTAAGCTTCCTTGGGGTGTGGCAATGGTATTATTCGCTCAAGAAATTGGTGGTATTCTAGTACGCGACTTTGGTTGGACAGCCAATCAGGTATTCCATATGCGTGCAATGTTTGCTAAGAAGTTTGATAAATTCATTTACGATTTGATGATGAAGTTTTTAGCTGATCATCCTGATGGAGGTAAATGGGGTGTCTTACATCGTCCACCAACTTTAGAACGCGGCTCTCATCAAACTGTGCTTGCTGATGATATCAGTATGGATCCTAGGGTACTTGTTATTTTCATGAGTAACCTAATCACAAAAGCATTCAATGCTGACTCAACCTATTTCGTCACCAGGTCAGGGTCCCTTTTACAGAAATGTAGATTGAATCATCTAGTTAATTGCTGGAACTCCCTAAAGCCATAACGCCAGTATTGGAATCGAAAGATAGAAATAAGGTTATGGATGGTCTAAGCTGAAATAAAAGCTTCAGGTTTACTGGAGTGCTAAGGATCGAATTTAATGGGTAATCAGCAGCCACATTGGTATAAACCCCACAAGGGTAATGTCAATAGGTTCAACGATCGTCGGAGTAGCGTCCGTTAGCTAGGAAAGGATTTCTAGTGAAAATTAGATGGCTTCGTTATCTCTCACGAGGAGATGAAAAGTCAATTGTATGATCTGAATATATCCGAAAGGATGAAAATGGAAAACAATTTAGAGTTAACCAGTGTTAGATATCCAAAGTAAAAGGAGATAATCTCATAATGGTCTGGTTTATCTAGAAAACAGGTTTATGAAAATCTGCATAAGGGTAAACAAAAAGTTTATGGGTTCGTGGTATTTAAATATCATGATAATCAAGATGAATGGATCGCTTAACTTCTGGTTAACTCTAAATAAAATTGTTGATGGGGACGAATTATGCTGGAGTGTATTACATGATCGTCGAATGGAAAAGTTGTTTGAAGGACTGAAACCCCATTATGGGGCGTTAGATCTGAATACACCTTTAACATTCAGTAGTAACTTAGGTGTACCAAAAGCCCACGCGGTTAAGCTCGAACGGTTTTTAAATCGTCATAGAGGTTAAAGATGAATATTGTGGAGGGTGGTAGCTTATCAGGCTACGCTACTTTTGGTCGTTTGGCGAGTAAGAAGACAATCAACTATATTAAAGATAGAAGAGATGTTTTCAAAAGCCGAATTACCAGTTCTCGTATTGCTAACTTGGTAGATGCTTTCGAGTCCAGTTCTCGTCGATTAAATATTGGCGAGTTAAAGGATGAAATTCGTATTGCAAAACGTCGTGAGCGTAATTTGTTTGATGATGGGCATATTCAGTATATTGAAGATGTGCAGGATATTCAACACATGAATTATACCATGCGTCGTTTGGTTATGGCTGATTTAGAAATCCAAGACAAAGCAAGAAGTAATCAAATTGAAGGGTGGGCAGAGTTATATGTCGACCCTGATGAAGGAAAGAGCGGCTGGCGTCATCGTGACTATCGAAGACTTAACAAAGGCATTTATAAGAAAACTGATGAGGGTATACATACCTCTAGTTATTATTATGAAGACCAGGGAGCGGATGAATTAACGCTCACCGAGAAACTAGATGCGTTGCGAACGATTGATCGGATTAAATTCCTAATTCGCTCAGGTGGTGAAGATCCAACTTCACTTAATGGTGGTCAGTTATAATAAAAAGAAAGGGTTCGCCCTTTCTTTTTTTGAGGATTTACTCCAATGGCTAATCCAATTCCATCTCTAGATGGATCAGGTTATATCACTGATCCATCTTTGAAAATTGATTACATTATGGCGTGTTATTGTTCAACACAATATTCACAAACAATCTTTTATCGAAATTTAATTTCAAGTTTTAGTAAAGATATTCAACTCGCAGCTCAACAATGGGAGAAACTTCCTGAGTTGGTTGAAAATAGTTTATCTCGTTTATTCACTGCTTACTTTGATCAAACCGAAATCTCAGCTGACATTGATGAAACATCAATGGAAGATGATACCAATACCTTTAAGTTAATTATTGAAGGTATTGTTCGTCAAGATGGGGTAAGTTATCAATTGTCGAAAGAGCTTTACGTGAACCACACAAAGGTTTCAAGCGTAACAGATTTCTCAATAGGAAATGCATTCTATGGTTAATGGTACTTATATTGGCACTGTTGTTGTCAATGAAATCGGGTATAAATATATCCTTGTCCCCGCCGCTGTTGTGGATATGGACAAAGAAGTTGCAAACGAGGAAGCAGGAAAGGAAGTCGTTGCTGAAGAGAAAGTTTTTCTAACGCATAAAGATTTACTTGCGGAACTTCCAGCACCACTTAATGCAATCCCTTATATCAACCCAGCAGTATTCCCTTGTAAAATTGTTATCGAAGAGGACGAAGAACATGGCAAAGACGAAGTCACAACAGAAGACCAACACAACGATCAATCTGGCGACTCAAGTAACGAAATCTCCGACAGCTGATTTTCCCTTGAACTTTAACAACTCGAATCGTATTTTGTGCGCTGTCCATGAAAATGATGATGGGATCTACTCGGTTTATTTAGTTCAATGCTTCCCTGGAATGCAGCAAGACATTTATCATAGTTTTGATGAAATGCAAGCCGATATTTCATTCCCTGTCGATTTTAAACATCTTAATCCTTTACATGTTCTTCCTTGTGGTTTTGCCATTGAGACTCAAGCAAAATTCAAACCAGAACCAGAGTTAGAGGAACAGGAGAGTCAAAATGCACCCGTACACGAAACTGATAACTGATCTTATCAAAGAAAGTCCAAATCTTTACGATCGACCACGACTTGATTATTACGAGTTTCGTGATCGTTGGTTACCTTTGTTTAATAAAGATTCCAATGATGGTTTTGCTCCACTTGGTGAGTGGGTGCAAGCAGTGGGTCGTGGTAATAGTTTCATGGAAGTAGACATCGTTAAAGGTGGTCGTACCGTTCCAGATGAAATGTATCCTCCGTACAGCACAGTGGTTGGTGGAGAGGTGATGTTTACCGTGCCACCTATTTTAAACCGTGCAGTAGAGATCTCACTTGAATCTGGACGAGTATTGGATAATGTTGTAATCGAGTCGCAAAAGAGACGAGAAGGTTTCTTTGCAGCTGGAGAACAATACTACAAAGATGAAATGATTAATGGGGTTAAGATTACGGTTCCGGTTGATCCTCTGCTGTTTGAAAAGATGAATGACATCTTTGAACATTTCGGTATTAAACGCACTACCTTTCGAGATAGTGAGAAAAAGACAGAAGTCTCTAATACTGTAGATAGTAACACCGCAGGTAAGATCGACAATGACCTCCTTGACTTCAGTTTCTGAATCTAAACGGGAACGTGTAAGTTTCCTTTGGGTTCAAGACGTACATTTTGGAGCAAATGGGTTACCGTTTAATGCGGTAACCCAATCTTTTATGTACGTTTACAATGTTGCCAAACGCAAAGGAATCAAAGCAGTTGTGTTTGGTGGTGATACAACCGATAGAGAATTACCCCTTTGGACTGATGGTGCTGTCGAATACATTCACTTCATTGATTGGTTATTAAAGGATGCATATGCAAATGGCATTGAGATTCTCGGAATTGAGGGTACACCTTCCCATGACTATAAACAATTTATGTTGTTTGAGGAAATTAAAGCATCACAGAAATTAGAAACCAAATTACTGTATGTGAGTAAATTGACTATTATTAACTTACCGATGTTTGGAAATGTTCTCATCGTACCTGATGAATGGCGTACAAAAGCAGTAGACACTTATAACGAAGTTCTTGTTCTTTTAAAGGAGAAGGGATTAGAGAAAGTGGATTGGGCTTTTATGCATGGTTGTTTTAAATACCAAATGCCAAACTTCTTACAGCATCGTTTAGATTTACATGATGAAGAAGACTATTGCAAAATTGTAAACAAGGGAATCTTTATTGGTCATCATCATAATTTTTCCGAATACAAGAAAATTCATTGCGCAGGTTCTCTTGAACGTTGGAGCTTTGGGCAGGAGAGTGAGAAAGGTGCTTTCTTTGTAGAAGAACTTATGAATGGGGAAACTTATGTTGAGTTCATTCGTAACCCGTGTGCGCAAGTTTACATGGACGTCATTGTTGATGGTTTGACTTCTAATGAAATCTTAAGTAAAATCAAGAAGTTCGATGTAGACCTGCACTCTCCAATTAATATTCGACTTACCACAACTTCTGGTATTGAAGTTGTGAATGAGTTTATTGACAAGTATAAGTACATTTATACTGAGGTGAAGTGGAAATCAAAAGATTTATCAAAGAAAGGTATTAAACCAGTTACTCAGTTAGTTGATGACCAATTGGTATTTTCAAAAATCAATTTGGACTTTGATACATTAGAAACTTTAATGTTGAATCGACTTGCTGAGAAATATCCAGAAAAAATTAGCAAGTTAACTTACCTGTTTAAGGATATGTTAACTGACTTTAGAGGTAAACATGGCGAACGCAGTTAATGTAAGAGACATGGGGGATATTCCTGTCTCAATCGGAACGAGCTTTGCAATTCAGAGTTTATTCAATAAACACCCTGATAAGAAGCCTGAAAAATATTTACCCGCCGCACGAGCAGATGGAATTTATATTAATGTCAGAACTTTGTTGCGTAACATGTTTAATGCAACGGAGAGTGCCAAGGTTACCCTGGTTAAACCAGATGACTATCTACGTGCTTTAAAATCAGAACTTACTGAAATTAAAGACTATATTAGTAGTCAAGAAGAATCCAAGTTGAAAGTGTATTACTATCTTCCAACTTATAAATCCCTACATAAGGAGTTTGGCAGTACTGCTGAACTTCGTGAACCAAGAACAGATTTACAAAAATCAAAGCTTGAGATTGAGAAAGCAGTTTTTGGGAAACTCGAACAAGAGCTTTTGAGTCTAGATAAGGATAAACGTTATGTCAATATTACCGATATGGGGGTAGATGCAGCAGAACGAGAAATCGGTTTGTTACTCACCCACTATCCAGTTGACTTGCTTTATTCCAAAGGATTTTCAAAACTCTTGCTTTTAGAATCACACACTGGACAGATTAAAGGTGAAAATGAATGGTATACTAAGTTCTCTGCCGTGGCGAGTGAACGGATTCCATTTAATAAAGCTATGTTGATCTTCTTTGGTGATTCGGGGGGAATGTTCAAACCCCAACACCATAAAGCTCGTGATGCACTGCTTGCAGTTGCAGAGAAGTATAAATGGAACTACCAAACCACGAGGGACAAGATTATTCTTAATCTTAAACTCGGTGGACAGGGTGTGATTGAACAAAACGTTCGGAAGATGTTTGGTTAAATAAATACCAGACTCTCTCTATTATGACTTGAAATAACTTGAGGATAAAAGAAATGACTGATTTTAAAGGCACGCCACGTACTAAAACAATTCAAGACAATCCGTCATTGAAATTGACCGCGCCTAAAATCCAGGGTGCAGAACGTGCACCGAGTTTAATGATGTATGTTCATCCGAACGAAAAAACTCCAAGCAACACCAATGGCCGTATTGTGGTCTTTACCCAAACACCAGAAAGTGATCCAAAGAAACAAAAAATTGAAACCAAACTTGAATTACTTGATTTACAAAGCGTGGTTCGTTTGGTTGCTCGCGCAGCTGCTGCCAAAGAAAATTTCGAAGCAGTGGCAGTGCAGACTCGTGTGCCTAAAGACTATCGTAATCGTGCTGCAGGTATGCGAGATGATGTAAAAGTTGTGGTCGGTAAATCTGACCAGGGTGTTTATCTTTCATTGATCAGTTGGAATTCTGAAGTTCCTCGGATTCGTTTCTTCTTTGGTTCAACAGAAATGTTTGAATTTGTTTTACAAGAAGGGAAAGGTTTCACTTTTGCGGATTGGTCTTCTATCCGTGCAGAAGCCTGGGTTGATGTTCAAACTGCATTGAATGTGGGTATGTTCCAAAAACACTGGAAGCCTTGGGTAGCAACTAACACCAATAGTAATCAAAATGGTGGTGGCTGGAATGGTGGAAACAACAACGGTGGCAATTACAACAAATCAAGTAACCAAGGGTTTGATGATGATTTAGATGGTGTATTTGGTTAATAAAACAATATATTAGATTGAGGGGATTCGTCCCCTCTTTTCTATTTTTTTTAAGATATACATTATTAACGTGAATTATCATGGAGTTTTTAAATGAAACTTTCACTTGAAAACGATTCAGCCATTGTAGTTAGTCATGGGTTAGATCGGCAAGTGTTTCCTATTTCAGGAACAAATAGCTACGAAAATACGAAGTTAACTAAAATCATTGAAGATGATGATGGGATGCCGTACGATCCCTTTGCCAACGTAAATGATTATATTCAGACTTTAGGGAGAAAGAAACAACAGGAGCTATTTGACGTCTATTGTGATGTTGGGGATAGTTTCATTGACATTCTACCTTTGGATGAATTAAAGACAAAACTTCAAGATGCATTTACGAAGATATTTGACATCGTAACTGTAGATGGAATTGAAGAATGGATGAACAAAAATAAACTTGTTCATATTCCAACTTCAATTGAAGAGAATGAATTTAGTCATTACAAGTCTGAACGCACTTATACCCCTGACAAATATCGCGGTTTGATTGCATTATCAGTTGCACTTAAACTTGCGGTACCTATCTGGGGTGCTTACGTAAAGTATATCACCAAAGGTACAGGTGTTGGTCGTAAAGAGATTCATTGTGTACAGCTGTTATCAAAGTCTACGATCGTAGATTCAAGACAGTACAATGAATTTAATAACTTTATTGTATCAACTTACGAAGTGGGTAAATCTAAGATTGACACAATCCTAACGGGTGTTGGTACTGAAGAACAAGCAACTCTATTACCAGCGGCTTGTTTATTCAGAAAGATTGCAGTCGCCCCTAATCTGAAATCTAAATCGGCAGTGACTGAAGCTTATAACTACGTGGTGAATGATGGTCCATCCCATGAACGTAAGCATCCGCATATCCGAGCGAAGAAGCCAGAACGAGGGGGTGTGGGGGAAATTGAAGAGCAAGCATTATTAGAAGCGTTTAAAACCAAAGAGTCTATCTCAGCTGGTGATATTGCTTTCATTAGCTATTGTTGTGAGTTTCTGGAAATTAATCTGCGTAGTATTGTTAAGGATATTCCTGACCACTACATTGTAGAAGCAGAGAAGTTACGAGACTTACTGATCAGTAGAGGTTTTAGAACATCGATCATGAACCTGCGTTTAATCCAATGGTTTGTACCTGGTGCTCCACCGCACCTTATCCCTCGCTTGGGTTCTAGTGACATTTATGATCTCATGCGTCATATCGGTGTAAAAGATCCAGAGCAATATCGTTTACATCCCATTGAATCTTTACTTGCAGTTCTGTTTACTGCGATTGTGTATATGGGATATCCGCAGATTGCCCTGATGGTAACAGCTGAGATTTCAGATGAGGAGATTGATACTTCAATTGGAAATTCTCGTAAACAAATTCCTGCAGATTTAGATGCAGCGTTGGATGACTTATACCCGGTACGTGTATCGGGTGGTAAGGATAGTATTAACATGACAAAAGAAGCAATAAGCAGATATTTTAATGCTTATTCAGGACGAAGTTATCGCTCAATCTACACACCATTTTTCAAACCGTTTGTAGAATCTCTAGAAGATAGAGAGGGTAATCATTACCTCCGTCCAGAAACTCCAATTCTTCTTGCCAAAATCACTTTAGACATTTATGGAGATAAACATCATGCGTAAACGTGGTACAGAATCAAATAATGGTGGATTCGTTGTTACGGATTTAATCATGCTAGAAAGTGGTCGTTATAATGAACGTTTCTTACGTTCATTAAAGTTAGGTAAGATCACCTATGAAACGGTCGATCGTTTATCAGAAGAGCTGTTGACAACAAATGGACGCATGTTTCGTCCTGGTGTTATTGCTAATCTAACCAGTCCACCGATTACCCTTGATCCAGAGGTCAATCGTGAAGACGATCGTTTAGAACTTGCACGCGGATTTGAAACAAAACGTTTCTGCTGGATTCTACGGATCGAAGAAGAATCCGCAGCTGCTGGGCATAAACCAAAACGTTATACGGTTTTAGGATATACTGATCGTTTAGAATTCTCTAAGTTTTCTAAATCTATTCCTGATGAGTTAGAGTTTTATGTTAACTCAATTCTGGAAGTCAACGGTACACGTAAAAACAATCTTCAAATCTTCGCTGAGATGAATGTTCAGAGTTCGTCTAAAGATTTGTACCTGTTACGACCATCGGATGTCATTGCTAAACATTCCTTTATCAATCTTAGTACTGGTACTGGTAATCGCGGGTCTTATCACGGTGATCGTGTAACAGGTAAAACGTTCCGTGCCAGCTCTCGCCAGAACAATATTGCTTCTAACTATCTTGCGAAGACGCTTACCGGTTTACAAAAGACTCGTATGGAAGCAGATACAAGTCGAGTGATTGATGATAGCGAAGGTGAAAGTTACATCAATCACTTTATGCAATCTGGACGTAATAATCGCTCAGGGCGTGGTAGTGAAATTGAAGCGGAATACGAAGCAGCACGTACAGCAGTAAATGATCAGTATGCAGAAGAGTACGAGTTCATCCAGATGTTAAAGGATGAGGCACGTAATACTCATCGTGTAGGTGCATTTACCTTTCGTCAGCTTCGTAAGTTAGTTCCTGATATTGAGGGTGTAATCACGCTGAACCTGATTCGTAAGGACATGACATCTATTCGTGGTCGTAACGGTGATAACAATGATCGCATGGGCGATTTGGATGGTGAAGATTGGGGCTATTCTACCCAAGAAGAACTTATCGCAACCGAAGTTGCCAATGCATTTTCAACAATCGCATTATCAACATTTATTGCCAATGTCGACATTATGTTCACGCTTAATGAGGACGATATGGATGATGTGAGCTGGGACTTCTCTATCGGTTACGAGGATGATCGAGGAGAACAAGAAGGTTCTATTCTATTCTTAGAAGATGTGGATGAGGAGCTAGAAGAGGAGTTGATTGATAAATTGGGTAACACACTTATTGATAGTGTGTTAAACGCGTATAAGAATTTCGGTTATGAAATCTTCATCTCGGTACAGTATAACATGAACCGTGAATTGTTTATTCGAGTCGCAATTGACTCAGATGAAGCAATGGATTTTTGTACCCCGATCTTCTGTGATTCATTGAGCTCTTCAGTTGTAACCAATAAACAACGCACTGGTTTGAAATTAGGTGAAGGTGTGGCTGAGCTTTACAAACAAGTTTATCGTGCAGTTAAGGAATAAGGTTAAATAATGAAAGCAGTCGTACAGCATTATAAAGACATGTTACCCTCACTGGGGCTTTATGTAGGCGATGATAATATCATTCGCATGGGCGGTGGTGAAATGGGTAAACTTCACGACTTTATGGTGGAGGGTAGAGAAGTCTATCTTCCAACTGATGAAGCATTGAAGGATGCAACCTTTAAAGAAAAGGTTGCTTTTAATCCCCTGGCTGAGAACGTTCTTAAGAAACGTTCCCACATGCTTACTGCAATTCAAGCGAGTTTACAGACTCGTTTGTTCACACTAGGTTTCCTTTTGATTTCAACGTTGCTCAATGCAGCAGCGAGTCAAAAGAATGGTACACTCAAAAGTACTGCACCTGACTTGTTGAAGTTTATGGTCGGTTTAGAAGATGTGGCTGATGAGACTGGTAAATTCTTCTCAGCCTTAGCTGATAAAATGAATGCCAAAGATTCAAGTCGTAGTTTGTTCAATGTGTATCTAAAACATGGCGGGCAGATTAAAGGTGAAAAATATCTACGTATTTGTTCTATCACCTCTCCATTGGTAAAAGCACTGGAAGAAGCCCAGGTTCGCGGTGCTGCTAAATCTGGAGCAATTGATGTTTGGGGTATTGTCCCAAAACGTAAGATGGATGTGGGTGTACTGTTACGTGTTATCAAAACAGTATTTCCATTGATTGAGACTGAAGGTTACACCACAGGAAGTAATGATAAGCAGGCACCGTATTGTGATGCATTATTTCAATCTGTTCAGATCTTAAACAAAGACATCCGTTATGCGACCACGCATCTTGCTTATGTAGAGCCATGTAAAAGTGCAGTCGATTATCTACTCGTGAATGATGATGTATTTCATGATATGGATGACTATGCGATGTTAAAGAATGGGGTAATTATTACTTCGTTCAATGACGGTCATGGTTTTGTTGGTGAAGTGGTGCGTAATGAATTATCAGATCAACCAGTTCATCATCAACCTAAGTCACCAGAAATGAGCTTCAGCGGTAGGCAAAGCACAGCTCCTCAAACAACCTATGTGGAGCAAGAACCTATGGCACAATCACCAAAAGTTGTGTTGAATCCGGTGGTTCGTATCCCAGGTACCCGTCAACCATTGGTGGATGTTCCTGAAGAAGAATACCGTACCCAGCCAGAAGATCGTCGCCGTGGTGGTTTTCAGCGCTCTTATGAGCCAGCTGTTCGTGGTTTCTCTCACCCAACTCAAAATGCGGGCGCAAACCCTTATGGTGGTCAACCTCGTGTTTATGATCTTGAACTACAACTTGAGAGGGCGCTTGAGCGAGCACAGGATCTAGAAGATGAGTTACGTAGTAGTAAACGCCGCGGGTACTCACGTCGTGATGACTATGATGATGATTACGAAGACGATCGTGGTTATTCGTCGCGTCGAGGAAGCAGTCGTGGTCGCCCAATACCACGCGCTGTGACTGAAACAATTCGATCTCGTCGTGATGGTCGAGATCGTGAACGTGATCGTTTTGGTCGTGATGACGTTCGTCGCGGACGCCGATAAAGAAAAGAGGGGCAATTGCCCCTCTTTTTATTTTGTGTGAAGTTTAAAAGTTAACTAACCTAGATATTTTTCTGGATGACTGCGTCGTTCTGTTTAAGACGGTAGATGAGTTCAAAGTCTGGTAAAATAATGTTTAACATTTCTTTACTATAATCCTCATAACCATTTAAGTTATTAACCCGCATAACCACCCAGACCATATGTAAAGGGATATTAAGAAACGCTGCTACTTTTCTAAAATCACCATGGCAAGCAGCAGCTTCTGCCGGAGGTAGATTGGCAATGTTTCGGGCGTTGGCAACATTTGCTGCGTAATTTTTAATGTAAGTTAGATTCTGTTCAATAATACATTTAAAATCTTCGCTGTGATATGTTGCATCTCCTTGATCAATGTCAAGATCTGCTAAAGACGTTTGACTCATAAACCCACCTAATAATTTTTTAAATACACATTATTAGATTGAAGGTAGTTAGATAAACAAAGGAGTTATCATGCAGTTAGGGTATAAAGGAAGTGAGATTGACATCCGTGCTTTAGGTTCAGCAGGATTGAATTTTGCCGCCAGTAATACCTCTTCTCAACGGCTTCACATGGATGCCTCACATCTCAAACAACACCTCACACTTATCGACGGGGATAGAAAGAGATGGTTTACAGGCGTAGAACGTGAATACGCGAAGCGAGCATACAAAGTTGAGTTTCCTGTCGACTGTATGCAGGTATTCGAGGTTATCACCAAGTATGCAGGGATAATCCCTTCAGACATGGAATCACCATTAACATTGATCATTTATGAGCGTAGAGATGATCATAAAATCGCTGTACTGGAGTTAGCGAGTACCCGTTGTGAACATCCTACTTTTGGTTTCACTTATCAACGAACCAAAGAAGGACGAAGTACTTTAAAGCATCGTGCTTTTAGTGCTGGAACAATATTAGCAAAACCCCCAACAATTACCGATGACGGGGATTACAAATATGGTAAGGAGTTAAATACATTTATCGGTAACACATCAGCAGGTGTTGAAGACGGTGCCTGGATTTCAGATGAAGGTGCTTATGCGCTGCGGGCTGATGCCTTTGGTGAGTTAGAAATGACTTTAGATAAGAGCCATGTTCTACTTAACATGAACGGGGATGAGAATAACTTTAAACCGTTACCTGACATTGGAGATTACCTACGGGATGATGGTCTTGTAATGGCATGGCGGGATTTGTACAAAGATTTCCCAATGTCTTTGTATAATAAGCACGCCTTGCGTCAACATTCTCAGTTAGACAATTTACGTTATGGTGAACCTTTCCCAGACGTACAACAATTCCTGGGATTTGAATTACCTCCTGGTGAAGAGTTATTACTTCGTCCTCGGGTCATTGACATCGAAGTTATTAAAGGTGGTTCAAATAAAGCACCAATTACTGGCACGGAAATCCAGTTAAACAAGTATTGGGAAAGAACGTTACGGTTTCATGAGCAAATTCGTAAAACTCATGAGCACTTAGAACGCCTTATTCCAGGTTATAAGCTTGATCCATCTTGGCAACGTTATGTGGATGACGCGTACTTTTATACGAGTCAACCTAATGGTGTACGTTCTGAAACATTCAAGAACAAACCGTTAGCACAGTGGTATGTCAAAGTTAAATATCGTTATACCTTTGTTCCAACCATTGGGGCAAAGATTACAAACATTCATGCAGGTAAAACTGTTATCGTGAAGAAGACACCTCGCCACATGATGCCAAAAGATAAAGATGGTAATTATGCTGACGTAGTTGTAGAAGACATTTCTCAGATCAACCGGATGAATCCAGGTGTTGGGTTCGAAGGTCGTTTAGGTTCTTGCGAATTAGCAACGCGTAAACGTATTAAGGAGATGTATCGTTCAGGCGTTCCACTGGATGAGATCTATGACTACTATGTGGGGTTTGTGAAAATTGTATCACCAATGACTTATCATGAGTTATTGAACCCGAACATTGATCGTGAGCTTGAAATACAGGAGGTAATGCAAGAAGGAATTGAAGCTTGTGTACCACCTTCACTTGGTGCACACATGATCGAGATTATGGAGGAGTTAACTGAGAAGTATCCCCCATGTCGAGATTACATTGAGCTAACCACCAATGATGGACGAAAAGTTCAAACCAAAGAAAAAGGTGAGATCATCGTTCTTCATTATCAGCAATTAGAACGCGTAGGAAATAGCTTTGCCGCTGTTAACTCAGCAAAGCGACAACCGTTTGGTATTCCAACCAAAGCATCTAAAGTTGATAAGAATAGCTTTCCAGTGAAGATTTCTTCAACCCGTTTCCCATCAGAAGCGGATACCAAATCAATCCAATCCCACATTAACAATGAAGGGATTCCAGAGATGATCGATCGAAGTTTGAATCCAGTGTCCCATTGGAGACTACTTCAGTCTTTAATCCGTAGTCCAAACCCAGCACTAATAGACGACGCTGTTCCTCGTGATTTGTTCCCACGTAAAGGAAATAGAATCATTGCGATTCGTGACAATATGTTGTTGGTGGGTGGGATGCGTTTAGTAGAAGGTCGCGATGGAAATAGTGTTCTGCCAGGGGATGATGGATACTAATGCTTATTGTTGATTTTAAAGATATCATTCACTCAAAGTTTCGAGAAATCCAACGATTGGTGGATGAAAACGAACGGGTAACCGTTCGTTGTGATGATGGGGATCTTGTTTCCCCATCGGAGGATTTTCTGTTTAACTGGATTTGTTGGCAGATGTATCACGAGTTAGATGAGGAATTTCCCTCGTCAGTACGTTATAGTGTAACTCTTGTTGATCATATCACCACCAGAACCCATCTGGATATCTGTAGCTGGATTTTAAAAGACTATGTTTACTGGTCTGAGCATCGGGGTATTATTCAGAATCTAGATGATATTAAAAAGAAAGTCTACGAACTTACAAATCTGCTTTATAATTTCGTTGACAATGAATTGGACGATGAAACAACTGACATCTGTTTCGATCATCTAAATGAGATTTATCAGCACGAAGACGTGCTAAAAGCAAACCTTGCAATACAGAATGCGGTTACGGTTAGTCACGAAGATATTCAACATGTCTACGAGACAATTACCCGGGTAACGCTGAATGAGTCAAGCCTAAGTAATAACCCTTTATGTATTGCTGCGCGCTGTGGTGTCATTAAACTAACTCAGTTGTCTATGGTGATTGGTCCAATTGGATATTGCACAGACATTAACTCGCGAATTATCGACTGTGCTATTCGAGTTGGTTTCTTCCGTGGAATGTCGAAGCTTGACGATATGTTGTACGAGTCTCGCAACGCTTCAATTGCTGCGCTATTCAATATTGTGATTATGCCATTGTCTGAGTATACAAACCGAAGAACCCAACTCCCTTGTGAGAATGTTCAGACGATTGTGTATAAAGATTGTGGTGCTGATTCCGAACGTATCTACGTAGTGGATAAGGCACATCTGAAAACCTTGGCTGGATTTAGTCTAACTGATGGTCGTCGTGGAAAAATCGTCAAATATATCGACAATACGGATACTGATTTAATTGGTCAAAGTATTTTCATTCGTTCATTGAACTATTGTCGACATAAGGTTCGTAACGAGGTTTGTTCGACCTGTGTTGGCTTGATGCATTATTCCTTCCCGAATGGTTGTGTGGTTGGTCATACCTCAGGCACACAAATGGGTGCGGCATTATCTACATCTGTTTTACAACGTAAGCATCAAAACTTAACAAGTAAGGCAAGTGGGTTAACCATTGATTCGATTTACCAAAAATACTTCGAAGTAAATGAAGTAGGTAATGGGCTTGTTTTTGCCAAGAACTTTGACTTCTCGAAATGGTCAATTGTCCTAACACCAGAATCTGCCGCACATCTTAAAGAGGTGAATAGTGAATATGGTGATGGATTGATCCCAAGTCAAACCACAAAGATTGAAATGCTTCACCTTCAATCTAAAGATGGATTAGATACGTTACTCATGCCAATTGGTCTTGGACAACGTGCAGGATTTCTAACTAAGGAAATGCTGCGCTTTTACAAGGAAAAAGGTTGGACGTTTATTGATGGTAATCTTTATCAGTTGGATTTAGAAGGATGGGATAACCAATCCGAATTCTTGACAATTCCTCAGATTGAGTTCACGCCACCAGATCTGATCTCGTCCATTAGTGGTTTTATCTTCAGTGGTAACAAGGGTAAAAATAGCGCATTCAAAACGCCTAGTTTATCCAACTGTTTAAATGTGGATGACGCTTATGCTTCTTTCTATGATTTAATCAAGGATCATTTAAAGCTGCATTCGGTTCACTTAATGTTCATTATTCTGGCGATGTCTGCTCAGAATCCGAAGGAGTACGATTATCGTTTACCGTATCCGCGGGAAACATCTCGGACTGCGAAGTTAGATGACATTATGTTCTATCGTTCAGCCGGCGGTGCATTGGCATATGAAGAACAAAACGCGTTCTTCTTAAATCCAGTAACCTACCTGGTAGATCGTAGACCACCGCACATTTATGATTCTATTATCATGGGATAAGTAAATGAAGATGACTATCTACGTGTATAGCCATAGTTTCGTGGTAAGCACAGTTGAACGACGATTTAAACAAATTCTTGCTGCTTTTATCAGAAACAGACTGACCGTAGAGAAGTTTAAAATTGGTAAAGGTGACCCGGGGAAGAAGGTGTTCGCAGCTTCTAACCCAACCCGTACTCAGATTTTCTTCCACATTAACTTGTTTGAGCAGTTTAAACAAATGCTGCTCTCTCAAGGAGTGAGAACGGACGAGTACGAGATTGTTTATAAGAAGCCCAAGAAGGGGAAGAAGATTGAGGTCAAATTCATCGCCCCCTACGCAATGTCAGAACTCCAAAACCGTTGTCTTGATTTTATTCGAGATGATCGCATTACTGCGATTGCGCCTTTGCAAACGGGTAAAGGTAAAACTGCACTTGGGCTTTACTTTATGTGTGAATACGGTCGCCGTACTCTAATTACAATGAATGCAAAATATATTCCTCGTTGGGTTCAAGATTTAACAGGTGAAAAGGCAGTTGTTGATTTAGAGGAAAGCGATGTATTGGTGGTGAAGGGTTTAATCCAGTTAAAGAAGTATGTCTTACTTGCCAAGACGAAACAGCTGCCTGATTTTAAAGTAATGCTGATTTCAAATACAACTCTTTACATGTTTTATAAGGATTTTACTGATCACCCAGAGGAGTGGAAGGAATATGGGCTAAAGGTTCCTCAAGATCTCTTTAATCTATTTGAACTTGGTTTTAGGATTCGTGATGAGTTTCACGAGGACATTCATTTCAATTGTAAGTTCGACACGTTTACCCACGTAAGTAAAGCGCTGGATTTATCAGCAACTATTATTTACGATGATCCTGGGTTAGAAAGAATCAGTCAGTTAATCTCTCCGATTGCTGATAGGTTTAACCAGGGTCGCTGGGATACGTATACAGAAGTGTATGCGACAATTTATCGAATTAACATGCCGACTAAACTTCGTTGGCAAATGGGTTGGAATGGTCCTTACAATCACAATGAACTCGAAAAATCAATTTTGAAGATTCCGATCCACAAAAATAACTTCATGAAAATGGTGACGGGGTTAACACGTGAACTCTTTGTGGAAGATTATAAAGAGGGGCAACGTTGTCTAATCTACGCAAGCACAAAGGAAATGTGTACGCTGCTCTCTGCGCATTTAGCAGAAGAGTTCCCTAACCTGTTTGTCCATCGTTATATAGGAGAAGATGAGTATGAAGAGCTGTTAACAGGTGATATTGTAGTAAGTACGCCAAAGTCTGCAGGGACAGGTGTTGATATTCCAGGATTAGTTCGAGTAATTGATACTGTAAATACTTCATCAACGCAAGCTAACATCCAGAAGATCGGACGTTTGCGTAAACCCACACTGACTGATGATGACGGGAATCCTATCGTTCCTAAATACTACTATACAACCTGTGCACAAATCCCACAACATGTGAAGTATCATTATGAGAAACAGTCGAAACTCCGAGGTTTTGTAAAATCACTACAAACTTACGATACGACTTATAAACTCTAATGGGAGGTGTTTATGCCATTTAGAAAAACAACTCAACAAGATCAACAAACAACTTTTCAACCCGGTTTCGGGGTACAAGAGAATGACCCTATCTATTTAGGTGTTAAATCTAATCTCGAACATATCCAACGTGGTCGTCCATTGGATATTGAAAAGGATCAAGATGAGTATGATTTTGATGATGACGACGATTTTAGTGTATAGAAAGTAACCGTCCCTAGGGACGGTTATTTATTTTATCAACTTGAGTGAACAATCATGAATCAGGATTTTACATTAAACCGCACCCGCAAGGATCCTAAAGTAGGAATTGCTACGTTGTACACCTTAACTGGTAAACGTTTTGTTATCGACTATAATGGATATGAACAACTCCATCAGACTCCTGAATACTTTGTCACAACCATCTTCCTTTATTTTAAGAAAGATAGTGAAAAAGTAGAACTTGAATGGATTGATACTCGTCCTGTACTCTATGGGTTACTTGACCGATACATTCCCAATGTCGTTACAGACTACATGAAACATTACTACCCACAATACAATCCCTCTGATGACACTGGTAAGGATTGGACTTGTACAGTTATGGTGAGAAAGTTATTTAAGAACGAAAGGAAAATGCTGGAAGAGGAAGGTGTTGAATTTTCAAAGACATCTTTACTAGAAGGTGAGGATCAAGAGATTTGGGCGTTTAACTATGGTGAACCAAAAACGATGGAAGAATGTGATCGCTGGAATACTATTCCAGATTTAACGTGGCTAAGTCGAGGAAAACTTCCATTGTCTAAAAAACACAAATAGAAAAATAGAGAGCCTAGGCTCTCTATTTTTTTTTATGTTAGCGAAGGGTTTGAGTCCAGTTTAAGAATGACTCAGTGTAACGAGCTTTGTCCTGAGGGAACTTAGATACAATAGCACCCAATTTGTATTCACGTAACTTCAAAATACGATCTGTCGGGTCAGCAACTGCTTGGAAGATTGTATTCATGGTGTTATACATTTGAAGTTCAGGAATATCCCAACGTGCTGAACGAGTGAAACGTGCCACGTTTGTAACACGAAACGCACTCTTTTCATTCTTGAAGAATTTCCACAGGATGTAATCCATTGCAATAGTACGATCAAGTGGCGGTAGCATGAGTGCACGTAAGTAGGTACGGAACAATTGTTGTTGTAGGCTTGCACCTTTTTGTTCCTGAACCACTTTACCACGTGCCATTTCATCTTCATAACGATCAAGGAAAGCAATGATTTCTTGAAGGTCAACTGAACCTGTTCCTAAAACATAGTTATGTTTCATTTGGAAATAATCAGCGGTAGAAATGGTATTGATATTTACGTCAGCAGGTTTAACATCTACCCGTTTCATTCGAGGAGTTGCTTTGGCGACTGCTATAGATTCAGCTTTTGGTGTTTCTTTAGGTTGAGTGTCAACTGGTGCAACTTCAACCTGCTCACCTGATGCTGGCTGAACAGAAACTTCTGGAGAAGGTTGTTTAGCGAGTTCTTCGGCAATATCAGTTTCTTCACTTTTAGAAGCAATTGATTCTTCGTTTGCGGAAGGTGTGGTTGCTTCTACTTCGGCTGCTGGTTGCTCAGTTTCAGATACTTCTTCTTTGCCGCTATCCGCCTGAGTTTCATCAACATCTTGTTCCGTTTCTGGATCAATAACAGATTCGTTTTCACCTTGAATAGCAGTAGGATCTGATTGAGTCTCCTCTTCCTGTTTCTCTGCTTCTTGTTCTGCTACTTTTGCTGCTTTAGCTGCACGAGCAGCGGCTGCTGCTTTTTGTTTCTGAGTTTGACTAGCCATTGATAGCTCCTTACGTGTAATGAATTTGTGGATCGAACATTGCAATTTTAAATGAACGACCATGCATTGCTTTCATGGTGTCATTCATAATGATCGAGCCTGGTAATGATGTTTCAATGTGTACAGTTTCTCTTGATTTAAAGAAGAAAGTATCTGTACAATGACCACAGAAGTTAGGTGGTTTAGTTTTACAACGTGCAGGGGTACGAACATTGATCGTTTTGTTTAACCAGGTCTTAGTGAACTCTGGTGTAATATCAATTGTTTTCCCTGCATTTGGATCGATTGCATAACGACCGTAGTAACGCTTCATATTATCTTCAGTCAGTAAGATAGATACACCTGTCTTTGTTCCACAGTCGTCTTCAGCAATTTTGCTGTTCATGAAGATACGATAAAGGTAGTTTACAAGTTCACCACCTTGCGCAGTTAAGAAACCACGAGAATATGAAGCTGCTCGTGTCGTATCGGCATTGGCAGGAATATATTCAACATCCATACCATCTGATAAAGGTTTGGTAATAATCGCAGGTCTAGAGCCTCCTAAACCATCATCCAACCCGTACATAATGTGGGCTTTCTTTCTGGAGGTTTCAAAAGACTTATTGGAGATAAAGAAGTCTTCAGCAACGTCTCCTTTAAAAGAAGCTTTATCCATCCCGACGAGTTCTTTTTCAATCTCTGCGATGACAACGGTATTGTCTAATTCATTTGCATGTTGTTTTAACAACTCACCCCGACGTTCAGTAACCTTCTTATCAATTGCCATTGTTTTGGCTGAACCAGTGGGTGTAGAGATACCCCATAACCCATTGAACATATTCACACATTCACACCAGTAATAGAATTCATCTGCTGAGATTTTCTTCTCGGCAATTAACCCCTCTACCACATCATTAATGTCATCTGGTTTCAATTTCTTATTTAAATAAGGTGCTTTGTCACCAAACGGAATAATCAAACAAATAAGGTTACACAGGATAGTCCCACCTGTGCTTTTGGTATCCTGATGAATATTCACCAAGTCACCTGCTTTAATGATATAAGGTTCTTTGTAAAGAATGATAGGTTCTAAGGGTTTAATCCCCATGATGGCTTCAAAGCTTTGAGTTTCGGGATTATAAAAAACTCGGGTGTTGCTGTCCCGATTAGTCGCAACATCATAAGGTTGCCAATCCCTAATTTCATCACTATACGGGTATTCACCTAATGTAAATACTGTAAGTAACCACTTTGTTTCTTTATGTCGACCTGCTTTAATTCCGTTAAAGAAAAAATTAGAACGATCCATTTATCTTCTCCTGCATACAGACATTATCAATCTGATAACTGAGTTCAGCAATATACATAGGGTCATCCCCATAAAGCTCTTTTGCAAGTGAACGGATTTTTTGTTTGATGTCTTTCCATTCAGTTTTACTAATCAATGCAATTTCAAGAAGTTTATTAACGACATGAATTTTGTTACTTACCGTTTTCATTGTTTTCAGTTCATTTCTAAATTTAGCAAAGATAACATGTTCACTGATTGGTAAATCTAATTCATCAATGTAGACAAAGTTTTTGATTGAATTAATTTGTTTTACGTTCCAAAGTTTAAAGAGTAAAGTCTTCTTACGTTCGTCAACTTTAGGAATGGTAATTGTACCTTCAGCTTGCATGATTCGCATGGGGCTAAAATGTAAATTGTAAATTCGTTCAATAAATTCAGTTGGGATATGATGAATAATATCTTCAACTAAAGTAAGATCTGCATAACAAATCTTTTCGACCAATTCAAAGAAACCATCCGTTGGTGTTTCAGCATTGTCTAAGATTTCAGTAATGAGTACGTGTTCATTAGATTCTTCAATAATGGAAAGGTAATTGAGAAGTGCATTAGAGGCAGCAATGTTTTCACAATCGATTTTAATTCCCATTGAATCGAATATTCGTTCTTGATAACGACGAATATAAGTATAACAACTTTGAACAATTTCAAACGTTTCATTGTTTTCAAGTAAATGTCCAAGTTCTTCTAGATTAATATTAATGTCTACCATGCCAAAGTTTTCAAGGGTATGGATTGCATCACTAATTAACGTTTGTTGTTCTTGGGTACAGGTGTTAGTGAGAAATTTGAGAATGATGTCCATGTAGAACCTCTGTAAAAATAATATTAGATATCAATACATATGAACATGATCGTCAGGAAATTACAATGCAAGGTCAATTTAACGAAAGTATTTCGTTGCTAGATGGTAAATCAGCACAACAAATGCGTCAAGAAGCTGTTGATGCTCTGAACAATAATCTTAAGTTGGAGAGCGATGAAGAACGTGCTGAGCAGCTTCGTCGTTTTGGTTATGGCGTAAAAAAGAAAACAGATTACCGTTTGTATCCACTCTATTTATCCGTTAAGAAGATGGAGGACGAATGCGCAATCACGATGAACGAGCTTATCGTTAAGCAAGAAGACGGTACCTGGTTACAGACTGAAACTTATAAAGTATTTGTTAGTAGTGGTGCTGATAATGAAGAGCTGCTCAAACAGATGGAAGTTTTATGGTTACCTATTGCAGGTCAAGTTGATCAACTTAAAGCGGGTTGGATTAAAGAGAAGGTAATTCAAACTCGTTATAGTCGTCGTGGTCATGAGTACATGACTAAGTTACAGGATCTGGTTGATAGTTTGTTCACCCTTTCAACTCTATGTATCAATTTCCTTCAAATCACACATAACTTAACAAAGGACGTGAATGATGTCTAAATTAATTATTATTGTTTCCCCTTTAACTGATCCAAATAAGGTTAAAGAAGTTTTACAAAGTAAATGGGCTGGCAAAGAGATTGTGGTATCCACTGACCCGTTCTCTGAAGAAGATGTTGTTATTACACCATATGACTTAAACTTATCCCGTCAACTGTCTGGTGAAACATTAGATAGATTACTTGACCAGAAAGATATTCTCGTTCAATCCCATGCACATACCGACATTGGTGCTCATGTATCTGAATTAATGTCAGATGAGAAAGTGGATGCGTCAGCAGTGTCCCGTACTTCATCAGTCGCTTTTGCAGGGGTTGGGTTTGCCAATCAATTGGCAAAATTAAATAATCAGTTTGTAATTACAACTGGTATTCAACATGACTTTGGTGAAGATGTGGCAATTAAAGAATGGTTTGAACGAGCAGAACAGGAAGAACAAATTGCTGCTACAACTAAACAAGCTATTACTCAAGATATTCCTGAGCTTCTGGCTAAGATTGATGACGGAAATACAACCGATAAAGAAGTCACAGTTTCTGATCAACCTGCAGTAGTTGAGACAGAAGAAGCACCAAAACCAACTGCTGAACCGGAAGAAGTGAAAAAGGATTTATCAGATTCCCCTTCCTCTGCCCCTACAGCAGAAACACCGTATCCTCGTGTCGATGAAGTAAAGGTCGAAACTGATTCAGCAAAGATTGATTTTCTTGCACCTATTGCCGAACAGCAAGAACTCCAAGGTGAATTAGAAACAGTGTCTGAAGTTGCTGTAGATCCAGTGCAATCGAAAGAGTCTGAAGTTACTGGTACTCAGACTGATGCATTGTCGGATGAGACTTTCTTTGAACAGCCGGTACTTAAACAACCAGTTGATTCTCAAGTGGAAAAGGCTGAAACGACGAGTACTCAATTCGATGACTTTGATCCTTTAGCTGCTTTTAAAAATTCAGTAGAAGTTTCCAAAGCAATCGAAGCAGGTGAAGAACTTCCTAAAGAAGAAAAGAAAAAGGAAGAAGCGGTACCAGAGGTTTATATTGGTAAGCTTCCTGATTACCCAAAAGTGAACACCACTGTGGAAATCTTGACTCATCCTTTGACTTTAAAAGAGTTCGACCCTGAAGAAGCACCAGGTAAATTCTTTGATTGGGCAGGTCATCCAAACCGACTTAACGAAATCTTAGAAATAATTGATAATAAGATCGAAGAGTCTGAACGTTATAAACGTCGTCTTAATTTGACTGAACACGAAGTGTTGGCACTAGGTTGTATGGATGACCGTATCGGTTCTCCAGTCACAATGGAACGTATGTTTGTTGAAGGTTCTAAGTGGTCACAAGCTTTACGTACAGAAACCAATGCAATTCCAATTATCACCATCGTAAAGAATCCAAAGTACGGTGATCATCGTTATGTAGGTGATGATGCAGTTTCACTAATCGCAAACCGTATGAAGATTGGTGTGACAGTGGGTGTGTTCCTTCCACACACTGGACTTTACTTCTTGATCATTTCGCCAAGTGATGAAGAGTTAATGAACACCTTGTCTATCATTAATGCTCAACGTATTGATAGTCTACGTTCTTCATCTGGTATTTTGTTAGGTAACAGTAATTACTATCTCAATAAACAAGTCATCAATTTGTTCCTAGATAGCATTACTGATTGTTCATTAACCGCATTTAATCGTGAGACCATTTACGAATTGCTTGACGACCGTGACGTCGATATCATGTCCGCTGCGTTACAGGCGTCAATTAGTCCAGATGGTTATGACTATCATCAGGTTTGTGGTTTAGAGTTAGTAAACAAACCAAATCAAACTTGTCAAGGTAGTCAAGAATTCCTGGTTGATTTAAAACGTATGGTGTTTGTGGATAATTCACGTTTAAATGAATACCAGCGTATTATTGCAACTGGCGGTTTGACAAAACGTTCGTTAAAAGAAATTGAAGATTACCAAGCTCAACATTATCTCGGCTGGTCAAAACCATATGAGATTACTGAAGGGGTTGAGTTTAAGTATAAAGCCAGTACTGCTGCTAAATCAATTGAAGCAGGTGAAAAGTGGATTACTGAAATCTCTAAAGTTGTTGATCGTTTAATCGCCTTCAAGCAAGATGAAACTGAACGTAATGTCATGATTGATCAGCGTGTCAATATTACACGTATTCGTGAGTTCACGCATTGGGTAGAAGATATCATTGTTGATGGTTTGTCTTTGACTGATCGTGACAAAATTGAAGCGTTGCTTTCTCGCTTAAGCCGTAATCCAAAAGTGGTGAATCGTGTAAGTGAAACCTTAGCTGAATTCCAGCGTCAATCTTTGATTGCCATGGTTGCTATCCCTCGTGTTCAATGTCCGACATGTCAGCAGACTGATAAAACAGATATTGACATCAGTACTTATCTGATTCCTCAAGATGCAACCAGTCGTTTTTTTACCCTCGCCCGCCAACGACTATCGTAGGGAACGAAGAGTTCAATCGAACTCTTCCACCTGAAGGTCGTCATGTCCTCAATATCAACTATGGTATTGAGGATGAAAAATGGGAAGAGGATAAGATTGTTCCTCGAATCATGAAGGCGGCTGATGAATATCGAGAATCACTGGGCGTAAACACTATCAGGGGTTTTGAACATGGTGCAGTAAGACAGGATGTATATGATCAAGTCTTCTTGCGTGAACCAGAACATCCATATTCAACGATTATGATGAGTCAGAAGGAACGTTATGCTTCTACTCATTTACTTTATTCGAGAAGTGCAGAGTTCTTGCTGTATGACGGTGCAACGAAAACTGGAATGTCTTTTAATGAATTTATAAAGATGCCCACTTATTGGGTTGAGTTTATGCTTTCTACTTTAAGGCAACACAGTAAGGAAACTCGTCATGATGGAAAGAACTTGCAAAAAGAAATCGAGAAGATGGGTGAGCAGGTTGAAGGTTTTACCAACATGAAACCGCGATAAAATAAAGGAGCAATTGCTCCTTTATTTTCTTTATGCAATATAAATCTTTTTAGATATATACTATCTACATGAACAATCGTTCTTAACTTTAATTCTCAAAGGTAATTAAACATGGCAACCGCAGCAGAAAGAGAGAGTATTTACAAGCATCTCATTGAAAACCCAATACTACCAATTGATGAAAAATTCTTATCATCAAAGGCATACAAGATAACCAAAGGTACAGAGAAGATTAATACCGCTTTCGGTAATGTTACTAAAGTAAAATTTATAAACATTATTGGTTATCGCGGTATCGAAAATACGTTTATTCAACTTACATTTTCAACAGTTGATAAAGTGCTTAATAAGGTTCTAGATAGATTAGGCTTTACCTTTGAACCAGGTAGAGGCTATATGTGTGATGATTTCAGTTTAGATACTTTAATCTCGGTAATGTTAATTAAGGATAAAAGTCTTTTTGAAGTTCAAGAGATTTTAGAAACTGAGTTGAGAGAATTGGTCTTAACACAATTGGATGATCCTAGTGTATCAATTTATGATCGTACTGGATACCCAGTACCAGTTATTAATTATGCAATGGGTTATTTTTGTTCTTTAAGAACTGTTTATAAATTGAAACCAGCGCTACATCACTATCAGTTAACAACGTCTCAGAAAATCGATAAGTTCTTTACCGAACTAAATTATTTCTTTGATGATAGTGAAACTTATGGATGGGTTTGGGAAAATAAATTAGATAAAGATTTATTGTTAGAACTTTTACCGAACACAAGATATTGTTTCGGCGAAGATCGTCAAAACCTAGAACTTATTTTCTACTGGTTTATGACTGCTCAACTGAGTTGGGAACAGTTCGATTATAAATCGATTGAACCAGCACCAGCAACACCAATGGAAAAGTTCAAGCTTGACATTATGAAGTTAATGGAAACAGAGACTGATCTAAAAACTTTAGCTGATGGTGTCATTAAATTATCAGTACCACATGCATATAGTTAAATAAAGGGAGCCTAGGCTCCCTTTATTTTTTTGTTTTATTTCTCAATTGTTTCTTTGTAAACAGCAACTGGAAGTTTATGTGCTGCTGCGAACTTCTTGTGAAGTTCTTGCAACGTATCTAATTTATACAGATCTCGACAACTGGTAATTGCATTTGCATAACCACCAGTTAGATTAACACAAATATAACGATGTTGAAATGAGTCGATCCCTTGGATCTTACATATCTCAAAGACCGTGTTCCTCCTACATAGACCAAGCAGAATCCCAATCCTTGGATAAGCAGAGATAAGATCTAAATCAAAGTTGTGAAGTGTAACCCTTGATCTTAAGAAGGTACCATCATCTTGCACCAATTGTATCCCAATATCCTCCAGATGCGTTGCTTCGACGATATTAATCCAGAGTTCTTTACCTACAACTAATTTATCGATCTCTTCCTTCATTCGATCAGAAGTAGTTGAAATGACTTGACCATTATCCAAGCAGAAAGTATGAAGTGCGTCACACAACTTACGTGGGTTAGAGTTGAAGTCTTTAATTTGAGAGTTACCAAGGAGTAGCGGTAACTTCACACAAATGTCTTCGAACTTCTCATCGAATTCTTCAACACGGATACAGTCAATTAAACCATAAGCACAGTATTCTTTTTTAAAGTGCTTTTGCATAACCATGTGCCAGCGACCCGTTCCCATTGGAATACCGTTGAGAAGCTCATGTTCAACGTGATACTTACCATGACCTAGATACTTCGTGGTGAGATAATCCAATGAATAGGAAGGCTCTGCTTTCATCTTACGAAGACCACGGAATAAAGACGCCGGATCAATAAAGTAAAATGGGGCAGTGGTATAGACAGTATGCCATTGTTCTGAAACAGCCAATGGGCGAGATGATCCATCATCTTTACGTTTTACCAATGGACCTCGTTTAAATTCAAAGTGGCGATACTCAGGAGGTACAGATGGATGAGAGAAGATATATTTTGGATCCACATTTGCGTCTTTAAGGATATCCAAAATAACGCTCATATCGTAATTAATGTTCCAAAACCCAATAACATCTGGCATCCATTCATTGGCTTTTTGATACATCTTTTGAATTCCCTCAACCATGTTGTCGACGAAATCCAATTCTAGTTTAATATTACGATCTTTAATTTCAGGTAACTCGTTTTCAATGAACTTACGATATTCTTCAGCAGTTTCTCCAGGATTGACCCATTGTCGTAAAACAACTTGATAAGCCTTATCTTTAAAACTCATGCTGAAGATGATCATTCCTAGATTACCATTCATATCGAATTCGGTATCTTGAATTGCCACCGTTAAACGAGAGGTTGCTTCACGCTTCCATTTCTTTTCATAATTCAATTTAACAACTGAGTTGATATCTAAATCACAACCATAAACAAACGGACTGCGAAAACATTCAACCAAACGCATTCCATGTTGATAAGGTTTTCCCAGCTTATATTGAATTTGTCTAGCTAAGTCTCGTTGTGTTGATCGATAGTGATTTAGGTTACCTAGATATTCCGTTTCTAGTTTATAGCGATGTTTCTGATTTACCTTCTTTGTAATCCAAAAATCTCGCTCGACATTTTTGTGAAATACAAATTCAGGGATACATTTCTCTACCCCATCCTTATCCTTAATAAATTTATTGCGTTTAACAAATACTGCATCACCTTGCTCATCTTCTTTATTTATTGTGTAGCAAGAATGAATATATTCATATTCAGGTTTTCCTGATAAACTATCTACTGTTGTACTCATTCCAAATTCTCCGCTCTCTTCACATATACCCTGTTTCTGTTTTTATTAAAAATAAAACAAATATATATTATCAACATGATGTAATCAACCCAATCTTATCATGTTTATTTTAATAATACATGGTCAAAGGTGGGTTGAGTAAATTATTTAATCTTACACGAGAGTTTAAAAAATGAAATTTGAAGGTTTAAACATCCAGCATGTAGAAGTTAAGGATGATCGTTTACTATTAGTTTGTGATAGTAAAACAATCGATGTAGGTCAGAATCTTGGGATCGTATATCAAACAGTCAATCTTTCTCGAGAAACATTAAGACAGATAGAGGAATTCAATGAGTCAGACAAATGTTATCGCATTGCTACATTGAATGAATATCCAGGCAAATGGCGTCAACGTGGAACTAAAATTATCAAACGTCAGTCTACCACACTTTCACTAAGTATCAATCAAGTTGTAACAGAAGACAAAAAAGAAGTTGAGAAACATGCATTTACTTTTGCATTCTCAATGTTCAATTAAAAATAAGGGACTTCGGTCCCTTATTTTTTTTTTTACCTTTAACTATATTCAATCATTTTATGAGTCAAGTTTTCGTCGAGGTCGTCATGGATTTATTTAAAGGAGCACTCTCACTAGAGTCCGCTCAGTTCCTTGATACCGATTTTGCCGAGGAACTCTTAAGCGAATTCCAACGATTAAGAGACGTCGGTGATTTCAGTCAAGCAGCAATGAAAAAATGTAAGGTATCAGCAATTACAAAACTATATACAGATATCAGTTTACAGTTTGTTGTTTCAGATCAAGTGTCCAATAATGCCTACTTTATCCTCCCGCATATGGACAAGAATCACCCATTCTTTAAACAAATGGGATTCTCATCTGAATGGGCATCATCTTCTACTACGCTGCAGTCGATTCGTGAAGCAGCTGGCAAGTGTAAAGAAGCAGGTGTTGATCTTCGTACGGGTCGTGTGAAAGGTTATTTCAAAGAAGTGAAGGTTACCATTGTGCTTGCGCATAACTTCTTCACTAATAAGCAGTGGAAGACCACAGACATCGTGGGTATCTTTGGTCATGAACTCGGGCATGCGTTTACTTATTTTGAATACTTCGGTAACATTGTTCGTCGTTCATTGCTTATTGACCAAGCGTCAAAGGCAGTAATGGATCAGAAGTATAATTCAGAAGAGAAAAAGAAGCTCATTACCGAAGTTGAAAAACAACTTGGTATTGAACCACTTGCTGCAGAAAAAGCAATTAATCTCCACGGGATTAAAGGTAAACATAATGTAGAACAAGTGTTGATCACAGACGATGTATTTAATCATACTCGTACGGAATCATCTACCCCCTTTTACGATGCGCGTAATGTTGAACAACTGGCTGATCAATTCTGTGTAGTCCATGGAATGGGTAAGTGGCAATCTGAAGCACTTTCTAAACTATACAAACATTATCGCGACCCAGAAGCAGTTACCTCATTGGAATTCTTTGTTGTTGAAATTATCAAGTTAACTTTGTTCTTGGTGGTTTCTTTCTTCAATCCGTTCTTTGTTTTGATTTATGGTTTGACTTTCGTACCAATGAGTCAAATCTATGACAAACCTAAAGAGCGTATTCTATTCCTTAAACGCCAGATGATCTCTCATTTGAAATCTTCAAGTGATAAGTTTATCAAAGCTAAGCTTGTGGATGATATTAAAGCGGTTGAGGATTTACTCGAAGAATTTACAAAGCGAAATACAATCTTTGAATTCTATTGTAACTATCTCAACCCTGTTGGTCGTCGTATGTACAAGGAAGAAGCATTCCGTAAAGGAATTGAAAACGCATTAAACAATGATATTTTCTTAAAAGCCGCTGAATTGGAGATGATTAAATGAGCGACATTAATATCAATGACTTATATCAGGTCGTTAAAAATATTGAAACAAACTTCGGTTCAACTACAGCGGTGAGTCGATCAGAATACGTAGCGATTGCAGTAGGAGCAATTGCCGCATCAGTTTTACCATTACCTACTTCGGCAGTTAATAACCCTACAAACCACTGGATCCTGCAACATGAGTCAACTTTAAAAGCTTTGCTCTCAGAGTTGAATGAACGTTATGTGCTGGATATCAAAATGGCATCTACCATTGCTCGCCAGGTTTATCTTGCACGCTACCGCCGCGTGTATGATGCCCAGTTGATCGTTTCAGAACTAGCATTGCTTCTTCCTGAACATGTCTCAAAAATGCCAGCGAAGGTATACGAGTTGTTCGGTTCAATGAGCGAAGAACAAAAACATGGTTTCAGCCGTGAGCTGGTGACTGTGCTTTCATCCTTACTCGGTTCTCCACTTAATTAATAAAAGGAGGGTTACCCCCTCCTTCTTTTATCGAGGTTATCATGGCTGAATTATATCAACTGTACGCTGATAAACAAGCGCAGATTGAAAATGTAGTACGAGGATTAGTCACCTCTGGCATGATTTCCATGGAAGAAGCCGATCAATTAGAAAGCTTAGTCCCAGGAGAGATTGCTAATCTTGATCCAAACATTATCTTTGATTTAGATCCATCAAGTCATGGATCCAAAATTGCATTAGAAGCAGCGCTTGCGGGTTTAGATAAAGTAAAGATTGCATTTATTGTTGCTGTTATTGCGTTCATTCTTCGTTACATTAGTTCGCTACATAGCTCAGCGGGTTATTCTTTTGGAGGTGGTTCTGGAGGTGGTTGGGGTGGTTCTGCACCAAGTACATTTAAGACCAATGCAAAGCCAGCATCCGCACAATTTTCTCAAG
>JACCDZ010642332.1_pt1 | contig 65678 bp, 55 predicted proteins | sample 7449551 | NCBI WGS metagenome assembly JACCDZ01 (sample SAMN15323452, study PRJNA562643) | freshwater metagenome | isolation source: river surface water | place: USA:Blue River Watershed | collected 2017-08-18 | reverse complement strand
GGCCTGGGAGAAGGCCGGCCTGCCCCCCATCACCATTTCCGCCAACGTCTCCAACTCCCTGTTCCATGGACGCACGCTGCCGTCCACGGTGGCCGATGCGCTGAGGGACTCCGGACTGAATCCATCCCAGTTGGAACTGGAACTCACCGAATCCATCGCGATGCGGGACGTCGAGGCCTCCGTCACCATGCTCGAAGGTCTGCGGACCATGGGCGTGCGCCTCTCCATCGACGACTTCGGAACGGGCTATTCGTCGCTCAGTTACCTCCAGCGGTTCCCGCTGAGCCGGCTGAAAATCGATCAGTCTTTCGTCCGAGACCTGCTGACGAACGAAAACAATGTGAAGATTACGAGAGCCATCATCGCAATGGCTCACAGCCTGAACCTGTCGGTGTTGGCGGAAGGCGTGGAAACAGAAGGGCAGCTGGCGCGGTTACGGGAAGAAGGCTGTGATGAAGTGCAGGGCTATCTGTTCAGCCGTCCAGTCTGCGCGGAGGATTTTGAAACGCTGCTCAGGGGCGATGCCGATGCCCGTACAGCAGCGTAATGTTGATCCGCCGGTGGGTGAGACCTTCCTTAAACGCAATGTCATCAGTTTCATGAAACAGATCTGAGTTGAAGACGACGGCCCGATTGGCCCGGTAGGGAATCCTGATTTCCTGCGCGCCCTGCGATGTAAGCCACTCATAAATCCTGCCCCTGGCCTTGTCGCTATTATAAGTTTTGAAGTCCCACTCTCTCGGCGCTTCCTTGTTCCACACCACCAGACCTCCGCTCTCGGGATTGAGATTGGCTTCGTTCGGCGTGATCCAGAAATTGACATTCACCGCCGCAGCATCGGCATGAATGTTCAATCCGCGTCGGGCACTATCGTGCTTGAATGCCCAGGCCTGCGTGAGGCGATGGGAGCCGAAAATGCGCGGCAGCTTTCGGCGGAGCTCCTCGGCAATCTGCAGCAGCAGGGGACAGGCGAACCCGTCGCCGAGAAAGGCCCCGATATACCCGTTCTCATAGTCTTTCTTCCAGATCGTCGAAGTCCAGCAGAACTCCCTCAAGCGTCGCAGCGCTTCTTCCGACAGCAGCCCGTCGATAGAGGTCACTTCGGGCTGTGTCGACAAATACCGGGTCTCGATCGCCGTACTATCCAGATCGGCGGCCAGCGCTCCTCCCACGATCTCATCACAAGGCGCGATATATAGCAGCCGGTTGAATGAAGGCGCGACGGGCTGCAGGTCGGCGGGGGACAGGACCACGCGATTCGACGAGGCCACGCCCGGCGCCGGTTCGAGTTTCGCGCACAAGTGCCTGAGCGCATGATGGTAGGCCCGCCATTCTTGTCCGAGCAATCCGCGCTCAAACAGGTAGCCGACCTGCTCGGCATCGTGTTTGAGGCGAGAGCGAAAGACCGCTGTCTCGGTGACTGGACGGCCGTGCGCATATTTCACCCGGGCCGTTTCTGAAAAACAACGCAGCGCGTTGGGAATATCCTCCCGCCAAATCCAGGCAATGCCAAGATTATAGAGGGCGGTGGCGTAGCCGGGAAGAAGCTGGAGCGCGCGTTCATAACACCGGACGGCCTCATCCGACCGTCCCTGCTCCAGCAACACCAAACCTAAATTGTTCTGCGCCTCGGCATGCGTCGGTTTCAACGCGATGGCCCGCCGGTACGCGTCGGCCGCCGCGTCGAGCCGGCCCTGTTCTTTTAAGACGACGCCCAGATTATTGTGCGCTTCGGCATGATCGGGGTTGAGCGCCAAGACCTGTTCATAGGTCGCGTGCGCCTCCACAAGGCGGCCTAATTCTTTATAGGCATTGCCGAGGTTCGTACGGGGCTCGATGTAGCGAGGATTGAGCTCGATGGCTCGGCTGTAGGCCTCTACCGCATCGGCCAGCAGGCCGGCCCGCTGAAGCACCACGCCGTGATTGAAGCAATAGACGGGATTGCGGGAATCGGCGGCACGAGCCTGGGCGAGCCGCGCAAGCGCCTCCTTGAGATTGCCGCGCCGATAGAGCAGAAGACCCAGACCGTGGAGAGCATCCGGCTGCGCCGGAAGCCGTTCGAGCAGCTGGTGATACCCACGCTCCGCTTCATCGAGACGGCCCGCCTGATGATGCGATTGGGTCTCTCGCAGAAACGCCAAGGCAGCCGCTGCGCCTCCCGCATTTTTTCCATGCAACTTTTCCTCGCGGCGACGCTCCTCACGATTCATGACACATCCCTCCAGCGATCGAAAGACCGGCCGATCGGGAGAGTATCGCACATCGGGTAGGAGGGTCAAAGAGCGCGATGAAGATGCGGAGGGAGAGGAGGATCAGGCAGCCTTGGCATTGTCCTGCTGTTTACGGCGTTGGCCCAGAATGTCGAGGGCGGCAACGCGGTAGGCTTCGGCAAACGTGGGAAAGCTGAAAATAGTATCGATGAACCGGTCGATGGTCGCGCCGTCCTGCAAGGCCATCTGTCCGATGTGAATGAGTTCAGTCGCGTTTTCGCCGACGATCTGTACGCCCAACAGGCGCTCGCCGGATGGATCGGCAACGAGTTTCAACAGTCCGTCGCAGGCACCGGTGATCTGCCCCTTGGCAATTTCCGTGAACCGGGCGCGTCCGACGATCGGCCCCCGATAGCGGGCGCCGGCCTGTTCCTCATCCAACCCGATTGAGGCGATTTCCGGAATGGTATAAATTCCGATGGGGACCTGGTTGGCCGATTCTCCGACCGGAAGCCCGAGCGCATGGCTCACGGCCCGGCGACCATCTTCCATCGCTTGTGAGGCTAACGCGGGGGGGCGACCGAGCATGTCGCCGGCCGCAAAAATATGCGGGACCGCAGTTTGCCCGTGATCATTGACGGGGAGGCGGCCCTTCTCGTCCAGGGACAATCCCGCCGCCTCAAGATTCAACTCTTCGACATTCGGTTGCCGGCCCAGGGCCACCAGCATTTTTTCGCTCTTGACCGCCATCCCGTTCGCCAGCCTGGCGACGACTGAAGACACGCCGTCCCACGCCACCTCTGTGACGGTGTGGCCGGAGTAAAACCGCCCGCCCTGGCGCTCGATGCTGCGCTGAAACCCCTCGACGATTTCCTGGTCCATGAACGCCAACGGCCGCTTGGCTCGGTCGATGATGGTGACCTCCACTCCCAGCAGCGCAAAGGTCGCGGCGTATTCGCAGGCAATGACGCCACCGCCCAGGATCGTGAGAGAACGGGGCAGGTAGATCATCGAGAGGATCGAATCACTATCCAGCACATGTTCATGGTCGACGGGAACCTGGGGAATCGAACAGGGCCGCGATCCTGTCGCCAGCACGATCGTCTCGGCCAGCAGGGTCTGACGGGCGCCATCGACGGTTTCCAGCTCCACTTCATGGGGCGAGAGCAGCCGCGCGCGTCCGTGCCGGTAGGTCACGCCGTTGCGCGACAGCTGATCGGTTATATAACACTCGTGCGCTTTAATCACCTCGTCGAGACGATGCAGCAGCACGGACATGGGCACATCGAGACGCATCTTGCCCTCGAAGACTTCACTGGAGCGTTTGAGATGCTCGAATTGCAGCGCCGTCTCGCGCAGCGTCTTGCTGGGGATCGTGCCCCGATACACACAATTCCCGCCGATGCCTTGTTCCTGCTCGATCAGCACGACTTTTTTACCGGCCTTGGCGCCTTGAATGGCTGCCTTCTGGCCGGCCGGTCCGCTACCGACCACGACAATATCATAGGCGCTGGCGGGCATCATAACGGCATCGCCTCCACGACGGCTTGCACCTTGTCCCTATGGGCCAAAAGAGCGTCGATATCCTTGGGATAGAGGTTCAGATCGGCAAACACCGAATGGTCCCGCACGGTCGCCTCATTAAACCTCTCGGGATCGAGAAAGTGTTTCGCCAAACGACCAGCCAGACAGGTCGTCATGCACTCCTGCTTGGCCATTTTGGCATAATGATAGTCGGCATGAAACCCGATCGATTCCACCACCGGCGGCGGCAGCCCCCATTCGTCGGCGACTAACAGGCCCACCTGGATATAATATCCGTCGAGAAGTTGATCCAGCAGCTCCTTTCTGAGCGTCGTGCCCTGTTCCTTGGCCAGCGCGACCAGCGTTTGCAACACGACCGGCCGGCCGATGCCATGCAACAGGCCGCATAGGTAAGCGCTTTCGACGTTGAACCGGCGCATACGCGCAATTTCTTTGGCATAGGCTCCGCTGGCGAGCGAATAGTGCCACAGGCCCTTGACTTCCCCATCCCATCCCGGCACTTTGAAGGCACTGCCTTTGATGGAGGCGGAAAAGGCCAGTTCGGACATCAAGTTCATGCCCAGCATGGACACAGCGTGCTGGAGCGAGACGACGGGATTGCGTGTCATGTACGCAGGGGAATTGGCAATACGGATGACATGCGCGGCCAACGCCTGGTCCTGATGAATGAGCGCGGCCAGTTTGGCTGCCTCCGCATCCGGATCGTAGACCATGGCCAGAATCCGGGATGCCACCTGAGGCAACAGCGGAAGCTCGATGGCGCCCTTTCGGATGCGTTCGATCAAGAGCTGTTCCAAGGGGTCGGTGGGGACCGGATCCGTCATCTGAGCAAGTTCAGCACTCATAGGACTTACACCACAGATCTAGGTTGCGGGATTGTCTTCGTTGTAGATCCTTTTCGGTTCATGTTACCGAAAACCTTAACGGGCCCTGTGACGCTGCCCTGGCTCAGAACATGCCGACTCAATCGGCATGTTCCGGTCTGCCGGAAGCCAGTCTCATTTAAGCGCTCTGAACCAATAGGAGTACCAGCATGGTCGTAGGAAAGACCCTGTCGTTCCTGTGTCTGATGGGCTCCCTGCTCGCGATTGCCCCTCGGACAGAAGCGGCGGGAGACCCGCCGCAACCGTCTCCAACCGAGAAGGTCATACGGGACACCAAGGAGGCCGTCGAATCTACGAAACAGTACACGCTCCAGCAAAAGGAAACCTTTCAAAAGACGGTTCAAACCGAGTTGGCCGAGATACAGATCAAGATCGGAGAACTCCAGAAGAAAACCAGCGCCGCCTCGGCGGAGGCCAGGGCGGAGATGGAGAGAGCCCTTCAGGATCTTGAACGCAAGAAGGAGGTGGCTCGGAAGCAGCTGGACGAAGTCAGCCGATCGACCAGCTCGGCCTGGAGCAAACTGAAGGACAACATGAACGCCGCTGTTGAGGACCTCAAAAAAAGTTATAAGGAGACCCTTTCAAAACTTCCTTAAACGCGCCCGCGTCACCCGTCCCTGGCAATTCTTGCCGCCTGGATCGGAGAATCCCGAGTTGAGCTGTTCATAGAGGGGGGAAATACGCTATGTTGGCACAGATAGGACGGACAACCAGACGACGACACCTATGCCGTTAAGATTCGCCCTCTATCCCGGTTGCGCAGCCAAAGGCGCCACCCCTGAACTCTTCCAATCCACAATGGCCATCGTCGGTCGGTTGGGCATCGAGGTCGTTGAACTTGCCGCCTCGTCCTGCTGCGGAGCCGGAGTCATCGGAGAAGCGGACCCGGACCTCGCCCTCGCGTTAAACGCTCGCACCTTTGCTCAGGCCGAACGGATGGGGTTGGACGTGATGACCATTTGCGGCACCTGCCAGGGGGTGATGAGCGCGGCCAATCGCCGTCTGAAAAACGAACCGGCGACCTTGGAGCGGGTGAATAACATTCTTGCACAGGACGGCATCACCTACGGCGGCGGGGTGCAGGTGAAACATCTCCTGTGGATCGCCGTGCGGGATCTCGGCTTGACCCGCGTCGCCGATACGGTGCAGTCGCCGTTTCGAGATTTTCGCATCGCCCCCTTCTACGGATGTTACATGTTGCGGCCATCTTGGGAGCTGGGCTTCGATGACCCAGAAAATCCCAGCTCGTTGGAAAAAATCATTCGCGCCGTCGGCGGCGAACCGGTCGCCTATGCGGGCCGGACCAAATGTTGCGGATTCCCCATCATCCTGGAGAAGGAGGCCATCGCGGTGGCCATGGCCGGCACCAACATGAAAGATGCGCGGGATCACGGCGCGGATTTCATGGTGACACCCTGTCCGCTCTGTCACATGAGCCTCGATATCTACCAGGAACGAGCGGGGCGGGCGGTCAAGACCGACTTGAACCTTCCCATCCTCCATCTCCCGCAATTGCTCGGTCTCGCGATGGGCATTCCCGCGCAGGACCTGGGGCTCTCGCGTCATCTGATTTCAGTCGATCGTATCGTCGCTCGTTTACAAACACCGGACTCAGCACATTCATCCTTACTCGGGGAGCCCAGGACATGAAGGTCATTGCCCTCTCGGATTTTCAGCAGTTCAGCCAAGAGAAGATGAAGAAGAATAACCTCTTCGAAACCCCCCGGTTTTTTTGCGACATCTATTGTTTCGAGCCAGGCCAGGAACAGAAGGGCCATGTTCACGGCGAACAGGACAAGGTCTATATCGTGCTGGAAGGCGAAGGCACGTTTCAGGTCGGCCCGGAAAAGCGCGTATTGGGAGCAGGGCAGGGAACCATGGCGCCGGCGGGTGAGGAACATGGCGTGAAGAATCACACCGCGCAACGGTTGAAAGTGCTCGTGGTCGTGGCCCCGAACCCTTGACGTTATCGATTTCCCAGCGGTGCGGTGACCGTGATGGCTCCGGCCAGATCGCCTTCCTTATGCCCTTCCTTGGGATAGCCGGAAATGTCGAGATCGCCTTTCGGTCCGCCGTGGCAGACCAGACAATCCTTGGCATAATAAATCGGCATGACCACACGTACTGTGCGCCCCTCTTCGGTCAATTCGCTGACATACGCCTCAGCCCGCGGCCTGGCTGAGAGCCATTTCAACACCGACGCTTCATACTCATCCGGCTCATTTTTCGGATTCCGCGGTTGAACGGCAGTCTGTTTCAGCCGCACATGGGAAGCCTTAGAGAAGCGGGCCGAGGCCTGACTGCCATAGGTGGCCGGAATAAAATTCTTATAGCCGATGCCGCGCTGATTGATGACGACCTGCGCGTCGCGTATGACGTCCCGGCTGGCCTGGACCAACGCAGGCAGGAGTTCCTTGGCCAAGGGCGGGATGAGAATCGACACAGGCGCCGTCGGCAACGCGCTCAGATCGATTCCGGTCTTGGCTCGAAACTCCCGCACTAATTGCTGTTCGAACAGTTCCGGCGTAAATCCCTTCTCGCCCTTGTGGGGATCGTCGATCAACGATTGATTGCGCTCGATCACCGCACGCCCGGACTCCAGCAATTTCGCCAACAGGCGCGCCGTTTCCTCTACCTCAGCCCACTCGACCGCCAGGGCCATCAACGGCTGCACGATGATGAGTACCACTGCCGCTGCCAGCATGAACCACACAGAACTTCTCATCATTAGGCTCCTCTCCATCATGTCATGACCCTGACTTGAGCCGGCAGGTTCCCTGGACATAGTGGGCCGCCATTTTCTCCACATCGAATGGCAGCCCCTCCAGAGAAGCTCGCCGGGGAAAGGCATATTCCTCATCGAGCCAGCGTGCGCGCATTTCACCAAGACGGCCTGACTCGTCCAATTTCAGGAGCAGATCGTTCACCAGCCACCGCAGGCGGTAACTCTCTTCGGCCACGACGACCCCGTAGTCGGCTTTGGTCAGGAACAAAGGGACCCCATGTGCACGCGTCAACAAAGACCAGTCTTTGCGAACCCGTGTGACCATATACTCCAAGACCGGTTGTGCGCCGAGAATGACGTCGATATGCGGCTCGGTCTGGGCGTCGGCATATTCAAACGCGGCCGGCAGCGAATCGCAAACCATCAGACGGTTGGCGCCCAAGTTCGCCTCGGCATAGTAATACGCGCTGGTTTCATCCTGAACCGCAATCGTCAACCCGTCCAACGCGTGACTCGTGGCCGCCAATCGGTCGGCCGCCGGATGCAGCGCCTGCTCCCGGACATTCGCCTGCACCCGTTCAAGCACCGTCGCGCTGGTCGTGATGCCGCTGACACCTCCGCCGTAAAAATAGGGCAGGGAATAGGCGACCCCGGCCCGGGCCGGCGCCGGGGTGTTGGTCGCCACGGCCGATACGAACCAATCTAAATGCCCCTCGTTCAACAACCTGAAGAGATCCCTGAAACGCACGAGATGCAAGACCGGAGTCACCGGACGTCCGCATCGCCGGGATAATTCGTCGGTCATGGCCCGCGTCAGTTCGACGTCGAGCCCCGTCACGCGAGCGCCTTCGTCGGTCCAGATAGTCGGAAAGACGAATGGCCGGAACGGCTCCATAGCCAGGCCAACTTGAACCCGTTCGCGCTCGCAAATGATATCGACCTTGTTGCCGGTCACCGGCCAGACATGTTCGACCGCATCGATGAGCAGCCCGCAGCCGGGAAGCAGCAGGCAGAGCAATGCCAGCCATCCCGGCCTGTGCCGTGACCGCCTGATCAAAATCGAACCCCCGTGAGAAATACCCATTGCTGCGCCTGTCCCGCCTCACCTCGAAAATCCACACCGTACTGGCTGTACTGCACGCTGATATCGACCGAAAGACTCTGGGCGACTGGAAACCGTACACCGACCTGACCGCCGATCAAATGGCCCGGAGCATGGTTACCCGGACCGGGCAATACGCCCCCGGCCAGTAGGCCCACATAGGGAACGGCCCGGTCTTCCAAGGGACCGAACAGGATATGACGGATGATCCGGCTTACCGGTTTGTGTTTCGGAAAATCCAGGATGTCGATGAAGTTATTCCAGCGGGGATTCACAAACAGCGAATGCTGGTCGGTGCTGAACTCCTGGGTGTGGATGCTAAAGAATTGGTAGATCGTCCGAACCTCCACATTGCCGTACCGTAAGGCCGTAATACCCAGCTGCACGCCGATTTCACGATCATCCGGCGCGAACGTCTGCTGGCGCAGCATCACATCGACATTAAAGGGCCGGATGGGAAATTCCAGCACCGCTTCCTGGGCGAACGCCGGCGCAACAGGGAGTAGCCAGGGCCCTGCTAGGGCTGCCAGACAGCAGGCCAAGGCACTCCATGTTTGACCCGTGGCACCAGTCGTCTGCATGACAGATGTTACGGTGAGCGTGGCCAAGTCTCTCTGATTGCTCGAATCGTTGCAAGCGCCGGCTAATGATGGGTCGGGGAGGAATCGGCGGAGATACAGGACTTCATGAGGTCAGCCTCACAGCGAGCCCCGGGCGCGATACCACGAGCCGCGGCTTGGATGAGGGCTTCCGGCAAAACCATGCCGCTCACCACATCGACCAACGCATGGTCAGGGACGCTGTCCAAGTCCACCCGTGTGACGCCGGGAACTTGCGCCAGCTCCGCAGCGATTGTCCGGTGATAAGACGAACAGTCTTGGCCTGACAAGGAGAGCGCCACGCGTTCGCGCGAGGTGTCGGCACTGACTGGGCTCACGAGGTATCCGACGGACAGGAGTAAGCAGCTCAGCATCATCCCAGGACATTGCATTGGCATCTCCCAAAAACCACGATTCGTGAACAAATGGCGTCGTCATAGTCGTTTCTCTCGCGTTGTCCGGCCGGCCCGTGCGGGCCGGCCGGGTCATTCCGGAACAGGACTGGGCTACTTGGCCGGCAACTCCCACGGCACCATCGGCATCAATGGCGCCGGTTTCGCATCCGGCCCTGCCAACAACACCGCAATCGCTCCGCGCAACGCACCCGTCAGTGAGTGGGTCACGAGCGGGTAGGCACCGGCGGACTCCACCACCACGTCGAAGGTGGCCGCGCTGCCAGGACCCACCACATAGGTCTGCACACCTTTCAGGTTGTTGGAGGGATTACCGCTCTCATACACGTTGTCCCAAATCTCGCCGATCGGGTGGAACGACGAAAACTCGTTCGGTCCCGCGTTCACAAAATAGATGCGCACACGCTCGCCCGGCTTCGCATCGAGTTTTCCCCCGCCGGTCACGAAGGGGTGATATTTGAAGATGCCGCCGTTAAAAAACATGCCGTCGTACTTGCGATCGAACATCGCCTGCACATCGTTCGGATTCTTGAAATACTCGGATTGCACCAGCACATATTCACGATCTGCCTTCGGCCACACTTTGGCATCCTTCGGATCGACGACGATCGCGCCGAACATCCCGCGCGCAACATGCTGAATCATGGGCGGGGCACCGCAGTGGTAGAAGAACACGCCGGGCTTCTTTGCCACAAAGGTGAAGCTAATACTCTCGCCGGCATTGACGGCCCGATAGTTCTTCAAGAAGTCGATTTCCGCAGCATGGAAATCCATGGCATGCGGGTTCTTGTTGGTAGCCGGATTCGTCAACGTAAAGTTGACGGTATCACCCTCCGTCACCCGCACCACCGGACCCGGAAACTGTCCGTTGAAGGTCCAGGCGGCATACTTTTCTCCGCCGCCGTCGATGACGACATCTGTTTCCACCGCGGTCATCTGGATATCATGGGTCTTAGCCTGGACGGACAGGGCCATACTCGCCACCATCCCCAGCGTCAACCCTAACAGCGGAGCCGTCTTGCACCGCCTGCGTCTGTGATTACTCTTCCATGCCTGTTCTTGCATCCCCGCCTCCTATCATTCGATTGATTCATTCAGCGCCGGGAAGGTCATTCGTTCCCTCTTTCGTATCCCCGTCTGGAATACTGCGCCTCTGCCTGCACCATACTCAGGCCGCTGACAATAAAACATGACATTTGTCATGTTTTGGACGATAGTGGCGCTGTCGTGAAAAAAATTACGAGGAAGCGAGGAGTTTGAGCCTGGAAAGATCGCGAATAAGAAGACGAGCGGCAGTTCCGGACACCAGACGATCCTTCTTGAAGCGCGCCATAATCCGTATGGCGGTTTCGGTGGTCACACCCACCATGTTCGCCATATCCTGACGCGTCAGATGCACGCTGACCCGGATTCCATTCGGCTCCTTCACCCCGCTCCGTTCGGCCAGATTCACCAACAGGGAGGCCAATCGTTGATCGGCACGGTCGAGGGCAAGCACCTTGGCCTTTTCCTGGGCTTCGTTGAGCCGGTTGCCAAGATACCGGATGACTTCCATCGCGGCATCAGGATTTGCCCGCAACATTTTGAAGTAGGCCTCTTTTTTCATGCGAAGCACACTCACGTCACCCATCGGCTGAGCCGTGCCGGGATGAGATGCGCCGTCGAAGGCTGAGGCATCGCAACAGAACAGGTCACCCGGCATCAAGACTTTGAGCGTGCATTCCTTCCCGTCGAGCGACGACTTGACGCACTTGACCGACCCTTCCTTGACGATGTGGAAGTATTCGGTCGGATCGCCCTCGCGGAAGATGTACTCGCCCTTGCCGTAGCGGGTTTCTGTCATTTCGCCCAGGACCTGTTGGCGATCCTGGGCGCTGAGGATCTGGAGCAGAGGAATCTGATTCAACCCGGCAGGAGCGTCGGGGCTGGACCGTTCAGCGGTTGGCTGCTTTGGCGATCTCTTTGGCCGCTTCAACAATCGAGCGCACTCCAATTCCGAAATGATCCACGAGCTCGTCCGGCTTCCCGCTGCGCGGAATGTCCCGGACGGCCAACTTGCGAACCCGTACGCCTTCTGAAGCCAGCGCGCTCAGGACGGCGTCGCCGATACCGCCATGCGCATAATGATCTTCGACCGTCAGGAATCGTCCTCCGGTCGCTCGCGCACAGTCGAGCAATGTGGCCTGATCCACGGGAACGATGCTGTACAAATCCACGACGCGGGTCGCGATACTGGCCGCTTTCAGCTGATCATGCGCTTTCAAGGCCTCGAACAGGGTGACACCGGCGGCGACGATCGTCAGTTGATCGGCCGCACTCTGTCGGACAACTTTAGAGCCGCCGATCCGGAACGTCTCGTCCACGCCATACATCACCGCAGTCTTGGGACGGCCGGCGCGCAGGTACACCATGCCCTTGTGGGCCGCGGCCAACTCCATCAATTTGTACATCGAGAGGGCGTCGGACGGGTACAGCACGGTGACGCCGGGCTGCGTCGACATCATAGCCAGGTCTTCGAGCCCCATCTGCGACGGGCCGTCCTCACCGATGCTGACACCGACGTGGGTCCCCACCAGTTTAATATTCGACTGGCTGATCGCCGCCATGCGAATGAAATCGTAAGCCCGCGTGAAGAACGCAGCGAAGGTCGCGACGAAGGGAACTTTGCCGCAAGCGGCAAGGCCGGCCGCAGCGCCCAGCATGTTCTGCTCCGCGATGAAATTTTCAAGGAACCGGTTCGGGAAGCGTTTGCCGAACTTGTCGCTATAGGTGGAATTTTTCACGTCCGCATCGAGGGCCACCACCTGCTGATTGGCTTCGCCCAATGCCAGGAGCGCCGCGCCGAACGCTTCTCGCGTCGCCACCGAATCACCCAGCTTGTACGGAGCTGGCGCCATTGCCCCCGTGGTGGCGGCAGCAGCCTTGGCCGGCGTCGGCAACGTGATCTGAAGTTGGGTTGAGCTAGGTTTCAACTGGCGCATCAATTCATCGAGAGCCTTTTGGGTTTCTTCGCCCTTCTTTAGCGGTTTCCCATGCCAGTCAGGATGGTTTTCAATAAACGATACGCCTCGACCCTTGAAGGTCTTCGCCAGCAGCACAGTCGGCCGGCCCTTGGTTCGAGCGGCCTCATCAAACGCCGCCACCAGGGCGCCGATATCATGACCATCCGCCACGATGGCATGCCAGCCGAACCCGCTCCAACGGGCGCGGTAGGCTTCCATATCGTGTTGCAGCATGGTCGGATCGCTCTGCCCCAGCCGGTTGACATCCACGATCGCGCAGAGATTGTCCAAACCGGCGTGCCGGGCCACTTCTGCTGCCTCCCACACGGAGCCTTCCGCCGATTCGCCGTCGCCCATCAAGACATAGGTGCGGTAGTCGGTCTTGTCGACCGACTTGGCGTTGAACGCGCGACCGACACCGGCCGGCAACCCCTGCCCGAGAGAGCCCGTCGCCATATCCACGAAGGAGAGGCGGGGAGTCGGATGGCCTTCGAGATCAGACCCAAGGGTGCGCAGTTTCAGCAATTCCGACTTGGGAAACAGTCCGGCTTCCGCCCAGGCCGCGTAAAGCAGCGGAGCCGCATGGCCCTTTGAGAGAACAAATCGATCGCTGTTGGGCAACTTCGGATTCTTGGGGTCATACCGCATGACCGAGAAGAACAACACCGCCACGATGTCCGCGGCCGAGCAACAGCTGGAGGGATGCCCGCTCCCGGCTTCGCTCGTCGCCTTCACACTCTCGATGCGGAGGTTGGTGGCTTTATTGGCCAGGGCGGTCAGCAGATCGGGGGTTGCGGCGGAACCAGAAGAGGAAGTCATGCGCGATCCTTTCACGATGGGAGCTGATGATTCTGGATGACCTGAATGAAAACGAGATCGAGAGACGGAAGAATCTCGGTGGCACGAAGCTAACAAATGGCATGCAGGGAGTCAATCAAGGCATTCCCCATTGATCCTGGCTGTCGCGGGCACAGAATTCTTGACACGGTAGGGGCAACTCGTTAAGATCGGCTCGCCTTTAACGCTCATCCTGTGAGGTGGGTAAGGAGTTCATGATTATGATGCACGGCAACAAGCCGTCGGACAGCCCGTACCTTCTCATCCAAACCGGTGGGAAGGTTTTTTTATGCCTCCAGCTGATCAGCCACCCATGACCGCAGAATCCACACCAAGCACCCGACAGGAGCGCGTCGTGATGGACGCCGGCGATATCGCCCGCGCCGTGACCCGCATCGCCCACGAAATCCTGGAACGCAACAAAGGCATTACAGATCTTGCGCTGGTCGGAATCAGGACGGGGGGCGTGCATCTGGCGCATCGGCTTGTGCGCCGCATCCACGACATCGAAGGCACACAGATCCCGATCGGCGAATTGGATATCACCCTCTACCGGGACGACCTCTCGCTGCGGAAGGATCAACCCATCCTCCGCAAAACATCAGTGCCGTTCAAGATTTCCGATCTGAAGGTCGTGCTCGTCGATGATGTGTTGTTCACCGGCCGGACCATTCGCGCCGCCATGGACGGATTGATCGACCTGGGACGACCGGCGGAAATCCAACTGGCGGTGTTGGTCGATCGCGGCCACCGCCAGCTGCCGATCAAGGCCAATTACATTGGAAAAAATATTCCCACCTCGCGCGAAGAGGCCATTGAGGTCCATCTCGAAGAAAACGGGGAAGAGGATCGCGTGGTCATCCTCAGGGCGTAACCGGAGACATTGTCGTGGGGCTCAAACGAAAAGACCTGCTCAGCCTGACCAATCTGTCGGCTGACGACATCTCTCTCATCCTAGAGACGGCGGATTCCTTCAAAGAGGTCTCCGGCCGGGAGATCAAAAAGGTGCCGGCCTTGCGGGGCAAGACGGTGGTCAACCTCTTCTTCGAGCCGAGCACGAGAACCAGAACGTCCTTTGAACTGGCCGCCAAACGGCTCAGCGCCGATGTCATCAACTTTTCACCCTCCTCCAGCAGCGTAGTAAAGGGTGAGACGCTTCTGGACACGGCGCGCAACATCGAGGCCATGCAAGCGGATATCATTGTGTTGCGACACTCATCGGCGGGCGCGGCGGAGACGCTGGCGCGCGGTGTGAAATCCTCGGTCATTAATGCCGGCGACGGGTGGCACGAACATCCGACCCAGGCCTTGCTGGACCTCTACACCATCCGCAGCCGGGGAATGGGGTTCGCCGGACTCAAGGTGGCGATTGTCGGCGACGTGGCGCACAGCCGCGTCGCCCGCTCCAATATTTTCGCCCTCACCACACTCGGGGCGGAGGTGCGGGTGGTGGGACCGCCGACGATGATTCCCTTGCACATCAACCAACTCGGAGTCCATGTGTACCACAGCCTGGATGAAGGGTTGCGGGACGTGCATGTGATCATGATGTTGCGGCTTCAACTTGAGCGCCAGGGTCGCGCGCTGTTCCCGACCATCCGCGAATATGCGCGGCAGTACGGATTGACCGGCGAGCGGGTGAAACTGGCCGAACCTGGCGCCATCGTCATGCATCCGGGTCCCATCAACCGGGGAGTTGAAATCGCGCCGGACGTGGCGGACAGCCTGTCGTCCGTAATTCTCGATCAAGTGGCCAACGGTGTGGCGGTGCGTATGGGAATTTTGTATCTCATGTCGGGAGCCAACGCCTAGTAAACGATTTTATAAGTGAGCTATTTGTTCATTGAACGATTTCCGGACAACGAATCACTCGCACATAAACCAATGGTCCACTTGGGGGAGCTGAGCAGCGCATTATGATCTTGATCAAAGGCGGCCATGTCATCGATCCCGGACGCTTTAACGGCGTCACGGATGTTCTGATTGAAAATGGGAAGATTTCAGCGGTCGGGCCGAAGCTCGCCGCACCGGCCGGCGCGACGGTCATTCAGGCCTCCGGACAGCTGGTGCTTCCTGGCTTCGTCGATCTCCATGTGCACTTTCGCGAACCGGGCTTTGAATATAAGGAAACGATTCAGTCGGGGACGGAGGCGGCCGTCGCGGGAGGGTTCACCACCGTCTGCGCAATGCCCAATACCAATCCCGTGAACGACAATCAGGCGGTCACCGAATTCATGCTCGAACGGGCGAAGGCCGCCGGCAATGCTCACGTGTACCCGATCGGCGCCATCACGAAGCGATCCGAAGGCAAGGAATTGGCCGAGATCGGCGATCTCCGGCGTGCCGGCTGCGTCGCGATCTCCGACGACGGCAAGCCAGTCATGAATAGTCTCGTCATGCGGCGGGCAATGGAATATGCGCGCGCTTTCGATGTGCCGGTCGTCGACCACTGCGAGGATCTGCACCTGTCCGAGGGCGGATGCATGAATGAAGGACTGGTCTCGACCGAGCTCGGCCTGCCCGGCATTCCATCGGCGGCGGAAGATGTGATGGTGGCCCGCAACGTCTCCCTCGCCGAACTGACCGGGGCGCGGCTGCATCTGGCCCACATCAGCACCGCCGGTTCGGTCCGGATGGTGCGGGAAGCCAAGGCGCGAGGGCTCAAGGTCACGGCGGAAGCCTGTCCGCACCACTTCACCCTCACGGAGGAGCTCACGCGCGGGTACAACACCCACGCCAAAATGAATCCTCCGCTGCGGACCAGCCAGGATGTCCAGGCGATCAAGGAGGGGCTGCGCGACGGCACCATCGACGTGATTGCAACCGACCATGCTCCGCATGCGACGCAAGAGAAACAGCAGGAGTTTACCGAGGCGCCGTTCGGCATCGTCGGCCTGGAAACGGCCTTGCCGCTCACGCTGGCCCTGGTCGAGGAAGGCGTCCTCACACTCGAATCGGCGGTGGACAAACTCGCGACAGCGCCGGCAAAGGCCTTTAGTCTGAACGCCGGAACCCTCGCGGTCGGCGCGCCGGCCGACGTGGCCATCGTCGATCCCGGCCGTGAGTGGGAAGTCGATCCCTCGCGGTTTCGCTCCAAGAGTCGCAACACGCCGTTCGCCGGGTGGAAGGTGAAGGGGCGCGTGACGACCACTATCGTCTCCGGCCGGATCGTCTTTGAACTGGATCGTCCCGGGCGACCGGCATAGGAACTGACGATCGTGCGCCAAGGACTGATCGCTTGTATCACCTGTGAGTTGCTGGCCCTGGCCGTCTGGATCGGTGGCCTCCTGGTGCTCGTGGCAGCCGTGATTCCCGCGGTGTTCAATACCTTCGGCGGGCAGGATTCCGGCGGGTTTTTTCTGACCCGCGCCTTCGACGGGTACAATCGGTTGGTGCTCGGCGCGGCGGCGATCCTGATCACAGGCATCCTCTGGCGCGCCTGGCTATATCAGCGGGGGCTGGCGGAGGAGGAAATCACCAGAACCGAATGGCTGCTGCTTGGCGCCATGCTGCTCACCGCCGGCGTGATCACGTTTGTGTTGCATCCTCAGGCGGCGGCCCTGCAGGCGCAGGCGTTTGCCTCCAAAGGAGACGAGGCGAGGAAAGCCGCCTTTGAGGCCTTCTTTCAGCTCCATAAACCGGTGCGTGGTCTGTATATCGTGAACGTGGGACTCGGCATCGCGCTGCTGACCGTGCGCGCGCGATCCTGGGTCCGAGTGAAGGAGTGATAGTGAAGAAAGCGATACTTGCCCTCGCCGATGGAACCTGGTTTGAAGGACGAGCCCTAGGGGCAGAAGGAGAGACCGGCGGCGAAGTCGTGTTCAACACGGCCATGTCCGGCTATCAGGAAGTGCTCACCGATCCCTCCTATCGCGGACAGATCGTGACCATGACCGCTCCGCAGATCGGCAACTACGGCGTCACGCCCGAAGATGTCGAATCGAATCGCATTTGGGCAGAAGGTTTCGTCGTGAAAGAATCCAGCCGGCTGGCCAGCAATTGGCGCAGCAAGGCGACACTGCAGGACTATTTACGGGCGGCGAATATCGTGGCAATCGAGGGCATCGATACTAGAGCCCTTACCAGGCACTTGCGGGAGCGGGGCGCGCAACAGGGCGTGATTTCTCACATTGATCTCGACCCGCGCCGCGCGGCTGAAAAGGCCCGGCAGGCGCCGAGCATCATCGGTCGCGATCTGGCAGCCACGGTGACCTGTACCGGCCGTTATCCTTGGACGGAAGGAACGGGCGACTGGGCGCCGAAGATCACCATGCCGGAACCGGGCGCCGCGCAGGCGCCGCGAAAAACCTGGCGCGTCGTCGCGTACGATTTCGGCGTCAAACAGAATATTCTCCGGCGGCTGGTGGATGTCGGCTGCGAGGTCACCGTCGTACCGGCCTCAACCTCGGCGAAGGATGTGTTGGCGCTGAACCCGCAGGGCTTGTTCCTCTCGAACGGTCCCGGCGATCCGGAAGGCGTGCCCTACGCCATGGCGGCCTTACGGGAGCTGATCGGCCGTGTCCCTATTTTCGGGATTTGCCTGGGTCATCAATTGCTCGGTCTGGCGCTCGGCTTCTCCACCTATAAATTAAAGTTCGGCCACCATGGCGCCAATCACCCGGTCATCGACCTGCGGACGAGGAAAGTTGAAATCACATCCCAGAACCACAACTTCGCCGTGCGTTTTCCCGCCGAGACGCCGGCCCGCGGACAGAAGCTGCCGATTGTGAACACGCCGTTCGGACGCGTACAGTTGACCCACAGTAGCCTGAACGACGGATCGGTTGAAGGCATGCTGTGTCTGGATCGCCCGGTCTTCTCCGTCCAATACCATCCTGAAGCCTCGCCCGGGCCCCATGATTCCGCCTATCTTTTTGAACAATTTGCCGCATTGATGGAGACACACCATGCCTAGGAGCTTGTCCGACATTGACTGCTCTGCTGTGGCGAATGAACGACGGCCATCTGCGTCGTTCTCAGCCCTCAAAAATCCTCGATGTATTTCTGCGAATACACCTTCGGTGTTTTCGGGCCCGCGGCCTCGCACCTGGCCGCACCTCCTTCGCCTCGCCGCGAACCGCAACGTCGGTCAGGCTCCCGGCCTCTGGCAGCTTTCTACGAGTCTTCTTGTGCTGGCCCTGGCGCTGATGCAAGCCGCCTGCGTCACGATCAACCTGCCTCCGGGACCGGGCTCGCTGGAAGAACATAAGGTCAGCGGCACCGGCAAAGATAAAGTCCTGCTGATGGATGTATCGGGCGTGATCAGTTCGGAAAACAAGGACGGGTTTTATTCCTCGCCGGGCATGCTCGCCACCGTGAAGGAGGAATTGGAGCGGGCCACCAAAGACGAACGGGTCAAAGCGGTGGTGCTCCGGATCAACAGTCCGGGAGGCACCGTCACAGCATCCGACATCATTTATCACGAACTGAAAACCTTCAAGACCAGCCGGAAGATTCCGATTGTCGCGTCCATCATGGATGTGGGCGCATCCGGCGGCTACTACATTGCCGCCGCGGCCGATACTGTCTTGGCCCATCCCTCGTCGGTCACGGGGAGCATCGGGGTGATCATGTTGACCGTCAACGCCAGGGGACTGCTGGAAAAAGTCGGGGTGGAAACGAATGCGGTTACCTCCGGCCCGCGCAAGGACATGGGCTCGCCGTTCCGGGCGATGCTGCCGGAAGAACGCGCGATTTTCCAGGGCGTGATCGACGGCTTTTACCAGCGCTTTTTGCAGGTTGTGCAGGAGGGTCGTCCGGGCCTGAACGGCGAGACCGTCAAGAAACTGGCCGACGGCCGAATCTATTCCGGCGAGCAAGCCAAAGCCTCCGGGCTGGTCGATGACATCGGATACCTGGACGACGCGATCGAACTGGCCAAGAAGAAAGCTGGCCTGACCGAAGCGCGAGTCGTGACCTATCGGCGACCGGGTGAATACCAGAACAATGTCTATTCGCGACTGGTCGCGCCGGCGCCGAGCCTCGCCAGCCTGGCGAACATCGACCTGCTCTCGGTCGTGCGGGGCGGGTCGCCGCAGTTCATGTACCTATGGATGCCCTGAGCCGGTGAGTTGCTTCCGCCGCCCGGTACTGATTGAATGGAGTAGACGTGATGTATCCGTCAGACCGACATTCAATCGAAACGCTGCTCAATACGCCGATAGGGCGACGCGCGGCTCTGGCGCTGGGTGCGCGCGCGGCCTATCTTCTGTCGACAACCGTGGGGGTTGGAGCGGCGACAGGGCTGTTGCAATCGCTTGCGGGTTGCCAGCGGGCGCCAGGCACGGCGCGCGAGCAGTTCATTTATCTGTCGGAAGAAAAAGAAATGGCGATGGGTCTCTCGGCCTTTCGGGAAGTGCTTCGGCAAGCGCCCTTGAGCGAAAACCCGGAGCTCAACGAAATGGTGCATCGGGTGGGCAACCGTATCGCCAAGGCGGCAAATAAACCGGAATACCAATGGGAATTCGCGGTGATTCAGGACGATCGCACGATCAACGCCTTTGCGCTGCCCGGAGGCAAGGTCGCGGTGTTCACCGGAATTTTGAAAGTGACCAAGACCGAAGACGGGCTGGCGACCGTCATGGGGCATGAGGTGGCGCATGCCCTGCAGCGCCACGGAGCGGAACGGATGAGTCGCGGCATTCTTGAACAGATCGGACAACTCGCCGCCTTAGGCGCCGGCGCGGCCGTGGGACGGCCAGACGCGGCCATGGCCGCGATGACCGTGTATGGCGTCGGGGTATCCTTGCCCTTCGACCGCCGCCAGGAATCGGAAGCGGATTTTATCGGCCTGCGCCTGATGGCCGAGGCCGGGTACGACCCGCGCGAAGCGGTATCGTTCTGGGAACGGATGAGCGGCTGTCCGCGCGCCATGATCAACAAGCTCTGTTTCCGCTCGCAGCAAGCGATTCCCGAGTTCCTCTCGACACATCCGTCCGATGTCACCCGCATCAATCAGATCGAAGCCTGGATCCCCGACGCCATGAAACACTATCATCCCGCAGGAAAGGCCCCGGCAATCCCGTCCGGTCCGATCCAACCCTACCGGCCTCCGGTGGGGCCCATGCCCGAGGCGCCCCTGCCGACCGGCTAACTTCTTTATTCGAGGTCAATTGTGCCACGACGGACAGACATCCGCTCCATTCTCTTGATCGGCTCCGGCCCCATCGTAATCGGGCAGGCCTGCGAATTCGACTATTCGGGAACCCAGGCCTGCAAGGCGCTCAAGGAAGAGGGCTACCGCGTCATCTTGATCAACAGCAATCCGGCCACGATCATGACCGATCCGGATTTTGCCGATCGGACCTACATCGAGCCGATTACGCTCGACGTGGTGGAGAAGGTCATCGAGTGCGAGCGTCCGGATGCGCTGCTGCCGACCATGGGCGGACAGACGGCCTTGAATACTGCCATCGGATTAGCCAAACGGGGCGTGCTCGAAAAATACGGCGTCAAGCTGATCGGCGCATCGATCGAGGCCATCCATAAAGCCGAGGACCGTGACGCCTTCCGGCAGGCCATGTGGAAGATCGGCCTGCGCGTGCCGGACAGCGGGGTGGCCACCTCTCTCGCCGAGGCCGAGGAACAGGTCAGACGCGTTCAGTTTCCGGCGATTGTGCGCCCGTCGTTTACGATGGGCGGAACCGGCGGCAACATCGCGTACAACATCGAAGAATTCCGCACGCAGGTGGAATGGGGCCTCGCCATGAGCCCGGTCCGCCAGGTCCTCATCGAGCAGTCCGTCATCGGATGGAAAGAATTCGAGCTCGAGGTGATGCGCGACCTGAAAGATAACGTGGTCATCATCTGCCCGATCGAGAATCTCGACCCGATGGGCGTACACACCGGCGACAGCATCACCGTGGCGCCTGCGCTCACCTTGACCGACAAGGAATACCAAATGCTGCGCGATGCGGCGGTGCGCATCATTCGCGAAATCGGCGTGGATACCGGCGGGGCCAACATCCAGTTCGGCATGAACCCGGCGAACGGCGAGATGGTCGTGATCGAAATGAATCCACGGGTTTCCCGAAGCTCTGCCCTGGCGTCGAAGGCCACGGGTTTCCCCATTGCGAAAATCGCGGCCAAACTGGCCGTTGGGTATACCCTGGACGAGATCACGAACGACATCACCGGGGTGACGAAAGCCTCCTTCGAGCCGACCATCGATTACGTGGTCGTGAAAATCCCCCGCTTCGCCTTTCAGAAATTTCCCGGTGCCGATCCCACCTTGACCACGCAGATGAAATCGGTCGGCGAGGTCATGGCTATCGGGCGCACCTTCAAGGAATCGCTCCAGAAGGCGATCCGCTCCATGGAGGTCGATCAATTCGGCTTGACCTCAAAGATGGGCCTCGATTTCGAGGTGCCGCCCTCGCTCGACCGGGAAGCGGCGATGGAGCAGGTCCGCAAGGCCGTGCGCACGCCATTGCCTGACCGGCTGTGGCGATTGGCCGATGGCATACGTCTCGGCATGACGAATCAGGAGTTGTTTGCCCTGACGAAAATCGATCCCTGGTTTCTGGAACAGATTCGTGACATCGTCGATTTCGAACCGCGAATTGTGGCGGAACGCGGCAAACTCGGCGACTCAGGACTTCCCCCAGAACTGTTGGTCGAAGCAAAACAATTGGGCTTCTCCGACGAACGGCTGGCGCAATTGCTGGGGGTCCCGCAAAGTACCGTTCGACGGTGGCGCTTGATTCTGGGACAGGGGAAAACTCCTCGCAGCGTGACCTACAAACGCGTCGATACCTGCGCGGCGGAGTTTGAAGCCCACACGCCGTACCTCTATTCAACATACGAACGCGAATGCGAAGCGCGGCCGACCGCCAGGCAAAAGGTCGTAATTCTCGGCGGCGGTCCGAACCGGATCGGACAGGGGATTGAGTTCGACTACTGTTGCGTGCACGCCGCGATGGCGTTGCGCGAGGAACAGATCGAAACCATCATGGTCAATTGCAATCCGGAGACGGTCAGCACGGATTACGACACCTCCGACCGCCTCTACTTCGAACCGCTCACGGAAGAAGATGTCTTGAACATCGTGGAACGGGAACAACCGATGGGCGTCGTGCTCCAATTCGGGGGACAGACGCCATTGAAACTGGCGCTCTCCCTGTCGCGCGCCGGGGTGACCATCCTGGGCACGAGCCCGGATGCCATCGATCGCGCGGAAGATCGGGCCCGCTTCCGGGAACTGCTCGACAAACTCGGCCTCCGACAGGCTGAAAGCGGCATGGCGCATTCCGTCGAAGAAGCCTTGAAAATCGCCGCCGCCATTACCTATCCGGTCATGGTACGGCCCTCCTACGTCCTCGGCGGACGGTCGATGCAGATCGTGTACGACGAGGCTGGATTGCTGCACTACATGAACACGGCCGTCAAGGCGTCGACGCAACATCCGGTGCTGATCGATAAGTATTTGCGCGATGCCATCGAAATCGATGCCGACGCCATTTCCGACGGCACCACCGTGGTCGTGGCGGGAATCATGGAACACATCGAGGAGGCGGGTGTCCATTCCGGCGACTCCGCCTGTTCGTTGCCGCCTTATACGCTGGACGCCGCGACGATCGAGGAGATCCGCCGCCAGATGACCGCGCTGGCATTGGAGCTCGGCGTCATCGGCCTCATGAACGCCCAGTTTGCCGTGAAGGATCAGACGATCTATGTTCTGGAGGTCAATCCGCGCGGGTCCCGCACCGTGCCGTTCGTCAGCAAGGCGATCGGCGTTCCCCTCGCCAAATTGGCAATGAAAGTGATGGTGGGAAAATCGCTCCAACAATTGAACTTCACGACGGCGCCGACACCGACGCATCTCTCGGTCAAGGAAGCCGTGTTCCCGTTTACCAAATTCGCCGGCGTGGATGTGCTATTGGGTCCCGAAATGAAATCCACCGGAGAAGTCATGGGCATCGACAGCGATTTCGGCTGGGCCTTCGTCAAGTCTCAGGCCGGCGCCGGCGCCATCCTGCCGACTTCAGGTACCGCTTTTCTCAGCGTCAAAAGTGAAGACCGCGCGGGGGCCTGTGATGTCGCCCAACGGCTCGTGGCGCTGGGATTCCGGATCACCGCAACCTCCGGAACGGCGGCGTATTTGACCGAGCAGGGGATGCGCGTGGATGTCGTCAACAAGGTGCAGGAGGGACGACCGCACATCGTCGACCATATCAAGAATGGAGAGGTGGCCCTGGTCGTCAACACAGTGCGGACCGCATCCGCGCAGACCGACTCCTTGTCTATTCGACGCGAGGCGCTGCACAAAGGCGTGCCCTACTACACCACGATGCGGGGCGCGCTGGCTGCAGTGATGGGAATCGAAGCCTTGATGAAAAAGGGGCTTGCCATTCGAGCCTTGCAGGAGTATCACCGGATGAAGTGAGCGAGCGGGCGATTGACAGCCGGTTTCAGCAGGGCTGGGGACGCGTATGTTGTTGTTGCGATCAAGCGGTCGCGCAGACGCGCCGGGCGGAAACCGGATTCCATGGTCATCGGGGGGAAGATATGCCGACACCGATCACGAGAAAAGGGTATGAAGCGCTGAAAGCCGAATTGGATCGACTCCACAAGGTGGAGCGGCCGCGCGTCATCGAAGCGATTGCAGAAGCACGCGCGCATGGCGATCTGAGCGAGAACGCCGAATACGATGCCGCCAAAGAACGGCAAGGATTTATCGAGGCGCGCCTGGCCGAGCTGAAAGGCAAATTGGCCGACTGCCGGATCATCGACATTGCCGGCCGCACCAGCGACACCGTGGTGTTCGGCGCCACCGTGGTGCTGATCGAGCAGGAGGCGCAAGCCAAGAAACAATACACTCTCGTGGGACAGGACGAAGCGGACCTGAAGTTTTCCCGCATCTCCGTGCAATCGCCGGTCGGCAGGGCGCTCATCGGCAAGCGAGTCGGGGACCTGGTGGAGGTGACGACTCCCGCCAAGGTCGTCGAGTACGAAGTGATGGAAATCCGCTTCGAGGAACTCTAGGCGCCAATGTCACCGCTCGCTAAATCTCCACTTCCATCCCGCGCGAAACAACGTTCAAGCGCCCTGGTCTTGCCCCTGTCATGTCGGTAACCATTCCCCTCATCACGCTGTTGACGGATTTCGGCGACCGCGATTATTTCGTGGCCAGCATGAAGGGTGTGATCCTCAACATCAATCCCCAGGCACAGATCGTGGATCTCTCCCATCACGTCACGCCGCACGACGTGGCGGATGCCGCCTATCTGCTCCAGTCTTGCTATCGCTATTTCCCGGACGGCACGATCCATGTGGCGGTCGTTGACCCCGGCGTAGGCAGCACCAGGCGTCCGCTGCTGGTTTCGTCGTCACGTTATTTTTTTCTCGGACCGGACAACGGCCTCTTGACCTATGTGTGCCAAGAGGAAACCGGCGTCGAGGTGCGGCACATCGAGAACCGGCAGTACCGGCTGGACTCCGAAGGCGCCACCTTCGACGGGCGCGATCTCTTCGCTCCCGCAGCGGCCTGGTTGACCAAAGGTCAGCCGATCGGATCGTTCGGCCGCCTCGTGCCCAATTACGAACGCCTGCCGATTTCCGAACCGAGCTGGGACAAACATGTGATGGCGGGAGAGATCGTCTACATCGATCGCTTCGGCAATCTTATCTCCAATCTCACCCAGTTCCACATCCGGGAAGTCCGCGGAGTCACCAAACGATCCGAGCCGTATATTCGTATCGGCGGACTCACCATCGACGGCTTGGCGCGAAGTTACGCAGAGGGCTCGGCCGATACCCCCCAGGCACTGATCAACAGCAACGGGAACTTGGAAGTCTTCCTTAAGGAAGGGCGCGCAGCCGACCGGTTGAACGCAGCACGGGGAGCGCGGATCGAACTCAGCTAGACGACGCAATCTTCGCAATTCCCGCCGGGAATCTCCTCAACTCATGCCGGTCCCGAGCAATTGACAGGCGAAAGTTGTCGATGTTTTAATGACGTGAAGAGCCAGAATGCATGGCGTGATTGTCATGGAACATGCTGATCTTCTTAGGCATTTGTTTTCGAACCCATTTAGATCACTCGGTTCCCGCTGGTCTTGCCTATCTGTTTCCCGTCGTGCCGGTCCGTGTAACCAGGCGGGGTCACGGATGAGAACACCCGTACAATCGAGCGGGCCCGAAGCGGGCCAGGAACAATCAGCCCTGAGTAGGACCTGTGCTTCGGCAACAGAAAGACCGATACAAGAGAAGAGGGAACGGAGTTTCATGAAACGACCCTTGCGAAGCCTGTCACTTTTTCTCGCGGGCCTGGCGCTAGCGGCCTGCACAAGCCCTGATCCCCCGGCGCCTGCCGCCAAACCGGTCCCGCCGCCGATTGCCGCCAGTCGCCAGCCTGATATTCAGACTATGCGCATCGATGCGTCATCCTCTCTTCCGGCATTGACCCTGTCAGCCCGAGTCACGTATGCGGAGGACGGATTTTCGAGAATTTCCTCACCCCTCCCTGGACCGGTGCTGGACGTGCGGGTGAAACTTGGCCAGGCGGTCAAAGCCGGAGACGTGTTGATGGTCATCGACGCGGCCGATATTGCCCGGGCCTATGCCGCCTATGTCGAAGAAATTTCAGAATTGGGATTGGCCGAACGGAACTACGAATTGACGAAAGATTTGTACGATGCCCAGGCTATGTCCCTGAAGGATCTCGAACATGCAGAGAACGATTTGAATCGCGAACGGGCCGAATTCAAACAGGCCAAGGAGCGCCTTCTGTCCCTGCGCGTGCCGACCGCCGAACTCAGCAAACCGCTTGCGCAACAACAGATCACGTCACGCTTCGAACTTCGCAGCCCATTGACGGGAACCGTCGTTGAACGCAACGTCACGCCGGGACAAATCGTGGGAACGGCTTCGGACACTCCGCTGTTTACCGTGGCCAATCTGGACCGGCTGCAGGTCGTGGCCGATGTGTATGAGCACGACCTTTCCGGAATCAGGGTCGGCGCCATCGCATCAATGACGGTCGAGGCCTATCCGGGGATCGAATTTCCGGCCAAGATTGCCGTCATCGGCGATGTTGTGGATCCGGCCACCAGAACCATCAAAATTCGTGCGACCGTCTCGAACACCGACCGCCGGCTGAAGCCGGAAATGTTTGCGCGACTGATCGTGGCAGGCCACACCATGCGCCCGAAAATTGTGATTCCCAAGCAGGCGGTGCTCGAACGTTCCGGCAAACAATGGATTGTCGTGCAGCTTGAGACGGGCGGGTTTGAGGAGCGAGCCGTCACAATCGACAGCGTGACCGAGAATCAGGTGACGATTCGTGAGGGAGTCACCACTGGAGAACACATCGTGCTCACCCCTTCGTCCATCAACCACCTTGCGGCGGGCGACACGTCAGCCGGCGGAGCTTAGACGGTCTCACCGCGAACATCGACAGTTGCTATAACGCCGCGACAAGAATCCGCACCAACCCTGACAAATCCTCCGTATCGACTCCTGCCACCGTCCGATTCGTCGTATTGGTATACGAAGCTTCCAGCGACAGGGTGGTGGGGTGCCCGTAAATCGGGGTGAGGTGGAATGCAAACATCCCTCGGCCCACGATGCTTTCCGTCTCAATCAGTCTATCGCTCGACGTCGTGCTCGTATATCCGCCCATCGCGCTCACCAGCAGCCGTTGACTCTGTTTGTAGAGTAAGGACACCGATGCCATCGGCGTCTGGATCTTCGCGCCGGACCAGCTCTGCGTTTCCGTGCGGTAGCTGAGGGTAGGGGCGAGGGTCAGGGTGTTAAACGGACGGTAGGCCGCAACCAAGGTCTGGGCGAATGTGGTGGATTGGGCTCCCCCTCGCATCTCATCGTTCGTCAAAATATAGCTCGAAGAGAGTCTGGCGTTCCAGGTCAGAGCGGTATAGGCCAGGGCCGCTTCCATGCTGTTGCTCTGGCTGCGCTGGGGGGTCATTCCCGCGGGAGTGAAACTGCTCGCCACGGCGCTGCGGGCATAGGTGAGGCTGAGTTCCGGCCAGGCCGGCTTCACCAAGGCCATCCCGATACGATTCACGTTCTGTTGAATGCGCGGCCGGTCTGGATCCAGGTCGACGTTGTTCCAGGTTTGGCCGGACGAACTGCGAAGTTTGGCGATGCCCAGCCCCCATTCAGCCCACATTTCGCGCACCGTCTGATCCGGCGAGTTGAAGAACGCTTTTCCCGCCGAACGATAATTGATGCCGTAGCGGACCGGTCCGTTGGTGCCGGTCAGCGCCATGCGCACCATTCGCTTGGCCCCGTCATCGCGTTGGTCGATGCGGGAAGAGATGCCCGCATCGTTGGCCGCATTGTTTGCCACTTCCCCTTCTGCCGTCAGCCGTCCTTTGAGCCAGGTGGAATTGGCGCCAACACCTTTGGTCTGTGGCCGCTCCGAATCAGGAACCAGATCTTTCAGCCTGATGGAGGTCGTCGGAGGCGCAAACGACGTGGCCTGAAATGACGTATGCAAAACCGGGGAGGCGATGGAAAATGGAATGGCCGACGTGCCCGGCTCGCGAGCGGTATCGCTGAATTGAATGCGTTGCAGCATGAGTTCCGACTGTTGCGCAACCTCTGCCTGAACCGTCCGCGGGAGGAGAAGCAAAAGAACAACGACCCCGATCAACCGGCCGGCCGTCATGAAAGGAAGTCCGTCGAGGAGATGGCGTAGAGCAGCATGAAAGCAAGTGTAGCACTCGACTTTCAGCCTCCCGGGCGGTGGACAACGTGTACCAAAACCGTCGGCGGACTGTTCCGGCCTGAACATTGAAGGGGCACGGCGCGTGAGGAGAAATCAGCGGGAATGACGGGCGGTTCTAGCGCGAGACAGCGGGTTCTTCGGTCGTCTCACGGATAGCCTGGTCCAAAATTGACACCATCCTGGTCAGCTCCTGCGGGGTAATGGAGAGGGGAGGAACCAGCGCAATAACGTTGCCGAGCGGCCGCAGCAGAAGGCCCCGGACTCTGCACGCCTGGGCCACCCGATAGCCGATTCGAAGTTCAAGCGGATAGGGACGTTTCGTGCGACGATCCTCTACCAATTCAATCCCGACCATGAAACCGCATTGGCGAATGTCACCCACGTGATTCAAACCGGCCAACGGACGCAAGAGCCGGGCGAGCAGGCGAGACTTTTTCCGCACCTGCGGTAGCGTCCGTTCACGCCGAAAGATGTCGAGGTTGGCCAAGGCCACCGCGCAGCCCAGCGGGTTTCCGGTGTAGCTATGGCCATGAAAGAATGTTTTCCAATCTTCATAGCGTCCGAGGAAGGCGCGATAGATCTCCTCCGTCGTCAAGGTCGCGCCCAGCGGCATATACCCTCCGGTCAGCCCTTTGCTGATGGCCATGAGATCGGGCGTCACCCCTTCGTGTTGGCAGGCGAACATTTTTCCGGTCCGCCCGAAACCGGTCGCCACTTCATCCACAATCAACAGGACCTGGTACTGCGTACAGAGCTCTCGCACGCGCGTGAGATACCCGGGCGGGGCCACCATCATTCCGGCGGCCGCCTGGACCAGCGGTTCGAGGATCACCGCGGCCAACTCGCGGTGACGTGTCTTGAGGAGGGCTTCGAGCGGATCTATACAGGCCATCCGGCAAGCGGGGTAGGCGAGATTCAGCGGACATCGGTAACAGTAGGGTGGATCGACCTGCCGGGTAGGAAAGAGCAAGGGCTTGAAGCGCGCATGAAACAGCTCGATATTGCCCACACTCACAGCACCGACCGTGTCGCCATGGTAGGCCATTTTCAAATGCAGAAAAGACTGTTTCGGTCCCGCCTTCGGCTGTCGCTGTTGCCAGTACTGCACCGCCATCTTGAGCGCCACCTCGACCGCCGTCGAACCGTTATCGGAATAGAAGACCCGCCGGATCCCCTTCGGTGCAAGACGGATGAGTTCCCGGGCCAGCAGGATCGCCGGCGGATTAGACAGACCGAGAAACGTTGAATGGGCGATCTGCCTGAGCTGCGTAATGAGCGCGCGATCCAATCGGGGATGCCGGTGCCCGTGAAGATTGACCCAGATGGAGGACGTGCCGTCGAGATATTTCCGGCCTTCCGTATCGATGAGATACGAACCTTTGCCCTTTTCGATGATCAACGGAGAATCTTGTTCCCATTCCTGCATCTGCGTGAAGGGATGCCAGAGATACGCATGGTCCCAGGCAGCGAGCGAATGGTATTTGGATGGACGTGGCATCTGATGCTGCGGTATGGAGCAGTGAGTGCGCGGCAGGGAACTCTTCGATCCATGAAACGCCGCGCCGCGCGCGGATTATACCGGCGGGCGATTTCTTTGACAACCTTGGAGACGGTCACTATAATGAAACGATTTTGGGGAACATGAGCCAGGATTTGCAAAGTCTCATCCGAAATTTCTCAATCATCGCCCATATTGATCACGGTAAATCGACCCTCGCCGATCGGCTCCTAGACGCGACTGGGGCAGTGACTGCCCGGGAAGCGAAAGAGCAGATCCTCGATGCGATGGACCTGGAGCGTGAGCGTGGTATCACGATCAAAGCTCACGCCGTGGCCATCCGCTACAAGGCTCAGGACGGGAAGACGTATTTGCTGCATTTGATCGATACGCCCGGTCACGTCGATTTTACGTACGAGGTGTCGCGCAGTCTCGCCGCCTGCGAGGGTTCGCTTCTGCTCGTCGACGCCTCGCAGGGCGTCCAAGCCCAGACCATCGCCAACGTGAACCTGGCCATGGGCAACCATCACACCATTATTCCGGTCATCAATAAGATCGACCTCGCCAGCGCCGATGTCGAGGGCACAAAGCAACAGATTTCCGACGTGCTGACTCTGGATGCCAGCGATGCCATGCTGGTCAGCGCCAAAGAAGGACTGGGCGTCCCGGAGGTGCTCGAGGCCATCGTCAAACGGATTCCGCCGCCGTCCGGCGATCCGACGCGTCCGCTCAAAGCGTTGATTTTCGATTCCTGGTTCGACAATTACCAGGGCGTCATCGTGCTGACCCGCATCATCGACGGATCTGTCCGCCCAGGCATGAAAATCAAGGTCATGTCGAATGAGCGGCTGTTTGAAGTGACGGAAGTCGGACAATTCACGCCGAAACGAACGAAGGGCACGCAACTCCTGACGGGAGAGGTCGGTTACCTCTGCGCCAACATGAAGGAAGTGGCCGACGTGAAGATCGGGGACACCTTAACCGATGCGGCACGCCCGACGGATCAGCCGTTTCCCGGGTACAAAGAAGTCAAACCGCTGGTCTTTTGCGGGCTCTATTCGACGGACACCGCCCGCTACGAAGATCTGCGAGATGCGCTCTTGAAATTACGGTTGAACGACTCGTCGTTCATTTACGAGCCGGAAACTTCTCTAGCGCTCGGATTCGGATTCCGATGCGGGTTTCTCGGCCTGCTCCACATGGAAATCATTCAAGAGCGACTGGAGCGGGAATACGGCCTGACGCTCATTACGACCGCGCCGACCGTCATCTACCGGATCCTGACCACCAAAGGCGAGGTGCTGGAACTGAATAACCCGGCGGAGTTACCCGAACCGAGTTCGATCGCCTCGTTCGAAGAACCCTTTATTCTGGCAACGCTCATTGCACCGGAACGGTATCTGGGCACATTGCTGCAATTATGCCAGGAGCGTCGAGGCATTCAGCGAAGCATCCATTATCTGGATCCCACCCGCGTGGTCATCGCCTATGAGTTGCCGCTCAATGAAGTCATCCTGGACTTCTACGACAAACTGAAATCGAAGACGCAGGGGTACGCGTCGCTCGACTACGAACTTCTGGGCTATCGCGAGTCCGAACTGGTGCGGTTGGACATTCTGCTCAACGGCGAGCCGGTCGACGCGCTGTCGTTCATCACGCATAAGGAACGGGCATATCAACGCGGGCGCCAAGTCGCCGAAAAAATGAAAGAGCTCATTCCTAAACAGATGTTCGAAATCGCTATCCAAGCGGCCATCGGCAATAAGATCATCGCTCGTGAAACCATCGGAGCCATCAAGAAAAATGTCACGGCCAAGTGTTACGGCGGCGACATTTCCCGCAAGCGCAAACTGTGGGATAAGCAAAAGGAAGGCAAGAAACGCATGAAAGCGGTGGGACGAGTGGAAGTGCCGCAAGAAGCATTTCTGGCAATCCTGAAGGTGGGCGAGGAATGAGCGCAGACCCCAATGCACGCCCTGATGAAGTTCCCACAACGACCGGACAGGTGACACCTCCTCCCGCGCCCTCGAAAGCAGCGACCGGCGAATCGCGCACGGTGACCGCCGACCAACTGACCCACAAGTCGATCCTGCGCGAATATACGGAAGCGATCATCATCGCGATGTTGCTCGCCTTCGCCATTCGTGTCTTTGTGGTCCAGGCATTCAAGATTCCCTCCGGCTCGATGATTCCCACCCTGCTGGTTGGCGATCATATTCTGGTCAGCAAGTTGTCCTATGGGTTGCAGTGGCCGACCGACTGCAAGTTTCAACCGGGTTTTCCGCCGGTCACCTGCTACTCTTCGCGGACACTCATCCCGTTCGGATCCATCCAGCGCGGCGACATCATCGTGTTTCGATTCCCAGAAGACGAGGACAAGGACTTCATTAAACGGGTGATCGGGTTGCCCGGCGACACCATTCAGGTGCGGAACAAAGTGGTGCATATCAACGGAACGCCGTTTGACGACCATGTCTTCACTCAGCACACCGATCCTCCCGTGCATGACGGGCACATCAGCCCGCGGGATAATTTCGGCCCGGTGACGGTGCCGGAAGACGCCTACTTCGTCATGGGAGACAACCGGGATCACAGTCTCGACAGTCGTTTCTGGGGCTACGTCCGCACGGAGAAAGTGCGCGGCAAAGCATTTCGCATTTACTGGTCGTGGAGCGGCCAAGGATCGTGGACGGAATGGGTACGATGGGAAAGGTTAGGAAAAGCCATTCAATAGGGCGATCCGGTCCTGCCGGAACGTCGAGCGGGCAGCCGGGTGAGGACGTGACGGTCGATCAGGTCGCGCTCAGTTCCTATATCCAGCGCTTCTCCCGGGCCAGCGTGCTGGTCATCGGGGACTTGATTCTCGATCACTATGTCTGGGGACGCGTGAGCCGAATTTCTCCGGAAGCGCCCGTGCCGGTCGTGCACGTCGAGTCGGAATCGCTCAAACTGGGCGGCGCCGCGAACGTCTTCAACAACATTCTGGCGCTCGGCGGCCAGGCCGATATCTGCGGCGTGATCGGCGCGGACGAAAGCGGACGGCTGCTCCTGAAGGAATTGGGAGGGCGCCGGCAGGGACGGGGCGGAGTCGTCATCGATCAAAGCCGGCCGACGACGAGAAAATCCCGCGTGGTCGCCCACAATCAACAAATCGTTCGTTATGACGTCGAGCGCCGCGCTGAACTCTCAAGCCTGCTGCAGCGTCGTATTCTTCGTTATGTCGAATCGCGCCTGAAGGAACTCTCCTGCCTGGTGGTGTCGGACTATGCCAAGGGTGTGGTCACGGCTTCGCTGATGACGGAGTTGACTCGCCTGGCGGGACAGCGCAAGATTCCCATCGTCGTCGATCCCAAGGTGGAACATTTCAGCTATTACAAAGGCGTGACCGTCGTCACTCCCAACCACCTCGAGGCTACCCAAGCCGCCGGTGTGCAAGGGGATGATGACAAGACGATCAATAAAGCTGGCATGATCCTTCGCCAGCGATTGGGATGTCAGACCGTACTGGTGACAAGAGGCGAGCGGGGCATGAGCGTCTACCAGGGCCATGGCGACCATTGGCATATCCCTACGCGCGCCCGGCAAGTCTACGATGTGACCGGCGCCGGCGACACCGTTGTCGGAACCCTAGCCCTCGCGCTCTCGACCGGCGCCAGCATGCGCGAAGCGGCTGTGCTCGCCAATCAAGCCGCCGGCGTGGTCGTCGGTATGATCGGCACCGCCACGGTCACCGCCGCGCAACTCACGGATGCCCTGGGGCAGAGCTGATGTGAAACGTTCGGTCACGGTAGTCATTCCGGCCCGGTACGGGTCTTCCCGGTTTCCTGGCAAACCGCTGGTTGACTTGCTCGGCAAGCCGATGATCCAACATGTGTATGAGCAGGCGACGGCCTGCGGCGCAGTGAACGACGTGCTGGTCGCCACCGACGACGAGCGTATCAAGACTGCTGTCGAGCGATTCGGAGGCCAGGTACTCATGATGACGGAACCTTATCGAACCGGCACCGACCGCGTGGCAGCCGTCGCCGACATCCGCGGCGGGGATTGTTTCGTCGATCTGCAGGGGGATGAAATCCTGCTCCATCCCGACCTCATCACGGACCTGGTGGAGCCATTTCTGGCCAGCAATGCACCGATGGGCACCTTGAAACGGCGAATCGACTCCGACCAGGACCTGCACAACCCGGGGGTGGTGAAGGTGACGACCGACCGCGAGGGAAACGCCCTCTATTTTTCGCGAGCGCCGATTCCGCTGGTCCGGGACGACCCGAAACGGGCGGCCGCGTCGGGACTCCATTTCATTCACCTGGGTCTGTACATCTATACCCGCGAGACGCTCACGCGCCTGGCTGAGTTACCGACAGGGACTTTGGAAGAGGCGGAAAAACTCGAACAACTCCGCGCGCTGGAGAACGGGATCCGGATTCGGGTGTGGGAAACCACCCACACGTCTTTGCGCATCGATAGCCCGGAGGACGTGCCCGGCGCCTTAGCACAACTGCGCGCCCATACAACCGGACCCGGGATGACTCAACCATGACGGGAGACCGCATTCACAAGAAGGTGCCACGATGAGCAAGCTGATCTTTGTGACCGGGGGTGTCGTGTCGTCGCTCGGAAAGGGACTGGCTTCCGCGTCCATCGGCAATTTGCTGGAAAGCCGCGGGCTGAAGATCACGTTCCTGAAGCTCGACCCGTACATCAACGTGGATCCGGGCACCATGAATCCGTACCAACATGGTGAAGTCTACGTCACTGAGGACGGGGCGGAGACCGATCTGGATCTGGGCCACTACGAACGGTATACCTCGCTGACCCTGACACGCGAGAACAACTACACCACGGGCCGCATTTACCACGCGGTCATTTCAAAAGAACGGCGGGGAGACTATCTAGGCGGAACCGTGCAGGTCGTGCCGCACGTCACCGACGAGATCAAGCAATGCATCATGCGGATCTCGCAGGGCATGGATGTCACGATCGTGGAGATCGGCGGGACCGTCGGCGACATCGAGAGCCTTCCGTTTCTGGAAGCCATTCGACAAATTCCCTATGACGTGGGCCGCGACAACGTACTGTACGTGCACCTGACGCTCGTGCCGTACATCGGAGCGGCCGGCGAGTTGAAAACCAAGCCGACCCAACACTCCGTCAACAAGCTGCGTGAAATCGGCATTCAGCCGAATATCCTCTTGTGCCGCACCGATCGCTATCTTCCGCCCGAGCTCAAAGCCAAGATCGCCATGTTCTGCAACGTGGAGAAAGATGCGGTCATCACGGCAAAAGATGTCGAGACCATCTATGAAGTGCCGATCGTGTTCCGCAAGGAAGGGCTGGACGAACTGATCGTCAGGCTATTGAAGATGGAAACCGGTCCGCCGAATCTGCGCGAATGGGATGCGATGGTGCAGAAGATCAAGCATCCCAAACACGAGATCTCTATCGCCCTGGTCGGGAAATATGCCGGGCTGAAGGAATGTTACAAGAGCCTGGCGGAAGCCCTGGTGCACGGCGGGATCGACCATGAAACCCGTGTGAACGTTACCTGGATCGAATCCGAAGATGTGGAACGTCAGGGCACCGAGCGTATTCTGCGCGATGCGGACGGGATTCTCATTCCCGGTGGGTTCGGGTCGCGAGGGATCGAAGGCAAGATTGTCACCATTCAATATGCGCGCGAACATCAGATCCCGTTCCTGGGCCTCTGCCTAGGCATGCAATGCGCCACGATCGAATTCGCGCGAAACGTCGCTGGCCTCACCGGCGCGAACAGCGCGGAGTTCGATGCGCAGTCGCCGCACCCGGTCATTCATCTCATGTCCGACCAGCAATCCGTCAACGATAAAGGCGGCACGATGCGCCTCGGCGCCTATGCCTGCACACTGGGCGAGGGCACGCTGGCGCAAAAGATGTACGGAGTCAGTGAGGTGCGCGAACGACATCGCCACCGGTATGAATTTAACAACGCCTATCGCGAGCAATTGACGGCCAAGGGACTGATTTTGAGCGGCCTGTCACCGGATGGCCGACTGGTCGAAATCGTCGAACTGCAAAACCATCCCTGGTTCCTGGCCACGCAGTTCCATCCGGAATACAAGTCACGGCCGCATCATCCGCATCCCTTGTTTAGCGGATTTGTGGGGGCGGCGCTACGGCGCAAATGCGGCCACTAACGTGAGATGCTGAAACCGGCCTCCATCTGCGTTCTCAGTCGCGTGTATCCTTGCGACGTACCGCAAGGATACGCCTCAGTCCACACGCTTCCTGCGGCCTTGCTGGAAGACCGGTTTGAGCATCTCCTGTAAGAGTCGGATAATTTATGAGCCATAGCGTTCAAATTGGAAACTTTACCGTCGGGGCGGGGAATCGGCCGTTTTTGATCGCCGGACCTTGTGTGATTGAAAGCGAGCAGCTCGTCATGGATACGGCGGGGCGCATCGCCGAAATCACCAAGGCACTTGGCATGCCCTATGTGTTCAAGTCGTCCTTCGATAAGGCCAATCGCACCTCCATCACATCGTTTCGCGGACCGGGACTGGACAAGGGCCTCGCCGCGCTCGCCAAGGTCAGGCAGCAGATCGGTGTGCCCATTCTTACCGACGTCCATACAGAAGACCAGGCCACCGAGGCCGGCCACGTGGTAGACGTTCTGCAGATTCCGGCTTTTCTCTGCCGCCAGACCGACCTCTTAATGGCGGCTGCGAAGACGGGGAAAGTCGTCAACATCAAAAAAGGGCAATTCCTGTCACCGTCTGAAATGAGCAATGCCGTCAAGAAAGTAGAGGAGTGCGGCAACCGCCGCATCGTGCTGACGGAGCGGGGCTCCTCATTCGGCTACAACAATCTGGTCGTCGACATGCGCTCATTTCCCATCATGCGCCGCTTCGGTTATCCGGTGGTCTTCGATGCCACCCACAGCGTGCAACTGCCTGGCGGGGGCGGCACAAAATCCAGCGGCCAGCGTGAATTCGTCGAGCCCTTAGCCTGCGCGGCGGCAGGAGCCGGCTGCGACGGGTTCTTCATGGAAGTGCACCCGGATCCCGATTCCGCCTTGTCCGACGGACCGAACATGGTCCCGCTTGACGCGCTTCAATCACTCCTTGAACGGGTACTACGTATATGCGACGCAGCCGCCACACAGCCGGTCCGGTAACAGTGAAGACCACGACATCCAACGCTCGGCCTGTGCGAGTCGATGCGAGCGTGCGGGAGGGGATTCGCGTCCTCGACATCGAAGCGCGCGCGGTGCTGGACCTCAAAGCCCGTCTCGATGAACGGTTCTCACGAGCCGTGACGTTGCTCTATGAGTGTCAGGGGAAGGTCGTCATTTCCGGGATGGGCAAATCCGGTCTCATCGGGCAGAAGGTCGCGGCGACATTGGCCAGTACCGGGACTCCCTCCTTCTTTTTACACCCGGCCGAAGGAGTCCATGGCGATTTGGGTATGTTGGCTCGACGGGATGTGTTGATTGCGATTTCCAACAGCGGAGAAACGCAGGAAGTGCTCCAATTGCTGCCCTTCGTCAAACGGCTGAATGTGCCTGTCGTCGGCATGACAGGGAAAATGACTTCCACGCTGGCGAAAAACAGCGATGTCACGCTGGATGTGTCCGTCAATGAGGAAGCCTGTCCGCTAGGCCTGGCCCCGACCGCCAGCACGACAGCAACCCTCGCCATGGGTGATGCCCTGGCGGTTGCGCTACTGCAAAAACGCGGCTTCAAGCACGACGATTTCGCGCAGTTCCATCCCGGCGGCAGCCTCGGACGGCGCCTGCTTGTGAAAGTTCGCGATCTCATGCAGCAGGGTGAGCACCTGCCTCGCGTACGCGCCGATGTGTCGGGAGCGGACACGATCCTGGAAATGACCTCGAAAAAACTCGGGCTGACGACGGTGGTGAACGCGAAGGGGACTTTGTGCGGAATCGTGACCGACGGGGACTTGCGGCGCTTCATCCAAGCCGGCGGAAACTTCGGTCAAGTCACGGCCGGCGACCTGGCCAGCCGCCATCCAAAGACCATTGGACCGGACGAATTGGCCACGACTGCGGTCGCGCTGATGGAACGATTTTCCATTACGGCGCTGGTGGTCATCGAACCGCCGAATCGCCTGGCCGGGGTGATCCACTTGCATGACCTGCTCAAACACGGCATTGTATAGGCATCCTCAAGGACTACGAGCGAAGAGACCATGGGAGAGAGCTGGAAAGAAGCAGGACTGGTACTGATGCGGTCGGCTGGGCAGGAAAGTAATATCAATCTGCCCAACGTGCTGACGCTCGTCCGGATTCTCCTGATTCCGGTCTTCGTCATGCTGCTGATCGACCCTACGCCGGATCGGGCATTGGCCGCAGCCATTGTGTTCGTCGTGGCGGCCGTCACGGACTTGCTGGACGGTTACGTCGCCAGAAAAACCGGCCAGATCACGAAACTCGGACGACTCCTGGACCCCATTGCCGACAAGCTGCTCGTGCTCTCTGCCTTAATCCTGCTGGTGCAAGTCGATCGCGTCAGCGCGCTGGTGGCGATTCTGATCATCGCGCGGGAAGTGGCCGTCACCGGCCTGCGAGCGATCGCGGCTTCCGAAGGGCTCATCATATCGGCCGAAGTCACGGGCAAATACAAAATGGCGCTGCAGGTCATCGCGATCGTCCTCCTGGTGCTTGAAGGCACCGTCGTGGAGACAATCGGCAACCTGCATCTCGCCGGCATCGTCACCCTGTACCTCTCTCTCATCCTGGGATATGTGTCCGGCGCACAATATGTCTGGAGCTTCTGGCGGCAAGTCGGGGCAAAAGGCCTGTAGCCGGACAACCATGCGGCGGGCATCCGGCGATCCGGTCAATCATTGATGGACAATCCCTGGCTCATCGGTTTCCTTATCCTTTTCGGGTATCTCATCGGATCGATTCCTTTCGGGGTCGTCGTGTCACGCCTCTTGGGTGCCGTCGATCCACGAACCGCCGGCAGCAAGAATGTCGGCTTCACCAATGTCCTGCGTGTGAGCGGGAAAAAAGCGGGTGTGCTGACGCTACTCGGGGACATTGGAAAGGGATGGCTGGCAGGGTGGGTAGCCACGATGATCCTCCATCAGGAAGCAGCCATTCTGTGGGTTGCCCTGGCCTCGATCATCGGACATCTCCACTCGGTCTTTCTCGGGTTGAAGGGCGGAAAAGGCGTAGCCACGGCCTTAGGCGCGGTCCTGGGAGTCGCCCCGTGGATCGGACTTACATTGATGGCCCTATGGGTCGGTGCCGTATTCCTGTGGAAGTATTCATCGGGAGGCGCGTTATTCGCCTTCGCGATGTTTCCCATCGTCGCATTGTTATTCCACCAATCGTGGCTCTTTATCGGGTTCGCCTGTGTTGTCAGTATCCTGATCTGGGCGAGACACAAGGACAATCTACTGCGGCTATGGAGTGGGACTGAATCGCGCATCGGACAGTCAAGTTGACATAATATATCTTATCAGACATCAATCAAATGTTATCGTTTGAGCTGTTGGCTCGCATCCGCAAAGAACTCTCCCTCACCGGGAGCGCCCTCTATGAGACGATTGTCGCCATTGCGGAGCGCGTCAACCGTAAAGTCCATATCCTGCGTCTTCACGGCCAAGCGACAACAATTCTGAGTCAGATTCATGCCATTCATCGACACATCGGACAACGCGTCGCAAGTCTGCCGGCCAAGCCCGTCGGAGGGATGCAGCCGGTTGTCCCCCCGGAGCTGGCACCGTTGCAGGAAACCATCCGCACCGCTTCCGACCGCATCAAGGGACAGCAAGCCTCCTTGCAGCAGGTCGAACGCCAGATTCGCGAACTCAAGATCGAACTGGCTCACGAAGACCTGCTGACGATGCAGCGCGAACTGGGTCTACGCGACGCCTCCATCGAACGCGTGGTGGTCGCGCGAGGTGCGCCGGTCATCGGCCATCCGATCGGCGAATTCGACTTGCCGGCCACGACCCACATCGTCGCCGTCTTTCGCGGCCCGTTTCTCCTGCCCCTCTCCAGTTCCATGACCCTCCGGCCCGATGACCTCGTCATTCTTGTCGGCCTGCGCCATGACCTGGCCCACTGGCTGCCCCATTTCCAGCGACCGGCTGCATCCAAGACTGCCTAAGCCGTTCCTTCCTTTCGCCGGCGGGCTGGAATCTGGTATTCTGAGGCATACTCAGACACCGGTACGGGCCTCTGGAGCTTGCCCTAACATGAAGACATCGATCTCGTTTTCGGCAGTCACGATTGTCGGATTCGGCCTCGCCGGATGGTTGCTCGGAGCCTCCGTCCCCGCCATGGCCGCCGCCGACATCAATCCCACTCCGCGCAAATCTTCCCCCGGATTGCGCCTCCTGGAGGAATTACAAACCGTCATCACTGACCTGGCCGAAGAAGCCAAACCTTCGGTCGTGAGTATCTTCCCCATTCAAGCAACCGGCCGTTCACGAGACGGATCCGGAGAGCGCGTTCCCAATTCTACAGGGTCCGGCTCAGGCGTGATCGTCGATACGGTCGGCCATATCATTACCAATAACCATGTGGTGGGTGATGCCGCGGAAGTTGAAGTTCGCCTCTCGGATAAAACGAAATTGTTTGCGCAAGTGATCGGCAAGGATCCCGACACCGATCTGGCGGTCCTGAAAGTGACGACAGACCATCCCCTCCCCGCCGCCCATTTCGGAGACTCGTCCAGCGTGAAGGTGGGGCAATGGGTGCTGGCCGTCGGCAACCCCTTTGGGCTGGACCGCACCGTGACACTGGGCGTGGTCAGCGGAATCGGACGGGAAAACATCAATCTCTCCCGCTATGAAAACTTTATTCAGACGGATGCCTCGATCAACCCCGGCAACTCCGGTGGACCGCTTTTTGATCTGCGAGGGGACATTGTCGGGATCAATACAGCGATCATCAACTTTGCGCAAGGGATCGGCTTTGCGATCCCCTCCAACATGGCCAAGCAGGTGATGCACCAGCTGATCGCAAAGGGCAAGGTCGTGCGAGCTTGGCTGGGCGTCGGCTTGCAACCTCTGACGCCGGACCTGGCAAGCAAATTCGGCGTGGAGGAGAACGAAGGCGTCCTGGTCAACGAAGTATTTGAACGGGACCCGGCTGCCCTGGCGGGTATCAAGCCTGGAGATGTGATCACCAAGGTCGATGGCGCGCTCGTCGATACCCCGAACAAACTGTCGCGCCTGGTCGCCGCATTGGACCCGGGTTCCACCACCCGCGTCGAAGTGGTACGGGACGGCAAGCGGATCAATCTCAATGTGGCATTAAGCGAGCGCCGGGATGCGGTGGTCACGGCCTCCCTGCCGCAGAGCCGAACCGATTTGAAGCTGGGAATCGACGTGCAGGACCTGACCGCCGGGCTGGCTGAAAAATTTCGGTTGAACGAGAGCCGTGGCGTACTGATCTCAAAGGTGGATTCAGGAAGCCTCGCCCAGGCTGAGGGGTTGCGGGAAGGCGATCTGATCAAAGAAGTCAACCGCGTCGACACCGGCACGGTCGGAGAATTTACGGTCGCCGTCGCCAAGGTCAAACGTGGCGATACGATTCTCCTGCGCGTGTTACGCGAAGGGCGGGCCTTCTATGTGGTGCTGAAACCGGCCGATCACTAGCGAAACCGAGTAGGCGGTGCAAGTCCAACCCGGGGAAGCCCTTGGTCAATGGGCCACAACCCCGTGCCGCTCCGCTTTATGTTCTTCAATAATGCGGCTCGCCAACTCTCGCGGCACCTCCTCGTACTGCGCATACTCCATCACATAACTCCCCTGTCCGCCCGTCATCGAGTTCAAGGAAGCCGCATAACTGAGCATCTCGGCCTGAGGCACCAGGGCCTTCACGGTTTCCATATGGCCGCTGGCCTCGACCAGGACGATCCGCCCCCGGCGGGCGTTTAAATCGCCGAGCACCGCGCCGACGCTTTCAGCCGGAATCTCCACCTCCACGGTCATGAGCGGCTCCAGCAGGATCGGGTGCGCCGCCTCCAGCGCTTTTTTTACCCCCATCGATCCGGCAATTTTGAAGGCCAGTTCCGATGAATCGACGACATGGTACGAACCGTCGTAGACGGTCACCCGTACATCGACCGCGGGATACCCGGCCAGCGGGCCTTCATGCAACGCTTCAACGACTCCTTTCTCCACGGCCGGCACGAAATTGCGCGGAATGGCGCCACCGACGATTTTGTTCTCAAACTCAAATCCCTGGCCGCGCGGGAGCGGGCCCACCTCCAACCAGCAGTCACCGTATTGGCCGTGCCCGCCGGTCTGCTTTTTATACTTACCCTGAGCCTGCACGACACTACGTATCGTTTCACGATAGGGAATTTTGGGCACATGAAGTGTCACCTCGGCGCCGTACTTGCGATGCAGTTTTTCCAATGCGACATCGATGTGCAGTTGACCCATTCCGCCCAGGACCATCTCCTTCGTCTCCACATGACGGACGAATTCCAGACTCGGATCCTCCTCAATGAGCTTATGCAACCCGAGACTCACCTTTTCGATATCAGCCTTGGACTTCGGCTCGATGGCAAACGACATCACGGGCCTCCCGACCTGGATCCCGGGGTACCGGATCGGAGCATGCTCATCACAGAGCGTATCGCCGGTCAAACTGTCTTTCAGCTTCCCGATCGCGACGATGTCGCCGGCTACCGCGCGTGAAAGCGGAGTGTATTTTTTCCCGAAGATCGAGAACAGATGGCCGCCTCGTTCCCGGACCCGCCGCGTCGCATTGTACAGACTGCTATCCGCTTCCAAGGCACCCGAATAAACCCGTACATACGAGAGGCGACCGACGAACGGATCGATGATGGTCTTAAACACCAGTCCCGAGAACGGCGCAGTCGCCAGGGGTTCCCTGGTGATCGGCTCCCCGCCTTCAGGCAGTCCAACCCCTTGCAAGGGCACAACCTGAGCTCGAGCGACCGGTGACGGCATGAGATCGACGAGACACCGCAGAAGCGTGTGAACTCCCAGGTTACGCAGGGCCGATCCTCCGACCACGGGAACCAGTGTCCTCCGTTGGACAGCGGACCGTAATCCCTCCAGCAAGGCCTCATCCGTCAATCCGCCGTCGGTCAGATAGCGTTCAAGCAGCGCTTCATCCCCCTCAGCCACCACTTCAGTCACGCGACGCCGGGCCTGATCGACCTGCTCGCGCCATTCAGACGGGATCGGAGCCTGCTGCGCCTGCGGGCGGTCCGGCCGCCCCGTCACGACACAGTTCTGAAGCAGATCCACGATGTGCCTCAGCTGCTCCCCGCCGCCACCCGGCACCGTCAACGGCACAGCAGCCATATCCAGTTCCTTGGTTACATTCTCTACTGTCGTTGCGAACGCCGTCCCCTCCTTATCCAAACCGTTGACGAACACAATGCAGGGAAGGCCGGCTTCACGGATAAGCGACCAGAGACGTTGAAGTTCGCTGCGCCAGCCCGTCGCCGCATTCACCACCAGCACCACCCCGTCTGCCGCGCGCAACGCCGACCGCACCTCGGCAACGAAACTCGGCGATCCCGGGGTGTCTAAGAGATTGAGCAGGATATCTTTGTAGAGGCACCGGAGCACACCAGTGTTGAGGGAAGTCCGGTGATGTAGTTCTTCTGGCTCGAAATCCGAGACCGTGTTTCCGGCTTGGATAGAGCCGGGAGAGGACAGACTGCCTGCACAATAGGCCAAGGCTTCGACTAATGAGGTTTTTCCCGATCCCGCATTCGATACCACAGCCACATTCCTGATGGATTCGGTGAGGGGAACGTTCATCATGACCTCCTTCGCTGAGTCGGCGGCCGTTGTGGGCCTGGTTAGAAAGAGCCTTGTCGGCGATACCATCCTTTCTCAATCCGTGCCGTCCAGTCCTGCAGTGACGGGTTATGCGCAAACCAGGCGTTATCGTTCATGCTCTCGAGGCTTCCCCGCAAAGCCACCCCTGATCGGCAAAACTGACGTAGCGGCCGTCGCCCACGATGAGGTGGTCCAGGACCTGAATTCCCAAAAGGGAACCGGCAGAGACCAGCCTGGCCGTCAACACACGGTCTTCCTGGCTGGGTGTGGGATCTCCGCTGGGATGGTTATGGAGAAAAATCACTCCGGCAGCTGATGCACGCATCGCGGGAATAAAAACCTCCCGCGGATGCACAATGCTCAGGGTCAGGCTGCCTTCGGAAATGGTCACATCGCGAATGATCTGGTTTTTTGCATCCAGGAGGACCACGGCAAAGATCTCATGACGGAGATCCCGCAAACGTGCGTGATAATGTTTAAACAGATCCGCGCTGGAGCTGATGCGGGTCCCGGTCGTCAACGGAGCGGACACCGCGCGCTTGCCGACTTCCACCGCCGCCTTCAACTGAGCGGCCTTCGCCGGCCCCACCCCGGGAATGGCACAGAGTTCCTCGACGCTGCAATGCAAGAGACCGAAGATACCTCCCACGCGGCCAAGCACGTCCATGCCGACGCTGACGGCCGAAGCGTCCTGCCGTCCCACGCGTAACAGAATCGCCAATAACTGCGCATCAGAGAGGCTTTCTGCCCCCTCGCTGAGCAATCGTTCGCGCGGCCGTTCAGTTTCCGGCCAGTCGCCGATGCCTCGCCCTGCCTTTTTGGGTGTCATGGCCTACTTTCTACGACAAAAAAATGTCAGCCTGCACCTTTTTGTGCCGGAGACTTGACGCCTGACGCATGCCATGTATGGCACTTCTCACATGTAACATATTGAAATTTATGGACTTGACATTTTGGTGCAGCTCTTGCTTGAGAGCAGACACAGCTGTAAACGTCACCACCCAGGAGGAAAAAATGGAATGTCCGAAGTGCAAAGGCATGATGATGTTGGAACGGTTCTCAGACTTCTTCCTTATTTTCTACGCTTGGAAGTGCATTAACTGCGGTGCCATCATCGATCGGACGATTTCGGCCAATCGCAGGAAGAGCCTCGCCGCCCGCGACGCTCAACCGGTCGCGACCCGCTGATCCGGCCGGCGTATCGCTCCGTTCTCTGTGTGATGTGGTGGTATGGGCCCTGGTTGGCCACCTCCTCAGCCCGCGTGAACCGAGTCTTGGTGTCGCCCGATTATAACGAGCCTCCCTTCACGCGTCAAAGCGTGCGAACTCCTCCGTGACGTCTGCAGCGCTCCCCGCCCCACGGCGGGGAGAAGACTTTTCCTCACGACACCCACTCGCATCCCGTCCCCGTCCTCGTCACCTTGACCCCTGCAAAAACGCTGTGTTACATTCTCACACTTCATAGCCAGAGACGAATCGCCTCTCTCACCTGAATACGATCATGCGCGTCATCGCAGGGCTTCATCGGGGCCGACGGTTGCTGGGTCCCAGGGGACAGGCCATCCGCCCGACCTCCGACCGAGTCAAAGAAGCCCTCTTTTCTATTCTTGGCGAACGCATCACCGGAGCCCGCGTGCTCGACCTCTACGCCGGGACCGGCTCGATCGGAATTGAGGCTCTGAGTCGCGGCGCAACACATGTGACGTTTGTGGAGGCCGATCGGGAGGCATTGCATCTGGTCCGCTCCAATCTTGAGCAATGCGGGCTGGAACAATCCGCCAATGTCTGCGCCTGTCGGGTCAGCCAGTTTTTTTGCCGCGGGACCCAATGGTCAGGACCATACGACATCGTCTTCTGCGATCCGCCCTATCAACTCACGCCGGAATTGATTACCTTGGCGGGTGAATGGAATGCGGGATGGCTGGCCGAGGATGCCGTCGTCATCCTGGAACATGGACGGAAGGCAGACATTCCCTCCGTCCTGGGTCCGCTCTCCCAGGCGAAGCGATACGATTATGGCGACACCGCGCTTACCCGGTTTCACATCACGCCGAAAGAAGCCCGACCCTCATGAAGATCGCGGTCTATCCCGGCACATTCGATCCGATTACACATGGTCACAGTGATATCATCCGGCGTGGATTTCGGATGTTCGAGCGGGTCATCGTCGCGATCGCGCCCAACCCGGGTAAACATCCGTTGTTCAGTGCGAAAGAACGATTGGAAATGGTCAGTCTCGTGACGAAGGATCTCCCGAACCTGGAAGTCACGACCTTCGAGGGGCTGCTGGTGGATTTTGTGCGCACAAGCGGCGCCCATGCTATTCTGCGAGGACTGCGGGCGATTTCTGATTTCGAGCACGAGTTTCAAATGGCGCTCATCAATCGAAAACTGGCGGAAACGGTCGAAACGGTCTTCCTGATGCCCAGTGAAGAATATTCATATCTCTCGTCCACCATCATTAAGGATGTCGCCAGTCACGGCGGGTCGCTCCAAGACTTTGTGCACCCGGAAGTGGCGCGGCGGCTCCAAGAACGAATTCGGAGTGTCAAAGGATGAAACTGGCAGCCCGTGTCGGACGCATCGTGCCCTCCCCCACCCTGAGCATTACGGCCACGGCCAAGGCCATGGCGGCGCAAGGAATCGATGTCATCGATTTTGCGTCCGGCGAACCGGATTTCGACACGCCTGAACCGGTGAAGGCCGCGGCCGAAGCCGCCATTCGCGCAGGCTTTACGAAATATACGCCCTCATCGGGCATCGATGAACTCCGTCATGCGATTGCGGACAAGCTGAAAGAGGAACAGGGGCTCCACTACGACAAGTCCCAGATTCTGGTGTCCTGCGGCGCGAAACACTCACTCTACAACGTCGCGGAAGCCCTCCTTGAAGCGAGCGACGAACTGATTATCCCGGTCCCCTTCTGGGTCTCGTATCAGGATCAGACCCTGCTCAACGACGCCATGCCGGTCCTGGTCCAAACCCGAGAACAGGATGGATACACGATCAGTCAAGAGGCGCTTGAAGCCGTGATTACGCCGCGCACCAAAGCCATTATCGTCAATAGCCCCTGTAATCCCACCGGCGCGACCTACGACCGGAAAACCCTGGAAGGGATCGCCGCCGTAGCCTTGCGACATGACCTCGTCATCATCTCCGACGAGATCTACGAGAAGGTGCTCTACGACGGAATTCAACACATCAGCATTGCCAGCTTGAGTCCGGAGGTGGCCGCACGAACCGTAGTCATCAACGGCGTGTCCAAGGCCTACGCCATGACCGGCTGGCGGATCGGCTATGCGGCGGGGCCGAAGGCGTTGCTGACAGCCATGGCGAACATCCAAAGTCAGAGCACCTCGAATCCCTGTTCCATTTCACAAAAGGCCGCGGTGGCGGCGCTGCGTCTCGGAAATCCCTTTACCAAACTGATGGTAGCGGAGTTTGACCGACGGCGGCGCCTCATGGTCGAACGCCTCAATAAGATGCAGGGCGTCACCTGTCGTATGCCGACTGGAGCATTCTATGCGTTTCCGAACGTGAGCGGTCTGCTCGCAAAGCGCTGGAAGGATCAGCCTATCGGCACGGCCGCGAATCTGGCCACCTATCTGCTCAACGAGGCGCAAGTGGCGCTGGTGCCCGGCGAACCGTTCGGAAGCGACATCCATATCCGGCTGTCCTATGCGACTTCCATGGAAGCCATTGAACGCGGGCTCACCCGTATTGAGGCTGCCCTCCGCCGATTGATGTAAGATCACAGGATCGTAAGATCCCCTACCCCCTTGATTGCTATGAAATCGAGGCTACTAGGAAATGGGTTCCGTTCATCGGAGGGACCCGGGAATCAGAACCATGTGCTGTGTGGGATCAGAGGAGGAATGACCTGTGCCTATCTATGAGTATCTATGTAGCAGCTGCGCTCACCGTTTCGAGGTAAAGCAAAGCATCAAGGATGATCCCATCAAGGAATGCGTACGTTGCGGGAAGGAAGTGACGAAATTGATCTCGCCCCCTGCCATCATGTTCAAAGGCAGCGGGTGGTATATCACCGACTACTCGGACAAGATGAAACCGGGATCTGGAAGCGATACGGCGGATAAACCAGCGACGACGGGAGGCGACAATACAAAAACTCCAGCCGCGGCAGACAGCGCAAGCGCCAGTTCTACCGCTCCTGCGGCATCCACTCCAGCTGCGCCGGCGGCAACCACTTCGACCACGACGAGTAGCTCAAGCACAACCGGTAGCGGCACATCCAGCTCTGGTTCCTCATCCTCATCAAGCAGCTAGCCTGACCGACGGAACGACATCCCCTATCTCGTTACCCCACCCCTGTCCGAGTCCGTGCAGAGTCTTGCCTGTCCCTTACGCGAGGCAGGGGAACATGGCAGGGACCGCGCTACGGGGCGACGCGTTTGGCGGGAGCGGATTTCGTTTTCTTGGAGCTTGTCGTCTTGGTTGACGACTTCACGCTCGTCTTAGATGAGGGCTTCGACGGTTTCTTGAGGTCTGGTTTCCCCGTCGGTTTCGCTGCATTGATCTTCACGGGTTTTGACGCACGCTCCCTTGCCGCAGCAATGGTGTGCTCCAAGTTCGCAATCATCGCCGACTTTTCTTTATTGACCCGCGTCAGATCTTCCACGCGAAGCTGAAGTTCCTCTTTGGCCTTGTTCGCGGCATTGAGCTGATTCTGTAACAGCGCCTTATCTGCGGCAGCCTGCTGGGCTTCCGAATGCAATTGTTCGATTTGAGCCTGGAGAGCCGGCGGCCAGAAGTCGCATCCTGTCAGGAGCAACATACTGCTCAACCCGAGCACAGACAGTCCCATTACCGCGCGACGTGAACGAATGAGCATAAGTGGTCCTCCCATATGGGTGAATTATACCCACAACGAATAGTCAAATCATGATGAAAGTGTGTGTCCCTGTTGCTCCAGGGCCGCACGGATCCGGTCCGTTGAGAGGACACCGGCTCGCAGCACATGCGGAGATTCGCGGGCATCCACGATGGTGGAGGCGGGCCCGCCCGGCGTGTGTCCTCCATCCAGGATCAGATCGAGAAACCGTCCGAGCGACCGCTGCACCGCGTCCGCGTCAGCGAGAGGCGGCTCGGAGGACCGATTGGCACTGGTCCCGGTGAGCGGGCCCGTCTCCGCCAACAACCGCTGCAACGTGGCCAACGGCGACCATCGTATTCCGATCGTGCCGGTCCCCGCGGTCAGCAAGGTCGACAGGCCTGGCGCGGCGGAAAACACGATAGTCAAGGGACCGGGCCAAAACCGCTCCATCAGCACCGCTGCGGCGGGAGAAATCGACTCCACCAATGCAGGCAACTGGTCACACCCTCCGATGAGCACCAGAATCGGTTTATCAGTCGGCCGGCCTTTGACGTCAATAAGTCGGCGCAACGCGGCCTCATCGGTAGGGCGGACGGCTAAGCCGTAATAGGTTTCGGTAGGAAGCGCGATGACACCCTGCGCGGCTAGCACCCGCTGCACCTCAGGCAGGATCGGGTCGCAGGTCTTGTCGATGAAGGGAAGAACCAGAGCCATGTGATGGCGTACGGCGATCAGATTAAGAATTGCGCGGCAGGGCCCGGTGCGCGATGTCTGTTCGATAGTGGCGTCCCTGGAAGGTGATCGCCGGTAGAGCCTGATAGACCTGCGCCCTGGCTTCGAGGAGCGACGGTGCCCAAGCCGCTACGGCCCACACCCGGCCCCCGGCCGTCACCACCTGCCCCGCATCCCGCTTGGTTCCGGCATGAAACACCGCAATGGGCGACTCGCCGGATTGCGAAGGCAACCCCTGAATGCGAAAACCGGTCTGGTATGAACCCGGATAGCCCGGCGAAGTCATCACCACACAGACAGCCGTGTCCTGCCGCCATTCAACCGTAAGTTGGTCGAGACGATGCTCAACCACCGCCTCCATCACATCGACGAGATCGGTCTTCAGCAACGGAAGCACGACTTCCGTTTCAGGATCTCCCATCCGCGCATTGAACTCCAACACGTAGGGCGTATCCTTCACGATCATCAGACCTGCATAGAGCACACCCTGAAATGGACAACCCAGGCGAGCCACCGCATCGACCGTCGGTTGCAGCACCTGCCGCGTCACCTGCTCACGAATCGCAGCTGTCGCAATGGGGGCCGGAGCATAGGCGCCCATGCCGCCGGTATTGGGTCCGGCATCACCGTCGTCAATCCGTTTGTGATCCTGCGCGGGGATCATCGGCACGACAGTCTTCCCATCCGTGAAGGCCATAATGGTCAGTTCTTCGCCATCGAGAAACTCTTCAATCAACACCCGCTGCCCGGCCTGGCCGAAGACGGATTTCTCCATGGCATCACGCACTGCCTGCTTGGCTTCCTCGCGGGTCGTGGCCACCACGACCCCCTTGCCCTGCGCAAGGCCGTCGGCCTTCACCACGATCGGCACGGGCTGAGCATCCAGATAGGCCAGCGCCTGATCCATCTGCTCGAAGCTCCGCGCGGCGGCCGTCGGAATGTGATTGGCGGCCATGATGTCCTTGGAAAAACTCTTGCTGGCTTCCAGGCGCGCGGCAGCCTTGGTAGGACCGAATATTTTCAACCGTGACTTTCTGAATTCGTCTGCAATCCCGAGGGCCAGCGGCGCTTCAGGACCGACCACAGTCAGATCGATCCGTTCCTTGAGGGCAAAGTCTTTGAGCCCGGCAATGTCATCCGCCTTGATGGGCACGCAAGTCGCCAGACCTTCAATCCCGGCATTTCCCGGCGCGCAAAAAATCTGCGGCTTGCGCGGACTCTGGGCGATTTTCCAGACCAGGGCATGCTCACGACCTCCACTGCCGACAACCAGAATCTTCACAGCTCAACCTTTACATTACATAAAGCGGGTAAATGTTATATCGTTGACAAGCCCGTCAGCATTCCCGGCAAAAGGATTGGACATGGGAGCCGCTCGCCATGAGGACGTTCAAACGGGCCAGCCAACAAGGCCGCAGGCGAGAAAAAACCGGAGGCGTAGCATCAAGCTACGTTGAGGATTTTTTCGAGCCGAGAACGAAGTTGGAGGCCCGTTTCAACGTCCCTCAATGGCGGAAGTGGCGCATGCCCGTGAGAATCATCGCCATCCCATGTTCATCCACGGCCTTGGTCACCTCGGCATCGCGGATGGACCCGCCGGGCTGAATCACGCAGGTAATCCCGGCTTCAGCGGCGGCGTCAATGCCGTCTCGGAATGGAAAGAAGGCGTCGGACGCCATCGCACATCCCTTGACGGTGGACTGCGCTTTCATGACGGCGAGTTTCACCGAGTCCACGCGACTCATTTGTCCGGCGCCGATGCCTACGATTTCACCAGGACGGCCATAGATGATGGCATTCGACTTCACATGTTTACAGACCACCCAGGCAAATGCGCAGGCCGCATATTCTTCCTCAGTCGGTTTGCGCGAAGTCGGCACGGCGAGCGCCTTGATGTCCTTGATCACGCCAAGATCACGATCCTGCACGATCAATCCGCCGACCAACTTCTTGAGATCATAGCCTTCGGCCGTCGCCTTGCTGAGCGGACCGACATCCAAGAGACGGATGTCTTTCTTGCGCTTGAGCTCCGCCAGGGCATCCTCGGCAAAACTAGGCGCGATAACGACTTCGACAAAGGTCGACGTAATCTCTTTCGCCGCCGCCAGATCCACCGGACGATTGAACGCAATCACCCCGCCGAACGCCGACACGGGATCGGTCGCGCGCGCCTTCACATAGGCCTCGACCGGTGTGGCGCCTAGGGCGCAGCCGCAGGGATTGTTGTGCTTGATGATCGCCACGGCCGTCTGATCGAATTCTTTCACGAGTTCGAGGGCCGAATTGGAGTCGAGGAAATTATTGTAAGACATGGCTTTGCCGTGCAGGATTTTCCCGCGCGACACCGCCGGCTCCTTCGCATTCATTTCGCGATAGAACGCGCCCTGCTGGTGGGGGTTCTCTCCGTAGCGCAGCGTCTCCACCCGCTCGAATTGCAACGACAGGAGGGCGGGAAACTTCACCTCGCTCCCCTGCACCTGCTTTTCAAGATAGCCGGCGATCAGGCTGTCGTAACGCGCCGTGTGCTGAAACACTTTCATCGCCAATTCGCGCCGCAACGCCGGCGTGACGGAATCGGCCTTCACGGCTTCCAACACGCGGGTATAATCGGCTGGATCGACCACGACCAGCACGTCTTCATGATTCTTCGCCGCAGATCGCAGCATCGACGGGCCGCCGATATCGATGTTTTCGATCGCCTCTCCAAACGGACAATTGGGCTTGGCGATTGTCGACTCAAAGGGATACAAATTCACCACCACCACATCAATGTTGCCGATACCATGTTGCTGCATCTGTTTGACGTGATCGGGAACCCCCCGGCGCCCCAGTAAGCCGCCGTGAATTTTCGGGTGCAAGGTTTTCACGCGGCCGTCGAGAATCTCCGGCGACCCGGTGTATGCAGCCACGTCGGTCACTGCCACGCCCGCCTCCCGTAATGCCTTGGCCGTTCCGCCGGTGGACAACACTTCGGCTCCAAGAGCTGCCAAACCCTTGGCCATATCGACGACTCCGGTCTTGTCAGAAACACTGATCAGTGCCCGCGCAATGCTGGCCATGATGAACTCCTTCAACTATGGATATCATGTGGGTGGGATCACAATGAGACGAAAAGCGCCGTGACAATACCAGATGCCTTGCGGCCACTGCAAGCCGGACAAGCAGGAATCGGAGCCGCCGTCCCCGCGAGCCCTGCTCAACTATGCTGATGAACGACGGTCCGTGACCAAGAATCCAGGCTAGCATGAGCCCTGTCGATGTGATACCCTCCGCACGTTCGCAATGTGCACCCTCGGCTGCGCATTCTGCAAGTCAAGTAACACTCGAAGTCTTGAGACGACACCAAATCCTGCGGCGACTTGATGCCGCAGCGGGCTCCATCATAAATGGGGCGATAAGGGTTTGCGCATGTCGCGCAGAATTATTTTCGGCGTAGGACTCCTCGCCCTCACATTATTGGCGTTCATCTGTATCCCTCGACACCTGCCGGTGACGTCGTCGGCGACCGGCCACCACGCGTTCAGCGCCCACATTGAGAACGGTCACCTCACGCTGTCCGGCGTGATGGGAAGCGAAGGCGCCAAACTCGCGGCCGTCGCCCGCGCGCAGGAACTGGCCAAAGGGCTCAAGCTGCGCGTCACCGACAAACTGGAAATCGCCGAGGACAGCGGAGCCGCCGCCTGGGAAGCCGCCTTGCCGGCGCTGCTGGCACAGGTCGCCGCCCTCCACCAACATCAAGCCACGCTGTCTCTTTCCGGCCAGACGGTGACCGTCAAGGGAGCTGTGGCGACCGGAGAAGCCAAAACCAAACTCGTGCATGAGATCGCCACGCTGCTCGGCTCATCGATGCATGTGCAGGATCAAGTGACCGTCGCCGCGGCAATCCCGGCCTTTCCGCCCTCCGCGCAGACAATTCCCGCTCCGCACGCGTCCCGTGCTCAGGTGCAGGCCGGGCTGGATGAAGTGTTGCGCGGGGAACATATCGCCTTTGAAAGTAACAGCGCTGTCCTTACTCCGAAGGGACGAGCCGTTATCGACAAAGTGATTCCCGCGCTCAAGCGGTCCCCCGATGCAGTCGTCGAACTCGGCGGCCATACCGATTCCTACGGCGACCCTGATTACAACCTCCAACTTAGCCGCACCAGGGCCGAATCGGTCCGGCAGTACCTGGTTGATCACGGCGTGACCAATCGATTGAACGCCGTCGGCTATGGAGCATCCCGCCCCCTGAGCCAGGACCGGACGCGCGCCGCGTCCAAAAAGAACCGGCGGATTGAATTTCGTGTGAAAGAGGAACGGTGAACCTATGGGAGCCATGATTCTGCAAATGATCGGGTGCTTACTGGTGGCGGCGACCATCGGACTGATGATGGGGTGGCTGTTGCGTAGTTTCGCCACCTCGGAAAAACGTCAGCAGTTATCCGAAATTGCGACCCGGCTCCGCGGACGCGAACATGAATTGGACACCCTGAACCATGAGTTGAAAGTGCGCACATCGGCCGTCCAGATGCTGGAAGGCAAGATGATCGCGTCCGAAGCGGCGCTCAAAGATCTGACCGCCGACCTTGCCGTGAAAGTAGAACAACTCACCGCGTTGCAGACCGAAGTGCGGGAAAAGGGTGTGCGCCTCCATGCCGCAGAACGTGAACGAGACACTCTCCGGCACGAGCTCGAGGAAGCCGAGGCCAGGCTCAAGGCACAGTCCGTGGGTTTTGCCGAAATGCAGACACAGATGGAAAACGCTGAAGATGTGCTGATCAGCCGTGATCAGGAGATCGCCACCCTCAAGACCTGGGTCGAACAACTGGCGCCGAAAGACGCCGAGATCGCTCGGCTGCGGGCGCGCGCCGAAGAACTGGAGCCCTTCCAGGAGCGAAGCCGGCGATTGGAGCGCGAACTCGAACAGGATCGCGCGCGCGCATCCGCCGCGCTGCAGGGCACGGAACAGGAACTTGCCCAGCGCCGGACACACATCGGTGAGATGGAATCGGAACTCGCCTGCCTGCGGGCGCAGAGTCAGGAAGACCTCACGCGATTCACGGAAACGGTTCAGCAACGGGATCAGGACATTCAACGCCTGCGCGCCACGATCGAAGAGTTGGAAATGTTCCGGGGAGAGGTCGAGAAAAAAGAGATCGCCCTTCGCGAGGCTGAAGAACGCCGAGTGATGGATATCAGTGAACGGGAAGAAGAAATCGGCGCACTGCGCAAGCGGCTGGTGGAATATCGAGTCGCCCAGCGTCATCACCAGCAGGCCAAATCGACAGTGCCTGCCGACTCGGCCTCACACAGTACCTCCGCCGCCGGACGCGGGGCAGGAAAATCCCGCCCGGCCCAGAAAGACGATCTCAAGCAGATTCACGGGATCGGACCGGTGATGGAACGCGTGTTGAATCGCATGGGGATGTTCACGTTTCGCCAGATCGCCGAGTGGAAGGATCAAGACGTCGAGCATATGGCGTCTGAACTCAACACCTTCCCGGACCGCATCCGTCACGACAATTGGATCGCCGGCGCCAAGGAGCAGCATTTCCTGAAATACGGAGAGGAACTCTAAGAGCTTTGAAAAGGGACCACCTTCTAGCCGCGCAACTAGCACCGTGCCCTCAGTGCTCTGGTCATCGTTTGTCACATAAACTTCTCGCTATCAAGCCTCCCTCAGTAAAGTCGGTACCCTCGCGAATGAGGCATCCCCATAGAAGTTTTCACTTTCAATCATTTCATTCATAGTTCCCGTACGTTCATAACGAGCATTGCCGCCGCGGCTTTGCATCATCATTTTTCATTCCCCCCTTGCCCCGCTGAACAAACAGGTCCTCTTTGACCTTGTACTGCTTACTAAGTACAGTCGCGTAATCTCTAAGAAAATTTCTGACATGGGTCTCAAAGGATCTTCCCTCTGCTGTGGGTTCGGTTTGCCAATTCTCCGCCCGCGACCCATAACACAGTGCCAGTTCCCCTAAAGTATGTCCTGAGTCACGGCTTCCCACTGTTCAGATGATTTAAAGGGAACGTCCTCGATAGCAGAGGGACTATCGCTTTGCTCACAATTCTCTGCGCGTAATGATGCAGCAAGATCTCAACTCCAAGGGCCGATTTCAGAATTTCCTGACGAAATATGTCAAAGATCTGATCCAGTTGAGCATTCTCTCCAGCACTAGCAAACGCTTGTAGAACATTGCCAAGATTTGAACGGACATCGCGGTCAAGGCAAACGACTTTCGTACTTGTTCTGGGTTTGCATTTTGGAGCATCGTCGTCATTCAGTGCCTCCTGAAATCAAGCCACCCAGGTTGATTGTAGGTACCGACGCTGAAGAGGACTGCGAAAGCCTATGACGTGAGCTAGCGCTTCCCGACTTCCAAACGCCGACGAATTCTCCGGCGAATTGGTTCACAAATACTCATACAAAGACCGCGTCGAGGCGTCTTCGTTCCACAATTGTCCGTCTATACACGAGAGCAAAATGAACGTATTTTTTCGCCGAAAACCCTTGGTAGGGAAAACTGTATCAAAACGTCCTGTGGACGGTATCGAAAGTGATACGTGCGCGAGAGGGTTCACTCCTCCACACTCGGGCGCAGGAGGTAGGGGCCATAGACCAATGCAAACAACAGATAGGCCCCGCTCCAGCTCACCGCCGCCGCGCCGAGCATCACGTTGGCCGCAAGCCCCGTGCTCGGCCCAAACACTCGTAGCATCGCGCCGATCGTCACCAGCAGATACATGCCAACCGTCGCAGGGCCGGCATGCCGGGGACGGCCCGTATGGCCGAGACTTGCGCGGGTCATCACCGCCAATGTCATCGCACCGACGGCTCCCGTGGTTAATGCATGCACCGCATCCTCCTGCGGGAGGCCCACGCCCAAGAAAGCGCAACCCAAGACCAGCATCGACAAGGCAAGCCAGCCATAGCCCACATGCAGGCTCAGCACCAGCGGTTCGCGCCACGTGAGCCAGCCATACCAGCGCAAAAGCCGGCCGAGATTCATGCCCCCCGCAGCGAGAAAAATCCACCCCGTTACCACAGCCTGCGGATGCAGCGTCCATGCCAACGCGGCCATGAGGACAAGCGCGATCGAAAGTCCGTCGAAACGGGAAAACGGCGCGGGTCGTTCTCTATTCCCCTGCCCCGCAAGAAATTCTCGCGTGAAATTCGGTGTGAGCCGTCCGCCGAGGAAAGTCAGCAGAAAGAGGTCCAGTGCAAGCGCTACCCTCAGCGCAAGGGCCGTCTCCGCGCCGCTCAACGTCAGAACATGGAAGATTATATTCGCGATGGCATACAGACTGATCGCCACCGCCACTGGGGCATGTCCCCAACTCTTCCCGGTTGAAAGTTCCCGCCATACCAGGCCCACCAATGTGACGAGGAAGGCCCCATCCAGAATGGCAACGAGCATTGGCATCGCCAAGGGAATCGCCATGGCCACACGCCCGGCCAGCCACAGGATGAAGAGCACCCTTAGCTCGCGACCCTGAATCGCCGGACGATCCGTCCAGTTAGGCACGGCCGTGAGGACAAAACCGGCAATTACAGCAGGCAGGAAACCAAAAAGCATCTCGTGCACGTGCCAGTCGCGAGCGACGGAAAGCAGGATCGAATTGCCGGTTCCGGCCAGGATCAAAATCCAAGCGGGAACGGCCACGCCCGCAAACAGCGCCGCGCCCAGAAAAAACGGGCGGAATCCGTACGAGAAGAATGCCGTCATTGACGCGGCGGCGCGTCGTTCCATACCATCACCCATCGCCCATCAGTCCCGCAACCCTGAACAGCCAACCATCCCGTGACCGCCCGCATCACCATATTGTGGCCAGATACTCCAGCAGCAACACAAGCCCGGTGCCGCCCGTGGGCAGCGCGATCGCGCCGAACAACGGATGTCGGGTAAACGGCAGGAAGGCCCCCTCCTGCGTCTGTTCGATCAGCTCGACCATACGCTCGACATCCCGTCGTTTCTCCCCTTTGAAGACCGGTTCATCAGACAGGCCTTTGAGCCGCTGCTTCAACTGAAACAGCGCTTCCCGCTTGGCCTGTTCGGCGGAGTGACGCAACAAGACGCCATTGACGAAGGCATAGAGGGCATTGAGGGCGAAAATTGCAAGTAATCCGGCAGGAAAATCCCATCGATCGAAATAACTGTGCCGTGCCAGCGCCATGAGGAAGACCACCACGAAGGGATAGTAGATCATGGCACTGATGACCGCTGTCCGCTTCGCGATGAATTGAATACCGAGCCATTCGTGCACGTAGGCCTGGTCCACACCGCGCTTGGCGGCCTCGCGTGTGAGCAACCGCTCCGGCCATTCGATGGCGGTACCGATCATGATCTTGATCAGCCTCCGGCAGAGGCGTGTCGCATCGACCACATAGAACATCAGGAGGGTCATGGCGACGACGCTGCATCCCAAGATGATGTAGTTGAGGGTAAAGCAGGCAGAACCGCGGCAGGGCATGACCGGAAACCCGAACTGCTGCATCAGCAGGACACCGAAAGCTCCGTACACAATCGCCTGAGGCAGGATACGAAACAATCGCTCCTTCACGCTGCCAAGCAAACGATACTCCCGCCAGAGCAGCGCCGCCTTCGCATGACCGGCCGGCTCCGGACGCCAGTAGTGGATCCCAACAAGGGGATGTGACGGAGGCGGCACGGCGGCCTTCGGGCGCAGGAAACGAAAGCGCCGGATCAACATCTTGTCGCTCTCCCTCAGCCGCCACCAGGAGTGGGCGAAGAAGACCACGCAGAGCAGAAACGCGAACAATCGCAGGCTCGCCGTCGGCCACACACTGATGCCGTCGGTGAGGGTCAACGGTTCGCCCCCGGTCCCGTCCAGCATGGCGCCGCTCAATAACGTGGCGACGATCACGCCCACGAGAACCGGCGCGGCAATGAGGCCTATGAACCAACGCCGCCGGCACAGCGACCAGAGTTCGCTGTTGATCAGGACGGCGCAGAGCAACATCAGGCCGGCGGCAGCCAGGAGAAGCCCGACGGTGCGAAACGATGGCAGGCGCAGCGTTCCGCTCACCGGATCCAGATCAGGACGCGGGAGGTGGATGCCGGGGAGAGCCCCCTGCGTGAGCAGCGGATCCGGACTGAGATCGACCGCGCCATGTCGGCCGACCTCATACAGGCGCGGCCGCACGTCATCGGAAAACAGAATGCCGCCGGGCGATTTCAACCCATGTCCCTCCGGAACAGCACGCACAGAATCCACGGCCCGCAGGACCGAGTAAAACAGCGCGGTCTGGTAACTGTCCCGAAAAGGTGGAATCGGTGTCTGCAGCCTGGAATCGAGCTCGAGACCGAAATGCGAGGCGACGACCAGATTTCTCGTCCAAGGCAATTGTGTGGGGTGGGTCAGCCTGGAGTCCAAATCGGTCGTGAAAAACAACGCATGGGGAAAATCCTTCCGCAACGCCTGCAGGATCATGAGCTTATCGTAGACATCGCTTCCCAAGACCCCGATGGCCTTGAATTCACTGTCTGCCGTGGTCTCCTCTCGTTTCAGCGTCTCTACCAAACGGCGCAGATAGTCGAGCTGACTCCGGCCCACGGAGGCTTCCTCGATCACCGGCTCTGCACCGAATCCCTTGTCCCCCGGTTTGCCCTTGCCTGCGCCCGCATCTTTTCCGTTTTCTTTCGGCGGCAATTCTCCGTCCAGCCCGGCCAGATAGGAATAACGGTGCACCCAGCCCGGATACTGCTCCGCACGAAGTTCCTGAAGGTGGTGCGCGAGCGAATGAACATCCTTGTGCTTCCCCGCCGCCCGAGTTATCTCTGCTTCAGCCAACTCCGCCAGCCTATTCGCCACCGCCACGAATGTCCGCGGCAGGGCTCGCCCGTACAGCGTGTCCCATTCGGAGATCAGGGCTATGTGCGGAATCCGACATGGTTCTTGGCACGCTCCACCTGCATCCCGGGGAATCGTCAGGTCAATCCGACGGCGCTTCAGCTCCTCCACCAGTTGCTCCGCCAGCACGTCATCCGTACCGATCGTCCTGACCAACGTCAGACCGGCATCCTTGAACCAATCCTCGACGCGCTTGTCTGAGTCTGGGTTGGAAGTCTCGCCCAACAACATCGGGTCTGCGGCCGTCGCCCAGGAAGAATAGAAGATGGCATCCTTGAGCAGTCCGGGATCACCCGGCTGGGCACCTCTCACTGAGGAGGCCGATGTCTTGAGTTCCCCCAGCATGGCGCTGAGAGAACCGGAGGTGCGGGGCCCCAAGACACGATAACGGGAAGGGGTCGTTTTCAACTGTTCGTTGAGGTAGGCAGCCAGGTTCGTCAGGCCTTGCAATGGCCTTGGACCGACATCTTGTTCTTTCAGCCACAGCACCAGGATATGACCGGTCTTGCCCTGCTCCGACACCCTTGGTCCGGGAACGAACCATTCAGACGGCACGATCGTGGGCACCCCCGAGGTCGATTTCCATTCGAAGAAGCGGATGAATTCTCCGGACTCCGGTAAATACCCGGCTGCCCCCAACGCCGACACCAGCGCATAGCGGTCGCGCAATCTCGATTCCACGCCGCTGGCATAGGGACTCCCGTCCACGAAAACCGGCAGTAACGTAAAATAAAATCCGCCGCGGCTGTCATTCGTCCCTTCGACCAGTCCCGGCGATGCATGGTGCCGCAGCGCCACACTCTCCTTCGAAGCGTTCTCCTTTTGCCGATGGGTGGCCACCGCCTCGAACGGATCCTGCCAGAGACGCGATTGGGCGCGGTCCCTGACGACCGAGGCAGATTTTTCCGCCTCCTTATCGATCGGGCGCGACGTCTTGATCGGCACCTGGTAGATGATCAGGCTGCTCACGGCCGCCAGCAGCAAGGCCACGACACCGGTCAGCGGCAGTTTTGATTTCTCCTCCTTCTGTTCAGCCATCGAAGCGACCTGTCTTCCGGCTAATTGCATCAGCGGCGCAGTCTCGGCTCGGATCGCGCCGTGCATCTTCTTCGTGTCAAAAACAGCGACAGGCTAGTCTTGAGCAACAAAACTGTCAATGGAGGGAATGGTTAAACCGAGGGCACCGACAGATCCCACGCTGACTTCTTGCTAAGCATCATCACAAAATTTCTTCCAAGCTTTCCGCGCTTCCTCCACCATAGTGGTGGGCGGGATGTCTGATCGTCCACTGCGCGCATCGGCCGAGCACAGCCCGTTGTGCACAAATCATGAATGATCCGGGTGCGCGGTCTGCGAGCAAGGGCCGACCAGACATCTCGCCCACCCTCCCTTCCCCTCCCTCCGTTTGACTTCAACTTTTCCTCTCACTACAATCTCCACGTGGCATCACAATTCGTCCATCTGCATCTCCATACCCAATACAGCCTCCTCGACGGCGCCAACCAAATCGACCCCCTGATGCAACAGGTGAAGGCGTTCGGACAACCGGCCGTCGCAATGACCGATCATGGCAACATGTTCGGAGCGGTGGAGTTTTATCGAAAGGCCAAAGAAGCCGGCGTCAAACCCATCATCGGGTGTGAAGCCTATATGGCACTGGGCAGTCGGCTCGAAAAAAATTCACACCTCGCGCACAACGACTACTACCACCTCATTCTGCTCGCGACCAACCTCAAGGGATACCAGAACTTAATCAAGCTGGTGAGTAAAGCGTATCTTGAGGGGTTTTACTATAAACCTCGGATGGATAAAGAGATCCTTCAAGAGCACCATGAAGGCTTGATTGGCCTCTCCGGTTGCCTCAGCGGTGAAGTCGCTTATCTCATCGGACAAAAAGATTTGACCGGCGCCACCAAGGCGGCGGGCGAATATCGCGAGATTTTCGGCAAGGACAATTACTATCTGGAGCTGCAAGCCAACGGGCTGGAGCACCAGCGCATTGCCAACGACGGGTTGCTGGAGATTCACAAGAAACTCGGCATCCCGCTGGCAGGCACCAACGATTGTCATTACCTCAAGAAAGAAGATTCCCGTCCTCACGATCTCATGCTCTGCCTGCAGACCGGAAAAACGATCAACGATCCAAACCGGATGAAGTTCGATACGGACCAGCTCTACGTCAAATCGACCGACCAGGCACTGGCCGAATTCAAAGAGATGCCGACAGCCGTCTCGAACACCGTCAAGATCGCCGAAGCCTGCACACTCGATCTGGCGCTCAATAAGACGTATCTGCCGCAATTCAAAGTTCCGGAAGGATTCACGCGCGAAACCTATCTGGAGCAGCTGGCCCTGGAAGGATTGGCGGCGCGCCTCAAGGAACGCCCGAGCTCCATCCCTGAGCTTGCCTATCAGATCCGCCTGAAAGAAGAAGTCGCGGTGATCTGCTCCATGGGATTCGCCGGATACTTCCTCATCGTGTGGGACATCATCAAATTCGCGCGCTCGCGCGGCATTCCCGTAGGACCGGGACGTGGCTCCGCCGCCGGCAGCCTCGTGGCCTATGCCCTGCGGATTACCGACCTGGATCCACTCGTGTACTCGCTGCTCTTCGAGCGTTTCTTAAACCCCGAGCGCGTGTCCCTCCCCGACATCGACATGGACTTCTGCATGGACCGCCGGGATGAAGTCATCAACTACGTCATCCATAAGTACGGCGAAGACCATGTCGCGCAGATCATCACGTTCGGAACCATGAAGGCGAAGGCGGCCATTCGCGACGTCGGCCGCGTGCTCGAAATGCCCTACGCCGAAGTGGACCGGATCGCGAAACTCGTGCCGGACGACTTGAAGATGACCCTCGACAAGGCGCTCGAACAGGAACCGCGCCTCAAGGAACTCGTCGACAAAGATGGGAAGGTGAAGGAACTCATGTCGGTGGCGCAATCGCTCGAAGGCCTCGCGCGCCATGCTTCCACCCACGCGGCCGGCATCGTGATCTCCGATCAGCCGCTCACCGAACATGTGCCGCTGTATAAAGGACCCAAGGATGAAATCGTCACCCAATATTCCATGGGCGACGTCGAAAAAATCGGCCTCGTCAAGTTTGACTTTCTCGGTTTGAAGACCCTCACCATGATTCACCGCGCGGAGACACTGGTGAACGAGGCGCATCCCGAACGTCCGCCCCTGCGTGTCGAGCAACTGGCCTTCGACGATCCTGAAACCTTCGAGCTGCTGTCGTCAGGCAAAACCACCGGCATCTTCCAGTTGGAAAGCTCCGGCATGCGCGACCTGCTCATGGGGCTGAAACCCGACCGGTTCGAGGACATCATCGCCATCATTGCGCTCTACCGCCCCGGTCCGATGGACCTGATCCCGGACTTTATCAAGCGCAAGCAGGGCAAGATTCCGATTGCCTATGAAATGCCCGAGCTCGAGCCGATCCTGAAGGACACCTACGGCGTCATCGTCTACCAGGAACAGGTCATGGCCATCGCCAACAGGGTGGCCGGATTCTCGCTGGGGCAAGCGGATATTCTTCGCCGCGCCATGGGCAAAAAGAAACCGGAGGAGATGGAAAAGCTCCGGGTGCAATTCCTGGAAGGCGCGAAGCAGAAAAAAATACCGGAGAAGAAAGCCGACAAACTGTACGAGTTGATCCAGAAGTTCGCCGGGTACGGCTTCAATAAGTCGCACGCCGCCGCCTACGCGGTGGTCTGTTACCACACCGCCTATCTGAAGGCGCATTACCCGACCGAGTTCATGGCGGCGCTGATGACGACCGACATGGGCAACGCCGACAAGATCGTCGGTTACTTCACCGAATGCCGCGGGCTCGGCATTCCGGTGCTGCCCCCGGATGTGAACCAGAGCCAGAAGAATTTTGCCGTTGTGGATAAGAGCATTCGCTTCGGACTTGCAGCGATCAAGAACGTCGGCGAAGGGGCCGTCGAGGCCATCATCGAGGTACGCAGCGAGGGCGGACCGTTCCGGTCGTTCTTCGATCTGTTTCGCCGGGTCGATCTGCGCAAATTGAACAAACGGATGATGGAAGGGCTCATTAAAGCCGGGGCCTTCGACTCCATGGGCGGGCGACGTTCGCAATACCTGGCCGTCCTCGATCAAGCGATGGACGAGGGCATGAGCATCCAAAAGGAACGCGCGCTCGGCCAAACCAGCATCTTCGGCGATGAGACGGTCGGCCTGCCGCAGAAACTCGACGAACCGGCCCTGCCCGACGTCCCCGAGTGGAGCCAGGGCGAAATGTTGAAATACGAGCGCGAGTTGACCGGCTTCTACATCAGCGCCCATCCGCTGGCCCGCTACGAAGCCGCCATCCAATTGTTCGCCAACACGACGACGATGCAGGTTGCCGACGTGCCCGACGGGCGCGAGGTCAAACTCTGCGGCATCATCACGGCGGTGAAATCCATGCTGACGAAAAAAGGCGATCGCATGGCCTACATCACCCTAGAGGATTTACATGGGCTGGTAGAAGTGATAGCCTTTCCCGACTTGTATCGAGACCATGCCGAGATGATCATGCCGGAACGGGTGGTGCGATTGACGGGCACCGTGGATCGCGGAGACAAGGGCACCAAGTTGCGCGGGACGAAGATCGAACCGCTGGCTGAATTACAGAACACCGGGATCTCGCGGGTGATGATTCGCCTGCACGACGGTCCGACCGCTTCGACCAGGCTTCCGATGCTCCGTCAGGTATTTCAGAAATACCCCGGCGCCTCGACCGTCTCTTTAGTCATGGCCCTCGGCGGCACCATCGAAGCCAGGACCTCTCCCCTCCCCAACGTGAAGATCACGCCCAGCGAGCATTTTGTCGCCGATATTGAGGAAGTGCTGGGCAAAGGCGCCATCACTTTGGTAACCTAGGCGAACCTAGGCAACACCCTTAAGGGGGTTCAGCAGTATGAGAGACTATCTCGACTTTGAAAAACCGATCCGCGAACTCGAAGAAAAAATCGAGAAGCTGGCTTCCGCCGAGTCGCCTAAATCCGGAACACAGGACGAAATCCGAAAGCTCCGGACGAAACTCGCCCAGGTCGAGCACCAGCTCTACACAACCCTGACCCCCTGGCAACGCACCCAGCTGGCCCGTCATCCCCAACGGCCCACGACCCTCGACTATATCAACGAACTGTCCCGCGAATTTCTCGAATTACACGGCGACCGCAACTTCGGCGACGACCGCGCGATCGTGGGCGGGTTCGCCCGCTTTAACGACCGCTCGGTCATGATCATCGGGCATCAAAAGGGCAAAACGCTCAAGGAACGCATGCAGCGGAACTTCGGCATGCCCAACCCGGAAGGTTACCGCAAAGCGCTGCGGCTCATGCGCCTGGCGGAAAAGTTCGGCCGGCCCATTATTACGCTGATCGACACGCCCGGCGCCTATCCCGGCATCGGCGCGGAAGAACGCGGACAGGCCGAAGCCATCGCCCGAAACCTGTTCGTCATGTCCAGGTTGACCGTGCCCATCATCTCCGTCGTCATCGGCGAAGGGGGCAGCGGCGGCGCCCTCGCATTGGGCGTCAGCGACCGGATTCTCATGCTGGAACATTCCGTCTATTCCGTCATTTCCCCCGAAGGCTGCGCGGCGATTCTGTATGACGATCCGGCCAAGGTGCCGGATGCGGCCGCCTCCCTGAAGATGACCGCACACGATCTCGTCGGACTCGGCATCGTGGACGAAGTGATTCCCGAACCGCTCGGCGGCGCGCACCGTGACGCCAGAGCCATGTGCGACCGGGTCGCCAAGGCGCTGGCCAATCAGCTCTACGCGCTGGTCGAATTGCCGACCGACCAACTCATCGCCGAGCGCGATCAGAAATTCCGCAAGATCGGCGTGGTCGGCGGACTTGTGCCGGTAGCCGGCTAGCGCATCCAATCCGTAGTTCATACGAAACGGATCACCCTTCCGGTCAGAACGTTTATTCGCGGCTCTCCTGCCTGCAGAACTCCGGCCCCTACTGGATTTTCCCGATTTTCCCTCTTTTCTCAATTTGTTAGGCTACCGCCCGCTGGCCTGCGGTGACATGCTGCCGGAACAACAGAAAACAATTCCTAGCCAGCCGGTTGACCCCCATCGCCGCCGACAGACTCATCATTCATCGCATCACTGTAGCTTTTTACTAGGAGGTAGGTACCGGTATGTCGAAGACGATCGTGAACAGGTTCATCGTAGCCATGTTGCTAGCCTGGAGCGGCGGAACGGGAGGCGCATTCGGACAGTCACTCCCCGCCGGCCTGCCGCTGAGCGGAATGTCCGCCCCCGTTTTCTCCGCGCAAGCTTCAGCTGGAGAAAGCGGTGTTTCGCGGGATCCGCTGTGGACCGATTCCCTCTGGCATGCAGATGAAAAAGGCATCAACCGGTTTTTTCCGCAGGACGGTTTTCTTCGTGTCCGCGGCTGGATCGACGGCGGATACACGTACAATGCGAACAGCCCGCGCAGCAACTTCAACGGCCCCTACAACGCCATCGACCGGGATATTCCGGTCCTGAACCAGTTGTACATGATCGTTGAGAAGCCGCTGACGGCCACGGGCAACAATTGGGGCATCGGTGGACGGCTCGATTTTATGTACGGCTACGACTACTTCCTCACCCAGAGCAACGGGGTTGAGCGGCGCGAGAACGGCGCGCAGCGCTGGAACGCGCAGGGCCAGCACTACGGGTTGGCGATGCCGCAGGCCTATGCTGAAATCGGCAACCAAACCTTCTCCGTGAAGGTCGGACATTTTTATACGATCATCGGATACGAAGGCGTGCCGTCCATCAATAACTTCTTCTACTCCAAATCCTACGCCTATCAGTTCGCCGGACCTTTCACCCACTGGGGCGGACTGGCGACGTGGCACGTGAACGATCGGGTCACCCTGCAGGGCGGAGTGGTGAACGGCTGGGACTCGCTGGATCGGAATAAGGACAGTGCCACGGGCCTCGCGAG
>JACCDZ010215119.1_pt1 | contig 66083 bp, 59 predicted proteins | sample 7449551 | NCBI WGS metagenome assembly JACCDZ01 (sample SAMN15323452, study PRJNA562643) | freshwater metagenome | isolation source: river surface water | place: USA:Blue River Watershed | collected 2017-08-18 | reverse complement strand
TATGCAGAAGGGATGAGCGAATTAACTTTACCGTATTATTCAGCCAAAAAATTTATCAAGTCTGAATATTTACCAAGATTACCGAAAGAGCCAAATTAGTTGTTAGTCAGCATCTAAACATTGTTTATAGATGCTGATAGTTTATTGCCAATCGCTGTATTTTTTTAGGTTAAAGCCTTACACTATAGCCAGTTTTTTCTCTATTCATGATTGATTATGATCGACCCAAAATTACTCAGAAATAATATTGAAGCAGTGAATGCTGCTTTAGCAAAACGTGGTATTCAGCTTAATGTACAAGAATGGGCGGATTTAGAAGCACGCCGTAAAGAATTGCAGTCCAAAGCTGAAAACTTGCAGGCAGAGCGTAATGCGGGCGCAAAACAAGTTGGTCAAATCAAAAAATCGGGTGGTGATGCATCTGAAATTATGGCACGTATGGCTGCCATTGGCGATGAAATCAAAGCTGCTGAAGTTGCGCTTGCTGAGTTGCAAACTGAACTAGAGCAAAAATCACTGGCGATTCCAAACTTACCTGATGAATCTGTTCCAGAAGGTAAAGATGAAAGCGATAATGTTGAAATCTTAAAGTGGGGCACACCACGCCAATTTGATTTTGAGATCAAAGATCATACTGATCTTGGTGAGTGGATGGGTGGGCTTGAGTTTGAAACAGCAACCAAATTAACAGGTTCACGTTTTAGCGTACTCAAAGGTCCTTTGGCACGTCTACAACGCGCTTTGACGCAGTTTATGTTAGATACGCATACGCTCAAAAATGGTTATACCGAAGCGTATGTACCCTATTTAGTTAATGCAGATAGTTTACGTGGCACAGGTCAGCTACCTAAATTTGAAGAAGACTTATTCAAGTTACAAGGTGAAAAAGAATATTACTTGATCCCGACCGCAGAAGTGCCAGTAACAAACTTTGTGCGTGATGACATCTTAGATGCCGATCGTTTACCACTTAAATACGCAGCACATACACCATGTTTCCGCAGTGAAGCAGGTTCTTATGGTCGTGATACCCGTGGTTTGATTCGTCAACATCAGTTCGATAAGGTCGAAATGGTGCAAATTTCAAAACCAGAGCACTCAATGCAGGCGCTTGAAGAACTAACTGCACATGCAGAGGGCATTTTGCAGGCATTAGGCTTACCATATCGTAAAATCTTGCTCTGTGGTGGTGATATGGGTTTTGGTGCAACCAAAACTTATGACTTAGAAGTATGGGTGCCAAGCCAAAATACCTATCGTGAAATCTCAAGTTGCTCAAACATGGGCGATTTCCAAGCACGACGAATGAAAGCACGCTACCGCGTTGATCAGAAGAAGATCGAATTGGTGCATACGTTGAATGGTTCAGGTTTAGCTGTAGGTCGTACTTTGCTTGCAGTGATGGAAAACTATCAACGTGCGGATGGTTCGATTGAGATTCCTGAAGTGTTACGTCCATATATGGGCGGTATTAGTTATATAGACTAAAATGCATCGAATTTGTGCATAGTTTTTGCTTTAGCTCAATCAGATCTAAAAAAATATAGAGGCGTATCGTGGAAATTTTCCCAATCTCTTTAAAGTTGCAGCAGCAACGTTGCCTGATTGTGGGTGGTGGGCATATTGCCTACCGCAAAGCAAACTTGTTAGTCAAAGCTGGTGCGATTATTGATGTGATTGCACCAGAGATTGAGCCTGATTTGCAACAATTAGTTGAGAAGTCACAGGGTCAATATATTCAAGCCCCTTTTTCTGTAAATATTTTAGCAACGCCTTATCGCCTAGTGATTGCAGCGACAGATCAACCTGATGTGAATAAAGCTGTCTTTGAGCAATGTGAGATACGTAATCTTCTCGTCAATAGCGTGGATGATATTCCAAATTGTCGTTTTATGGTGCCTGCAATTATTGATCGGTCACCACTCGTTATTTCTGTGGCTTCAAATGGAGCTTCGCCTGTTTTATCACGTCAAATTCGTACACAGTTAGAAAGTTCTATTCCACATGGTATGGGTAAATTAGCTGAGTTTTCTGGTCAATGGCGTAAACAGGTGAAAGAAAAAATTGCCAATTCAGATGAGCGTCGTATTTTTTGGGAAAACTTATACGCAAGTCCACTAAAAGAGCAAGTCTTTAATGACAATCTTGAGGTGGCAAATAATTTAATTGAACAAGCCTTAACAGAATGGACTGCACCGAAAGGTGAAGTCTATTTAGTGGGTGCGGGTCCTGGTGATCCAGAGTTGCTGACTTTAAAAGCATTACGCTTGATGCAACAAGCTGATGTGGTGATTTATGATCGTTTGGTCTCTGCACCAATCTTAGAATTGTGCCGCCGTGATGCTGAAAAGATTTATGTCGGTAAAGCACGTTCTAATCATTCAGTCCCGCAAGATGGTATTAATGCTTTGTTGGTTGAATATGCACAAAAGGGTAAGCGTGTTTGCCGCTTAAAAGGTGGTGATCCATTTATTTTTGGGCGTGGTGGCGAAGAGATTCAAGAATTAGTTGAAGCTGATGTTACATTTCAAGTTGTGCCGGGTATTACAGCGGCGTCAGGGTGTTCTGCTTATGCAGGTATTCCACTCACGCATCGTGATTACGCACAAAGCGTACGTTTTTTAACAGGACACCTTAAAGAGGGATCACCAGAACTTCCTTGGAATGAACTAGTGTATGAAAACCAAACTCTGGTGTTGTACATGGGCTTAGTTGGTTTAGAACGCATTTGTGAGCAACTGATTGCTCACGGCCAGCGTCCAAATATGCCAGTTGCACTTATTTCCAAAGGTACCACGCCAGATCAAAATGTGGTGGTTGGAACTTTAGCTGATATAGCGACCAAAGTATCTGAGCATCATATCGTAGCACCGACTTTAACCATTATTGGTGAAGTAGTTAGTCTGCGTGAACAGTTAAAATGGCAATAAAATTTCCTTTATGGCGTTGTCGTCATTCCAGATCTATTGAATAAATAGATCTGGAGAATTTGAATAGTAGAGAAAATTTGTGATTCATGTTGTCCTATACGAACCAGAAATACCTGCAAACACAGGTAATATTATTCGTTTGTGTGCCAATACAGGTGCTCAATTGCATTTAGTGAGACCTTTAGGTTTTGAACTAGACGATAAGAAATTGAAGCGAGCAGGTTTGGATTACCACGAATGGGCAAGAATGCAAATTTGGGACAATATCGAACTCTGTCTTGCCGATTTAAAAACCAAAGGTGTTGAGCATGTTTTTCCATTGACCACTAAAGGTACAGCGACACCGCATACAGTCGATCTTAATCGTCCAGTTGCTTTGTTGATGGGGCCTGAAACTCGTGGTTTACCTGAACAAGTGCGTTTAATGTTCCCACAAGAGCAATGGATTCGTCTGCCAATGGCTGAAAATTCAAGAAGTTTAAACCTCTCTAACGCAACCGCTGTGATTGTCTATGAAGCGTGGAGACAACAGGGTTTTAAACAACTTTAATTCCTTGGGTTAGAGATCACCATACGGGCTTGCAACAACTAAGGTTATGGTTCACACGTGGTTGGCAAGATAAAGTTTTTGCAGGCTTTACAAACAGTGCAAGTTTAAATGGTGATAAACAAGTGACGTTGATTCAATTACAAACCTTAGCTTCTCAGCATGGTGGTATTTGGGTGAGTTTAGGTTTACTTCCAGCCAATACCAAAGCCGCAAAACGCGAAGATGTGAATAATTTAGGCGGTTCTGTTGGTTTACTGGTTCAATCACCTTCTGATGCGAGTGTAGATGAGATTCCAACAGGGGACTTAGAAACAGCGAAGCTGTATGCGGAACATGTTAAATCAATTGTTGAAAAACTGCATAGCTAAGTTTTTGAGTTAATAAAAAGGCGCATTTAGCGCCTTTTTAGATTTAGATGATTTTATTCGTGTTCATTGTGTTGAGGTGCATTATATTTAAAGCCTTTGGTTTTATAGCCTAAATATAAAACACCAAACATTGCCCACCATAAACCGTATTTTAATGCTGTATCTTCAATTTCTAGCCACATAGCGAAGACACTCAGGAAGCCACAAAGAGGAACGATGACAAAGTTTAAAATATCTTTGAAATTCTTTGTACGGCCATCACGTAATGCATAGCGAGAAATCACTGAGAGATTTACAAAAGTAAATGCAATCAAAGCACCAAAGCTGATCATTGAAATCACAACATCCAAACTCATAAAACCAGCGCTTAATGCGACCAATCCTACAATGATAATATTATAAGATGGGGTATATGTTTTATGGCTAATATGGCCGAAGATTTTCTTGTTAATCACACCGTCCCGACCCATCACATACATCAGACGTGATACGCCTGCATGGGCAGAAATCCCTGATGCCATGACCGTCACAATCGCAAAGGCAAGCACATAGGACTGGAATAACGAACCACCCACCAGCAACAGGATGTCAGGCTGGGTTGCGGCGACGTCCTCAAAATAAGTTTTAGGATCATTCGGAAAGTAAATTTGCATAAAGTAGGTGCTGATAATAAAAATTACACCTGCGAATAATGCAGTCAAGAAAATCGCTTTTGGTAAGGTCTTTTCAGTATCTTTAGTTTCTTCTGCTAGAGAGCTTAGCGAGTCAAAACCTGTAAATGAAAAGCACAGTAAAGTCGCACCTGTAATTAACGCGCCAATAGAGGTTAGCTCATTCCAGAACGGTTGTAAGCTCCAAAGTTGATAGCGTGTTTCTGCAGTAATTGGACCTTCTGCGTTATACCCCATTTGTAGTTTGTTATAAACCAAATAGGTGAATACACCGATGACGATCAGTTGAACTAAAACAATCAAGCTATTAAAGTTTGCAACAAAACGAGCGCCACGCAGGTTGATGCCAGTCATAAAGGCAGTCAGGATAATCACCCAGACCCAGTGGTTTACATTTGGAAATAAGGCATCGAGATAGATTCCCGCCAAGATGATATTGACCATCGGTGATAGTAAATAATCGAGCCAAGAAGACCACCCCACCATAAAGCCAACATTTGGGTGGATTGATTTTTGAGCGTAAGTATAAGCCGATCCAGAAGATGGATAACGGCGAATCATGTGCCCATAGCTTAGCGATGTAAACAAAATCGCAATCAATGCCACAATGTAAGAGGTAGGAACGTGGTGATGACTTTCTTCTGATACCAGACCGAAGGTGTCAAACAAGGTCATCGGTTGAATATAAGCCAAACCAATAATGATAATGTGCCAAAGACCTAGCGTTTTTTGCAGTTTAGCTACCGATGGAGTCCCAGAAATATTTGTCAACGGCGTTATCCTCATAATCGTTGATCAAAGATCAGCTATGGTTTAAGGGTCATTTGAGACAAAAATGACCCCCGCTACAAAAAAAAGAAGTGCGCCAATTTATCGTAATTTATTATAAATTGTCAGTACTTTTATGCTTCTTTTAGCAATTTTTTTGCCAATTCGCCAAAGAAATAGATGAATAAAGATTCACTTAAAATAATAAAGCCCCGATAACCAGATTATATCGGGGCTTTGAAAGTTAAATTATTTATTTAACTTAATGAATTACCATGCTTTTTGCAAAATTGCACGAAGTTCTTCTAAATTCGCTTCTTTTGGGTTGTAAATGATTGAACCATCATTTAACGCTTTTTCAGCAACTTCGTCTAACTGCGCTTCTGTCACTTTACCCGTTTCACGTAAAGTACGTGGAAGTTTAGTAAGCGTGAATAAACGATCACGCATGGTTAAAATAGTTGTAATGGCTTTTTCTGCTCGCAGATGAGCAGGTGTCTGTGCATAAATATCTGCACCTGCAAGTGGAAGCAATAATTCACCAATCTTAGCACCATTGACTTCTTTGTTGTATTCAAGCACATATGGCAAGAATAAGTTCATGCAAAGACCATGGGGTAGGTGAGCCACCGCACCCAGAGCATGGCCAAGTGAGTGAACCAGACCAACCATTGAATTAGAGAATGCGATTCCCGCCATAGTTGATGCTTGAGCAAGCTCTAAACGACCTTGTGCATCACTTGGATTGTCTAAAACTTTGAATAAGTTCTCACTAATTTTCTTGATGCCAGCACTTGCATAAGCATCGCTTAAAGGATTCGCTGCTAAGCATGTATAAGCTTCAACACAGTGAGTTAGTGCATCCATACCTGTCATTGCGGTTAAGTGTGGTGGCAATGTTTGTGTCATGCGCGGATCAAGAATTGCAGCATGTGGCATCAAATAATAAGAAGCAAACGCAAGTTTGACATTTTTTTGCGTATCAGAAACGACAGCAACCATAGTTGCTTCAGAACCTGTACCAGACGTTGTCGGAATCACGAAGAATGGTTTTAATGGTTTTGGTAGGTTATGCGCACCTGAGTATTGCAATAAATCATCGCCACCTTCTGAAACTAAAATATTAGTTGCTTTCGATGTATCAATAACCGAACCACCACCAATCGCAATAATCGCATCACATTTTTTTTCACGATACAGTTGTGCTGCTGCACGTACTACTTCCAAGCTGGAATCAGGTGGAACGTCATCAAAAATTGCACCAATTACAGCATCTGTTGTGCTAAAAGCAGCTTCAATTGGGCTGAGTAGACCATTTGCACGTACGCCTTTATCGGTAATGATCATTGGGCGTTTTGAACCAAGAGTCGCAAGTTCAAAAGGGATGTGCTCTAACGCAGCATTACCAGCAATTACCTTTACAGGACAAAAAAATTCGTAATAAGGCTTAGCCATGTTATGTGCTCCGTTTGAAATATGATTGTGCGACTTTGAGGTAGATATTTTTTGCGCCAGTGAATTTTTCTTTGAATGTTAATTCAGCTGGATAACGTTTCACAGCAAGTGAGGCAATTAATTTAGGTAGAATTAACGCTTCCATTTTATTTAAACAACGCACTAAGCGAATGGCACTTGAAACATCACCATCAGCAATCATACGGTCATTGGCAAATGCTTGAGCAGTACTTTCTTGGAAAGAAAATACCAGAAAAGCATGAGTTAAATGTTTGAAGGTAATTGTTAAATCAGGTTTGCCTTTATAGTTGGATAAAAGCTCTAATTGTTTTTCTTCGGTCACTCGTGCAATAAATGCAGGACCATTTGGGAAAACATTCATTGAAAGTATAAAGCCAACTGGAAATTTAGAGACTTCCTGTTGTACTTCGTCATCCACTTGGCTTGCCATTACTAAACCACGACCGACGACATCCATCATGAGTTTTACGTAGGCAAATTGCAAAGTGGGCTTCACTGCTTTGGTCGAAATCACTCGCGTATCCCTTGTTAAAATTATGCAAAAGCAAATTTAGAGTAATTACTCTAATTTATTTCTTTGGAATTTAAAAGTAGTTTATTCAGATTTGACTATAAGGTCATGAAAGAAATTCGTATTTTGTAAATAGCGAATAAAATCATGACAAAGTTGCTCAAAGCTTGGGTAATCTTCAAGCAAGTCTTGCAAGCGTACCATTTCTAAACCTGCGTATCCACAAGGATTAATGGTTTGAAAGCCTGTTAAATCACAATCAATATTTAAGGCTAAACCGTGGTAACTACGACCACGGCGAATTTTAAAACCTAAAGACCCGATTTTACGACCATCAACATAGACTCCTGGCGCATCAGGCTTAGCGTAAGCATCAATGTTGTATTGTTTCAGCAAGTCAATCATGGCTTGTTCAGCAAAGCTGACTAGAGTTCGAACATGCCATTTCAAACGGTTTAAATCTAATAGGAAATAGGCAACGAGTTGACCCTTACCATGCCAAGTGACCTGTCCCCCGCGATCAGTATGGACAACTGGAAGGCTGCTGTGCGTAAGGATATGTTCAGCTTTGCCTGCTTGCCCTTGAGTCAAAACATCTTGATGTTGTAATAACCAAACTTCATCGGGTGTGGTTTCATCACGATTGGTTGTGAAGTCTTTCATTGCTTCAAAACGAGCTGTGTAGTCTTGTAGATCATTGAAACAACGAATGATTAAAGTAGGTTTTACAGAGCTCATTACAATAAAATTTCCTTTGCAGCTTTAAAGAGATAAGTGTTTGAATTATGTAATTATTTAAGTTGAATAAATAGGGGTGATCTAAAAGTCGTACGTTATTTTTTATTAAAAAAAATCCAAAACACTTTCGTATTTTGGATTTCTTATTTAAAGCGCTGTCTTAATTAAAGGGCAGGCTGCAAGATCAGCATATAGCGCATGAACTTGTTCTAACTCTTCAAAGCGTAATTGTGCGGTTAAAGAGTGGTATTTACCTGTACGTGAAGGTTGTACTTTTACTGTACCACCATCGAATTCAGGGAAGTGCTTCTGCAAAATATCAACAACAGCCACTCGAAGTTCATCCCCTGCATTACCAATCAATTTGATTGGATAGTCCATCGGGAAAACCCAAAGATGTTCTTGTAATTCACGAGAAGGAGTGCGGTCTAACATGAGCAACCTCTTTAATTTGAAACGCCCGCATCAGTGCAGGCGCTTATGATCTAATAACTAAATGGGGATGAAGTACTTAACTTCAAGTCATGAACGAGGGCTTTGACCATCGTTCAAACTTTCCCAATAATTAGTCATTTTCCAAGAATGAACGTAAATGTTCAGAGCGAGAAGGGTGGCGAAGTTTACGTAACGCTTTCGCTTCAATCTGACGGATACGTTCACGTGTTACGTCAAACTGTTTACCCACTTCTTCTAAAGTATGGTCGGTTGGCATATCGATACCAAAACGCATTTTTAAGACTTTAGCTTCACGTTCTGTTAAGTTTTCAAGCACTTCACGTGTCGCTTCTTTTAAACCTTCTGAGGTCGCAGCATCGACTGGAGATGTGATGTTCGAGTCCTCAATGAAGTCACCAAGATGCGAATCTTCATCATCACCGATCGGTGTTTCCATCGAAATCGGTTCTTTTGCGATTTTAAGTACTTTACGAACTTTAACCTCGTCCATTTCAAGACGCTCACCTAATTCTTCAGGTGTCGGTTCACGTCCCATTTCTTGAAGAAGTTGACGTGATACACGATTGATCTTGTTAATCGTTTCAATCATGTGGACTGGGATACGAATAGTACGCGCTTGATCGGCAATTGAACGAGTAATCGCCTGACGAATCCACCAAGTTGCATAAGTCGAGAATTTATAACCACGACGATATTCAAACTTGTCTACAGCCTTCATCAAACCGATGTTACCTTCTTGAATCAAATCAAGGAATTGTAAGCCACGGTTAGTGTATTTCTTCGCAATTGAAATAACCAAACGTAAGTTTGCTTCAACCATTTCTTTCTTGGCACGACGTGCTTTCGCTTCACCAACTGCCATACGTTTAGAGATATCTTTGATATCTTTTACGTTCAAACCAAGGTCTTTCTCAATATCGGCAATTTTCTGTTGGAATGCCAATACGTCAGGGCGCACTTTTTCTAAATGTGCTTTGGTTTCAGCAGGGGCTTTCGCGATTTGTTCATCTAACCAAGCTAGATTTGACTCTTGTTCAGGGAAGGTTGTACGGAATTGATTACGATCCATACGACCACGACGCACTGCATAACGCATGATTTCACGTTCGTTGGTACGAATTTGCTCATGTGTGCCACGAATCATTTCTGAAATGATGTCAAATAAACGTGGTGTGAATTTGAACATCATAAAGACAGCAGCTAAAGCTTCTAGTGCAGCTTTTGCTTCGTCACTATTGCGACCATGTTTTGCTACAATTGCTTTTGTATCATTCCAAGCAGCTTCTAGTTCAGAAAAACGAACTTTGGCGATTTCAGGATCTGGACCTGAATCACCTTCAGAATCATCATCACCTTCAGATTCTTCGTCTTCGTCATCATCGTCAAGTTTTACATCTTTCGTCGCAGGTGAAGCGCTTTCAGCTTCTTCAAGTTCTGCTTCTTCTTCCAGTACTTCTGGAATGTCATCATCAGTTTCTGGGTCTAAATAGCCAGAAAGAATATCGGCAAGACGACGCTCACCTGTTAAAAAGTCATTATATTCTTGTAAAACAACTTCAACAGCATTTGGCCAATAAGCAATTGAATGTAAAACGTCACGAATACCTTCTTCGATACGTTTTGCAATGCTAATTTCGCCTTCACGCGTTAAAAGTTCAACTGTCCCCATTTCACGCATGTACATACGTACAGGGTCAGTGGTACGACCAGGCTCGCTTTCAACCGATGCGAGTACGGCAGCAGCTTCTTCTTCAGCGACTTCGTCTGCAGCTTCAGTAGATTCACCAAACATGGTGTCATCAGTTTCTGGCGCACGTTCATGCACTGGAATACCAACGTCTTGAAGCATCTGGATGATGTCTTCAATCTGCTCACTTTCCGTAATTGAGTCTGGTAGATGATCGTTAACCTCAGCGTAAGTTAAGTAACCTTGTTCTTTGCCTCGGCTAATCAGAGCCGCTACTTGCGAAGTAGGGGAATTCATATCGCTCATCTTTGCTTACTCTTTTGTTGAATCTGTGGCGGTGAAAAACCGTGCATGATAGCACAATTCACGAGGAATGTTTTGGATTTGATCCGCTAGCTTTAAATAAAAAATAGGTTGGATTGAACTGTAGTTTCTTAGATATTGGGATGTGTCATAATTTTTCAAGCAGAGAATTCCTATTCAAGAATTTTTTCATTTGTACAATTGTTAGAATATAAATACACAAAAAAAACGATGAAAAAAAGTACAAAACACCATTTTATAGTAAAAAAATCAAATAAAACTTGACAAGGTCTGATAAGACCGATAAATAGCGGCTAGACCCATTTATATTTTTTCATTTAGAGGTACTGTTAGTGTCTTCTACAGATTTCGAATTAGATGATGATAACTACGGTGAGGATGATGTTGGTTTTGATGAGTCATCAGGCAAAATCAGTGCCAAAGAATCATTAGAAAAGCGCCGTTTGATTGATGATCTACTCGCTCAACGCCGTTTAGAACGAGAATTAAAAGATTTCGATTATGATTTCGACGACGATGATTTGGATGACTAAAGTGAAGCAAAATTGCTAAGACTTTATGTTTGAAAATGTTATGCTGTTGCCGTGTATTTAAAATTTGGATCATAAAATGAGCACATTAGATTTAGACTTATTGAGTAATTTTCTTGACGGTGATCAAAATGAGCACGGTTTAGATTTTGCAGCGACTCATGGCTTTTTGTGTGCTATTGCGGTTGGTCCAAAATTTGATCGTTGGTTGGATGAGCTTTTTGAGAGTAATCAAAAGAAAGTTCCTAGTGAAATCATTGAACAAATCAAAGCTTGGTTAGAGTCTATTCGCCAAGATTTAGCCAATGAAAATGGAATTGAATTCCCTTTTGAAATTGAAGAAGCAGATGTTGATTCAAGTTTAGGTGATTGGAGCGTTGGTTTTGTTGATGCAATGTTCTTAAATGAAGAGGCATGGTTTGCTCCAGAGTTTGAAGAACAATTGGTTGATTTAACTTTACCAATTATGGTGTTTAGTGGCATTGATGAAGAAGATCCACAAATGGAATCTTTCCGCCGCAATGGTCAATTGATGGATGAATTAGCAGAAGAAATTCCTGATAATTTGAACGAAATTTATCTTATGTATCACACGCCAGCGTGATGCTACATCTTATGTAGTTATAAAAGTAATGCATAATTTGACACCAAATTAAATATTAAACGTCCTTTAGAGGACGTTTTTTATATCTCGTTTGGGAGTTAAGGTTTTTGTGATTGAGGAAGCATTAAGTGGAGATCACTATTCAATGCTTTTATATTTCTCTTCGCTATTTAATCTATTTGTGGTGATTTGCCCAGAGACCAAACATTTTCATAGGCGATTACTTTACCCTTAAGATTCTCTGTTATTGTTTCCAATAATTTAATTTGATAATGCGTTGCATAATGCTCAGTTAATTCATGTTCAGGAACGGAGAATGGTGGTCCTTTAAGTGAGTTTTGATCATATTCAAGGCTAATTAATAGCTGAGGTGCTTGTTTTGTAACGTCTAACAAATGTTGTGTGTATTGGCTTCGCATTTGCGGTGGAAGAGCGATTAGGGCAGCTCGATCATAAACAGCATCTACATCACCAAGTTGTTGTGCTGTTAACTGGAAAAAATCACCAACGAATAATTCAATTTGAGGATGTTGATAGTGAGTCAATTCACCTGATTGTGCCTCTTTAAAGCTCAATCCTAAATTTGAAATAAGATCTTGGATTGCAATAGGGCTAAGATCAATACCAACTATTTGATAACCCTGATTTATTAGCCAGCTTATATCTAAACTTTTACCACAAAGTGGAACAAAAATACGAGCATGAGGCTTTAAATCTAATGATCTAAAATATTGGGTGAGTAGGGCGTGAGGTTGGTCTTGATGAAAACCAATATTATTGTTTTGCCATTTGTCATGCCAAAAATCATGTTGCATTATTTGAACCTCGGTATCCATGTAAATAGAGTTGAAAATGTCATTTACTATTTTTTTGATAAATAGAATTTTTTGATTAAGAACCAAAGGGCGTATGCTATCGCAATAGCTAAAATAATAGTGCCAATACGCTGTGTAATAGCACTCATCAATGCTGGATTTTCACTAAAATGATAACCAACATAGGCAAGTAGGGTGGTCCAAAGGATTGTACCTGCAGCACTGTAAGCCATGAACTTACTAAAAGGCATTTTGCTCATACCTGCTGGGATACTAATTAAAGAGCGAACTGCAGGTACCATACGACCAAAAAAAACGATCCTATGCCCATATTTTTCAAACCAAGCCAATGATTTTTCAAGATCAGCAACACTAATACGTAGGTATTTTCCGTAGCGTTCGACAAGAGTAAAAAGGTGGTGTTGCGGAATTTTTCTACCAATCCAATACAGTAATGCCGCGGCTAGGAGTGAGCCGATACTACCAGCAATAATAACGCCAATTAAGCTCAAGTCTCCCTTAGAGGCGGTATAACCCGCAGAGGGCATAATGATTTCGGATGGAATTGGTGGGAAAATATTATCAAGAAACATTAAAAATGCGATACCCAAGTATCCTAGTTTCTCCATGATGGATAATACCCAGCCTTCCAGTCCCATAGCGCCTAAATGTGATTTGTGAGTTAGGGGTTAGAATAATGGTTGTCTAGATAACTCTCAATGATGTATTGGTTAATAATTTTGATGATTAAAATAAAAAAAGCCTTAGTTTGAGCTAAGGCTTTTTATTAAATTTTTATACTTATTTATAGGCGTTTGCGTTTTGCCGCTGCAATTTGTGACTGACGCATACGGAAGCCAGCTTTTTGTTTATCCGTAGTTTTATCAATACAGTAAACACAAGACACACCGTGTTCATAGCTTGGTAATTCAGCTTCAACCTTAGTAAGTGGCCATCCACAAGCGTGACACTTAATATTTTCACCTTCTTCAACGCCGTGAGTCACCGCAGTACGACCATCAAATACGAAGCATTCACCTTCCCACATACTTTCTTCGGCAGGGGTTTCTTCTAGATATTTTAAAATACCGCCTTTGAGATGATAAACTTCCTTAAAGCCTTCTTGAAGAAGGAGAGAAGTTGATTTCTCGCAACGAATACCGCCTGTACAGAACATCGCAATTTTTTTGTCTTTGTGCTGCTCAAGGTTTTGTTTTACATATTCAGGAAATTCACGGAAACTTTCAGTTTTCGGATCAATCGCACCTTTAAATGTACCAGCTTTGTATTCATAGTCATTACGAGTGTCGATCAGGATCACGTCATCACGACTAATCAGATCATTCCACTCTTTAGGATCAAGATAGTGGCCAACTAAATCACGTGGCTTAACGTCGACACCTAAAGTGACAATTTCATTTTTAAGTTTAATTTTCATTTTACGGAATGGTTTTTCAGAGCTTTCAGACTCTTTATATTCCATTGCATTGAAACCTTCGTTTAAAAGGAATTGATGAACGGTATCAATCGCGGCACGGTCGCCAGCAACAGTTCCATTAATTCCTTCAGACGCTACAATCAGAGTTCCCCATAAATTGATGCTCTTCACTAAGTTCAAAAGACGTTGTTGCAGGTCTGCTGCATCTGAAACTTCTTTAAATTGATATAGTGCCGCAACAACCCAATTATTGGTCGCTTGCTGTTCTACAGGTGCAAGCTGTTCTACAGTAGCGTTCATGGATAACTCCAAATGTATTAAGATAGAAAAATAAGGCGCACATTTTAGCGCGAAATCTGAAAATAAGCGAGAAAGCCATAAAACAAATATGGTTTTAAAGGAGTTGGTTTTGAGTAACGATCGTCGAATTCCATCATTGACCCCCTGTGCAGGACGTTGCTCAACGGTATTTGGTGATCTGGTTTGTCGTGGTTGTCGACGTTTTAATCATGAAGTAATTCAGTGGAACACTTATACGCCTGAGCAAAGACTCATGGTTTGGAGGCGATTGGATGCACAATTGAATCAAATATTAGTGCCTTTGCTACCTCATGCGAATCTTCAACATATTGAAGGTTTTATTCACAGTAAACATATTCGTGTCTTAGAGACAGCAACGACAGGGCGGAAATTGTATCATGCTTTGAAAATTTGCGAGAAGAATAAGCATTTGGCACATGATAGTGGGCTTGGTATTACAGATTCACAGGTTAAACCCATTTGGGATGAGTTTGAGCGTCGTGTGTTGGCTTTGGCGAAGGCGAGTTATGAATTGGCATGGTTACGTGCGGATGGTATCAGTGCAACCTTGTTACGCGCCTTAGAAGAAGATGAGATCTAAAAAGATTTTTTACGAAAAGTTAGCCAATAAATAACCATTTCAGCAATTAATACATTGATCGTCCAGCCTAACCATGCTTCAAGCTGATAAATGTGGATTGGTGTAAGCCAATCCCAATAGGGTTGAATTTGGTAAAGTGCAAGTTTCCATGTTCTTAAGCTTAATGCAGATAAGGCTAAAGCAAAACTTCGAATCATCCAGTTACGATGTGCAATCCATTTTTTTTCAAAAGCATAATAAAGTGCAAATAGGGTACTTGTTCCCCATAATAATCCAAGAATGACAAAGCAGATTTGAGTACTTAGACCTCCATTTGCTGAGATTGCAAGAATGAAGCCGCTAGGCAAGGCGGCTCCAAGTGTTGCAATAATATAAAGCCAGCCCGCATAGCGATGTAAACGTGGTGTGTTGTTACGAATTGAATGTGAAAATTGGGTAAAACCCGCCAATAATACCAAGCTGCTAGTGATAACATGAGTTTGAAATGCAAAGCGCCAAGGCTGAGAGTGTACGACATCTTGCTTAAGAACTAAAAAATTGGTGCTATCCGACCAAGGGAAATAATTCAGGCAGATTTTAAGCATTAGCCAAGATAGATAGCCGAAAACTAATATGATGATCAATTGAGAGAATCGGTTGAGTATTTTCCACATAAATATTGATCACTGATATGCTGTGCAAGCAAAATAATTTAAATAGTCTTTTTAGATGAGAACATTAAAATGAATAAGCCTAAACAATTATTAATTGTGATTGCTATTTTATCAAGCACTCCGCTGACTTTAGCACAGCCCGCTCAAATAGCACCTTCATGGACAGGGTTATATAACGATGAACAAAAAATTTCTTTGTTTATGCAGCAAAAAGGTAATGATGTTACTGGTTATAGTGTTTTGAATGGTAAGCAACTAAATTTTAAAGGGAAAATTAAGCAAACTGATTCAAATTATACATTAACCTTGAATGAGGTTGGGCAAGGTGTGGATGTTGGTCGATTCGTATTGAATTATAAGGGAAATACTTCACCGATTGAAGCGCAATGGTTGTCTGTAAGTCAAACGGTAAAACCTAAATTTTTTAGTTTAAATGCACAGCAATGTAAATATGCAAAAGGGCAAGGTGAATTTCCTGATGCTTCGGTGCGTTTGTTGAAAGATGCTGATTTACAAGTGCCTTTAGGGCAGTTGCAATATATGCGTAATGAAATTTATGCACGTCATGGTTATGCTTTTCAGAGCAAAAAATGGGCAACTACATTTTCGCAATATGATTGGTATATGCCTTGCTATACCAATGTGGATACACGTCTAACTCAACTTGAAAAAGAAAATATCAAGCGGATTAAAATGGTCGAACCTTATGCAAAAGATATAGATTGGGGGCGTTAAGATATTTCTATTTTTTGTGCATAAAAAAGCTGCCATTTGGCAGCTTTTTTAACATTAATTTTAAAAATAAAATTAACGTTTGATGTCGCGTTGAGTCGAGCCTGTGTAAAGCTGACGTGGACGACCGATCTTGTAAGGACCGCTGTGCATTTCTAACCAGTGGCTGATCCAACCAACAGTACGTGCAAGAGCGAAAATTACAGTAAACATTTCTGTTGGGATACCAATCGCTTTTAAGATGATACCTGAGTAGAAGTCTACGTTCGGGTAAAGCTTACGCTCTACGAAGTACGGGTCGTTCAATGCAATACGCTCAAGTTCCATAGCAAGCTGCAATTGTGGATCGTTGATGCCTAATGCTTCAAGAACTTCGTCACAAGTTTGCTTCATTACTTTAGCGCGAGGGTCAAAGTTTTTATAAACGCGGTGACCGAAGCCCATAAGCTTCACTTCTTTACGTTTTACTTTTTCCATGAATTCAGCAACGTTTTCAACGCTACCAATTTCATCTAACATTTTAAGTACAGCTTCGTTTGCACCACCGTGAGCAGGTCCCCAAAGTGCAGAGATACCAGCAGAGATACATGCATATGGGTTCGCACCAGTAGAACCAGCAAGACGAACTGTAGACGTAGATGCATTTTGCTCGTGGTCAGCATGAAGCGTAAAGATACGATCCATTGCACGTGCAAGAACAGGATTTACTTTGTAGTCACGATCAGCAGGAGTAGCAAACATCATGTGCAAGAAGTTTTCTGCATAACCTAAGTCATTACGTGGGTAAATGAATGGTTGACCTACAGTGTACTTGTAGCTCCACGCTGCAAGCGTAGGGATTTTCGCGATTAAGCGAATTGCAGTAATTTCACGATGGTTAACATCTTCGATGTCTAAACCGTTGTGATAAAACGCAGATAATGCACCTACTACACCAACCATGATTGCCATAGGGTGAGCATCACGACGGAAACCATTGAAGAAACGGCTTACTTGGTCATGAACCATAGTGTGATTGCGAACTTTAGCATCAAATTCTGCTTTCTGTTCAGCATTTGGAAGCTCGCCATTTAATAATAAGTAGCAAGTTTCTAAATAGTCTGCTTGAGTCGCTAATTGATCAATCGGATAGCCACGGTGTAATAACACACCTTTGTCACCATCAATGAATGTGATCTTAGATTCGCAAGCAGCTGTCGCCATAAAACCAGGGTCGAAAGTAAAATGACCAGATGCTAATACATCTTTAACGTCAATTACATCTGGGCCCAATGTGCCGCTGTAAATTGGTAATTCAATTTCTTTGCCATCAAGCTGTAATACGGCTTTTTTGCCAGTTGCTGCAGACATTCAATAGATCTCCTGTCCTGGTGAATGATTATCTGACTCGAAATCCTAATCTTGTCATGTGCGAATCAGACGGTGTCAAAATTTGCTATAAGATTAGTGGCTACTAAAATTTTGTCAATTATACTTAGGGATAAAAAATAACGTTATTGCAGTCAATTAGTCATTTAGTATCAAAGAAAAAATTGAGTAAAATCACAGCATCGGTCGAGTATAATATGTCAAATCAGGTTTGAGGTGCATAAAAAAAATGAAGTACCAGTACAATTGTAAGTAAATTTTTATCCGAGTTATATTTTGGTGCTTAAAAAATAAATACTTACCACAATTCAAAAGCCTATATATCTCAGGGTTTAGAATTAACTATCCATTAAAAAATAGATTAAAAGTTTTATATATTGAGTCATAATTGATTCATTATGGTGCGATTAACTGTATAAAAAATAGCTTATTTTTTGTGAGTAACTGGCGTGAGGGAACAGATTATTGATCCCTGATATTTAATATATAAATGAGGGGTATTATTTTCGCCTATATTTAAGATTGTATTTTTTGATTAATTTTTAGACAATAAGTGGAGTGTTATTGAAATATATTAGAAATAATTTTGACAAAAAATTTAGTAAACTAAAAAATAATAACTCATATTTTATTTTTATATAACAGTAATATATTGGGTTTTATTGCAGTTTCCAACGCAGCTTAAACACGCATTAAATGTGAATGATTCTTATTTCACTGTATTTTCGACTAAAGCGAAAACTGATTGTTTGTATTTTGATATTTCACGTTTTATAATTCGTTGTCGTTATATAGGTTAGGCGTGCATTATGCTTGCCTGACTATGCCAGCTTTCCTTTGAATTAATTCAAACAAACTCCGGATGGAGTTTCTACCTACAGGATGCCCGCTGTGAAAAGCAACAGACCTGTCAATTTGTCCATGGGTCAGGTGTTAGCGGTAAATTTACGCTCACCCGTGGCTATTGCATCAATTCTACACCGTTTATCAGGTGTAATCGTTTTCTTATTAGTCGCTGTTCTTTTATGGATTTTGGATAAATCTTTATCTTCACCAGAAGGATTTGACTACGTTAAAAATGTCGTTTTCGGAAATATCTGTGTACGTTTTATCGTATGGGTATTTGTAGCTGGCTTAATTTTTCACTTCATCGCTGGGGTAAAGCATTTACTTGCTGATCTCGGTTTTGCTGAGGAACTTCAAAGCGGTCGTATCGCAGCTACTATTTCATTGATCTTGTCTGCGATTGGTATTCTCGCGGCATTTGTATGGATTATGTTCTGATGAAAAGTGCTACAGGTTTAACAGGTTCAGGTTCTCGCGATTGGTATATCCAACGTGTCAGTGCTGTAGTTTTGGCTGCTTACACTGTGGTGATGTTCGGTTGGATCTTGTGTAATAGCGGATTCGGTTACGAACAGTGGGCTGGCTTTATGTTGACTCTACCAATGAAGATTTTCTCTTTATTGGCAGTATTGTCACTTGTTGCTCATGCTTGGATTGGTATGTGGCAAGTCTTTACTGATTATGTAACGACTCGTCAAATGGGTCCTTCGGCTTCAGGTTTACGCCTTGTACTCACTACAGCTGTCATTATTTCAGTGTTCGTGTACGCAATCTGGGGTATCCAGATTTTCTGGGCAAATTGATAGGAAGAGATCATGGGCGCAATTAACCCTAAAGAAGATTATTCAAATATTCAAAACCTCACTTTCGATGCAGTTATTGTTGGTGGTGGTGGTTCTGGTATGCGTGCTTCTTACCAACTTGCTCAAGCTGGTTTAAAAGTTGCAGTATTGACCAAGGTATTCCCGACACGTTCGCATACTGTTGCTGCTCAAGGCGGTATTGGTGCATCGTTAGGTAACATGCAAGAAGATAACTGGCATTATCACTTCTATGACACGGTTAAAGGTTCGGATTGGTTAGGCGATCAGGACGCAATCGAGTTCATGACACGTGAAGCGCCAAAAGTTGTTTATGAGCTTGAACACTTAGGTATGCCGTTTGACCGTAACGAAGATGGTACGATCTATCAGCGTCCATTTGGTGGTCACTCTGCAAACTACGGTGAAAAAGCTGTACCACGTGCGTGTGCTGCTGCTGACCGTACAGGTCATGCATTACTTCATACTTTGTATCAAAGTAACGTAAAAATGGGTACTCAGTTTTACGTTGAATGGATTGCATTAGACCTAATTCGTAACGAAGCAGGTGATGTTCTTGGTGTAACCGCAATCGACCAAGAAACAGGTAATATTGCAGTATTCCAAGCGAAAGCGACTTTATTTGCTACTGGTGGTGCTGGTCGTGTTTATCGTGCATCAACCAATGCTTATATCAACACTGGTGACGGTCTTGGTATGGCTGCTCGCGCAGGTATTCCATTACAAGATATGGAATTCTGGCAATTCCACCCAACGGGTGTTGCGGGTGCGGGCGTATTGTTAACTGAAGGTTGTCGTGGTGAAGGTGGTATCCTTCGTAACAAAGACGGCGAACCATTCATGGAACGTTATGCTCCAACTTTAAAAGACTTGGCGCCACGTGACTTCGTATCACGTTCAATGGACCAAGAAATTAAAGAAGGTCGTGGTTGTGGTCCTAAGGCGGATTATATCTTGTTAGATATGACGCATTTGGGTGCTGAAACGATTATGAAACGTCTACCATCTGTATTTGAGATTGGTAAGAAGTTCGCAAACGTTGACTGTACCAAAGAGCCAATTCCAGTTGTACCAACAATCCATTATCAAATGGGTGGTATTCCTACGAATATTCATGGTCAAGTGGTTGTACCACACGGTGTTGAAGAGGGTGAATTCTCTGCTCACTATGATAAAGATACCAAAGAGTATTCTTATAAAGGTACACGTGACTATGTGAAACCAGTAAAAGGTTTCTATGCGATCGGTGAATGTTCTTGTGTATCGGTACATGGTGCAAACCGTTTAGGTACAAACTCATTGCTTGACCTTGTGGTATTTGGTAAAGCAGCGGGTGAACACATCATTGACTACGTGACTAAACATCATGGTGATGAATATCAACCGCTTCCGACTGATGTGTTGGAAAACACATTAAAGCGTATTCGTAAGTTAGATGATTCAACGACGGGTGAAAACGCGCAAGAAGTTGCTGATGCAATCCGTGATATCGTACAAGATCACGCAGGTGTATTCCGTACTCAAGCATTGCTTGATAAAGGCGTAAAAGAAATTCTTGCGATTGAGCCACGTGTTCGTAACATTCATTTAAAAGACAAATCTAAAGTATTTAACACTGCACGTGTTGAAGCATTGGAAGTTGAAAACTTGTATGAAGTTGCGAAAGCGACTCTAATTTCTGCTGCTGCACGTAAAGAATGTCGTGGTGCGCATACAGTTGTTGACTATGAGTTAGCACCTGATCACCCAACTTATTCATACGGTCGCCGTGATGATGAGTGGATGAAGCATACTTTATGGTATTCATCAGACAACCGTCTTGAATACAAGCCGGTACGTTTCAGCCCATTAACGGTTGAAGCAATTGAACCTAAGCCACGTACATTCTAATCGGGAGAACAAAGATGAGTAGAGGTACTCGTACATTCGAAATCTACCGCTATGATCCTGATAAGGATAAAGCGCCGTACATGCAAACTTTCAAACTTGAGTTAACCGATAAGCACCGTATGTTGCTTGATGCGTTACTTGCGTTGAAAGTGCAAGATGAGTCATTAACATTCCGTCGCTCTTGCCGTGAAGGTATTTGTGGTTCGGATGGTGTGAACATCAATGGTAAAAATGGTTTAGCGTGCTTGTGGAACTTGAACGATTTACCAGAGAAGATTGTGATCCGTCCTTTACCTGGTTTACCAGTGGTAAAAGATTTGGTTGTAGACATGAACCAGTTCTATGATCAATATGACAAGATTCAACCGTTCTTGATTAACAATCAGCCTGCACCAGCAAAAGAGCGTTTACAGTCTCAAGCAGACCGTGAACACTTAGATGGTCTATATGAATGTATTCTTTGTGCATGTTGTTCAACATCATGCCCATCATTCTGGTGGAACCCTGATAAGTTCCTCGGACCATCTGCATTGTTAAATGCATATCGCTTTATCATTGACTCTCGTGATACGGCAACACAAGAGCGTTTGGCTCGTTTAGACGACCCATTCTCTTTGTTCCGTTGTAAAGGGATCATGAACTGTGTATCAGTTTGTCCTAAAGGTTTAAACCCGACGAAGGCAATTGGTCACATTCGTAATATGTTGTTAGACCAAGCTGGTTAATACAGTTTTCTGACATGTGAAAAGGGAACTTTTTAAAAGTTCCCTTTTTTATTTTGTTTAAATCCTTTTTTGTGTTGGGAGGTGCAAGGCTTATTATCGAGTCCTTAAAAAATATTATTGAGTGTTGAAATTTATAAATTTTGAGCTTAAGAAAAATGAATGATCTATTTTTAGGCGCTCTGCATAATGTTTGTGCAAGAATTGTAGAAAATCTTTAACTTTGGTCGATAAGGGTGCAACAATTATAAAAAGGGCGGTATATTAGAATATAATGAAGAATGTGTATTTCGCTGCTTTATAGATGGTATGTGTCAAAAAAATCAATTCGTACATGAGAACATGTTACGATTTCTGCCACGACCTGAAGCAAAAAATAAGCATATTCCTGATGTTATATCGCTCTAATGCTTACCAATTGTATGGATGTAGTTTGAGTTAAAGTCAATTTAGAAAAGTTAATATTTTTGTTAATTTTTCTAAAATGGTTTGCAAAAAATTGCTCGATTTCATCGAGTATAAGGATGAGTTATGTGCTTTGAATTGAAAGTGCATAGCTCATTTATTACATCAAAAGGAATACTCCTGATGTGTAGTGATAATGTCTCAAGGTTGGATGATCTTGAGTAGTAGTGTCATGTTACCAATTTGATACTATGAATCATGGGTGTGCTTAAAAGGCAACCTGTATTATTTTTTGCAATAGGAAATGGGTCCAAAAATGCAAGAAGTTGCTGACGCACTGCGTCTTGACACTGAACTTTCCGCTGATAGTGCAGCGTATATTGAAGAGCTTTACGAACAGTACCTAACTTCTCCAACCTCAGTGTCAGAGGATTGGCGTGAATATTTCGATAAATACCCTAAAGGTGATCAACCACACGGCAGTGTGCGCGAGCAATTCCTCCTTTTGGGTCGTAATTCAAACCGAGTTCAACCTGTTGTACAAAGCACTGTAAGTACAGAACATGAGCGTCGTCAAATTGGTGTATTACAACTTATCGCTGCTTATCGTAACCGTGGTCATCAAAAAGCCAAACTTGATCCATTAGGCCTTGCGAAACGCGAAGAAGTTCCAGATCTTGATTTATCTGCACACGGTTTAACCAAATCTGATTTAGATACTGTATTTAATACAGGTAACCTCGCGATTGGTAAAGCAGAAGCGACATTGTCTGAAATGGTTGAGTCCATGGAAGCAATTTACTGCTCTTCAATCGGTGCAGAATATATGCATATCGTTGATACCAAAGAAAAGCGTTGGATTCAACAACGTTTGGAAGGTGCTCGCGGTAAATTCAATTACACCAATGATCAGAAAAAAGGTTTTCTTGAGCGTTTAACCGCTGCGGAAGGCTTAGAGAAATATCTTGGTAATAAATTCGTTGGTGCAAAACGTTTTGGTGTAGAAGGCGGTGAGTCTTTTATTCCAATGATGAATGAAATCATTCAACGTGCAGGCAGTGTCGGTTGTAAAGAAGTTGTGATCGGGATGCCACACCGTGGTCGTCTCAACCTTCTTGTGAACATCATGGGTAAAAATCCAGCGGATCTTTTTGGTGAATTTGAAGGCAAGAGCCTACATAAAAAAGGTTCTGGTGACGTTAAGTATCACCAAGGTTTCTCTTCAAACGTAATGACTCCGGGTGGCGAAGTTCACTTAGCATTGGCGTTTAACCCATCGCACTTAGAGATCGTTGGTCCAGTTGTTGAAGGTTCGGTTCGTGCACGTCAAGTTCGTCGTAAAGATATTGGCGGCGATGACGTTCTTCCAGTGATTGTACATGGTGATGCTGCATTTGCGGGTCAAGGTGTAAACCAAGAAACCTTCCAAATGTCACAAACACGTGGTTACACAGTGGGCGGTACCGTTCACATCGTGATCAATAACCAAGTGGGCTTCACAACTTCTGATCCGCGTGATACACGTTCTACAGAGTATTGTACTGACGTTGCGAAGATGATTCAGGCGCCGATTTTCCATGTGAATGGTGATGATCCTGAAGCTGTGATTTTCGTAACTCAGCTTGCACATGATTTCCGTCATACTTTCCGTAAAGATGTCATCTTAGACTTGTTCTGCTACCGTCGTCGTGGTCATAACGAAGCGGATGAACCATCTGCAACTCAACCATTGATGTATCAAGTGATCAACAAGAAAGCAACAACACGTACGTTGTATGCTGATCAATTGGTTCAAGAAAAAGTGCTTGATCGTGCAAGTGCTGATGCCATGGTTGAAGGTTATCGCTCTGACTTAGAAGCAGGTAATCATGTTGCCAATGCTTTAGTTCGTGAACCAAACAAAAAAATGTTTGTAGATTGGTCGCCATATTTAGGTCATGAATACACAGATATTTGGGATACAACTTTTAGCATCGATCGTCTAAAAGAACTTGGTTTGAAAATGAATACATTACCAGAAGGTTTTGTATTACAACGTCAAGTTCAGAAAGTGATCGAAGATCGCGTGAAGATGCAAACAGGTGAAATGCCACTCAACTGGGGTGCCGCTGAAACTTTAGCTTATGCATCTTTGCTTGACGATGGCTTCCTTGTGCGTATCACGGGTGAAGATGTGGGTCGTGGTACATTCTCGCACCGTCATGCCAAATTACATAACCAAGTCGATGGTTCGGTTTATATTCCACTTTGTCATATCAAAGAAAATCAGCCACGTACTGCGGTCTATGACTCTTTGTTGTCAGAAGAAGCAGTGCTTGCATTTGAATATGGCTATTCAACGACATTACCAAAAAGCTTAATCGTTTGGGAAGCACAATTTGGTGACTTCGCAAACTGTGCACAAGTTGTTATTGACCAATTTATCGCTTCGGGTGAAACCAAGTGGGAGCGTGTGTGTGGTCTAACCATGTTGTTACCACACGGTTATGAAGGCCAAGGTCCAGAGCATTCATCTGCACGTTTAGAGCGTTTCTTACAGCTTTGCGCTGAAGACAATATGCAAGTGATGACACCGACAACACCAGCGCAGATTTTCCATGCGTTGCGTCGTCAAGCAGTTCGTCCGATTCGTAAGCCAATGATTGTAATGTCACCAAAATCATTACTCCGTCATAAACTTGCGACTTCAACTTTAGATGAATTAGCAAACGGTTCATTCCAAACCGTGATTGATGAAGTTGATCAAATCAATAAAGCTGATGTGACTCGTTTAGTTCTTTGTGGTGGTAAGGTTTATTACGATTTACTCGAAAAACGTCGTGAGCTTGGTCTAAACCATATTGCGATCGTTCGTATCGAACAATTGTATCCATACCCAGAACAACGCTTAGCTGAGGTTATGGCTCAGTATCCAAACATTCAAGAACTTGTTTGGGCACAAGAAGAGCCGAAGAACCAAGGTGCTTGGTTATTTATCGTTCCTCGTTTATATGAAGACGTTCTTAAATCGGGTAAACAAATTCGTATTAGCTATGCTGGTCGTGACGCATCTGCCGCACCTGCTTGTGGCTCGCCATACTTGCATGCAAAACAACAAGCTCAGCTTATCAATGACGCACTTGCGATTGAAGTTGAACAATCAGGAGATTCTAAATAATGGCAACCGAAATTAAAGCACCGGTATTTCCAGAGTCAGTTGCTGACGGTACGATCGCAACTTGGCACAAGAAAGTAGGTGAACCTGTATCACGTGATGAAGTGATCTGTGACATTGAAACCGATAAAGTTGTTTTAGAAGTGGTTGCTCCAGCTGATGGTAGCTTAGTTGCAATCATCAAAGGTGAAGGCGATACAGTTCTTTCTGACGAAGTGATTGCTCAATTCGAAACTGGTGCTGTTGCTGCGGCTGCTCCTGAAGCTGCTGCACCAGCAGAAGCGGCGCCTGCTGCATCTGCCCCTGCGGCGGCTGCATCAACTCAAGCAGTTGATCAAAACCAAGCGCCTGCAGTTCGTAAAGCATTATCTGAAACTGGTATCAATGCTGCTGACGTTCAAGGTACAGGTCGTGGTGGTCGCATCACTAAAGAAGATGTTGCTAGCCATCAAGCTAAACCTGCTGCATCAGTTCAACCATTAAGCGTTGCCGTCGGCGAGCGTATTGAGAAACGTGTTCCAATGACACGTTTACGTAAGCGTGTTGCTGAGCGTTTATTGGCTGCGACACAACAAACAGCAATGTTAACAACGTTCAACGAAGTTAACATGAAGCCAATCATGGAAATGCGTAAGCAATATAAAGATGCTTTCGAAAAACGTCATGGTGCACGTTTAGGCTTTATGTCTTTCTTCGTTAAAGCGGCAACTGAAGCGTTAAAACGCTACCCAGCTGTAAACGCTTCTATCGATGGTGATGATATCGTGTATCACGGTTTCTATGACATCGGTGTAGCTGTTTCTTCTGACCGTGGTTTAGTTGTGCCGATCCTTCGTGATACTGATCGTATGAACTACGCTGAAGTTGAAGGTGGTATTGCTGCATATGCTGCTAAAGCACGTGAAGGCAAATTATCGATCGAAGAAATGACTGGTGGTACGTTCACGATTACGAATGGCGGTACTTTCGGTTCATTGCTTTCAACACCTATTTTAAACCAGCCACAAACTGCAATCTTGGGTATGCATAAAATCCAAGAGCGTCCTATGGCGGTAAATGGTCAAGTTGAAATCTTGCCAATGATGTATTTAGCACTTTCTTATGACCATCGTTTAATTGATGGTAAAGAAGCTGTAGGTTTCTTGGTAACAATTAAAGAATTGTTAGAAGAACCAGCTAAACTCATTCTTGATCTTTAACATATTTAAATCCCCCTAAATCCCCCTTTGATAAAGGGGGACTACCAGTCACGGTATTTCCCCTCTTTGTAAAGAGAGGGTTAGGGGGAGATTTAAGGAATAGAAAAATGTCTCAACAGTTTGATCTTGTTGTCATTGGCGGTGGACCTGGTGGTTATGAAGCAGCGATTCGTGCAGCTCAACTTGGTTTCAAAGTCGCTTGTATCGAAAAACGCATTCACAATGGTAAGCCATCTTTAGGTGGTACCTGTCTAAACGTTGGTTGTATCCCTTCTAAAGCATTGCTTGATTCTTCTCACCGCTACGAATCAACAATTCATGAGCTTGCTGAACACGGTATCACGACTGGCGAAGTTAAATTTGATTTAGATACTTTGTTGGCACGTAAAGATAAAGTTGTTGATCAATTGACGGGTGGTGTTGCTCAATTACTGAAAGGTAATGGTATCGAGTGGTTACAAGGTACTGGTAAATTACTTGCAGGTAAAAAAGTAGAATTCACACCGTTTGAAGGTGAAGTACAAGTTTTAGAACCTAAATATGTCATTCTTGCGACTGGTTCTGTACCTGTCAATATTCCAGTAGCTCCAGTTGATGAAGACTTAATCGTTGATTCTACTGGTGCATTAAAATTCCCAGAAGTTCCTAAGCGTCTTGGTGTGATTGGTGCAGGTGTTATTGGTTTAGAACTTGGTTCTGTATGGCGTCGCCTTGGTTCAGAAGTTGTTGTGTTTGAAGCATTAGATGCTTTCTTACCAATGGCAGACAAAGCATTGGCGAAGGAATATCAAAAAATCTTGAAAAAACAAGGTTTAGATATCCGTATCGGTGCAAAAGTTTCTGGTGCTGAAACCAATGGCCGCGAAGTAACGGTTAAATATAACCAAGCGGGCGAAGACAAAGAGCAAGTTTTTGACAAGTTAATCGTATGTGTAGGTCGTAAGGCATATGCAGAAGGTTTATTGGCAGAAGATTCTGGCATTAAATTGACTGAGCGTGGTTTGGTTGATGTGAATGATCAGTGCCAAACATCTGTTGAAGGTGTTTATGCGATTGGTGACTTGGTACGCGGTCCAATGCTTGCTCATAAAGCAATGGAAGAGGGCGTAATGGCAGTTGAACGTATACACGGACATGCTGCTCAAGTGAACTATGACACAATCATCAGCGTTATTTATACACATCCAGAAGCTGCTTGGGTTGGTTTAACTGAAGAACAAGCTGCTGAAAAAGGTCACGAAGTTAAAGCAGGTCAATTTCCGTTTGCGGTGAATGGTCGCGCGTTGGCTGCTGGTGATACGGCTGGTTTTGTGAAGTTCGTTGCCGATGCAAAAACTGACCGTTTATTAGGTATGCACGTTGTGGGTCCAAACGCATCTGATATCGTACATCAAGGTATGATCGCACTTGAATTTGTATCTTCAATTGAAGACCTACAATTAATGACTTTTGGTCATCCAACTTTCTCAGAAGTTGTACATGAAGCCGCGCTTGCTGTTGATGGTCGTGCCATCCACGCGATTCAACGTAAACGTAAATAACAAAATAAGTGTGGTTCGCCACACTTTTTAATTAATGATGGTTGAAATAAAAACAATCATTTACTCAACTTGTAACAGTCTATAATTTATAATATATATCTAGACTGTATGACAATAAACTACATAGTAGGTAACTCAATGAACTTACATGAATATCAAGCTAAAGCATTATTGAAAAAATATGGTATGCCAGTACAGGAAGGTATCTTGGCAACAAATGCAGATGAAGCCGTTGCTGCGTTTGAACAGCTTGGTGGTAAATTTGCTGTAATGAAAGCACAAGTTCATGCTGGTGGTCGTGGTAAGGCTGGTGGTGTAAAAGTTGCGAAATCAAAAGAAGATGTTATCGGATTTGCAAACAATATTATTGGTACGCGTCTTGTAACGTATCAAACAGATGCAAATGGTCAACCAGTAAATAGTATTATTGTTGCTGAAGATGTATATCCAGTTGAGCGTGAGCTTTATTTGGGTGCGGTTGTAGACCGTTCTAGCCGTCGTATTACTTTCATGGCTTCTACCGAAGGTGGTGTAGAAATCGAGAAAGTTGCAGAAGAAACACCTGAAAAAATTATTAAAGTTGAAGTCGATCCACTTGTTGGCTTACAACCATTCCAAGCGCGTGAAGTTGCATTTAAATTAGCATTAAAAGATAAACAAGTTGGTCAATTTGTTAAAATCATGACAGCTGCATATCAAGCATTTGTAGAAAATGATTTTGCTTTATTTGAAATTAACCCACTTTCAGTACGTGAAAATGGTGAAATTTTGTGTGTTGATGCAAAAGTTGGCATTGACTCGAATGCGTTGTACCGTTTACCAGAAGTTGCTGCTTTACGTGATAAATCTCAAGAGAATGAGCGTGAATTAAAAGCATCTGAATTTGATCTTAACTATGTTGCTCTAGAAGGTAATATTGGTTGTATGGTCAACGGTGCTGGTCTTGCAATGGCAACAATGGACATCATCAAACTTTATGGTGGTCAGCCTGCAAACTTCCTTGATGTTGGTGGCGGCGCAACCAAAGAGCGCGTAATCGAAGCGTTCAAAATCATCCTTGCTGATACGTCTGTTCAAGGTGTTTTAATCAACATCTTTGGTGGTATCGTACGTTGTGACATGATTGCTGAAGCAATTATTGCAGCGGTTCAAGAAGTAAATGTCACTGTACCCGTTGTTGTTCGTTTAGAAGGTAACAATGCTGAGTTAGGTGCTAAATTACTTGATGAATCTGGTTTGAAATTAATTTCTGCGAATGGTTTATCTGATGCCGCAGAAAAAGTTGTAGCTGCAGTGAAAGCGTAAGGAGTATCAATCATGAGCGTATTAATTAATAAAGACACTAAAGTATTGGTACAAGGTTTTACTGGTAAAAACGGTACTTTCCACTCTGCACAAGCTTTAGACTACGGCACAAAAGTTGTTGGTGGTGTCACTCCGGGTAAGGGTGGTACAACTCATCTTGAACTGCCTGTATTCAACACGATGAAAGAAGCGGTACGTGAAACAAATGCGGATGCATCTGTTATTTATGTACCAGCACCATTCGTTTTAGACTCAATCGTTGAAGCGGTTGACTCAGGTGTTGGTTTAATCGTTGTGATCACTGAAGGTGTTCCAACCATCGACATGCTGAAAGCGAAACGCTACTTAGAAACTAACGGTAACGGTACTCGTTTAGTTGGTCCTAACTGCCCAGGCGTGATCACTCCGGGTGAATGTAAGATCGGTATTATGCCTGGTCACATCCACCAACCAGGTCGTATTGGCATTATTTCACGTTCAGGTACATTGACTTATGAAGCTGTTGCTCAAACAACTAAGCTTGGTTTAGGTCAGTCGACTTGTATCGGTATTGGTGGTGACCCAATTCCAGGTATGAACCAGATCGAAGCGCTTCAATTGTTCCAAGATGATCCAGATACTGATGCAATCATCATGATTGGTGAGATCGGTGGTACAGCGGAAGAAGAAGCTGCTGAATTCATCAAATCTAACGTGACTAAGCCTGTCGTAGGTTACATCGCTGGTGTAACTGCGCCTAAAGGTAAGCGTATGGGGCATGCTGGTGCGATCATTTCTGGTGGTCAAGGTACTGCTGAAGAGAAATTCGCTGCATTTGAGAAAGCAGGTATGGCTTACACGCGTAGCCCTGCGGAGCTTGGTTCAACCATGCTACAAGTGTTAAAAGAGAAAGGTTTGGTGTAATTCGTTAGATTTTGATCTTAAAAAACCCCAATGAAGTCATTGGGGTTTTTTATTGTCATTTAATAAATCTTAGTTTGAGCATACTAAACACTTACTCCGCTTTTGGTTTCAACACTTGAGTCAAACCATTGATGTCACCACCTTGTAGGCCAAGTTCACTCATTAAGCTATCAATCAAAGGGGCTTGTGAACGATAGCGTAGGGCACTATTCACCACTTGATCAGACAAAGAAGCTTGACCATTTTCAACCGTATCACTACCGACATTACCACCACCTGCAAAGTTACTTAAACCATTCACTTGTAAAATTTTGATGTCATCAATATTTTCCATTGGTTTAACGCTTTCACGAATGATTTCAGGTAAGTGTTTAAGTAATGCCAGACGAACTTGCATTTCCACTTGTTCAGCAGAAAGGGTATTGGCGGCTTCATTGACTGCACGAGCACCTTCCGCATCAACTTGATATTGTTTTTCTAAAGCTTGGGCAAGCAATATTTTAGCATCGGCTTCACCTTTCGCTTTTAAGCGAATTTTTTCAGCATCTGCTTCAGCAGCAATACGCACAGCTTCCGCTTCATCAGCAGCGGCTTTTTTACCTGCATCAGCAGCTACGGTAATGGCAATTGCTTCTTTCTCGGCAGTCTGTTTGGCTGCAACCAGTTCAACCGCTTTTTGACGTTCAGCACGTTGTGTTTCACGTACCGTTACAACTTCTTCTTCGGCTTTTACGGCTTCGGCACGGGCTTTATCTGCTTGGGCTTTGGCTTCTGATTCTGCACGAGACTTTTCAGCAATCGCAATGGCACGATCCTGTTCAGCCAATTCAATGGTTTTCTTTTGCTCAACTTGCGCTTTTTGAATCAATTGTGCTTTTTGAATATTTTCATTTTCTACATCACGAGCCGAAGCAATACGTTTGATTTCAACTTCACGTTCAGCAGCGATACGGGCTTCTTCTGCTTCACGCTTTTTAGCCGCTTCCTGAGCAGCAATTTCAGCACTTTGTTCGGCCTTGCGAATTGAAATTTCACGTTCCTGCTGTAGCTTGGCATATTCCTCTTCACGAGAAATTTGTAGTCTTGCCTGTTCAGCTTGCAGATTTTTCGCACGAATCGCCAGATCAGCATCCTGCTCAATGTCGTTACGCTTTTTACGACGATCTTCGATGGTTTCAGTTAGTTTGGTTAAACCTTCTGCATCAAAGGCGTTTTGTGGATTAAAGAATTTAAAACTGGTCTGGTCTAAACCAGTCAATGACACTGTTTCAAGTTCCAGACCATTTTTAGATAAATCTTCAGAAACGACTTGCTGAACCTTTTGTACAAAGTCCACACGTTTTTCATGCAGTTCTTCCATTGCCATCTCAGCAGCAACAGCACGTAAAGAGTCAACAAATTTACCTTCAACCAAGTCTTTCAATTCTTGAGGTGACATGGTTTTTCGACCTAATGTTTGGGCTGCCGTTGCAATTGATTCACCAGTAGGTTTGACTCGAACATAGAATTCAGCCATGACATCCACCCGCATACGGTCACGAGTAATCAGTGCTTGATCTGCTGCCCGTTTAACTTCGAGGCGCAGCGTATTCATATTCACAGGAATAATTTCATGTAAAACAGGGAGGACAATTGCTCCTCCGTTCAGAATAACTTTTTCACCTCCAAAACCTGTTCGTACAAAGGACACTTCTTTGCTGGAGCGGGTATATAGGCGAGCAATCACGACGCCGATAAAAATGAGTGCTGCAAAAATAATACCGGTGATGATTAAAATTTCAGTCAATGCTGAACTCAACATTTAAAATCCCTCATTAAATTAATATGTAAATTAAGCAGTAATTGCTTGGAATCCAATTTTTGTTCTTTGGGTTAAAATCACATCTTGCCCTTGATAAAAAATAATATCTAACTCAGGTTCAACCAAGACATAATGGGTTTGACCGAATTGATCTTTTACCTTAGCTTGAGCAGGGGAGTTTTGTTTGGCTTGTCCTAAAATAATTTGTGCTGTACGACCAATCAGTTCATCACTATGAATGGCTGTGGTTTCATCTTTTGGAATAATTTTACTGATCAATGCTGCACTTGTTCTCACTAGTGGCATACATAAAAATAAACACATAGGAGCAATGATCCAAGCAGATAAATAATGCTCGGTTAAGTGGAAAAAAATATCCTGAATAATGAGACCTGTGAGTGAGTAGACCGTTAAAAAGATAATTAACCAAATGAGAAGAGGAACTTTTCCTAGATAAAGCCACTCTAAAAGCTGAGTAAAAATACCGTTAGTATGTTCAATAGAAATATCGGCATGATCAACATCAACTAGACTGTCTGGTAAAAATTGATCAATGAAACTACTACTACCGCCAAATAATAATAAAATTAATTCTAGAGCACCTATAAATAGGCATAGCATTAATGAAATACTAAAAACAATGTTTGATGGATGTGTTAATAAATCCCATATCATTTGTATTACTCTTATTTCTTTTAGAGATAATTAATAAAATTTTTATAAAAATAAATCATTTATAAGATTAAATGTAACTTGATTTAATTTCAACCCAAATCATTCATATTATTAAAAACAAAAAAACGCAATGATTGGGGTAGTCATTGCGTGAACAACCAATCTGCAGAAACAGTTTCGGTTGAAAGGAGAAATGTCATGAGATTAGTGTTTACTGATCTACTTGGCTATAGTACAAAAAAACCTGACAGAGTTCATAGGTATTCATGTAAACTAGTGTTAATGGATGTTAAGAAATATTAATATGTGATAAAAATTGTTAGTTTTAGATGGGTGTTAAAAGTTCTTAAATTGAACTCAAATCAAATGGTTAAATAAAAAAAAGCCTAAATACTAGGCTTTTTTGCGATTAAAGTAACGTAAATTAGAATTTAAACAAACCTAATCCGCTTTTCACTTCATCTAATGTTTGCTGAGTAATGTCACGGCATTTATCTGTACCATGTTTTAAAATGTCCATAATATAATCAGGATCTTTTTCAAGTTCAGCTCTGCGTTCACGAATCGGCAGGATCAATTCTTTGAGTACACCTTCTAGGCGTTTTTTCACCGTACCATCACCTAAACCACCACGACGATAATGCGCTTTTAGTTCTTCGATTTCTTCTTTATTTGGATCAAACGCATCAAGGTAAGTAAATACAATATTACCTTCGACTTGACCTGGATCCTCAATTCTTAAGTGATTTGGATCGGTATACATTGCGTTGACTGCTTTTTTAATGTCTTTATCAGAAGCATTCAGCACAATAGTATTGCCTAAAGATTTAGACATTTTTGCTTTACCATCAAAACCAGGTAAGCGTCCCATATTCGATAATAATGCTTTACACTCAGGTAATAAGTCATGACCAATTTGGCGGTTAACGCGACGTACAACCTCATTGGTTTGTTCAATCATTGGGATTTGATCTTCGCCAACAGGTACTACAGTCGCTTTAAATGCGGTAATGTCTGCTGCTTGGGCCACTGGATAACATAAAAAGCCAGCAGGAATATCTCTTTCAAAACCACGCATTTGAATTTCTGACTTAATGGTTGGATTGCGTTCTAAACGAGCAACCGTCACAAAATTCAGATAGAGCATGGTCAGTTCATTGAGAGCAGGCAAGCATGATTGGACACAGATCGTTGTTTTGGTTGGATCAATACCAACTGCCAAATAATCTAATGCAACTTGAAGAATATTGTTACGGACTTTATCTGGATTATCAGCATTATCAGTGAGTGCTTGAGCATCTGCTAATAAAAGGTGTTGATGATGACTGTCTTGTAAACCAACACGAGAGCGTAATGAGCCAACAAAGTGTCCAAGATGAAGTTGTCCAGTAGGGCGGTCGCCTGTCAAGATGATTGGACGTTGATCAGCATTACTCATGATATATTCCAAGATTCAGTAGTTTCATAAATATAAAGATTGATATTATTGTACGGGAAATAAAATTTTTTCGTCAGCGATTGCTTAAACTTTTTCTTAAAATAATGTTGTGAATTTATTGAGGAATTCTACAATAGCGAAATAAATACAAACTAGGAAATAAAAATGGCGAGTGGATTATTGTTATTACTCGATGATATTGCAACGATTTTAGATGATGTTGCGGTAATGAGTAAGATGGCTGCAAAAAAAACAGCAGGGGTGTTGGGTGATGATTTAGCACTAAACGCGCAGCAAGTCAGTGGTGTACGTGCAGATCGAGAGTTGCCTGTGGTATGGGGAGTTGCTAAGGGTTCTTTCGTTAATAAACTTATTTTGGTTCCATTAGCATTACTGATTAGTGTAGTTGCACCTTGGTTAATCAATCCTTTATTAATGATTGGCGGCTTATTTCTATGCTATGAAGGAGTAGAAAAAGTTGTACACATGCTCCAGCATAAAAAAGCAAAAACAGCTGAGGAAGCCAGTGAAAGCTTGGAACAGATCGAAATAGATTTAGACAAGTTTGAAAAAGAAAAAGTAAAAGGTGCGATACGTACCGATTTTATTTTATCTGCTGAAATTGTGGTGATTTCGTTAGGTACAGTTGCAACAGCAGCATTTATGACTAAAGTGACTGTATTAAGTGTGATTGCAATCGTAATGACCGTAGGTGTTTATGGTTTTGTTGCAATGATTGTGAAAATTGATGATTTAGGCTTATATTTAACACAACAAGCATCAGCGTTTAAAAATAAAATAGGTCGTGGTCTACTCGCATTTGCTCCTATTCTAATGAAAACATTATCTATTGTTGGAACGGTTGCAATGTTTTTGGTAGGTGGTGGAATTATTTCGCATACAGTTCCTTTATTACATCATTTTACTGAAGAAACCGTAGACCATTTAGAGTTGATTCCAAGTTTTGGTTCAATTGTTGGTGCCTTGACACCAACTTTGATTAATCTGGGAATAGGCTTTATTGCCGGTGCTGTTGTCTTAATGGTTGTTATGCTTATTCAAAAATTTTGGTCAAAAGCATCTGCATAAATAAAATGCTCAATCACCATCATTATCATATGTGAGGTTAATATGCGTTGGAAAGGTCGTCGTGTCAGTACCAATGTTGAAGATCGTCGTGGTGGTGGCGGAGCAAAAGCAGGTGGTATCAGTATTATAGGTTTGATCGTTGCATTTGTTGCGTGGAAGTTTTTTGGAGTAGATCCACAACAAGCCTATCAAGCTACTCAAGCGGTTACCAGTGCTCAGTCTTCGCAAGAGGGAGTTGCGCCACAAAATTTAACTGCTGAACAGAAAGAGGCAAGTGATTTTGTTGGAACTATTCTTGCGGATACAGAAGATACTTGGACGCCGATTTTTCAAAAACTTGGCATGACTTACACGCCACCACGCTTAGTTTTGTTTAGCGGTGTCGATAAATCAGCTTGTGGTAGGGCAGAAGCAGCGATGGGGCCGTTTTATTGTCCTGCTGATCAAAAAGTTTATATTGATACTGCTTTCTTTAAAGATATGCGCCAGCAAATGGGTATTTCTGGTGAGCAGAATCAGACAGAACTTTCTCGTCAAGATCAAGCAGGGGATTTTGCACAGGCTTATGTTATTGCGCATGAAGTCGGGCATCATATTCAAAATCTATTGGGCATCTCTGGTCAAGTACAGCAAGCACGTGCACAAGCTAGCCAAACACAAGGAAATCAGCTTTCTGTCCGTTTAGAATTACAGGCGGATTGTTTTGCTGGTATTTGGGCGCATCAGAATCAACAACGCACTCAATTTTTAGAACAGGGTGATATTGAAGAAGCAATGGATGCTGCCGAGAAAATTGGCGATGATTATTTGCAACGTAGAGCTACAGGTCAGGTTGTTCCCGATAGTTTCACACATGGCAGTAGTGAACAACGAATGCACTGGTTTCAGCAAGGTCTGAAATCTGGAGATATCAATCAATGTGATACTTTTAAGTAAAAACGATGAATATTTGTTCTTAAATTATTAGGCGATAAACTCTGCTCAATGAATTTTGACAGCCAAGTGAATGAGATTCATGCACGCGTAGCAGTCCTCAACAGATTTGCGAAATTAGGTCGACCCACTTACCCAAGTTAGGCCTTAAATTTAGCTCAATTAGGGGGCTTTACATTTCAAATCTGTGTGCAAAAAAGCCCTTAAGTACTAAAGATACCAATGGTGTACTGAATGATCTTAAGAAAGAAAGCATTCAAGCAAATACACAGTCACTGACGATTGTTTCTACGACTGAGTTACCAAAAGAAGTTTTACAAAAAGCAAAACCTAATGAATTAAAAATTCAATAATCAAAAAATAACCCTTATGAAACTTAAGGTTTCATAAGGGTTGCGATGTTTTCTAAAACTAAAAATCAGAATATTTAACGTACGACCAAAACAGGGATATGGCTTTCACCTAATACTTTTTGAGCTACGCTGCCTAAGATAAATTTTTTGAAACCAGTCCGACCGTGTGATCCCATAATAATCAGATCAGCACCTAAGTTCCGTGCAGCACTGATAATTTCCCCATTTACAGAGAAGCCTTCCAACACTTGAGTTGCGACTGTCAGTCCTAAAGCTTCAAATTTCTTTTCCGCTTTAGTTAAATTTTCTTGTACATAGCTACGAACACGTTCAATCAATTCATTACTTTGACCAAGTCTAAGATATGCATCTGCCAAATATGGGTCTAAGGTCATCACTTCAACCACAGTGATTTCACTGTTTAGGGCTTTTGCAAGTTGAGCCGCTTGTTGAATGACATTATCGGAGATTTCAGAGTCATCAATTGCAACCAAGATTTTTTGATAGGCCATGTTTATTACTCCTTATTATTGCACTTTGAGTTGTTTCTAAATTTTTGTTTAAAATAAGATTCATGTTTTCATATTAAACTTATTAGTAGCATAATAAAACCTAGTAATTTTATAAGAATAATTAAATGTTAAAGCAGTTTTTAATTATTCAATCCATTGAAAAAAATAATCTTTTTTAAAAATTAAGGTGAGTATTAGATTTGGAAAGATTATAGACTTTGGTCTAAATATGCACATAAATCTACGATTTGATCCGTCTGCAATTGTTCACGTATTTTTAAAATCTGCTTTTCATCTAATTCATAGAGTTTAAGTGAAAGCAATTTTTCTATATCTGCTGAGGAAAAGCGGTATTTAATAACTTTGGCTGGAACACCAGCAACAATTGCATAAGGCGGTACATCTTGGGTGACCACAGCACCTGTTGCCACGACAGCACCTTCACCCAATTTTACTCCCTGCATAATCATGGCGCGACTACCAATCCAGCAACCATCAGCAATGACAGTATCACCAGCAGGCAAGAAACTACGGGTGTCAAAAGGGAAGGTCGAAATCCAATCAGGACGGTGTAATTGATTGCCACCCATCATAATCACGCATTCAGCGCCAAAACAGACAAAATTGCCAATATGCAGTTGATCAATTGGTTTCTCAGGTGTAGCAGGTTTGTCATGCAAATAACGCACCACACAACGTTCAAAGCCTTGATCCCAATAAGCAGAATAATAAGAATAATTACCTTTGATATGGATATTTGGATTTTTCACTGTTTTGGAAATAAATTCGAATTCACACCAATGTTTAACAGGAGAGTTGATCAAAGATGAGTCCATTGAATTTCTACCGAGTATCTTGAGAAGAAAAACCCCTCAAATAGAGGGGCTAATTCAGTTTGGAATATTAAAGATATTCCACACTGACGATTTCGTATTCAACTTCACCTTGTGGTGTTTGAATTTTTGCTTCGTCGCCTTCGCTTTTACCTAAAAGACCACGAGCAATTGGCGAGTTTACTGAGATTTTATTGATTTTAAAATCTGCTTCATCATCACCTACGATTTTATAAGTTTTACGTTCTTCAGTGTCTAAGTTTTCGATGGTTACAGTAACACCAAACACAACACGACCGTTTTGTTCAAGTGTTTTGACATCAATCTCTTGAGCTGCACCCAGTTTGCCTTCGATATCCTGAATACGACCTTCACAAAAACCTTGCTGTTCACGTGCAGCGTGATATTCAGCATTTTCCTTTAAATCACCGTGCTCACGAGCTTCCGCGATCGCTTGGATAATACGTGGGCGATCCACTGTTTTTAGCTGTTGTAATTCTTTCTCTAAGGCAACCTTGCCTTCAGGAGTCATAGGATAACGTTGCATTTCAGTCCCTCTAAATTGGTTGGGAAAATACAGGATTAAAAAAAGAAAAAGCCCGCCACCGATAAGGTGACGGGACTTTATCGGTAGAGAATTAACCTACAGTTTGTAAATCTTGCAAGCGGTATACATCCATTGGCAATTTCACAGAAAATGCTTGGCAAACAGCCTCAGCACCATTAATTGTCGTAGTGTAATACACTTTACCTTGTAGGGCAGCACGACGAATCATGGCAGAGTCGTATTGAGCTTGTTTGCCTTCAGTTGTGTTGACAATAAGATGAATCTCACCATTTTTCAAGCGGTCTACAATATGTGGACGACCTTCAGTGACTTTATTGACAGCTTCACACTCAATGCCTGCTTCTTTCAGAACACGATGTGTGCCATTAGTCGCAACAAGTTTGAAGCCATATTCGATTAATTGTTTAGCAATATTGGCAATGTATTTCTTATCTGATTCACGAACTGATAAGAACGCATGCTTCACTTCGCCTTCTGTTGGCAAGCCAGGTAAACGTTCGTTAGAACCAAGCACCGCTTTATAGAATGCTTCACCGAATGTTTGACCGACACCCATCACTTCACCTGTAGATTTCATCTCAGGTCCAAGCATTGGATCAACACCTTGGAATTTAGCAAATGGGAATACAGCTTCTTTTACTGCAAAGTGAGTCGGGATGATCTCTTTGGTGAATCCTTGAGATTCTAAAGATTGACCAGCCATACAACGTGCAGCAACTTTTGCTAAAGACTCACCAATACATTTAGAAACGAAAGGAACTGTACGTGATGCACGTGGGTTCACTTCGAGGATATAAATGTCGTTGCCTTTTACTGCAAACTGAACGTTCATCAAGCCAATTACGCCAAGTTCTTTTGCCATTGCAACAGTTTGGCGACGCATTTCATCCTGAACTTCTTGTGAAAGTGAGTAAGGAGGAATTGAACATGCTGAGTCACCTGAGTGAATCCCTGCTTGTTCGATGTGCTGCATGATACCGCCAATCACAACGTCTTTACCATCAGATACGCAGTCTACGTCCACTTCAGTTGCATCATCAAGGAAACGGTCTAACAGAACAGGGGCTTCATTTGAAGCTTGAACTGCTTCACGAAGGTAACGTTTTAGCTCATCTTCGTTATAAACGATTTCCATTGCACGACCACCCAATACATAAGATGGGCGAACAACTAGTGGATAACCCACTTTCGCTGCTTCTGAAATACCTTCTTCAGCAGATTTAACGATGCTGTTGTTTGGTTGACGAAGCTGTAGACGTTGAATCATTTGTTGGAAACGTTCACGGTCTTCTGCACGGTCAATCGCATCAGGAGATGTACCAATGATCGGTGTACCTGCTTCTTCTAAAGCACGCGCCAATTTCAATGGTGTTTGACCACCGTACTGTACGATCACGCCTTTAGGCTTCTCTGTACGTACGATTTCAAGTACATCTTCAAGTGTTACAGGTTCGAAGTACAAACGATCTGAAGTGTCATAGTCAGTTGAAACTGTTTCAGGGTTACAGTTCACCATGATGGTTTCATAACCGTCATCACGCATTGCTAGCGCAGCGTGTACACAGCAGTAATCAAACTCGATCCCTTGACCAATACGGTTTGGACCACCACCAATGACCATGATTTTGTCACGGTTCGATGGATTTGCTTCACATTCTTCGTCGTAAGTTGAGTACATGTAAGCTGTGCCAGATTCGAATTCGGCAGCACAAGTATCAACACGTTTATAAACTGGATAGACACCCAAGTTCCAACGTTGTTTACGGAATTGTTTTTGTGAAATACCCATCAAGTCAGCAATACGCAGGTCAGATAAACCTTTACGCTTGAACGAACGGATATTGTCAGCATTTAAATCGCCAAAGCCTAAAGTTTTTACTTGAGCTTCAGTTTTAACGATGTCTTCGATTTGGATCAAGAACCAACGGTCAATCTTAGTTGCTTCGAATACGTCATCTAATGAGAAACCGTGACGGAATGCGTCAGCTACATACCAAATACGCTCAGGGCCTGGAACTTTAAGTTCTTTTAAGATGATGTCTTTGGCATTAGCCGTACCAACTTCGATTTTTTCATCAAAGCCGCTGACACCTACTTCAAGACCACGAAGCGCTTTTTGAACGGATTCTTGGAAGTTACGACCAATTGCCATCACTTCGCCCACAGATTTCATCTGAGTCGTCAATACAGGCTCAGCTTGCGGGAATTTTTCGAAGTTGAAGCGAGGAATCTTGGTTACAACATAGTCAATTGCTGGTTCGAAGCTTGCAGGCGTGATACCACCAGTGATGTCATTTTTCAATTCATCAAGGGTATAGCCAACCGCAAGTTTTGCCGCGATTTTCGCAATTGGGAAACCTGTTGCTTTAGAGGCAAGCGCAGATGAACGAGAAACACGAGGGTTCATCTCGATCACAACCATACGACCATCTTTCGGGTTAATACCGAACTGAACGTTTGAACCACCTGTTTCAACACCGATTTCACGCAGAACAGCAACCGATGCATTACGCATGATTTGATATTCTTTATCTGTCAATGTTTGCGCAGGGGCAACAGTGATTGAGTCACCTGTGTGTACGCCCATTGGGTCAAAGTTTTCAATCGCACATACGATAATACAGTTGTCGTTTTTGTCACGAACAACTTCCATTTCGTACTCTTTCCAGCCAATCAGTGATTCATCAATCAATAATTGTTTGGTTGGAGAAAGATCGAAACCACGTTCACAGATTTCAATAAATTCTTCTTTATTGTACGCAATACCGCCACCAGAACCACCCATCGTGAATGATGGACGAATGATCACTGGGAAGCCGAAACGCGACTGAATTTCCAGTGCATGTTCCATACTTTCTGCAACATCGGCACGAGGACACTCTAAGCCGATTTTACGCATGGCGATGTCAAACAGTTTACGATCTTCTGCTTTTTCAATCGCTTCTTTTGATGCACCAATCAACTCAACATTGTATTTCTCTAAAACACCGTTGGCATCTAATGCAAGTGCACAGTTCAATGCAGTTTGACCGCCCATCGTTGGGAGGACTGCATCTGGGCGTTCTTTTTCAATAATTTGAGCAACAGTCTGCCAAGTGATTGGCTCGATATAAGTTGCATCAGCCATTGAAGGGTCAGTCATAATGGTTGCTGGGTTAGAGTTCACCAAAATAACACGATAGCCTTCTTCGCGAAGTGCTTTACATGCTTGCGCACCTGAGTAGTCAAACTCACATGCTTGACCGATCACAATTGGACCTGCACCAATAATTAAGATGCTTTTAATATCCGTACGTTTAGGCATTATTCGCTCCTTAATTACTTCTTAGATGCTTCAATAAGTTCGATGAAATGATCGAACAATGGAGCACAGTCATGTGGACCAGGGCTTGCTTCAGGGTGACCTTGGAAGCTGAATGCTGGTTTGTCAGTGCGATGAATACCTTGGTTTGTACCATCAAACAGAGAGCGATGTGTCACTTTTAAGTTTGCAGGTAAAGTACTCTCATCGACAGCAAAGCCGTGGTTTTGAGAAGTAATCATCACTGTACCGTGATGTTCGCTGAGAGGGTCAAGATTTTGTACAGGATGGTTTGCACCGTGATGACCATGATTCATTTTCATGGTCTTCGCGCCAGAAGCAAGTGCTAAAATTTGGTGACCTAAACAAATACCAAATACAGGTAAAGTCGTAGTTTCAACAATCGTTTTTACTGCTTCAATCGCATAATCACATGCTGCTGGATCACCAGGACCATTTGACAAGAACACGCCATCTGGATTTAAAGCGAGAACTTTCTCAGCAGGGGTCTGTGCAGGCACAACAGTGAGTTTACAACCACGGTCTGCAAGCATACGTAAGATGTTGGTTTTGACACCATAATCGTATGCAACAACATGAAATTTAAATTCTGGTTGGCTAAAACCTTGACCTAAAGTCCAAGAACCTTCAGTCCATTCAAAGCCTTCAGGATCACAGCATTCTTTTGCAAGGTCTAAACCATTTAAACCACCGAATGCACGTGCTTTTGCAATTGCTTCTTCTTCAGTGATATTTTCACCAGCAAGGATGCAACCATTTTGCGCACCTTTGTCACGTAAAATACGTGTCAATTTACGCGTATCAATATCAGCGATTGCAACAACATTATGTTGTTCCAAGTATTCACTGAGTGATTGTTCTGCACGGAAATTACTATGTAATAAAGGAAGATCACGAATAATTAAACCGTTCGCCCATACTTTATGGATGCGACCAGATTCAACGTCTTCGCTATTACAGCCTGTATTTCCAATATGGGGATAAGTCAGCGTCACAATTTGTTGCGCATAACTTGGGTCAGTCAAAATTTCTTGGTAGCCAGTCATGGCTGTGTTAAAAACGACTTCACCAGTCGTACTTCCCGATGCACCGATAGACGTTCCTTTAAAGATCGTTCCATCTGCGAGGGCTAAAATGGCGGGGGTGCTCAAACCAAAGCTCCTGAACTAAAACCACAAAAATAGGGCTGTAAAAAAGCGAGAAGACATAAAAAAAGGTAGGCTGTCTTTAAAAACATGCCCCTCCTTCCAGTCTGCTCGCTTGTAACTTAACAGCGCATTATACGCATGAGTAGTTCAAAAGTCTATCTGTTTTATTGGTTAAAGCGAGTAATTGTAGTTTTTCTTTTATAAGTTTGGCTGTTGTTATGTCTATTGCCAAATCAATCATTCTTCTATCTATATCATGAGATATTATGCAAATTGTCTAACAATTTTTTCATAGTCTAAAAGTAAAGCGTTTTATCTTATATTTAGCCAAAAAATCAACTAACAATATAGAGGGGAAACACAATGGCTGATAATCAAACGACACCAGCAACTGAAGAAGTTAAAGAAGTTGTGGTTGAAAAAACAGCGAAGGCGAAAGAAGTTGTTGCAGAGAAAACCACTGAAGTTAAAGAAGCTGTTGCTGAAAAGACGGCAGAAGTGAAAGAGGTGGTTGCTGAGAAAACTGCAAAAGCGAAAGAAGTTGTAGCTGAAAAAACAGCGAAGGCGAAAGAAGTGATTGCTGAGACTCAGGAACAAGCGAAAGAAGTGATTGCTGAGACTCAAGAGCAAGTGAAAGAAGTATTAGCTGAAACTCAAGAAAAAATTGAGGCGGAAGCGAAAGAACTTAACCAAAATATCCAAAATCAGCTTGCACAAATTAAGCAAGATATTTTGCAGCGTATTGATGTTATTAAAACTCAACTGAATTCATCACAAGGCAATTTAGTTGAATTAACGAATGCATTAAAAACTGAGTTAAATGCTTTAATTGAAGATTTAACGAAGGTCAGCAAAGAGTTGAAAGATGATATTGGTCAAATTTCAGTGAAGCATAAAGATACTTTGGTTGGTAGCTTTAAGCGCACTAAAGAGCAAGCAGTAGAAGCTTGGAATAAAGTTCGCGCTAGCTAACATGTATTTAAATAAAAAAGCGAGATCATTCTCGCTTTTTTATTTTTTAGAATTGATGTAACCAATCGCGTTTATTATGAAAGTCAGCTTGTGGGCTACTATGTTGCATTGCAAAATAGTGATTACCTTGAGTGGTATTAAAAACCGCACTTAAACCTAGATATAAGTCAGACCATTTCAATTTATTCTGTTGCATAAATTTAGATAAATCTAGACTGACATTTAAACCATAATGTGTGCGTTGCAAATGGTTCAACTCAATGTCATATGCAGCAACGGGCGGCATATCCTCTGGGAAGCGATATTCTTCAAATTGATAGGCTTGCCAAGCTTGAGAGGGAGAAAGATTGATTTCACGATAAAAATCTTCATCTTTCACACCAATAAAAATCTCAAAACAAGTCTGCTCCCATAAAAAGTCTTGGCGAGGATGAGCCTTGACTTGATCTGGGTAAATCAGAAACTGATTGGGATCACGAACCCAAAAACCAACATTTAATGTCGCTGGTGTTTGTTGCTCAATTGCTCCAACGACAGTAATAGCATTAAAGCGATCGAAAGCAGAAAGTTCATAACTTGCCATTTTGATTACTTGTTACTTAAGTGAGCAAAACGAACTAAATTAGAAAGATGCTGGTTTTGTTTTGCTGCTTTTTTATAAAGCAAAACAATTTTACCAATTTTCTGTACAGATTCAGCACCTGTTGCTTCAACAAGCGCATCAATTACTGCGGCACGTGCATCACGATCTTCACCTGCAATTTTCACTTTAATGAGTTCATGATCATTTAGTGCGCGATGAGTTTCTTCAATGACGTTTTCTGTAAGACCTTGGCCACCAATCATTACAACTGGATTAAGCGCATGGCCAATTTGACGTAAACGCTTACGTTCATGGATAGATAAAGCCGTCATTAAAAATACCTGATTGGGAAAACGACCTAGTATAACTTGCATCCCGTTTCTAAGATAGATTTAGCAGACAGGCACTCGAAACAAATATGTGAAAATTAGGCAAATAGCCAATCATGACAATCGGAAAAAATCTGTAAAAGTTCGTGTGAATGAACTACAACCGTACTGTAATGAGAGTAATTTTAACGTACAATGACCAATCAGAAGTTTTTTGAAATTTAGTGAGTTATGGCGACACGCATTACCAATCAAAAATTGTCTAAAAGCAGTCGTGCATGGATGAGAGAGCACTTAGATGACCCTTTTGTAAAGAAAGCACAGAAGGAAGGTTATCGCGCACGTGCAGCATATAAATTACTTGAAATCCAAGAAAAATATAAAATGATCAAGCCGGGTATGACCGTTGTCGATCTTGGTGCAGCACCAGGCAGTTGGTCACAAATTGCAGGTAAATTAGTCGGTGCAAATGGTTTAGTGATTGCTTCAGATATTCTCGCAATGGACGCTCTTCCAGATGTGACTTTCTTACAAGGTGACTTCCGAGAAGAAGAAGTTTTCGAAAAATTGTTAAATATTTTAAATGAACGTCAAGTAGACGTTGTAATTTCAGATATGGCCCCCAATACATCAGGTAATAGGGCTGTCGATCAACCACGCCAGATTTACTTATGTGAGTTGGCATTGGATTTTGCTCAAAAAGTTTTAGGCCCAAATGGACAGTTTATTGTTAAGGTGTTCCAAGGCTCAGGATTTGATGAGTTCAGAAAACAAGTTGTTGATAGTTTTGATGTATTAAAAACAGCCAAACCTGCGGCATCTCGTGCTCGATCAAAAGAAGTTTTTTTGATTGGTCAAGGTCGTAAAAAGGCATTGCAATAAAAGTGTACTTGCCAAGTTGTTAAAAATTGTGCATTTTGTACCTTTTAAGTTTTTTGCAACGCAAATTTATTGCTGTTTTTGTGAAGGTCAGCCAAGATTAGGTATGATCAAATTAGATTGATATGGGAATAAAGCCTTGAGCGATTACTTCAAGAATGCCGTATTGTGGCTCATCATACTCGGTGTTCTGATTTTGATTTTTAGCAACGTCAGTGACCGCAATAAGCCTGCAGCGATGAAATATTCTGATTTCGTTGCAGCGGTGAATGCTGGGCAAATTAAACAAGTCACAATTGACGGTTTAAACATTAGTGGTGAAAAAACCAATGGTTCTTCTTTTGAAACGGTTCGTCCACAAGTAGAAGACACTGAATTGCTTCCAAGCTTGAATAAACAGAATGTAGTCGTTGAAGGTACTGCACCACAACGTCAAGGCATTTTGATGCAACTTCTCATTGCGAGCTTCCCTGTATTACTGATCATCTTATTATTCATGTTCTTTATGCGTAATATGGGTGGGGGCGCTGGTGGCAAAAACAGCCCAATGAGTTTTGGCAAGTCAAAAGCGAAAATGTTATCTGAAGACCAGATTAAGATTACGTTTACCGATGTTGCAGGTTGTGATGAAGCAAAACAAGAAGTGGTTGAAATTGTTGACTTCTTGAAAGATCCTTCTAAGTTCAAACGTCTTGGTGCAACCATTCCTCGTGGTGTATTGATGGTTGGTCCTCCAGGTACGGGTAAAACATTACTTGCGAAAGCCATTGCAGGTGAAGCTAAAGTTCCATTCTTTAGTATCTCTGGTTCTGACTTCGTTGAAATGTTTGTTGGTGTCGGCGCTTCACGTGTTCGTGACATGTTTGAACAAGCTAAACGTCATGCTCCATGTATCATCTTTATTGATGAGATTGATGCGGTGGGTCGCCATCGTGGTTCGGGTACAGGTGGTGGTCATGATGAGCGTGAACAAACCCTGAACCAAATGCTTGTTGAGATGGATGGTTTTGAAGGTAATGAGGGTGTGATCGTCATTGCAGCAACTAACCGTGTAGACGTACTTGATAAAGCATTGCTTCGTCCAGGTCGTTTTGATCGCCAAGTGATGGTGGGTTTACCAGACATCCGTGGTCGTGAGCAAATCTTGAATGTTCATTTGAAGAAACTTCCTTCGGTTACAGGCGTGGATGTTAAAGTCCTTGCTCGTGGTACGCCAGGATTCTCAGGTGCGCAACTTGCGAACTTAGTCAACGAAGCTGCGTTGTTTGCTGCTCGCCGTAATAAAAACACGGTCGATATGCATGACTTTGAAGATGCAAAAGACAAGATCTACATGGGTCCAGAACGTAAATCGATGGTGATTCGTGAAGAAGAACGTCGTGCGACGGCTTACCATGAAGCTGGACATGCCATTGTTGCTGAAATTTTGCCAGGTACAGACCCTGTGCATAAAGTGACAATCATGCCACGTGGTTGGGCATTAGGTGTAACTTGGCAGTTGCCTGAGCAAGACCAAACCAGCCATTACAAAGATAAGATGTTGAATGAGCTTTCAATCTTATTTGGTGGTCGTATTGCTGAAGAAGTGTTCATTAACCAAATGTCGACAGGTGCATCAAACGACTTCGAACGTGCAACTAAAATGGCGCGTGCAATGGTGACCAAGTATGGTATGTCTGATGCTCTTGGTGTAATGGTTTATGAAGATGAAAACCAAAGTGGTTTCTTTGGTAATGTGGGTAGCCGTACAATTTCAGAAGCAACTCAGCAAAAAGTTGATGAAGAAGTACGTCGTATCTTGGATGAACAATATAAAGTTGCTCGTGATATCTTAGAAAATAACAAAGATATCGCACATGCAATGGTGAAAGCGTTGATGGAATGGGAAACCATCGATCGTGACCAAATCCGTGACATCATGGAAGGTCGTGAACCACAACCACCTAAAGTTTATATTGCTGAAAATCCAGTGGCTGCATTTGAACCACCGAAAGATGATCCATCTACACCACCGCCATTACCAGCAATGGGCTAATGGTTAAAATCAAAGAGAGTCGCTAAAAGCGGCTCTTTTTTTGTCCTTATTTTGGCTAAGCTGAAAAATAAATCAACAATGTTCACAGAATAATCTTGTTAAACTAAAGTGATTCGTAAAATGTTAAGAGTTTTTTGATAATGCAGTTGATGCCATTACCACAGCAGCAGTTACAATGTGGTCGTTTTACACTGGATTTATCCCAACCCCAGATTATGGGTATTCTCAATGCCACCCCTGATTCTTTCAGTGATGGTGGACAGCATCATCATAAAGAACAGGCGGTTCAACGTGCTTTGCAGATGATGGAAGAGGGCGCAAGCATTATTGATATTGGTGGAGAATCCACACGCCCCAATGCGTCACCCGTTGAGCTTGAGGAGGAAATTCAGCGTGTGATTCCTGTGGTTGAAGTATTGGTAAAATATGATGTGGTCATTTCAATAGATACCAGCCAGCCAGAAGTAATTCGTGCTGCTGTAAAAGCGGGCGCACATATCTGGAATGATGTTCGTGCCTTAACCCGTCCGCAAGCATTGGAAACGGCTGCTGAGTTGAATATTCCTGTGATCCTGATGCATATGCGTGGTGAGCCGACCAATATGAATCAGTTGGATCAATATCAGGATGTGACTGAAGATGTGATTCATGAATTACAGCAGCGGCTTAATCAAGCAATTGCAGTCGGAGTTAGCAAAGAAAATATTATTATCGACCCAGGTTTCGGTTTTGCCAAGAACGCACAACAGAATTTTCGATTACTCAATGAGTTTTGGAAACTGAATCGGATGGGGTATCCGATCTTGTCTGGCTTGTCACGTAAACGTTTCATTGGTGAGGCATTGAATGGTATACCTGCACAGGAACGTGCGCTTGGAAGTGTTATGGGGCATCTACTGAGTATTCAGCAGGGCGCTAGTATTGTTCGAGTGCACGATGTTAAAGCCACAAGCGATGCGATAAAAGTTTGGAATGCGATGCGTTTAGCTCAATAATTACAGAGAAATAATGAAGATAAAAATACATTCCAATACGATGTATCTTTATCTTTTTGCATACAATCACTTTAATCTCGTCATTCATTTAAAAGACATAAAATTGGGGGATTTTATTATGCATCAATCTACAAAAATACTGACCTTAACCTTGCTAAGTTCCATGATGATCGCCTGTGGTAATCCCGTAAAGGAACGTAGCCATGTAGTCGCCCCTGCATCTTTGGTTATGTCTAATATGGCAGCGGATAGTACCCGAAAGATGATTGCTCCTGCTGCGTACATGGCGGCAATGCCTAGTCCAGAAAGCGTGCGGCTAGAACAGAATACTGAAAAATACCAAAAAAATGATGTGAATCCTGTACATCGGGTTGCAGATCAGGCAGTTTCAACCTTTAGCATTGATGTCGATACAGGCAGTTATAGCAATACTCGCCGTTTCCTGAATGATGGGCGTTTGCCACCAGTCGATGCGGTTCGTGCTGAGGAAATGATTAACTACTTTGATTATCAATATTTACAGCCAAACAGCATTCACCCATTCTCGGTCACGACTGAAGTTGTTGATTCACCGTGGAAAGAAAATGCCAAACTGATCAAAATCGGGATTCAAGCCAAAGACTTGGCAACCAAACAGTTACCACCAGCCAATTTGGTATTCTTGGTTGATGTTTCAGGTAGTATGGATGCAGCAGATAAGTTACCCTTGGTTAAGCAAACTCTTAGATTATTGACCGAGCAATTGCGACCTCAAGATAAAGTCACGATTATTACTTATGCTAGTGGTGAGAAACTCATTTTAGCACCCACTTCTGGTGATCAAAAAGACAAAATTTTAACCGTCATTAATGAATTACAGGCAAGTGGGGCAACCGCAGGCGAACAGGCAATTCAACTGGCTTATAAACAAGCTGAAAAAGCCTTTGTGAAGAATGGAATCAATCGTATTTTATTGGCAACTGATGGCGACTTTAATGTAGGTATTACTGACTTTAGTACTTTAAAAGGGATGGTGGCGGAAAAGCGCAAAAGTGGTATTTCACTCACGACACTGGGCTTTGGAACAGGCAACTATAATGAGCAGTTGATGGAGCAACTGGCGGATGCAGGAGATGGTAATTACAGCTATATTGATAATAAAAATGAAGCGAAAAAAGTGGTACAACGTCAGCTTTCGTCAACACTGGCAACGGTTGCTCAGGATGTAAAAATTCAGGTGGAGTTTAATCCTGCTACGGTAAAAGAATATCGCTTAGTCGGCTATGAAAATCGGATGTTGAAACAGGAAGATTTCAATAACGATAAAGTTGATGCGGGCGATATCGGGGCAGGGCATAACGTGACGGCAATTTATGAAATCATTCCAGTGGGGCAGCAAGGCTGGCTCAATGATTCACGTTATCAGGCATCGACAAAAACAGATACAACGAAAAAATCTGAATATGCGTTTGTAAATTTGCGCTATAAATTGCCAAATCAAGAGAAGAGCATTCTTTTAAACCAAGCTGTAAAAGCGCAAAGTAAGTCCCTTGCTCAGGCCAATAGCGATACTCGTTTTGCGATTGCGGTGGCTTCCTATGCCCAGCAGCTAAAAGGTGGGCAATACAATGCTGCTATGGGGTGGGATCAAATTATTCAGTTAGCCCAGCAATCTGCAAAACCAGATCCTTACCAAATGCGTGAGGAATTTATAGAGCTTGCCAAGATCGCAAAAAGTTTAAGTGCTAAAAAAGACTAAATTATCTTTTTTAAAAGCGGTCGGAAAGATCGCTTTTTTTATGTCTAAATATCGTGATTTTTATGAGATTATGTTATAAGCATGGCGTTTTATTGGCATATTATTTTATTTATGTTTGAAGATCTCCTTCTCCCCATGTTTGATGATGAATATTATCCTGACATTCTCGTTGCCGAAGTTAAACAACAGATTAAACACTTTTCCAAAAAGGTGGGTCGTTCTGGTTTAACTGAAGCAGAAATATATCATTTTGCTCATCATACAATGATCGCAATTAATGAGATGAAACCCCAGTTTGAAGACCTAGATTCAAGTTTAGATGATACGGCTGCGGATTACATTGCTGAAGCTATGATGATGATTGTGCAAGAAGCAGGTTATTTTGAGATTGAAATGGAACAATTGATTGCAAATCGAGAGTGGTAAAATTCACTCTCGGTATTTAGAAATTATGATCATTCCTTATTTGAAATCTCACTCCAAAATTTAGGTAAAGTAATTTGACCTGAAATCCATGCTTCAATTTTAGGTTGTTTAATTTTTTGATAATAAATACTTTCGGTCTGAATCAGTAAGCCTAAAGTATCGCCTTTATTCAAACGTCCATTAATACTAGGTAATTCAATAGTTTGATTTCCTTTGGATGCTGAATTTTTATTAGAAATAACTTGATCAAAAGTATGTTTTTTGCTTGGATTTAATGCTGTTGTTTGATCATTTAAAATAGCATATTTACCCGTTTTTCCAGATTTAATGGCCATAGAAATAAATAGTGTTGGTTCTACTTTATTATTTGGCGTTTCGATCTTTAAAGTGAGTTGTGGTGTACCTGTGAGATGTGCCAATTCAGTTATTGTATGGATCGGAACAAACACAGCTTGCGAATTCTGAGGTTCAATCCAAGTTTTATTTAACGTGTATTGTGTTTTTGCATCCAAATCTTTGAACTTATAGACCGGACTTTTGTCGACACATAATTCTGGTAAATCAATTGTTGCAGTTTGGTCTTTGAGTTTTTGATCAAACCATCCCATGATCGTGTCTTGTAATTTATATTGCTTTTGATTCCCACAGGCAACAGATTTCCCAATATACCAAAAAGGAGTATCACCCAATGGGGAACGCTGTGCAAATGGTTGTAAATGTCCGCCTTGTACGCCGATTAAATGGACTTCATGCTGCGATTTCTGAATACATTGAGCCGCTTTAACGCCTTCATTAAAAGGAAATAATACATCTCTAAAGCCTTGGATAATGAGCGCATCTGCTTGTGGCGCTTGAGCATTTTCACAAAACCAACTAGCTTGATGTGTCTTTAGAAAATCATAAGTTGATTGTTTCAACTGACCTTGTTGGATATCTTGATAAGCTTGTTTAAGTTCGGGATCAAATTTGTTCCAGTTCCACCAGTCACCAATCAAATTCAAGAAACTTAGCCAATCTCCTTTTGGAACGCCATTGGGTACAAGGCTATCGACGATATCATGCCAAGTTGTGATTGGTACAATTGCTTGTAGGCGAGGGTCTAAAGCAGAAGAAATGTATTGCACACCGCCTGCATAAGATTCGCCAATCATACCTGTACGAACACCATTTTGATTTTGTGCCAGTTGTGGCAAGTTTTTTTCAGCCCAGTTCATGATGCTAATGACATCTTGAGCTTCTTTTTCAGGATCGGTTAAGCGAATTTTACCCTGACTATTTCCATGACCACGTTGATCATAGCTGATGACCCAATAGCCATTTTTCCACGCTGTTTTGGCTACTTGACCCGTCGGAAGTAAAAAACCATACAAGCTTAATTCTGGTCTTTTCATTCGAGATAAACCAAAACCATGGGTATGTAGCAGCAAAGGAGCTGTTTGTCCTGCTTTTAAATGTGGTTGATACACTGTAAACGCAATGATTGTTCCATCTGATGCGATTGTTTTTGCTTGAAAATAACGTTGTTTTAATTCTGTTGGTTGAGATTGAATTTTTTGAGGTTGAATTGTCGCATTGACACAACCTTGTAATAGCAAAAAAATGCCAAAGCAAAGCCATAAAATATTTGAACGCATAGATTCTTTCATCCTTGAGCAAATCTGTGGGAAATTCTAATTGGATGGTATGTAGTTTACAGTGTGAAACGGATTGAGACTATAAAGGATAGGTCATTTTATTGACCTATCAGTTTTATACTATTTAATTCGATGTGGGCTTGAGCGATAAGCATATAAAAACAATCCCGCACATAAAAAGATTAAGCCTAAAATCAAATGTGAATTAAGCGGCTCATGATTGAAAAATATCCCTCAAAAACTTGCTAATACAGGCGTCATAATCGTAATCAGCATCACTCTCACTGTGTCATGGAAATGCTACCGTTGTCGTTGTGATTGCAACGCTATATTTGAGTAATTAAAAATGAAGGCAATAAAAAAGGTCGCAATTGAGGCAACCTCAATTTTTCAAATGATGAGCTTGTTAAATTGTCATCGGATGAAGCTGTGCAAAGTCCCCTCGCATAAAAATGCAGACGCTTCGCCACATTGCATTGGCGGGAATGCAATCCTTAATGTGAATAAGACGAGTGGGTGAAACCTTGTGAATGAACATGTGAGAAATTTTAAAATAAGCTTTACATTTTTATAGCGTGAGGCTTGAGTGAAAAATAACCTTTGGCTTTAAAGCTTTAAAAATATGGCGAATAGAAGCGCATCAGATCAAGATTTTTTGGCTTGCTTAAATAAAGAATATTTCCATAATGTTGTCATTCGGATTTTCAAAGTAGTTTGCTCTTGTCTTCTTTAGAAATTATTGCCGTTATTATTAGTGTGATCGGTGTTGCGCTCACGATAAAACGGAATATGTGGTGTTGGTGGTTTAATTTTTTGGCATTTATTTTATATGCTTACCTTTTTTTCACCTTTAAATTATACGGCGAAACGATTTTACAATTCTTATTTATGCTGATTAATTTCTATGGTTTTTATTATTGGCTGAAAGGTAAACGCCAAGACCATGAGATTCGGATCGAACCAATTGCAGCCAAAATGGTATTGATGCAAATGTGTTTAGCAGCAATCGGTGGATTATTGTTTGGTTTAACGCTTAAACATTTTACCGATGCTGCTGTACCGTTATTAGATGCCCAACTCGCTGCTTTTAGTTTACTGGCAACCTATTGGACAAGTCGTAAACATATCGCAACTTGGGTACTTTGGGTATTTGTTGATATTGTCTATGTCGGTATGTTTATTTATAAAGAATTATTTTTAACCGCAGGATTGTATGCCACTTTTGTGTTGTTGGCTGCATATGGTTGGTGGCAATGGGAACAAGTCAAACACAAGCAACTTGCGAATTCGATAGGTTTCTATCCAAATCGATAAGCTGCTTCGTTGATTGAGTCAAATTTCTAACAGGATTTAAATGATGGGCATTCTCTAGACTAAATTTTTAAGACTTATTTTGCCAATAAGGCCAATTTACTTCAGGCGTAAAACGATAATCACGATCTAACCAATAAGATTGCGGTGAAGCAGTTTTATTTTTAAGACCCATGATATGCATTAAATTGTTATCAAGTTCTGCTGTATTAAGCATTTTTTCTTTATTGACACCCGTGACTTGCATATTGTCATGCCACATAATCACAGGAACTTGGTATCCCGCTTTTGTATTCGGGCTGTGACCAGCATAGTCAATTTCATGACCAACTTCATTTCCATGATCTGAAACGACCATAAAAGATCTAAAGTCAGAATTATTATCAGCCTTTAGATCATCTAAAAATCTAGCAAGCAACGAGTCTTCATATAATACTGCATTATCATAATCATTGCGTAGTGAACGAACCCAAGGATCAATATTACGATTCTTGAGGTCGAGTTCGACAGCATCATTACTGTCTCCAGTAAATTTATTAAACGCTAATGAGTAACGTTCTTTGTAATTTGGATGTGCGCCAATCAAATGAAGAATAATCAGTTTTTTAGGATCCGGATCTGCAAGAGCTTGTTGATAAACGGGAATAAGCTTTTCATCTAATGAATGACTACTTCTTCCTGATCGTGTATTTTTATAAACAGCCGTATCTGCATAAGAACCAAATAATGAAGATAAATAACTATCATCTTGATTGCTTAACCAATAAATTTTATAGCCTGCTGCCCGAGCGTAAGCTAAAACACTTTCTGAAGAATATTGATCATGCGCAGATGCAGGACTTTCAGTCAATAAAACACGTAGCGCATTGATCGTTGAAGGTGACGGTGAAAATGCATTACAAAAGATTTTTAACTCATCAAGTTTTTTTTCTAATTCTGGAGTCGTCTCGCGTTGATAACCACAAACACCTAAATTTAAACTTGTTAAGCTCTCTGAGAGAACTAACACATGTGTTTGTTTCTCATCCTGTTTTTTTGTTAGAGTTAAATTTTGCTTTGCACTGATGTCCCATTGTCGGTGTACATTTTGATGTTGCTTAATTCTATTTTTAAAATCCTGAAGTTTTGTTTGATAGTCTGACCAAAAAATGATGGGATGAACTTTACGTGATGGCTTCATTAAATAGCTTGTTATTGTTAATAGAACAAGTAAAATGATACAACTACGATAAATTCGACTCTGCCACATCTGATCAAGATGGTGAGCTTTAATCAGTTTGAAAGTAGAAATACTGTAAATAATTAGCAAGCAAAGTAGACTAAAAATCACACTTAAGATTGTGCTTAAGTGTAGTTGTATGAATTCCCACGTTTCCTGCTGACTGGTATTAGCAATTGCTTCAATAATAAAATAGGCTTCATTATCACTATTAAATAAAAACCACGTACTCGAACGTAGTAGTACATCAAGCCAAGTCGCAAACCACCATAAAACTGTAAGTCCATACCAATATTTTTTTTGTGTTTTAATGGCAAGCCAAATTAAACCTACACCTGGCAAAGAAAGAAATCCCAGTCTTAAACCATCAGACAAATTGCCAGCAATACTGAGTAATCCCCCAGTAATTAATGCGGGCAATAGAATTAGGAGCAGAATATTAAAATGTTTAAAACTGGCCTTCATATATGCCTGGAAAAATAAGGGAGCAACGGAGAGCGTGCTACTATCGGTTTAAGTGAGTGGAGTGTCAATCTAAAATTAAGAAGTATTTGATTGGATAGTAAATTAAATTTTTGACCTCATTTGTTTTCGATGAAATATGCTGATGATCAATAAAAAATTCATTATTTCTCCGTAATTTTCGCTTTTTGCAATGATATGTTAATAAGGATGGTGTTTCCTTGAAAGCTCGGTAATGATCGTAGATTGAAAGTCCCTCTATTTTCCTATCTTTTTGAAAAAATTGACTGTTTCCACGATGGAATGAGCAGCCATGCTATCTAAATTTTTTATTGAGCGTCCAATTTTCGCAGGTGTGCTTGCCATTATTGTTATGGCATTAGGAATACTGGCAATTCTGAATTTGCCAGTTGAACGTTATCCTGATATTGCTCCACCGAAAATTACAGTATCGACCAACTATAGTGGTGCTGATGCCAAAACAGTTGAACAAAGTGTAACCCAAGTTTTAGAGCAGCAAATCCAAGGTCTCGACCATTTACTGTACTTCAGTTCAACCAGCGATGCAGCTGGTCGTAGCCGTATTACGATTAGTTTTGAAAATGGCACAAATCCCGATACAGCACAGGTTCAAGTACAAAATAAAATTAGTGGCGTGATACGCCGTCTCCCAGATGCGGTACAAAGGCAGGGAGTAAATGTCACTAAGTCCTTGGGTGATACCTTTATGGTGATTGGACTGTATGACAGTACAGGGCAAGCAAATAATATTGCGTTGTCTGATTATCTATCTACACATGTCCTTGATAATTTAAATCGGATTGATGGCGTCGGTGAAACAGATGTGTTTGGATCGCAGTATGCAATGCGAATCTGGCTAGATCCAAATAAATTGACTCAATATAATTTAATTCCAAATGATGTCGTTACAGCGATTACTACTCAAAATACACAGGTTGCAGCAGGTGCGATCGGCGATTTGCCTGTTGTTCAAGGTCAATATTTGAATGCAAAAGTAACAGCAGGTTCTCGTTTAAAGACCATTCAAGACTTTGAACAAATTATTGTGAAATCAGATGTATCTGGAAGTTTTGTTCAATTAAAAGATATTGCTCGGATTGAATTAGGGGCAGAAAATTATCAATCATTTAATACGATCAATGGTTATCCAGCTGCAGGTCTTGGTATTTCTTTATCTTCTGGTGCCAACGCAATTCAAACATCTAAACTTATTCATCAAACTTTAGATAAACTCTCTAGCAAGCTTCCAACAGGCTATAAGATTGTTTATCCAAGAGATAATACTCCCTTTGTGCAAGAATCTATTAAAGAGGTAATTAAAACACTTGTCGAAGCAATTGGTTTAGTTATTTTAGTCATGTTTCTTTTTCTTCAAAGTTGGCGTGCGACGCTTATTCCAAGTATTACTGTACCGATCGTGATTTTAGGGACTTTTGCCGTACTTGAATTACTTGGATTTAGTATTAATACTTTAACTCTTTTTGCATTGGTGCTTGCGATTGGTTTGTTAGTTGATGATGCAATTGTTGTGGTGGAAAATGTTGAACGGCTTATGCATGAACAGCATTTGTCACCCAAACAAGCAGCCGTTGAATCTATGCAAGAAATTAGTGGTGCATTGATTGGAATTACCATGGTGTTAACAGCCGTTTTTATTCCAATGTCATTTTTTGCTGGTTCAATTGGGGTTATCTATCGTCAGTTTTCAATCACTTTGGTTGCTGCGATGGTCTTATCTTTAGTGGTTGCTTTGGTGCTTACACCCGCTTTATGTGCTTTGATTTTAAAGCCAAACCATCAACCTAAGTCATGGGCGATTCGGTTCAATAACGGGATAGATACACTTAAAAATAAGTATTTATCTCTAGTGCAAACCATGCTTCGTTATAAAATCTCTGTATCTGTGATTTTTATTGCATTAATTGCCGTATTTGCTTTGTTCTATAGCAGTCTGCAAAGTAGTTTTTTACCAAAAGAAGACCAAGGGATATTAAGTGTTCAATTTAAATTAGTGGATAGTGCGCCACTTTCAAAAAGTCAGGAGGTCGGTGAGGCAATTCGTCAGTATTTTCTTCAGAATGAAAAAGCAAATGTCAATTTAGTGCTTATTCGTTACGGACGAAATAATTCTGGAACGGGGCAAAATCTTGGACAAGGCTTTGTTTCATTAAATCATTGGGACAACCGTACTGGGAAGAAAAACTCTGCTGAAGCTATTCGAAAGAGAGCACTTAAATATTTTAGCCAATTTCCCGATGCACAGATCAATGTGACGTTGCCTGCTTCGGTAAATGGATTAGGCGCAACAGATGGAATGGATTTATGGATTCAGGATATTAATGGGCAAGGTGAGCAATTCCTCGATCAAAGTTTTAAACAGTTGCAACAGTTAGGACAAAAATATTCAAGTTTTGAAAACTTAGATAAACAATCTACTGATAGTAAAGCTACTTTGAATGTGAAGATTGACCATAAGCAAGCGATGGCAAATGGTTTAAATCTAAATGAAATTAATAGTACGTTGTCGACCGCATGGGGTGGGACATATGTGAATGACTTTATTGACCGTGGTCGAATTAAACAAGTTATTTTACAAGGTGATGCACCATTCCGTTCTAAGCCTGAAGACTTATATAGCTGGTCAGTACGCAATAATCAAAATCAAATGGTACCTTTTAGTTCATTTTCAACGACATCATGGGGAGGGACACCAAGCATTGTGCAACGCTATATGGGATACAGTGCTTTGCAATTACAAGCTAACGTTGTCAATGGTCAATCTTCAGGCCAAGCCATGAAAGATATTGAACAGTTGGTGGGTCAACAAGAAGGCTTAGGTTTACTATGGACTGGGCTTTCTTATCAAGAGCAGCAATCGACTAATCAAGCAATATGGCTATATTTAATTTCTATTGCATTTATTTTTCTATGTTTAGCAGCGTTGTATGAAAGTCTGCGTATTCCTATGGCTGTGATGACCGCAATTCCTTTAGGGATTGGCGGTAGTATTATTTTTGCCCATATTTTTGCTTTACCAAATGATGTTTACTTTCAGATCGCTTTACTTACAACAATTGGCTTATCCTGTAAAAATGCAATTTTGATTGTGGAATTTGCAGCGATGGCCCAAGCACAAGGAAAAAATGCCATTCAAGCAGCGCTACAAGGTGCAGGGCTGCGTTTGCGTCCTATTCTAATGACTTCTTTTGCATTTGGCGCAGGAGTTATTCCACTGGTTTTTGCATTTGGAGCAGGGGCTGTAAGCCGTCAAGAAATTGGTATCAGTGTTTTAGGTGGTGTGATATTCGGGACAATATTGGTACTGATATTTATTCCATTTATGTTTGTACTTGTTGCCAATATCTTTAAACCTAAAGAAGAAATTGAAATTTTTAAATAAAAACGATGAAAGCCAAGCAACAGAAATGAATTATTCATGGACTCATTTAAGAGATGAATTGTTCATTTTTGTTGTGTAAGTTGAGAATATAAAAAAATATATGCTGGTCAATGATTCGATCAAAATGTTACGCCTAGAAGCACCTGATACCGAAATGATCTATTTCGCTTATGTACTGGATGAAGCGCGTAAGATTTTGGGCGTATTGTCTTTAAAGCAGTTAATTTTGGCACCTGAAGATCAAAATATTAAGGAGTTGATGGAGACCAATGTCTTAACCGCTTATGTAGATACCGACCAAGATGAAGTGGCAAAAACCATTGCCCGTTATGATTTACTTGCATTGCCGATTATTGATCATCAACAGATGATGGTCGGAATCGTGACCTACGATGACGCGATGGATGTAGCCAGTGAAGAAGCAATTGAAGACTTCTTAAAAGTCGGTGCGGTCAATGCATCTTCTAAACTCAGTATCGAGTCTGCCCCCATTTTGCAACTTTACCAGAAACGAGTGTTTTGGTTAGTATTTCTGGTGTTTGGTAGCTTTAGTTTTGGCGCTGAGTATGATGGGAATTGTACTTATGGGTTGTCTGATTGGTATGAGCTTACCATTTATTTTAAATAAGGCTGGACTTGACCCTGCCAGTGCTTCTGCACCCTTGGTTACCTCAATTTGTGATGCAACTGGAGTATTGGTGTATTTATTTATGGCCTCAATGATTTTATTCTGATTGATAATAATAATTGTACCGACAAAACGGAAAATCTGCTTTATTCTCAAGCATAAACATGGTTTTTAGGTTGAGTGAATGACTGCTCCAACAGAACAAAAAAAATTAACTCAGCAGCAAGCGATTGCTGTTGAACGTGATTTAGCAAAATTTGCCAATACCATGGACAGTTTGGTTCGAATTCCTTTTACCAAACAGGGAGTCGGGGCAGATGCTGCATTGAGTACCATGCCGTTTGCGGGCGATATCGCAGGTTTTGTTTTAACACTATATGCTTTTAAAAAAGCCAGAGAAGTGGGCGTACCACAGCATAAATTGAAGGGTGTGGTCAAACTGGCGATTATGGATATGTTGGTGGGTTTTGTACCGATTGTCGGTACCTTATTTGATGTATTTATTCGTCCAAGTCGTAAGACACTGGAAATCGTTCATGACCATATCCGTGAGGAATATCAAGTGCATAGTGATATTCATGTGGTGCATCCATTCTTGCATGAATCCCTAGAACAAAAGCAGAAAACTTCAGCTTTCTGGCGTAATCCGATCGTAAGTTGGATTTGGTTGCGTATCCCAGATTTATTGGGTATTGCCGTACTCATTTTATTGCTTGTTGCAGTTTGGGCAGGTTTCAGTTATCTGTGGCAGTTTTATCAATCTTTCCAAGCACACTAGATTTTAAGCAAAAATAAAGCCTCTATAACGGAGGCTTTATCATTTATCTGATACTGATTATTGAACATTTAATTGCTGTAAAGCGGCAACACGTTGTTCAATGGTTGGGTGAGTTTGGAATAAAGCCGCTAAGCTAAAGCCTTGTTCCTTACCTTCCGCAATTGCAAATGCTTTCATTTCTTTTGGCATTTGATCTGGCATTTCTGACTCTGCCTGTAAACGAAGTAGAGCAGAAATCATTGCTTGTTTGCCTGCTAAACGTGCACCAGCTTCGTCTGCGCGATATTCACGTTGACGAGAGAACCACATTACAATCGCAGAGGCCAAAATACCAAATACGATGTCGAGTACAATCGTAATAGCAAAATAAGCAAGACCAGGTGCTTCACCATCTTCACGACCGAACACATTACGGTCAATAAAGTCACCTGCAATACGTGCAAAGAACATCACGAAGGCGTTCACTACACCTTGAATTAATGCAAGGGTTACCATGTCGCCGTTAGCAACGTGACCGATTTCGTGCGCAAGTACAGCACGAAGTTCATCTTTGTTCATACGCTCAAGTAAGCCTGTCGAAACAGAGACTAAAGCATCATTTTTATTCCAACCTGTCGCAAATGCATTGGACTGGTAAGAAGGGAAAATACCAACTTCAGGCATTTTAATACCTGCACGTTGAGAAAGTTGTGCCACTTCTTGTAGTAACCAAGCTTCTGCTTGACTACGAGGAGCATTTGGGTCAATTAATTCAGTTCCAGTGGTTTTTTTCGCCATCCACTTCGACATGAATAAGGAAATTAAAGAACCCACCATACCAAAGACAAAACAGACGACTAAAAGGTTGCCTAGATTCAAGCCACCCGCGCCATGGTAACTACCGACACCGAAGAGTGACAAGATAATGCCAGCTACAACCAGTACCGCGAGGTTGGTCAGCAAGAACAAACCAATCCGCATCATTGAGAAAATCCTCTTATAAATAAAAACTGATCTGATTTATAAATTATAAATCATAATGCTAATATGCAGGGCGAACCCTAAAAATTCAAGCAAAAAATGAGCGCAGATACATTAAGCTAATAAAACAATAGAAGTGTTTTAAGAAGGGGAAAACGACTAATTTATTTGAAAAAAACAAATAAAATCATGATGTGAGAATAAGTAATTTCTTTGTTTAATCACTTACTCGGATTCGTGCAGATGCAGTTGCATTGGCTGTGGTATATATGCCTGGTGCATCTGTAAAAGTACCATCGGCCAATGTGATAATTTGACGACTATATTGTTTAGGTGCGGACACAGCTTCTGAATTTGAAGATGTATAATTTGCCGATTGAGCAATCACTTGAGTATTTGCATTATTAGAACTCGAAGTTGAACTTAGACCTGATGAATAGAGATTTTGAAAACGACTTGTGACACGACGGACATAATCTTGTGTTTCACGAAATGGCGGTATTCCACCATATTTATCAATATTACCTTCACCAGCATTATAAGCAGCAATAGCAAGTTGCGTATTGCCATTAAAACGTTTTAACAACCAACTTAGATATCTCGCACCACCAAAAATATTTTGTTGAGGGTCGTAAGCATTATTCACGTTAAAACGCCGTGCAGTTGCAGGCATCAGTTGCATTAATCCTTGAGCACCGACAGGGGATCGCGCATTAATATTAAAACCTGACTCAGTATGCATAACGGCTTTAATAAGACCTTCTGAAACGCCATGCTGTTGCGCTGCTTGACGGATCATTTGATCAAAAGCATTTTTATTACGACTATAACTTGGTAGAACAGAGGCTTCACTTGACCCCCAGTTACTATAGCTGTGAATATTGCTATCAGGATAATAGGTCGCTTTAATCACTTTTAGGTGATTATATTCAGCTTTCTTTTTATTGGTAAGCAAAGTTGTACCATTATCATCTTTAAATTGATAAATGGTTTGACCAGCATAACTAGGTACAGTCGTATTTAAAAAACCGATTGTCCCCAAAAAAAGGACGAAAATATATTTTGTTTTGTCCATCATTATAATATTCACAAAAGATGAGCATGAGTTCTTCACAGCAGTGTAACAAAAAAAAGCATAAAAAAAACTTTAGCTACAATTTTTTTATTTCCACTGTCTTACAAAAAGCAAGTCGATTTGTGCGAATGTTCAGCAAAAAAAATTAAATTATTTTTTTTAAAATCTAAGTCTTGACATATTTAAATCATTGTTTTTGTTAACTAAAAATCATTGATTAAAAAATGATCAATTTGATTGTAAGCCTTGTTCTCACATAAAAATACTTTGTCAATAGCGAAGAAATCCACAATTTTATCCACAACTTTTGTGGAAAACTGTGGAAAAGTTTGAAATATAAGCAATCCAGACCGTTTTGACATAATTTGGTCAGAATTTTACCAGTATGAAACTGAAATATGACGATTGCACGAAATTGAAAAATTCTTTAGGTGCGCATCTTTTCGGAATCGGATAAAATCTTGCGGTATTTTTGTTTATGAGTAAATCACGTCTATGTACGCGCCAGTGGAGTCCAACCAAGGATTTAATTTTAAGCCTGAGCTTCCGACGAGTTCGGCATATTATCGCCTGTTGAAAAAGCTTCGTCGTCAAGTAGGGCATGCAATTCGTGATTACAACATGATCGAAGATGGCGACAAAGTCATGGTCTGTGTGTCTGGTGGTAAAGACAGTTACACGTTGCTTGATATTTTATTGCAGTTTAAACGTATCGCGCCGATTAACTTTGATGTTGTGGCGGTGAATCTTGATCAAAAACAACCAGGGTTCCCTGAAGATGTTTTACCACGTTATATGGAAGAAAATAACATTCCATATTACATTCTTGAAAAAGACACTTATACGATTACTAAACGCCTAACGCCTGAAGGTAAAACCTACTGTGCGGTATGTTCACGCCTACGCCGTGGTTCGTTATATGGCTTCGCACAAGAAATCGGTGCAACCAAAGTTGCATTAGGTCATCATCGCGATGACATTATGGCGACTTTCTTTTTAAATCTATTCCATGGCGGTAGCTTAAAGGCAATGCCACCAAAACTTCTTTCTTCAGATAAAAAGAATATCTTGATTCGTCCTTTGGCTTATGTCGAAGAAAAAGACATTATTAAATATGCTGATCTACGAAAGTTCCCAATCATTCCATGTAACTTATGTGGTTCACAAGAAAACTTACAACGTGCAATTATTAATGACATGCTACGTGAATGGGATAAACAACATCCAAAACGTTTACATAGCATCTTTGGTGCCTTACAGAATGTATCGCCTTCACAATTGGCTGACCGTGAATTGTTTGATTTCGAAGCCTTAGATGGGCAACGTGAATTTGATATGAAAGACCCTGAAGAGATGAAAAATCGTCTTGATGTGGTGAACTTGAGTTTTGCTGCTGAATAAAATGTAAAACTTTTTGAAAAGGCACTTATTTAAGTGTCTTTTTTTTTATAAAAAAGAGCTAAAAAGTGAATTCTTCGTACAAAAAGCCATAGCCTAAAATAAAAATTACGTGCTATAACAGTGCACAAGCAAATTGCTTCATTTAATGTTATCTGGATAGATGACACAAGAAATTGAACAAATATATTTGAGGAATAATCATGGCTGCATTTTTAACTGATGATTGGTTTGCAACTGTTGAAAAACTTACTGCTGAAGCGGGTGATTTAAATTTACCACCAGCACTTGCGAATTTAGCGATTAACTTAGTTGTAACAGATGCAGCTGGTAATACCGAATTGGCTTTAGATGCTGGTAAAATCCAAAAAGGTTTGTCTGCAAATGCTAAAACAACTTTAAATATGGATGCTGAAACATTACGTAAAGTATTCTTAGAGTTTGATATGGCTGCTGCGATGCAAGCGTTTATGACTGGTAAAATCAAAGTACAAGGCGATATGTCTCAACTTATGGCTTTACAAACAGCGAAGCCAAGCCAAGAACAAAAAGATTTATTCAAGAAAGTACTTGAGCAAACTGCTTAAGTCCTTTTCTCATAAAAAAGCTTACCTCGCGGTAAGCTTTTTTATTTTCAACTTAGACATCAATACGACTGTTGGTCTTTAAATGTTCTAAGTAAGTTCGAATACGTGTCACGTATTGAACTGCTTGTTTATATCGACCATTTCGCGCTTGGTTACGCTGTAAATAATCATATAAATTTACCCATTGATTTGGGTTTTTCCCTTGGGTTTTGATTCGGTTTTGAATCTGATTGACTGCACCTGGTCCCATGTTATAGGCGACCAAAGCATACCAATTACGGTCTGGATAAGGGACATTCGAAAATTGATCTAGCATCAGATCAAAATATTTCGCACCACCTTGAATACTTTGTATCGGATCAGATCGGTTGCTCACACCCATTGCTTGAGCGGTGTTATTGGTCAACATCATCAAACCGCGTACACCAGTGGGAGAAACCGATGTGGGTTTAAGATAAGATTCTTGATAGCCAATAGCAGCGAGCAAATGCCAATCTAAATTATATTTAGAGGCACTTTGTTTAAAGCTTGCTTTATAAATTGGCAAACGCTGGTTCAGGTCTTTTTGAATCGTAGACCATGCTTCAGGTTTAACCACATTGCGATTATAAAAGGAAGCTAGTTGTTGGGTTGTACCAAGCTGTTTGCTTTGACAAACAAATCCACTTGCAGTGAGCGTTAACGGATCATCAGCTTGCTTAAGTACCCAATTGAGTTGAGGATTCAATCCATTTTTACTTAAAGTAGCTTGATCACCACAACTTGCAGAAAAAGAGACAAGTTGTTTACTTTCAATGGCTGCTAAATTTGCAGTTGTCATAGCAAGATTAGCTTTACCCTGAGCAATCCATTTTAACGCAGTTGCATTATCAGGAACCGTTTTAAAATCGAGTTTGACATTTAAACTCTGTGCATAATTTCTTGCTAAATCATAGCCAAAACCATGCAAAAATTGCCCGTCTTTAAATACAGTTGTCGGGTTTTCAACAGCAACTACCGTTAATGTATTGGTGGTTACAACTGTCTTGTATTGATGTGATTTTTCTGCGTTCAAACTATTAAAGGGAAGGATTGCAATTCCTAATACCATCGTTTGAAATGAAAGTTTAGAAGATAAAGAGTTAAGGCTAGGCCTCGACCCAGAACTTGAATTACTGTGCATGTTGTCTCCGCTACAGGTAATTTATGCCCAAAAAGTTCAGCAAAACAAAGCCTTAACTTTTAAAAGTTGATAAATTCAATAAGGGTGGGCAAGTCATGACGCCATTCAAAATGACATAGGATTAATGGGAGAAATGATGTACGTGTTACACATCATTCACAAAGTGTACAAAAAACAAACAAAATCAACTTAGGGGCGCATATTAAGCGTCGAAAAAAGGATTGTCAAATTTTGATCAATAAAAAAATGAGAAATACCTCACAAATGCATGATTTGAAAAAGAATAAAATTTATACACTGTTGTCATGCTAAAATAAGGAATACAATGCAAAAACTTGTAAATAAAATGTTGTTTTAACGTATTTGAACCCATGAAATCGAACTTAATTACGCGAACTGGACATGATTTATTGGTTGCCGAGTTGAAAAGACTATGGCATGACGAACGACCAGAAATTACTAAAAAAGTAAATTGGGCTGCAAGTTTGGGGGATCGTTCAGAAAATGCAGATT
>JACCDZ010500020.1_pt1 | contig 66266 bp, 49 predicted proteins | sample 7449551 | NCBI WGS metagenome assembly JACCDZ01 (sample SAMN15323452, study PRJNA562643) | freshwater metagenome | isolation source: river surface water | place: USA:Blue River Watershed | collected 2017-08-18 | reverse complement strand
CCCGCGGTGCTGCGCGACATCGACCTCCACGTGCCCGCCGGCGCCTGCGTCGCCATCCTGGGCGCGACGGGCGCGGGCAAGAGCTCGCTCATGAGCCTCGTGCCCCGATTCTTCGATCCGCAGGCCGGCCGCGTGCTCATCGACGGCGTCGACGTCCGCCATTGCCGCGTGGACGACCTGCGCCGCCGGATCGGCCTCGTGTTCCAGGAAAGCTTCCTCTTCTCCAACACCATCGCGGCCAACCTCGCCTTCGGCCATCCCGAGGCCACCCGAGAGCAGATCGAGCGCGCCGCCCGCATCGCCCAGGCGCACGACTTCATCTCCGCACTCCCGCAAGGCTACGACACCGTCCTCGGCGAAGGGGGAAACACGCTGTCCGGCGGGCAGCGCCAGCGCCTCGCCCTGGCCCGCGCGCTGATCCTCGAGCCCGCGATCCTGCTGCTCGACGACCCCACCGCCGCGATCGACGCCCGCACCGAGCACGAGATTTTCTCCGCGTTGAACAACGCGATCAAGGACCGCACCACGTTCATCGTCGCGCACCGGGTGAGCACGCTGCGCCGGGCCGACTTCATCATCGTGCTCGAAAACGGACGCATCGTGCAGAGCGGCACCCACGCCGAGCTCCTGCGCGCGCCCGGTCCCTACCGCCAGGTCGCCGCGCTCCAGCTCGTCGACAGCCGCGAACTCGAGACGACCGACCCGGAGGCCCCGTCGGCATGAAAACCCAGGCCCCCTTCTTTCGCCCCGACCCGCCGCCGGAACGGCGCAACGACGGCCTGCCCCTGCCGCAGGGCTCGCTCACAGTGGTGCAACGCTCCGCCGACGAGGCCGACGAAGTCGCGCAACGCCCCCTCGAGTGGGGGCTCGTTCGCCGCCTCTTCGGCTACACGAGGCCCTTCGCCCGACAGCGCAACTGGCTGATTTTCCTCACGCTCGTCCGCGCCGTCCAGCTCGCCGGACTGACCTGGCTTTTCAGCGCCGCCATCGCCGGTCCCGTCGCGCGGGGAGATCGCGCCGCGCTCTGGTGGACGGTGCTCGGATACGGCCTGCTCGCGCTGCTTTCGGAGGGACTCTTCCACTTCCGCATGCGCTATGCTCAGGAATTGGGGGAGCGCGTCGTCCACCGCCTGCGCGCCGACCTGTTCGCGAGCGCGCAGCGGCAGCCGATGGCCTTTTACCACAAGACCAAGCTCGGCCGCATCCTCGGCCGCATGACCTCCGACATCGAGGCGCTGCGGGTCGGCATCCAGGACGTGTTCTTCGTCTCCATCGTGCAGATCGGCCAGATGGCGGCGGCCGCGGCGATCATGGTGTGGACGGACTGGGCCCTCTTCCTCGTCGTGCTCGGCCTCGCGCCCGTGATCTGGAAGGTGAACCTTCACTTCCGCGACCGGCTCTCGCGCTACTCGCGGGCCTCGCACGAGAGTTTCAGCCGCGTCACCGCGACGCTCGCCGAATCGGTCAACGGCATCCGCGTGACCCAAGGCTTCGTGCGCGAGGCGATGAACGCCGGGCTGTTCCGCCGCCTGCTCGCCGACCACTCGCGGCACAACATGAACCTCGCGCGCGCCTCGGCCACGCTCAACCCGATCCTCGAGCTCAACAACCAGTTCTTCATCGCCGCGCTTCTGCTGCTCGGCGGCTGGCGGGTGCTGCACGACCGGATGGAGATCGGCGCCCTCATCACCTTCTTCTTTTTCGCGAACTTCTTCTTCGGGCCGATCACCGTCCTCGGAAACCTCTACAACCAGGCCCTCGTCGCGATGGCCGGCGCCGAGCGCGTCTTCAAGCTGATCGACCGCCCGCCCGAATGGACCGACGATCCCGAGGCGCAGGATCTGCCCGATCCGCGCGGCGCCGACCGCGCCGATCCGAAATCTCCGATTTCAGATCTCATATCGCCGCCACCGGCGGCCGCCGGCCTCGACCTCGAGTTCCGGCGCGTGAGCTTCGCCTACGAGCCCGGTCGTCCCGTGCTGCGCGACGTGAGCTTCCGCGCCGCACCGGGGCAGACCCTCGCGCTCGTCGGTCATACCGGCAGCGGCAAGAGCTCGATCATCAACCTCGCGACCAAGTTCTACCTACCCGACGCCGGCGAGATCCTCGTCGACGGACGAGAGATCCGCGCGATCACCGGCAAGTCCCTGCACCGCCAGATCGGAATCGTGACGCAGCAGAACTTTCTCTTCACCGGCACCGTGCTGGACAACATCCGCTTCGCGCGCCCCGAGGCGACCGAGGGCGAGGTGCGCGCCGCGCTCGTCGCGCTCGGCTGCGCCGATCTCCCGGACCAGTTGCCGAAGGGACTCGCCACCGAGGTCGGCGAGCGCGGAGGCGGGCTCTCGCTCGGGCAGCGCCAGCTCGTGTGCTTCGCGCGCGCCTGGCTCGCCGATCCGCGCCTCGTCATCCTCGACGAGGCGACGAGCGCGATCGACTCCCTCACCGAGGCGCGCCTGCAGGAGGCGCTCGCCCGGCTCCTGCGCGGACGCACCAGCCTCGTCGTCGCGCACCGCCTCAGCACGATCCGCGCGGCCGACCTCATCCTCGTGCTGGACCGCGGCGAGCTCGTGGAACGCGGCTCCCACGCCGAGTTGCTCGCGCGGGGCGGCGCCTACGCGCGCCTCCACGCGCAGTTCGCCGCCGGCGGCGCCGAAGGCGCGTAGTTAAAAAACAGATACAATCGCCGCCTCGCGCGCGCCCGGTCGGTCCGCGTGTCCGCCCATCACCTGGCTCGAAACCGCGCAAGTTCGAATTTCTCCCTCTGAAAACGCCGATTTTAGCTGTAAAAATCGATGTTGCTTTCGGCCGCGCCCCCTCTACGCCCGTCTCCGCTATGGCCAAACGCAAACCCAACGCTGCCTTCATGAAACCGGTTCAGCCTGACGACGCCCTCGCGGCCGTGGTCGGTGCCAAACCCCTCCCCCGCACCGAGCTCACCAAGAAGCTCTGGGACTACATCAAAAAGAACAAGCTCCAGGACGCCAAGGTGAAGACCCAGATCAACGCCGACGACAAGTTGAAGGTCGTCTTCAACGGCAAGAAGTCCGTCAGCATGTTCGAGATGACCAAGCTCGTCTCGGGCCACCTCAAGAAGTAACAGCGGTCCCCAAAACCAACGTTTCAGTGAAGCCGCCGGCGCCTAGTGCGTCGGCGGCTTTTTTTGCGGGCGGATAAGCCGGCGGAACGCGGCTCGTCCGCGGGAGGGCGCGGCTCGTCCGCGACGAAAACGCAAAGGGCGGGCACGGCGGCCCGCCCTCTAATTCGATCCGTTTGGCGCCACGCGCCTCGTTCGACTCAAGAGACGCTCACCAGACCAGCAGGCCGCCCGCATAGGTAAGCCCGGCGCCGACGGAGCAGAAGATGATGCGGTCGGCGGATTTAAATATCCCCTCGTCGGCCGCCCAACCGAGCGCCATGGAAACCGAGGCGCCGGAGGTGTTGCCATATTTGGCGATGGTCACGACGAACTTTTCGTAGGGGATGCCGACGCGTTTGCCGACGGCGCGCAGGATGCGCTCGTTGGCCTGGTGGGGCACGATCCAGGCGATGTCGTCGGGCTTGAGGGCGTGGCGCTGGAGCGTCTTCTCGATCTGGTCCGCGAAGGCGATGACGGCGTTCTTGAACACCGCCGCGCCGTCCATCTGCAAATAGAAGTCGGCGCGATCGCTGCCATCCGCGCAGGGCACCGGGCGAGCCGCGCCGCCGCCGGGTCGCTGGATGGCCTTGAAATGCGCCGCGTCGCCGGAAAGCGCCATGCGATGCAGGCGATGGCCGCCCGTGGCGGCGGTCAGCACGGCAGCGCCGGCTCCGTCCCCGAAGAGGAAGGCGGTCTCGTGGTCGTTCGGATTGGTGATGCGGGAAAGCAGCTCGGCGGTGACGACGACGACGTTCTTCGCGGTGCCGCCGCGGACGAAGGCGCGGCCGACCTCGAGCGCGTAGAGCCAGCCGGAGCAGGCGGCGTTGAGGTCGAAGGCGAGGGCCTTCGGGCAACCCAGCTCGCGGGCGAGCGCGCTCGCCATCGAGGGCACGGGCTGGTCGGGGATGATCGTGGCGAGCACGATGCCGTCGATCTCGGCGGCGGCGACGCCGGCCTGGGCCAGCGCGTGGCGCACGGCGGTGGCGGCGAGGGAGGTGGCGGTCTCCTCCGGGCCGGCGTAGCGGCGCTCGTGGATGCCGGTGAGCTTGTGCATCTCGGCCTCGGTGCGACCGGGGAACGCCTTGAGGATCTCGCTGGTGGGACGGATGTTTTTCGGCACGGCGTAGCCGACGCCCGCGATGCACACGGTGTCGTCGACAGGTGCGGACGAAAGCGCCTCGGCGGGCATGAGGCTGGCGGCCGCGCCGCCCGCGCCGGCGGCGGTGGGGCGGGTGGCGAGCCAGGCTTGGAAATCCTCGCCCGTGATGCGTCCGCCGGGGCCGGTGCCGCTGATGCCGCTCAGCGTGGCGGGCTCGAAGCCGGCTTCCTGGGCGAGCTTGGTCGCGCGCGGCGTCCAGAGCAGGCCGCCCGCGGCGGGCGCCGGAGCGGCGACGGGCGTCGCGGCGGAACGAGGCGTGACCGGGGCGGGGGAAACGGACGGGGTCGTCGCGACGGGCGCGGATTTCACCGGCGCCGGCGCCGGCGCGGGCTTGGCGGCGGACGCGGAGGCCGAGGCGGCGCCGCCTTTCGACTCGAGATGGCGTAGCGATTCGTCGGCGGTCTCGATGCTGAGGAAAAGATCGCCCGAGCGGATGATGTCGCCGGCGCGGCAATGGATCGCCTTAACCACGCCGTCGCAGGGCGCTTCCCACTCGAAGACCGATTTGTCGCTCTCGAGCTCGGCCGCGATCCCGCCTTTTTTCACCGGATCGCCGGCCTTCACTTTGAGGTCGATCACGGTCAACTCGTTTACGGTCGCCCCCATGCTGGGCACGGGGATGTCGATGAGGAAGGTGGCCATGCGGTTTGCGGAAGGGACAGCGTGACGGACGGGATGTTGCGGTCAACCGTGCGGCGCGGGCGGCGCGCGCGGGCGAAGTATGCAAATTTAGGCCGCTCAGGATCGGGCCAGGCGCCAGAAGGCGAGGCACTTCGCGAGCAGGGCCTCGAGCTGGTCGAGCGGCACCATGTTGGGGCCGTCGGAGAGCGCGTTGTCGGGATCGGGGTGCGTCTCGAGGAAGAGACCGTCGGCGCCGGCCGCGAGCGCGGCGAAGCTGAGCGTGGGCACGAACTCGCGCTGGCCGCTGCTCTTGCCGCCGCCGCCGCCGGGAAGCTGCACGCTGTGGGTCGCGTCGAGGATCACCGGGTAGCCGTTGCGCGCCATGATGGGGAAGCCGCGCATGTCGACCACGAGGTTGTTGTAGCCGAAGGTCGCGCCGCGTTCGCACTGCCAGATTTCGGCGGCGTTGCCGGCCTTCAACTTGCCGACGACGTGGACCATGTCGTTGGGCGAGAGAAACTGCCCCTTCTTCACGTTGACCGTCTTGCCGGTCGCGGCGGCGGCGAGGAGCAGGTCGGTCTGGCGGCAGAGGTAGGCGGGGATCTGGAGCACGTCGCACACGGCGGCGACGGGCGCGCACTGCTCGCTCTCGTGGACGTCGGTCACGCAGGGCAGGCCGTAATCCTTTTTCACGAGGGCGTGGAGCTTGAGGCCCTCCTCGAGGCCGGTGCCGCGTCCGCCGGAGATGGAGGTGCGGTTGGCTTTGTCGAAGCTGCCTTTGAACACGAGGTTCAGCTCGGGATGCCTGGAGCGGATCGCGACGAGTTTCTCGGCGACGGCGCGGACGACTTTCTCGTTTTCCAGCGAACACGGGCCGGCGAGGACAAGGAGTTTGTTCGGATCGAAAAGAGGCATGGAAATAAAAGCGCGAACGGACCGCCGGGCCGTTCGAAATTCGGATGCGTTTGCCGGCGGGCGGCGGCGGGCCCGGCGGGCCCGCCCTGACTGGGTTTACTTCTTGGCCTTGGCCGCGGGTTTCTTTTTCGCGGCGGGCTTGGCGGCCTTCGGGGCTTTCACGGGCTTGGCGCCCTTCAGCGCGGCGGCGACAAAGGCGGTGAACAGCGGGTGCGGTTGGAGCGGCTTGGACTGGAACTCGGGGTGGAACTGCACCGCGAGGAAGAAGGGGTGGTCCTTGAGCTCGACGATCTCGACTAGGTTGCGGCGCGGGTTGATGCCCGAGACCTGGAGGCCGGCGCGCTGGATCTGGCCGACGTAGGCGTTGTTGACCTCGAAGCGGTGGCGGTGGCGCTCGCGGATGCTCTCGGCCTTGTAGGCCTTGGCGGCCTTCGAGCCCGGCGTGAGGGCACACTCGTAGCTGCCGAGGCGCATGGTGGCGCCCTTGTCGATGACCTTCTTCTGCTCCTCCATCATGTTGATGACGGGGTGAGGCGTGTTGGGGTCGAACTCGGTGGAGTTGGCGTCCTTCAACTTGAGCACGTTGCGGCAGAACTCGATGACCGCGATCTGGAGGCCGAGGCAAAGGCCGTAGTAGGGCACCTTGTTTTCGCGGGCGTAGCGGGCGGCGATGATCTTGCCCTCGGTGCCGCGGTCGCCGAAGCCGCCGGGGACGAGGATGCCGGCGAGGCCCTTGAGCAGCGCGGTGCCGCCACGTTTCTCGAGGTCCTCGGCGTCGATGCGCACGATCTCGACCTTGGCGTTGTTGGCGATACCGGCGTGGGTCACGGACTCGTAGACGGATTTGTAGGCGTCCTGGAGCTCGATGTATTTGCCGACGACGCCGATGCGGACGACGTGCGCGGGGTTGTTGATCCGGCGGGCGAGCTCGGCCCAGACGTTGCGCTCGGGCTGGGGCTTGTTGAGGCCGAAAAGATCGACGACGAGCTGATCGAGGCCCTCGTTCTGGAGCGCGATCGGGAGCTCGTAGATCGACTTCACGTCGGAGCACTCGATGACGGCCTTCACCGGCACGTTGCAGAACATGGACAACTTGTCGCGCAGGCCCGGCTCGAGCGGATGCTCGGTGCGGCACACGAGCACGTGGGGCTGGATGCCGATCTCGCGCAGCTTCGCGACCGATTGCTGGGTGGGCTTGGTCTTCAGCTCGCCGGCGGCGGCGAGGAAGGGCACGAGCGTGACGTGCAGGAAAACGACGTCGCGCGGTCCCTGCTCGAGGGCGAACTGGCGCAAGGCCTCGAGGAAGGGCAGGCCCTCGATGTCGCCCGTGGTGCCGCCGATCTCGGTGATGAGCACGTCGACGTCCTTCGCCGCCATGGTGATGCGCTCCTTGATCTCGTTGGTCACGTGCGGGATCACCTGCACGGTCTTGCCGAGATAGGCGCCGCGACGCTCCTTCTGGATGACGCTCTCATAAACCTGGCCGGAGCTGAGGCTGTTGATACGGGAAAGTTTGCCGCTGGTGAAGCGCTCGTAGTGACCGAGGTCGAGGTCGGTCTCGGCGCCGTCCTCGAGGACATAGACCTCGCCATGCTGGTAGGGGCTCATCGTGCCCGGGTCCACGTTGAGGTAGGGATCGAACTTCTGGATGCGCACCGTCAGGCCGCGCATCTCCAAGAGCGCGCCAAGGGCCGCGGCCGTGAGGCCTTTGCCCAGCGAGGAAACCACGCCACCAGTCACGAAAATATACTTCATCGGGAAACGGTCGATGAAGGGGCGGCCGAAAACCCTGACAAGAAAATCCCCCGCCCCGGACAAAAGCCGTGAAGCCCATCGCGGCGTCCCGCGCCTCGCCTACTGCTCCAGCCACCAGGCGAATCCGGCCATGAAAACCGCCAGAAGCCCGGCCAAACCCGCGTAGAGCCCCCACTTCAACGGCTTCGCGACCGCGGCCAGCAAGCCGCCCGCGACCACCGCCACGCAAAGCAGGACCAGCCAACGCGGGTAGGCCCGCAACGGCTCCAGCCAGGTGCTTGCGAGAGTGAACGCGTCGCCCATCGGACGCGACCATGGGGTTACGTTTTCCTCCGCCAATCAATTCCTTTACTTTCCGCCTTCCCCCGCGGCCCCGGGATGCTCACGCTCCGCGCCTTTCGCTTCCCCCTTCCCTCCCAACATGTCGAATACCAACAAGCCCCAAGTCCTCTGCTGGCTCCTCTGCGACGGCGTCCATATCGACCCCGCCACCGGCAAGCACACCATTCTCGGCGTCTTCTCCGCCATCCGCGGCCGTCAGTTTCCTCTGACCCACCCCTTCATGATCTGGTTCCTGACGCTGACCGACGTCGCCGCCGGCAAGCACAAGATCAAGATCTCCCTCGGCCTCACCGCCGACAGCATGAGCCCCCTCCTCGACCGCGAGTTCGAGTCCCAGGGCCCCCTCCAGCGCATCAACCTCATCAACGACGTGCGCAACCTCTCCTTCCCCGCTCCCGGCGACTATCAGATCCAGATCGAGGTCGACGACGAGGTCCTCCTCGTCACCAACCTCACGGTGGCCAACTGAGCCGCGCCCGAGCTTCCGTTCCCTTTGCGCCGCGCCCCACCCCGGGCGCGGCGCTTTTCGTTTTTTCCGTCGACCTCGACTCCCTCCGCGCCCTCGACTCGCCACCTCGGCCCGCTCGACTCCCGCGCTTCGGCCCTCGCCCCCCGCTCTCCGCTGCTCGCTCCACGCTCAATCAATCATGCCCACCTTCGATCTCCTCGGCGTCGGTTCGCCCATCATGGATCTCACCGCCCACGTGCCCGAGTCCTTCCTCGCCCAGGTCCGCGGCGACAAGGGCGGCATGGTCCTCGTCGACGCGCCCGAGATGGAGTCGATCGTCGCCAAGCTCCCCTCCGCCCCCGAGCTCGAAAACGGCGGCAGCGCGGCCAACGTCACTCGCGCCGCCACCCGCCTAGGCCTGCGCAGCGCCTTCCTCGGCAAACTCGGTTCCGACGCCACCGCGCAAAGCTACCGCGAGCAGGCCGCCGCCGCCGGCATCGACCTCTCCCGCTACAAGAGCGCCCCCGGCCTGCCCAACGCCCGCTGCCTCGCCCTCATCACCCCCGACGCCGCGCGCACCATGCGCACCGACCTCGGCGCCGCGGTCACCCTCTCTCCCGACGAGCTCACGGCCGAGGATTTCGCCGGCGTGCGCCACGTCCACATCGAGGGCTACCTGGTCTTCAATCCCGAGCTCGCCGACGCCGTCCTCGCCCGCGCCCGCGCCTCCGGCGCCACCGTCTCGCTCGACTTCGCCTCCTTCGAGGTCATCCGCCACACCCGCGACTGGTTGCTGAAACAACTCCGCGCCGGCGGTATCCGCATCGCCTTCGCCAACGAGGACGAGATCCGCGCCCTGTATCCGGAATCCGGCGACGACTACCCCGCCCTCGCCCGCCGCCTCGCCGCCGAGGCGCCCGGCCTCGTCGCCCTGGTGAAGGTCGGCAAGGACGGCGCTTGGCTGGCGCACGGCGACGAGCTCCACCGCGTCGCCCCCGTGCCCGCCGACCGCGTGGTCGACACCAACGGCGCGGGCGACAGCTTCGCCGGCGGCTTTCTCTACGGCTTCCTCCACGGCTGGCCCCTGCCCGCCTGCGCCGCCCTCGCCTCCGCCGTCGGCAGCGAATGCGTGCGCCACAGCGGCCCCGCCATCCCCGCCGACCGCTGGCCCGCCTTGCGCGAGCTCGCGGCAAAGCTGGCGGGCTGAGCCACGCGGGATCTGAAGCGCTTCGGCGGCCGGGAAATCATCGGGCGAATGCGACGCGAGAGGCGCCTGGAGTCGCGCGGACGCGTCTCGTCGGCAGAAAACCCACCTCGAGCAACAGAGGCTTGCGCGGCCTGGGTGTCTCGACCGCGGGTCCGAAACCCGCGGTCTCCCCGGCCTCATCCTCGATTCCTAGGCGGCGCCTCGACATCCGAAAAAGCCTGCACGAAAGCGGGCAGGCGCTCTCCGCGAACCTCGACGGTCGCCACGGCCGCGTTGAGCTCCGCCAGCTCAGCCGGCGTGAACCGCACCGACGCCGCGCCGATGTTTTCCAGCATGTGCGCCATCTGCGTCGTGCCAGGGATGGGCACGATCCACGGGCGCTGCGCCAGCAACCAGGCCAGCGAAATTTGCGCCGGCGTGGACTCTTTGCGCACGGCCCAGCCTTTGAGCAGCTCCATCAGCGCGAGGTTGTGCGGCAGATTCTCCGGCGAGAAGCGGGATTCGCCGCCGCGGATGTCTCCGCTCGCGAAACGGGTCCGCTCGTCGATGGCCCCGGTCAGGAAACCCACGCCGAGCGGACTCCACGGCACGAAGCCGACACCCAACTCCTCGCACAGCGAAAGCACGCGCGCCTCCGGCCCGCGCCACAACATCGAGTATTCGCTCTGGACCGCGCCGACCGGCAGCTCGGCGTGCGCGCGGCGCAGCGTTTCCGGCCCCATCTCGGACAATCCCCAGTGCAGCACCTTGCCTTGCCGCATCAGCTCTTCGACGGCGCCGGCCACGTCCTCGATCGGCACGGCCGGATCGACGCGATGCTGGTAGAGCAGCTCGATGCGATCGGTGCGCAGGCGCGTCAACATGCCCTCGACGACCCGCTTGATATGCTCCGGCCGGCTGTTGAGCCCGGGGCGTCGCGCACCGGTTTCCTGGTCGATGTTCCAGCCAAACTTGGTCGCGATGGCGATCTGGTCGCGAAACGGCGCCACGCCTTCGCCGAGGATGCGCTCGACCTCGTGCGGGCCGTAGGCCTCGGCCGCGTCGTAAAACGTGAGACCGCGGTCGAAAGCCGTGCGGATGATACGGTGCATCTCGGCCCGGTTCGGGATCGTGGTCTGATACGTCCGGCTCATGTTCTGCACGCCAAGCCCGACCGCGGAGACCTCCAGCGAGCCGAGCTTGCGGCGGGCGGTCAGCGCGGGCGTTTTTTCGGTCGGCGCGGCGGGCACGGACGTATCCGTCGCCGAATACAAGCGACCGGTCGCAAAGGGCAGGCCGGCGAGGGCGGCGGCGCCGAAAAGAAAGCGGCGGCGTGAACCGCCGGAGGCGGTGGGGAGGGATTGGGATTTCATCGGGAATTTTTCGGCGGGGAAGGTTGTTCGGCGGCAAACACGTCTTTGGCCACGCCGTCGGCCGTCACCCCGCTGGGCCAGCCGGCGTAGAATGCGAGGTGGGTGATCACCTCGGACAACTGCTCCTCGGTGACCCCGTTCTTGTGCGCGAGGACGAGATGCGAGCGGAGCTGGTCGGGGCGGTTCAGCGCGATGAGCGCGCTCACCGTGGCGAGGCTGCGGTCACGGCGGGAGAGTTGCGGCCGCGCCCAAACGTCGCCGAAGAGCACGGTGTCGGTCAGTTCGGCGAGTTTCGGCGTGACGTCGCCCATGAGCTGTCGGGCCCGCGACGGACCGGACTCCTCCTCGGCGGCCGGCCGGCCGGGAAGCGGCGCGTTGAACTCGGCGTCACCGACCTTTTCCAGCCACTCGACGGTCTTGCCGTCGAGGCTCTCGCTGATCGCGAGGTGCGACATCGCGGCGTCAGGGGCGGCGCCATGCCAGTGTTTGACGTCGGGCGGAATACGCACGATGTCGCCCCGGTCGATCTCGAGAACGGGCCCGCCCCAGTGCCGCACGCGGCCGGTGCCGTTGGTCACGATCAGAGTCTGGCCAAGCGGGTGAGTGTGCCACGCCGTGCGCGCCCCCGCCTCGAACGAAACCAGGCCGCCGGAAACGCGCGCGGGATCTTCGGCGCTGAAAAGCCGCTCGACGCGCACCGCGCCCGTGAAGTGTTCCGCAGGCGCCAACCGCGGCGGTTCCGAGTTGTCACGCATCACGACGATCTCCTCTGCGGAGGCTTGGACGGTGAGCGCGCAGGTCATGAGGACGGCGAGTGTTTTCATGGTTTAAGCGTGTCGCCGTAGGACGTGAGCAGGCGGTCGGTCACGGCGTTCACGAGGCGCGGAACCCAGTAGGTTTCGATGTGCGTGGCGCCGGGAAGGATGAACAGCCCCTTGTTCTTCGCGCCGACGGCCTTGGCGAAAGCGTCCTCGGTCATGTAGAGGCTGTCGGCCTTCTCGCCGGCGATCATCAGCAGAGGCTGGTCGAGCAGCTCGAGCTGATCCGTCGCATCCCAGCGCATCAGATCGAGGAGGCTGCTCGTGGTATATCTGAAGGTGGAGTTGGGATGCGCATGCGTCTTCCAATGGTAGTCGTAACCCTGCCGGTAGAGCTCGAAGGGCGAGGCGGCGATCTGCTCGTCGCTCAGATCCGCGTCGCCGGAATACCGCACGGCGCCGCCGGCCGCCTCTTGCGCGCGAGCCTCGGAGGCCTGCTCCAGGCGTCGCCCGATGCCGTCCCGTTGCGAGTCCGCGTAGCCGTTGCGCCGCACGCGCCCGGAGTTGAAAAGACTCAACGTCGCGATCGCCCCGAAGCGTTTGTCGGTCTGCGCGGCCTTCAACGAGTAGCCGCCGCCACCGCAGATGCCGAGCAACCCGAGACGCGCCGCATCGCCCCCCGGATAACGCAAAACGAAATCCGCCATGCCGTGGATGTCTTCGACACGGAGCGCGGGCTTGTCCACGTTACGCGGCTCGCCGCCGCTGGCGCCCTGATACGCGGCGTCGGCCGCGATGGTGATGTAGCCCTTTTCCGCCAGACGCTGGGCATACAAGCCCGCCACCTGCTCCTTCACGCCGCCGTTCGGATGCGCCACGACCACCGCGGGGAACGTCTTCTCCGGATCGTGGCCGGCGGGCGTGTAAACGTTGGCGCAGATGGTCGGTCCGTTGAGCGGATAGCTGACGCGGTGGATGTTGACCTTGCCCGCGACATTCTCGGTCAGCGCACCTTCGTAGGTGAGCTCGAAGGGGTTATTTTTATAGTCCGCCGCCCCGGCGGCCGGCGCGGAACGCGATAGCGCGCCGAGCAGGAGTGTGGTCGATGCTTTCATAAGGGCGTCCGAACCGCTGATCGCGCACCAGCGAAGGGCTCATGTCGTGCGCGCGGCGGTGCTGATCCACTTCACCATCTCGGGGTCCCGGTGATCGAAAAACGCGCTGCGCGCCGTGTCCAACGACGCGATGGCCGCCATGTCGTCGGCTCCGAGCGTGAAATCGAAAACCGCTAGATTTTCCTCCATGCGCGCCTTCTTCACGGACTTTGGAATGGCGACCACGCCGCGCTGGACGAGCCAGCGCAGGATCACCTGGGCTGTGCTCCTGCGATGCTTGAGGGCGATCCCGCCGAGCGTCTCGTTTTGGAAGAGGTTGTTTCTGCCCTCGGCGAAGGGCCCCCAGGATTCGATCTGGACGCCGTTCGCGACAAGAAATCTCTGGGCCTCGACCTGCTGGTGAAACGGGTGCGTCTCGATCTGGTTGACCGCGGGCGCGACCTCGTTGTGCAGCATGAGATCCATCACCCTGTCGGGATGAAAATTGCTGACGCCGATGGCACGGACGCGGCCCTCGCGATAAAGCTCCTGCATCGCGCGCCAGGACCCATGCACATCGCCGTAAGGTTGGTGGATGAGATAGAGATCCAGGTAATCCAGCCCGAGCCGCCGCATCGAGCGCTCGAAGGCGGCCTTCGTCCGTTCGTAACCGGCGTCGGACACCCACAGTTTCGTCGTGATAAAAAGATCTTCGCGGGCGATCCCGCAGCGGCGAAGCGCGCGGCCCACCGCCTCCTCATTGCCGTAGGAGGCGGCGGTGTCGATGAGGCGGTAGCCGACCTCGAGCGCGTCGGCCACGCTGCGCTCGCATTCGGCGGCGTCGGAGATCTGGAAAACGCCGAAGCCCAGGACGGGCATGGCGACGCCGTTGCTCAATTTCACGGTGGTCATAAATGGACGGGAGTTGCGGTAGACGTAAGCGGTCGCCGCGCGACGCGGCGGTCTCAGTTCCGATTCGCGCCGCCTCGAAGATGCGCGGCGCGCCATTCGGCGGGTGTCTGGCCTTCCCAGGAACGGAAGGCGCGGTAGAAGGAATTGGGATTATCGTAGCCGAGCAGAAAGGAAATCTCCGCGATACCGACCGTGCCGTCGGCCAGGTATTCGCGCACCTGCTCACGACGGATTTCGTTGAGCAGATCGCGAAAGGTCGCGCCCTCCTCCGTGATTCGGCGCTGCAAGGTGCGTTCGCTCATACCGAGCTCTTTCGCCACCATGCCGACATCGGGACGGCTGCCCGCGAGCAAACGCCGGAGCACCCACTTCACCTGGTCATGGACGCTTTGCTTCGCCCGCCCCGCCTTGAGCTGATCCTCCAGCTGAGGCGCGAGCATCCGTAGGAGTTCCTCGTTGTGCGCCACGAACGGGAGCGCGAGGTCAGTCTCCCGCAAAACCAGCACGTCGCGACGGGCGCGGTAGTGGATCGGACAGCCAAAATATTCACCCAACCCGCTCCCGCGCTCTTCTCCTCGGACCAACTCGAGACGCCGGGGCGCAAGGTTTGCCTTGGTGCCGCGCCGGCCCAGCTCCATGATGAGCGCGAAGATCGCGTCGAGCAAAAGCGAGGGAGGCGCCTCATCCCCCGCGAAAGGCCAGGCTACCTCGACATGACACCCGTCGCCCTTGCGCGTGAAGCGGAACTCCTGCGAACCGCAGATTTGCTTGTAGCGAGCGAGGCGCTCCAGCGATTCCAGATAAGTGCGGGCGTTCAGCGCGGCGAGAAGCGCCGGGTGGAATTGATCGCTGCCGGTATTGAGCATGCCCTTCCAACCCAGCGAGGAATCCCCGCTCAGCGCCCGGATAGAACGCCAAAGAGAAAACAACTGAGCCGTGGTCAGCTGCGCCTGGTCGCCATAGACCGTGGGCGGAAGCCCGCTGTGCCGCAGAACGGCGGCGGGCGTGAGGCGCATGGTCTTCAACCGAGCCCAGAATGTGCCCGGCAGCTTCATGCGATCCTGCGCGTCGTCGCCGACTTTGAAATGGACGGTCTTTGCCATCATGGTCGGCCCTCAGCCCGGTTGGCGCGTCTGGTCATGAGTCCACTATACTGATCGGGCCTGATTTCGTAATGACAGAATACGCCAAAATCATCGCCAAAGGCGCCAGACTTCGTCCCGCCCCCTGCTCCAACGCCCGCCCCGCCATGCCGCCCCGCTTGCCAAGCGCCGCCCGACAGGCGTTACTGCCGGGCCAATGTCCGAAGATCTCGCCCAGCTTGTCACCGGCATCGCCCGCCGCGCCCGCGCCGCCTCGCTAGTCCTCGCCACCGCGCCCACCGCGCAGAAGGACGCCGCCCTACGCGCCCTCGCGAAACTCCTCCCCGCCGCCGAAGCCGAGCTCCTCGCCGCCAACGCCAAGGACCTCGCCGCCGCCGAGGCCAACGGCCTCGCCAAGCACCAGATCGAGCGCCTCTCCCTCTCGCCCGCCAAGCTCGCCCACCTCGCCGAATCCGTCGCGCAGGTCGCCGAGCTGCCCGACCCCGTAGGCCAGACCCTCGACTCCTGGACGCGCCCCAACGGCCTCAAGATCCGTCAGGTCCGCGTGCCCATCGGCGTCATCGGCATCATCTACGAGGCGCGCCCCAACGTCACCATCGACTGCGCCATCCTCTGCCTGAAGTCGGGCAACGCCTCCATCCTCCGCGGCGGCAAGGAGATCTTCCACACCAACACCGCCTTCGCCGCGCTCATCCAACGCGCCCTCGCCGAGGCCGGCCTGCCGGCCGACGCCGTCCAGCTCATCCCCACGACCGACCGCGCCGCGCTCAACACAATGCTCCGGCTCCACGAGCTCATCCACTGCATCATCCCCCGCGGCGGCGAGTCGCTCATCCGCTTCGTCGCGGAGAACTCCAGCATCCCCGTCATCAAGCACTACACCGGCGTCTGCTTCGTCTACGTCGACAAGGCCGCCGACCCCGTCATGGCCGAACGGATACTGCTCAACGCCAAGACCCAGCGCCCCGGAGTGTGCAACGCCGCCGAGCAGCTCCTCGTCCACGCCGACGTCGCGCCCGCCGTGCTCCCCCGCCTCGCCGCCGCCCTCGCGGCCAAGGGCGTGCAACTCCGCTGCGACCCCGCCGCCTGCGCCATCCTCTCAGCCACCTCGCCCGCCGTCGCACACCAGGCCGCGACCGAAGCGGACTACAAAGCCGAATTCCTCGACCTGATCATCGCGATCCGCGTCGTGCCCGACCTCGACGCCGCCGTCGCGACGATCAACCGCGACAGCTCCGGCCACACCGACGCCATCATCACCGCCGACGAGTCCGCCGCGCGCCGCTTTCAGGCCTCGGTCGACAGCGCCGTCGTGCCTTGGAACGCCAGCACGCGTTTCAACGACGGCTTCGAGTTCGGCTTCGGCGCCGAGATCGGCATCAGCACCGACCGCCTCCACGCCCGCGGCCCGATGGGTCTGAAGGAGCTTTGCTCCTATAAGTATCTCATCGACGGCGAAGGCCAGGTCCGCGCCTGAAGCGCGCTTCGTGAAACCACGCGCCCGCCTCCGCGTTCTTCTCGGCGCCGCGCTGGCGCTCCCGATCGGGGCGGCCCTCGCGGTCTGGGCCGTGTCGCGCGACGAAGCTCCGCCCGACATCTCCGACCTGCCGGAGATCCGCCCCGCGGTCGGCGACTCCGAAAACGCCTTCCCCGGGATTCTCGCCGTCGCGCAAACGCTCGCGGAGCGCGCCAAATCCGACGACGCCCTGGCCGCGTCGCTCGCCTCCTCGACGCCCGCCCGGGAGCGCACACCCGAGGAACTCGCTCACCTGAGGTCGGCCACCGCCGATCTTCTCGCGCCGTGGCGCGAGGCCGTCGCCCGTCCCCGTTCGCTGGCCCCGGCCTACCGGGACGCGGACCGCCCACCGTTCGAAATCGGAAGCCTGCACAAGCTCGGCCGCCTCGCCGCCCTTTGGTGCGCCCCGTCGGACGATACCGACGGCCGGATGGACCCGACGCGTTTTGCGGAGGCCCTGCGCGCCGCCCGGCTCGTCACCGAATCCCACGACACGCTGATCGTCTATCTCACCGGGCTCGCCTCGACCAACCTCGTCCTCGCCGAGCTTGCCGACCACGTATCGACCACGCCGCCCGATCCGCAGACGGCCAAGGCCTTGATCACGGCGCTCGAGTCCGCACGCCTCGGGCCCGAGGCGCTCGTCTCCGTCCTCCACAACGAGGCCCACTTCACGCTGCTCAACGCCAACAGCGACGATCTTGAAAAGTATGTGGAGGGGATGAGCGTGGTCGGGATCCCCGACCCGCCGCCCGGCGCGATCTGGTTCTACAAGCCCCACCAATCAGCCCGCTGGGAAATCGAGAACCTGCGGGCCGGGCTGGCCCGGATCGATACGACCCCGGTCTCCGCGTTGGACTGGCCCAAACCCGATCGCGGCCCGGCCACGCTGCTCTTCGGGCTGCCGCATCCGGACAACGCCTTCGGCCGCCACTACGCCGCCAACACCTTCGTCGATCTCTCATCCGTCCTGCGTTTCCGTCCGTTGATGAACGCCCGCCTCTCCGCGCTGCAGGCCTTCGTCGCCCTCCAGGCGGAGCGCGCCGCGCGCGGCGGCACGCCTCCCGAATCGCTCGCCGAACTCGTCCCGGCCTATTTTCCGGCCGTGCCCGTCGACGCGGCCGACGGCGCGCCAATCCGCTATTCACGCGAGCGCGCCGTCGTCTGGTCGGTCGGGGCGACCGGCCACGAGCCCGCCGACGAAGCGGCGGCGCTCCCCGCGATCGAGTATCGGCTGGCGCCGCCACCCGCCGCCGACTGAACGCCGCGCGCTCGCCGGCTCGGCCCCGTTCAAATCCCCGCCTTGCGCACCAGCAGGGTCGCGGCGTCGTCGGCGCTCACGGGCATCGACCCGCCTTCGGGCTCCGGCGGCGCCACCGGCAGCTCGAGGATAAACTCCGCGCCCTTGCCCGGGCCTTCGCTGCGCACGTGCAGGCTGCCGCCCAACTCCTTTGCCGCGATCGCCGCCGAGTGCAGGCCGAAGCCGTGCCCGGTTTTCCGCGTCGTGAAGCCGTGCGCGAAGATCCGCTCGAGATTCTCATTGGGGATGCCCACGCCGTTGTCCGCCACGACCAGGAGCACGCGCTCCGGACCGGCAGGCTCCACGCGCAGGGTCATGCGCTTCTCGGCAGGATCCCCGTCGTCGAGCGCGTGCTTCGCGTTGCGCACGAGGTTCACGAGGATTTGCAGCACCCGCGTGCGATCCGCCTGCACCCGCGGCGTGGGGGAAAAATCGCGCACAACGCGCACGTCGTGACGCATCAGCGCGGCCACGTTGAGACGCAGCGAGTCCTCGATCAACGCCACCGGATCGAGCGCCTCCACCACGCCGGGGGATCCGGCGAAGCTCTGCTGCATCGCCACCACGTCCTTGATGTGGTCGATCGAGCGCCGCAGCTCCGCGAGCTCGCCCAGCAGACGATCCCGCTCCGTCTTGAAATGCTCGGCCAGCTGGGCGACGTAGCCCGGCACCTGGCGGCCGCGCGCGGTGGCGAAGAACCCGGGCAGGTCCCCCGCCTGCTCGCCCAGCAGTTCGGCGAGTTTCGCCAAGCCTTCCACGCGGCTCTTGCGCAGCCCCTCGGCAAGCTGGTCGGCGGCGACGTTGACGGTGTTGAGCACGTTGCCGACGTTGTGCAGCACGCCGGTGGCGACGTCGGCCATGCCGGCCTTGCGCGAGGCGTCGACGAGATCTTTTTGCGCGGTCTCGAGCTGCTCCTGGAGACGTTTCGGACCCGTGACGTCGCGGCTAATGCCGAAGGTGCCGACGATCGTCCCCGTCTCGTCCCGCAGGGGCATCTTGCTGGTCACGCACCAGGTGACGGTGCCGTCGGGCCAGATCTCCTTCTCGAGCTTGTCGAGGATAGGCGCCCCGGTCGCGATGATACGCCGCTCGTCCTCGTAGGCGGACCGCGCGTGCGCCTCGTCGAAAATATCGAAGTCGGTCTTGCCGATGATGGCGTCCGGCGAGGCGAATTTATGCAGGGCCAGCTTTCCCGAGCTGACGAGGATGAAGCGCGACTCGAGGTCCTTGAAATAGACGAGGTCCGGGATGTTGTCCAAAAACGCGTGCAACAGCTGCTGCGGGCTCAGGCGCTGGGAAAAAGGGACGGCGGACTTCATCGGCACGACGGTCAGGCGAGGAGCTGGGCGGGGAAATTGCGCCGCAGCGCGTCGCGCAGCACGGGAAGCGTGACGGGCTTGGCCACGTAGTCGTCCATGCCGGCGGCGAGACATTCCGCCCGGTCGCTCGGAAGGGCGTTCGCGGTCATGGCGATGATCACCGGGCGCACGAAGGAGGCCGCCTCGCCCGGAAGCCGCGCAAGACGGCGGATCCGGCGGGTCGCCTCGAGCCCGTCGAGCACGGGCATGCAGGCGTCCATGAGAACAAGCTGGTAGGGCGTGCGGCCCGCGGCCTCGACCGCCCGCTGCCCGTCGGAGACGAAATCGGCCTCGAGCCCGAGCTTCCTCAGCTGCAGACGCACGACCTTCTGGTTAACCGCGTTGTCCTCGGCGACGAGGATGCGCAAGCCGCCGAAGCCGTCCGGGGACGGAGCCTCCGGATCCTCGCTCTCCACGAGGCCGGGGGGCGTGCCGCGACGACCCAGGATCTCGGCGAGGCAGTCGTGGAGCGCGCCGGGATGGATGGGCTTGAGCTGGCTTGCGGCCAGGCCGTGTTGGGCGAGCGCATCGCCGTGCAGGCGCTCCCCATGCGAGCTCAGCATCACCAAGGCGGGCGCGCGCTCGCCGTCCCGGACACGGGCCTGGATGGCGGCGGCGAGCTGCAGACCGTCCATTCCCGGCATCTGGTAATCGAGCAGCACCACGTCGCAGGTAGGATCCTCGCGCTCGAGCGTCGCGAGGGCGGAAGGGCCGTCGGCCGCCTCGGAGACCGCGAGCCCCCAGCGCCCGAGCAGGCGGCGCAGCAATTTCCGGTTGGTGGCGTTGTCGTCGACCACGAGGGCGCGAAAACCCGCCAGATCGCGACGCATGGGCGAGGCCGCCGTGTCGCGCCCAGTCTCGTCAGCCACCGGAAAGGGCGCCTCGAACCAGAAGGTCGATCCGCGCCCCGGCACGCTCTCGACGCCGATCACGCCGCCCATCAGCTCGACCATGCGCTTGCAGATCGCGAGCCCGAGACCGGTGCCGCCAAAGCGACGGGTGGTCGAATCGTCCGCCTGCACAAAAGGTTGAAACACGCGGGCGAGCGCGTCGCGACCGATGCCGATGCCCGTGTCGCGCACCTCGAAGCGCAACCGCGTGACGCCGCCCGCGCGCGATTCCTGCGACACGCGCACGCCGACCTCGCCCGAGGCGGTGAACTTGACGGCGTTGCCCACGAGGTTGAGCAACACCTGCCGCAGGCGCGTGGGGTCGCCGCGCACCCACGACGGCACCTCGGCATCGACCTCCCACAGGAGCTCGACCGGCTTGCCCGAGGCCTGCGCCGACTGCAGGTCGAGCACGCGCTCGACGAGCAGCGGCAGATCGAAGTCGCAGCGCTCGAGCTCCATGCGGCCGGCCTCGATCTTGGAGAAGTCGAGGATGTCGTTGATGATCGCGAGCAGGGCGTCGCCGCTGCCGCAGAGGGTTTCCACCAGATCGCGCTGCTCGGGGGAGAGGCCGGTGTCGCGAAGAAGGTTGGCCATGCCGATCACGCCGTTCATCGGCGTGCGGATCTCGTGGCTCATGTTGGCGAGAAAGACGCTCTTGGCCCGGTCGGCGCGCTCGGCGTCCTCCTTCGCCTTGGCGAGCGCTCGCTCGGCCTCGCGGCGGGTGTCCACCTCCGCGCGCAGGCGGGCGTTGGTCGCGGCCAGCTCGGCGGTGCGCTCGACGACCTTCCGCTCGAGTTCCTCGACATGGGACCGGTTCGCCTGGAGGAGACGCCACTTCTCCGTGAGGGCCGCGGCGACCTGCTGCGCCTCGATCGAGTCGAAGGGCTTCTTCAGGATGACATAACGGTCGGAACGGCCGAGCGCCGCCGCCATCTCGTCCCACGAATAGTCGCTGTAGGCGGTGCAAAGCACGACCTGCAAATCCGGACACTCGCGCCAGAGTCGCGCCGTCGTTTCCACGCCGTCCATGCCGGGCGGCATGCGCACATCGACAAAGGCCAGCGCGTAGGGCCGGCCCTCCCGGAGCGCGGCGCGCACCTTTTCGATCGCCTCCGCGCCCTGATAGGCGGAGTCCACCTGGTAGACCGGCGCGGCCACCGCCGGGGCGTCGACCGGAGCGCCGAAAAGGGCCGCCTCCGCCTCGTCCAAGGACGCCGTCGCCTTGCCCGGAACCGGCGCCAGGATCTTGCGAAAATCGTCATGGATCGCGCGATTGTCGTCCACCAACAGCACACGGCAGGGCTGGGCGGGAGAAGGTGGACGAGGGAAAACCATGGGCGCGGCAACGGCCGGAGAACTGGGGATAAACCGGCACAAACCGGCGAAAGCTTTAACAGACCGTAAATAAAAACCCCTTCGCCGCCCATGAGGCGTGTTACCCAAAGCGCCACAGGAACCGGCCCGGGTGCCACCCCGGTCCCCGGGAAAAACGCCCCCGCCCGGCGGAACGCCACGCCGGTCGTTCCGCATCCCCGCCGCCCCGCGCTCGACAGCACCCGGCGCGCCCCCTTCGCTCCGGCGCGTGTCCGCTCCCGCCATCATTCGCTCCCCGCTTCTTCTCGCCGACGGCTGGCGGGACTACCAGCTGCTGCACTGCGGCTTCGGCCTCAAACAGGAACGCTGGGGCCGGGTTAACCTCGTGCGCCCCGATCCCCAGGTCATCTGGCCCAAGTCCGACGGCCCGGAGTGGAAAGGCTGGGACGGCTTTTACCACCGCAGCCAAGAAGGCGGCGGACGCTGGGAGTTTCGCAACCGGCCGCCCGAGCACTGGACCATCGGCTACGAGCGGCTCGGACTCACCTTCCGCATCCAGCCGACCAGCTTCAAGCACACCGGCCTCTTCCCCGAGCAGGCGGTCAACTGGGAGTGGTCTTCCGCCCTCATCAAGCAGGCCCGCGCCTCCGGCCGCGAAATCAACGTCCTCAATCTCTTCGGCTACACCGGCGCCGCCACCTGCGCCGCCGCCAAGGCCGGCGCGAGCGTCACCCACGTCGACGCCGCCGAGGGCATGGTGAAGTGGTGCAAGGAAAACGCCGCCCTCAGCGGTCTCGCCGAGGCGCCCATCCGCTACATCGTCGACGACTGCCTCAAGTTCGTCCGCCGCGAGATCAAGCGCGGCCGCAAATACGACGCCGTCATCATGGACCCGCCCACCTACGGACGCGGCGCCGGCGGCGAGATGTGGAAGCTCGAGGACAGCCTCTGGGAACTGCTCCGCGAGTGCCGCGAGGTCCTCACGCCCCGCCCCCTCTTCTTCCTGATCAACGCCTACACCGCGCGCCTCTCGCCCACCGTCGTGGCCAATCTGCTCCACGCGCTGCTCGGCGACCGCGCCGGCGCGATCACGGCGGGCGAGGTCGGCCTCCCCATCCAGGCCGACGCCGTCTCCGGCTCCGCGGCGGGGAAAAACGACTACGCCAAGGTCCTGCCCTGCGGCATCTACGGCCGCTGGCAATCGGCGGAGTGAGGCCGGAGCGTCCTTTCATGCGCCTGCTTTTGCCGATCACCTGTCTCGCCGCCGCGCCGTGCGCCTTCGCCGCCGATGCGGCGGCCCTGACGACACCCGAGGCCCCGCCCCGGCACGGCTCGCTCACGTTCTACACCGAGAACGACAAATACTTCGCCGGCACCGACCAGGCCTACACCAACGGCTTCAAGCTCTCCTACCTCTCGCCCGACCTGCGCTCTCTCGTCGGCGACGACACCCTCGCGCCCGCCCGCTGGTTCGCCCGGTCGCTCGGACGCCTCGTCCCGGAGGGCCACGTCTACAAGGCCGGCTTCTCCCTCGGACAAAACATCTACACCCCCGTCGACACCCGGACCACCGCCTACCAGCCGGACGACCGGCCCTACGCGGCCTGGCTCTACGGCGGCGTCGCGCTCCACGTCTTTTATCCCGATTCCCTCGGCGGCCGCGCCGACCGGCTCGACGTTTTCGAAATCAACGCCGGCATCGTCGGCCCCTCCGCCCTCGGTGACGAGGTCCAGAACGGTTTCCACGATCTCATCGACGTCGAGCACGCCGAAGGCTGGAACAACCAGATCCGCGACGAGCCCGGCGTTAACCTCGTCTACGAGCGGAAATACCGCTTCTCCACCGCCGACGCCCGCGACGGCTGGGGCGCCGACCTCATCCCGCACGCAGGAGTCTGCCTCGGCAACGTCTTTACCTACGCCAACGCCGGCGCCGAGCTCCGCGCCGGCTGGCGCATGCCGGCCGACTTCGGCAGCAACCTGATCCGCCCCTCCGGCGACCCGTCCAGCCACTCCGGCGCACGCCCCGACGGCCGCCCGCGCTTCGGATTCTTCCTCTTCGGCGCCTTCGACGGACGCACCGTAGCCCGCGACATCACCCTCGACGGAAACTCGTTCAAGGACGGCCCCGATATCGACAAGGAGCCCTTCGTCGCCGACCTCTACGCCGGCGTCGGCATCGTCACGCCGTATTTGCAGCTCCGCTACGCGCAGGCCTATCGCACCAAGGAGTTCGAGGGCCAGGACGACAGCCAGGTCTTCGGCTCGATCAGCGCGACGATCCTGTTCTGAACCAACGCGCGCGACAACCGGCGCCCAACCCGAAAGATTGGCTCGCTTCCGGCTCCACGCTCATCGCTCCCTGCTCCCCGCCCACGATGTCCATCGCCGACTCCTACTACGCCACCGCCACCGAGATGCTCGCGAAAGCCCGCGAGAAAAACATGCCCGTCATCCGCGCCGTCGCGCCGGCCATCGGCCGCTCCATCGCCGAGGGCGGCGTCCTCCACACCTTCGGAAGCGGCCACTCCGAACTCATCGGGCGTGAGATCATCGGACGCGCCGGCGGCCTCATGCCCGTCACCGGTCTCATCGACCCCGGCTACGGTTTCTCCGAAAACGTCGTCGGCTACGGCACCCGCCTGGCCGAGCGCTACGACAACCACTATCATTTCAAGGCCGGCGAAAGCATCGTCGTCATCTCCAACTCGGGCAAAAACGCATCGCCCATCGAAGTCGCCCTCTACGCGAAAAAGAAGGGCGTGCACGTCATCGCGCTCACCTCGCTCCACATGAGCCAGACCTCGAAGACCGTGCACCCCGGCGGGAAGAATCTCCACGCCGTCGCCGACCACGTGCTGGACAACCTCGGGGTCACCGGCGACGCCATCACCGAAGTCACGCCGGGCCGCTTCGCCGGCCCCACCTCCACGCTCATCGGCGCCACCCTTCTCAACCTGCTCACCCTGGAGGTCCTCGATTGGCTGAAAACGCACGGCCACGAACTCCCGCTGGTCACCAGCCAGAACATCCCCGGCGGCATGGAGGCGAACATCGAGCTCTCCAAAAAATACCGCACCCGCCTCAGCAAGCTCATCGGCTGAGCCGCGCGACGGCGGAGCGCGAGCCCGAGGGCTCGCACGAAAAAGGGCCGGCTCTTTCGAGCCGGCCCTTCGTCCTGGCCATGGGGAAGCGAGAAACCGATCAGCGGCGGCGGCGCAGCGCGGCGAAGCCGAGCATGCCGAGTCCGGCGAGCGCGGCGGCGGACGCGGGCTCGGGGATCGAGCTCACCGCGAAGGTCGCGATGGAGCCGTTGCCGCCGGTGCCCTCGAAGCCGACCACGATCAGGTTCTGGCCGCTCGGGTTGTTCGCGGCGGGGATGAAGATGATCGACTCGGGCGAGATGAAGGCGCCGCCGCTGTCCGCCGTGCCCGTGACGGGGTTGTAGTAGCCCGAGATGAACACGTTGTTCAGATCGGTGACGTCGAATTGGAAGATGCCGTTCTGGCGCTCGGCGCCCACGAACACGAAGTCGCGACCGCCAAAACTCGCGAACTCGAGCGCCTCGGGCTCGGGCCCCTTGTCGTCGGACCGCGTGTCGAAGTTGGCCGTGTTGCCGCTGTTGATGTTGTGCGAGACGAGGTCGTTCTCGATGACGAATTTCTCGATCATCGCGCCCGAGTCGAAGGCGATGGAGAGGCTGCCGTCGCCGTTCACCTTCCAGATGGTGACGCTGCGGGTGCCGAGCATGGTCGGCGTGTCGATGTCGCCGTCGCCGTCCGTGTCGCCCTGGTCCTTGAGGATGTTGAGACGTCCGATGCCGGTGTTGTTCACGATCGGATCGACGGCGGAGTCGATGTTGGGCGCGAGCGAGCCGTTGACGGTCGTGTTCTGCTGCGCGGCGCGGAAGATGTCGCCGTCGTCGGGGCGGGCGTCGCCCTCGTTGGCGGTGACGAGGTAGCGGGTGCCGCCGCGGGAAAAGGTCTTGGTCGTGTCGGGCATGGGCAGGCCGGCGACGGTGTCATTGCGATTGGCGAGGGTCGTGTTGCCCGCGCCGTCGCGGTCGGAGGCGTCGATCGTCTGGGTGATGGTGCCGAGCGAGTTGATCCGGGTGTATTTGCCGGTGGAGAGGTCGAGCGTGGCGATGGCGTTGCCCTCCTGAAGGGAAACGTAGGCGACGCCGTTGGTCGCCGCGATGTATTCGGGCTCCACGTCGGCCGCGTTCGGCGACTTGACCGTAAGCGTGTCGAGGCGGTTGTTGCGCACGCCGTCGAGGGTGACGCCGGCGGCGAGGTTCGTCGCGGTGAAATCGTAGGTCGAGACGACCGCGGAGGTGAGCGCGCCGAGGGCCGAGACGTAGTTGCCGGAGCCGACGCCCGCGATGTCGATGACGCTGACGGAGCCGTTGCGGTTCACCGCCTCGGGCGTGGAGCTGCTGGTGGAACCGTATTCGCCCTCGTTGGCGACAAGCAGCTTCGTGCCGTCGGGCGTGATGGTCACCGAGTCGGGGTGATAGCCGACGTCGAGGGTCTTGAGGATATTTCCGGTGGAGAGCTCGAAGATGGCGACGCGCCCGAAGTCGGAGGCGCCCATCGCGGACGGGATGATCGTCGCGACGCCGAAGCCGCGCGCGTCGGCGAGGACGCTGGAGACGGAGGCGATGTTGGCCGCGCCGCCGAAGACGGAGTTGAGGTTGACGGAGACGCCGGCGCCGAGCGCGCCGTCGGCGTCGATCGAGTAGGCCTGCACGGCGTGATTCACGCCGGCGAGCGAATCGGTGGTGAGCAGCGCGCCGCCGCCGTAGGAGACGATCTCGCCGCCGTTGGGCAGCGAGGCGCCGCCGAGAAAGCCGATCTCGGCGTGGACGGAAAGCGGAAGCAGCGCGAAGGACGCGCCGACGAGCAGGGAGTGAAGTTTGGTGCGCATGGATGGGAAGCGGACGTCATGCAAAAGGACGGCGTGCGCGCTCCGCTAGCCCGGCACTGTCAAACTTCGGCGACGGCGTAACGCGGCCGTGACCGGGCGCGTTCGTGACCGAAACTTAACCGCAAGGACGCGATTTCGGCGCGGTAGTCCGGGAAGGTAAACGCGTCATGAAGCATTTACCGTATCTCTTCGCACTGTCGCTCGCCACCGCCTCCGGCCTCGGCGCCCAGACCATCGCCTTCGTCGGATACAACGCCGACGGCACCGATGATCTCGCATTCGTTGCGCTTTCCAACATCGCCGCCAACACCAGCATTATCTTCACGGATAACGAGTGGAGCGGAACCGCCTTCAACACCGGTGAATCATTCACGACCTGGACCGCGACAAGCTCCATCTCCGCCGGCACCGTCGTCGTCATGAACAACTTCACCGTCGGAACCACGGCCAGCGTCGGCACGCTTTCACCGCTTTCGATTTCGGGCAGCACCAACCGCGGTTTCGCCACCGGCGCCGACGGCATCTACGCTTACATCGGCTCCGGCGCGACGCCCACCACTTTCCTGGCATTCATAAACGCCGGCGATGCCGGCGTTTCGACCGGCACAGGCCTCGCCTCCGGCCAAATCGTGTTGCTGACCGCAAGCTCCGACGGCGGCGCCTACACCGGCCCGCGTTCCGGCCTCAGCAGCATGTCCGCTTATCTGGCAGAAATCGGAAATGTCACCACGAACTGGACCGATATCGCCAACGGTGATGGCAACTCGCTTTTGCCCTTCAACACCACCGCTTTTTCCACGGTGCCCGAGCCCGCCTCCGCCGCGGCGCTCACCGGCCTCGGCATGCTCGGCTTCGCCGCCTCCCGCCGTCGTCGCGTCGGCTGAGCCAAAAACGGGACTCCGTCTCCCTTCCGCTTCGTTTGGGACAAAGCAAAAGGCCGCCTCGCAAGAGGCGGCCTTCTTTATTTTCGGCGCCGCGGACGGCACGCCGGCGGCGGCCGCTTATCCCTTCGGCAGCTTGGCGGCCTCGGCCTCGAGACGCGTCACCAGCTCGTCCATCTGGTCGACGACGGCCTGGACGGTCTCGCGCCTGGCGAGATCGACGCCGGCCTTGCGGAGCTGCTCCATCGGATGGTCGTTTCCGCCGCTGCGCAGCAGCGTCAGGTAGCGCTCCACCGCGGCGGCGCGGCCCTCCGCCGGCCCCTGGAACATGTCGCGGTAGAGCTTGGCCGACGAGGCGAAGCAGGTCGCGTATTGATAGACGTAATACGGGGAGTTGTAGAAGTGCGGGATGCGCGTCCAGGTGAGGCGATACTTGTCGTCGAGCGCGACGGCGTCGCCGTAGTAGTCCTTGAGCAGGCCGCCGTAGATCTCCCCCAGCGCGTCGGCCGTGACAGGCTCGCCCTTCTCGACGCGTTCGTGGGCGCGTCGCTCGAAGTCCGCGAAAAGCACCTGCGTGTAGAAGGTGCCGACGATGGAATCGATGGCGTGCTGGAGCAGGAGGAATCGGGCCTTCGGGTCGCTCGTCTTCGCGAGCAGATGCTCGAGCATGAGGCGCTCGTTGGTCGTCGAGGCGACCTCGGCGACGAAGATCGTGTAGTCGCTCGTCACGAAGGGCTGGGCCTCCTCGGAGAGGCGCGTGTGCATGGCGTGCCCCATCTCGTGCGCGAAGGTGAAGAGGGCGTCCTGCGTGTCGTTGTAGTTCATCAGCACGTAGGGGCCGACGCCGTAGACGCCGGCGGAGTAGGCGCCGGAGCGCTTGCCCTCGTTTTCGTAGACGTCGATGCGGTTGCGCTCGAGGAGCTCGCGCATCTTCGCCTGATACCCGGCGCCGAGCGGGGCGACGGATTCGAGGACCAGATCGCGGGCCGGGCGGTAGGGCCAGACGGTCTCGTCCTTCACCAGCGGCACCTGGCCGTCGTAGAGGTGGTAGGTCTCCAGCCCGAGGATCTTTTTGCGCAGGCGAAGGTAGCGCTGAAGCGGCGCGGCGCCGGCCCGGACGGTGTCGACGAGCGTGGAATAGACCTCGACCGGGATCGCGTTGCCATCGAGCGCGCGGTGCAGCGTGGAGGGATAGTCGCGGGCCTGGGAGAGAAACCAGCCGCGCTCGAGGATCCCGCGATAGATGGCGGCGTAGGTGTTTTTCGTCGCCTCGTAGGTGCCGAGGTAGGCCTCGAAGGCCTTGGCGCGCTCGGCCTGGAGCGGATTGGTGGCGAGGAGCTGCTGGTAGGCGCCGGGGGAGAGCTTCACCTCGCGGCCGTCGCCGAGGGTGATGACCGGGAACTTGATGTCGGAGGTGCTGAGCTCCGAGTAGACGGACTGGGGCGTCTCGTTGAAACGGGCGGCGAAGGAGAGGAGTTTTTCCCCTTTCTCGTCGAGGACGTGCGTTTGCTGGCGGTAGGAGTCGAGGATCGGAAACCGGTAGATCGCAAGCTCGGGCGTGGCGTCGATCCAGGCGCGGACCCGAGACTCGGGCACGGAGAGGAGTTCGGGGGTGAACCAGGACGTGGCGGTGCCGAACTCGGCGAAGAGCGCCTGCACGCGCTGCATGCGACCGTTCACGGCCTGGTCGCGCGTGTCGGTGTCGCGCTGGAGCGAGGGGTAGCGGTAGACGCGGTATTGCAGGATGCCGATCTCGTCGAAGAGGCGGTAGGCCTTGAGCAGGGCGGCCGGGCCGTCCTTGAGCGTGCCCTTGAGCGCGGCGAAGGCGTCCATCCTGGCCTTCATGTCCGCCATGCCGACCTCCCAGGCCTCCCAGGAGGGATAGATCGGCGAGAAGTCCCACTTGAACTCCGGCGCGATCGCGGCGCGGTCGCGCGTGGCGGGCTTGAGAAACTCGGCGCCGCGATCGGGCGCCTGGGCTGAAGCGACGGATGTCATGTAAAGAAGCGATCCGGCCAGACAAAGACTGAGACTGACGCGGCGAGGGATTCCGGGTTGGGCGGGCATGGGGATCGAGGCGGTCGGGAGGAGCGCGCAAAGCAGAGAACACAGGACGAGCCGTTTGCAAAGAGCGGCTTCCCGCGATACGCTCACCCCCTCTGCAAAAACCCCAAGCTCGAATTACCCCAGCCCATTATTACAGGTAAAGCACCTCTCCCGCTTACGGGGTCTAAACCTTGGTCGCAACCGTCTTAAATCTACGACTGATTTACATAAATCCCCTTTCCGGTCGTGGCTTTTACCGCGGCTGTTTTCGCGCCCGTCGCCGCCCATGCCCAAGCCCAGTCGCTCTTGAGCTGCAACCAAGTGGTCGTCTCCCGCGTGGAGAACCTATCGACCAACGCCATCCTATTCTCGGGCATCGACTTCGACAAAATCAAGGTCAAGCCCACCGTCTCCATTTCCGATTCCGGAAACAGCGTCTCCGTGCTCTCCTCGAGCTATAACGCGGCGACCAAGGACATCACCGTCCTCCTTCCCTCCGAAGTCGCCGAAAACCCGGGTTCCTATCGCCTGATGGTTTCGTTCGGCACCGGCACCACCGGCACCGACGTGTTAGAATTCACGGTCGGCGCCGTCGGCCCCCAGGGTCCGAAGGGCGACACCGGCGAGCAAGGCCCGGTCGGCGCCCAAGGTGCGCAAGGTCTACAGGGCGAAGTCGGCCCCCAAGGCATTCAAGGTGTTGCCGGTCCGGCCGGTCCGCAAGGCCCCGCCGCCACCGTCGGCAACTACCCCGTATATGGAAACTTGAACCTGGCCAAGGTCGCGGGCGTGCCGGTCGGCAGCTTCCGGATCCAGTCGAACGGCCAAGTCTTTCAGATGATGCAGTAAGAAATCGTCCCGATTCCGAACTCTTAAAAGGCGGCCGACAGGCCGCCGTTTTTTCATTTTTCGACTCCGGCGAACGAAGGGACGGCCGGAGCGCGACACGCGAGACGGTCCCGCCGCCAAAGGCGCGCCCGGGCTTGCCCTTGACCGGCTTCCGGCAACCGTGCGCCGCTCATGCCTTTGCGCGGACTCATCTTCGACTTCGACGGCCTCATGGTGGACACCGAGACGGCCACTCTCGAAGCCTGGCGACAGGTGCACGCCGAGGACGGCTTTGTCGGCGATCCCCGCGTGCTCCACGCCTGCGTGGGCCATGTGGACGTCGCCGCCGACCTCTGGACCGCGTATCCGGAATCCTACGACAGAGGCTCCCTGTCCTCGCGTTTCCTCGAAGGCACCCGCCGCCGCTGCCGCGAGGCGCCGGTGCTGCCCGGCGTGCGGGAGCTGCTGGAGACCGCCCGCGACTCCGGTCTGCGCCTGGCCGTGGCGTCCAACTCCTCGCACCGCCACGTGGACGGACACCTCGCCGCCCGGGGGCTGCTCGAGTTTTTCCAGGCCGTCCTCTGCAGGGAAGACGTGCCGCGGGGCAAACCCGCGCCCGATCTCTACCTGGCCGCGCTCGGGCGCCTGGGCCTGGAGCCGGCGGAGGCGGTCGCCTTCGAGGACTCCATGCCGGGACACGCGGCCGCGGCCGCGGCGGGGTTGCGCGTGGTGGTCGTGCCCAACTCCACCACCGTGTCGGATCCTTTTCCCCACGCCTCGCTTCGGCTGCCGTCGCTGGCCGGCCTCCGGCTCGGTTCGCTCGGCGACCTGCCCCGCCCCGCGCCCGTCGAAAAGTCCTGCGCGTGATCCGGCGCAGTGGGCGGGCGCAAGAGCCACGCCCCGCGCGGGCGCCGCGGACCGCCGACGCGCCCGCCGGCCGACCACGGAACCGCCGGGATGCCGGTCAGGGGAGCTTGGCCAGCACGCCCGACACGGTCTGGAGCAACACCTGGTCGGCGGCGACATCCAAGGCCGCGGCGGCCTCCTCCAACACCCCGCGCGACGGCTTTCGCATCGCCAGAAGCCGGGGGAGCTGGCGGCGCAGCGCATCGCGGTCGCGCAGGCGGGCGCTCACGAGCACGAGCTCGCTCAACGCGAGCTGGTTGTAGGGATCCTGCGCGACCGCGTGACCCAAGGCGCGCGCGGCGGCCTGCTCGGCGCCCACGAGCACGAGCTGGCGGGCGAGAAAGAGGCCGTCGACGGCGCGAAGCTGCGCGCGGTTGAGAAAAGCGGAGAGCTGGAGATCTCCCTTCTCCGGATCCCCCAGACCGTAGTAGGCGACGGAGCGCAGGCCGGCGAGATAGGAGCCGAAGTCGCGGATGCGCCCTTCTCCGTCGACGAGCTTTTGATCCGCGACCGCGAGCGCGCCCGCATAGTCCTGGGCCGCCAGGCGGGCCTGCACGGAGGTGAGGATGAACATCTCCGGGCTGTGGCCCTTTTCGATCGCGCGGTCGTGCACGCGCGCGGCCAGCGCCACGTCGCCCACGTCGAGCGCGAACCAGGCGAGTTGTTGAAGCGCGGCCGGGTCTTTGTCGAAAGCCGCGAGGTAGGCGTCGGCCTCGGCGCGCACGGCGGGGAAATCCGCGGTGTCGTGCAGGGTGTAGAGCAGGTCGAGGCGCGGGCCGGGACTGTCGGTGTCGAGGGTGAAGCGTTCGCGCGCGGCCTTGTGGGCGGCCTCGGTGTCCCCCAGATCGCGATGATAGCGGATAAGACGCACCAGGATGTCGTCGCGCTGGGGGAAATTCGCGCGCTCCGCCACGAGACGGCGCACCGCCAGCTCCTTGTGCCCGCGATCCCAGTCGGCCTGCGCGAGCAGGAGCTGGCCTTCGGCGGACCGGTTCAAGCCCCAGTCGGCGATGATCTGCTCGGCCTGGTCGTAGGCTCCGCCGTTTTGCAGCGCGGTGGCGGCGTTGAGGGCGAAAAACAGATGCTTGAGCTGCTCGTCCGGTTTTTCCGGCATCAACCGCTTGGCGAGCGTGAGCGCGCGGGTGTCGTCCTGCACCTCGAAGAGCAGCATGAAAAGGAGACGAAGGTATTCCTGCTTGTCCTCCTTCGAGGCCTGTTCGGCGCCGGCCTCGAGGGTGTCGAGGGCGTAGTCGACGCGGCCGAAGGCGATGTAGGCCGTGCCGAGCAGCTGCCGCCGCGGCAGGTCGTCGGGCACCTGGGAGAGTCCGGCGCGAAGATAGACCACCGCGGCATTGTGCTTGCCCTCGCTCCACGCCTTTTCGCCCAGCGCGAGGCGATGGCGCGCCAGTCCGAGCCGGGCCTCGTCCCATTTCCACGGAAACAACAGCATCTCGTAGCGGGCGGTCTCGTAGTCGCGCCGGTAGCGCAAATTGGCCCAGACCGCCGCGGTGCCGAACTCCCATCCCACGATCGCCAAGGCGAGCAAGGTGAGCCCGACCCGCTTCCAGTAAACGTAGAGGAAGGATTTTTTCTCGTCGGTGAAACGGACCCAGAGCCGAAAACGGTGGCGAGGGTCCTCGGGCGAAAACACGCGAAGATCTTTGTTGGTCTCCATATCCGGGTCTTGGGAAGCGGGCGTAGAAAGGGCGAAAAAAAGCCCCGTCGCGAACGACGGGGCCAGGGAGCGAAGTTGAAGGGACGTCCGTCGTCGGTTCGCGAATCAAGCGCGGACGGCGCGGCGGCGGCGGGAACCGGCCCAGACGAGCGCGGCGGCGGCGGCCAAGGCGGCGGCGCTGGAGGGCTCGGGGATCGCGGAGGCGAGGACGAGCTCGCCGTTGCCGTTGAATCCGGCGGCCTGGCCTCCGATGGTGAAGGCCGAGGTCAGACCCGCCACCGTGACCGAGGCGAAGCGGATGTAGTTGGTCGCCGAGTGGGTGTAGTTGAGGACGTTCACCACGCCGGAGAGCGTGCCGAGGCTGGCGAAGGTGAAGGTCGAGCTGGTCAGCCCGCCGAAGTTGATCGTGCTGGAGCCGGCGCCGGTGCTGAGCGCGCCGAGGCTGTAGGCGCCGTTCGTGCCGCCCAAGGCGATCGTGCCGCCGTTGTTGAGCGTGACCGGCTTGGCGAAGGAACCGGTGGAGCCGAGGCTGAGCGTGCCGGTGCTGTTGACCGTCAGGCCCGAGCTGCCGGCGATGGCGGAAGGCGTGACCGAGAGGGTGCCGGCGCCGATGATCGTGGAGCCGGTGTAGGTGTTGGTGCCGGACAGGCTCAAGGTGCCGGTGCCGGACTTGGTGAGCGAGGTGCCGGCGCCGGCGAGAGGAGCGCTGATCGTCGAGGTGCCGGTGCTGACGGAGAGGACGGAGGCGGCCTGCAACGTGATGGCGGAGGTGCCGGTGACCGAGTAGCCGGTCGTGTTGAAGGTGATGTTGCCGACGGAAATCGCGGCGTTGGCGGTGACCGTGCCCGCGGTGCCGCCGAACACCGCCTCCGTGGCGGCGTTGTTCGTGTTGCTCCAGTGGGACAGGTCGCCGTTCGCGACGCCACCCGTGGACAACGACGACCACACACGAGAACCCGCGGCGCCCGAAGTGATCCAGTTGCCGGTGCCACCCACGCCGGCGGTGGTGTTGTTGGCGTCGTAATACAGCTGCGCCGAGGCCACCGAGGCCAAGCCGAGCGAAGCGATGGCCGTGGCGAGGACGGCAACCGAGCGAGTGGAAGAGGTCGTGTTCATTGTGATTGAAGATGAAAAACTAGCGCGAAACAGAACCAGGATTGAGACCCCATCCATTAAGACGGAAACCCCTACCTTATCTGGGTTAATAACCCTAGGTATCAGCGGGGCGAATGCCGCGTAAACGAAATCCTTAGACCCGGTATAAATGAATTATAAAATTAAGCCCTATATGGCTTAATTAAATAGACCCATTAAGACACTTTTGTGCCTTTTTGGCTCTTATTAATAGCTGGCAGCGGATTACGAGAATGCTCTTCACGGTCATTTTTTGCCGCCTCCATGCGAAAACCCCCGTCTGCGCCTTGGTAAAACCCCCTTGTGACCCCGGCTCGCACCCCCATGCGCCCAACCGGGTTTTACGGAGAGCCGTGGGGCCTCTCCCGGCACTCGTTAAGGCCAATCTCTTCAATTTGTTAGGCAGGCGGCCGCATACTATTTTTTAACCATTTTGCGACGCTGTGAGGTATGAAACCCCTCCAGCTCCTCGCACGAGCCTTCGCCCTCTCGCTCCCGTTCGCAGGGCTCCCGACATTCCTTTGCGCCGGTCCGGAAAATCAGGCCGTCCAGGCTTGGGCGGAAGCTTCCGCCAACTCGTCCGCCCTCACGCTTCGCTGGAAAGCCGACGACGTCGCCGTTCCGCTCGCCTACGAGGTGCAGACCAAACTCCCGGAAGCCTCCTCTTGGACCTCTCTCGCGAGCCTCCCCGGAAGCGCGCTCTCCTATGTGGACGCCTCGGCCTCGCCCGGCGTCGCGCACGAATATCAGATCATCAAAAAGCACAGCACCTACACCGGCTACGGCTACGCCCAGGCCGGCGCCGCCCTGCCCGCCGTCGAAAGCAGGGGCGCCCTCGTCTTGATCGTCGAGCAGTCGCAGGCCGCCGCCCTGGCCCCCGAGCTCGCCCGCCTGCGCCTCGATCTGGTCGGCGACGGTTGGAAGGTGGTCCGCTACGACGTCCCGTCCACGCTCCCGCCCCCCGCGGTGAAAAGCCTCGTCCGCGACGCCTGCGCCGCCTTCCCCGGCGAGGTGCGCTCCGTGCTCCTCTTCGGCCACGTCGCCGTCCCCTACTCCGGCCAGTATGCGCCCGACGCCCACACGGACCACATGGGCGCCTGGCCGGCCGACGCCTATTACGGCGACCTCGATGGCGAATGGACCGACCTTTACGTGGACTACGCCCAGACCGCGAACGCCAGCGCCACCGAACGCGCGCGCCTCACCAACGTCCCGGGCGACGGCAAATTCGACCAGTCCATGATCCCCTCCGCGATCGAGTTGTCGGTGGGCCGCGTCGACCTCTCCAATCTCCCCGCCTTCGCCGAGACGGAGACAGCCCTCCTCCGCCGTTACCTCGATAAAAACCACGCCTATCGCCACGGCCTAGTGCCCGTGGCCCCCCGCGCGCTCGCCGCCGACTACATCGGCGTGCTCAACGGCGAATGCTTCTCCACCGGCGCCTACTCCGCCTTCTCGTCCCTCGTCGGCGCCTCCCGGATCAACAATCTCAACGCCACCCAGCCCGGTCTCGCCAACGTATGGCTCCCCACCCTCGCCTCCGGCACCCATCTGCTCGCCTACGGCGCCGGCTGGGGCACCTACACCGGCGCGCAGAACATCGCCACCACCGCGGGCTACGCCGCCTCCGCCCCGCAGGGCGTGTTCACCTTCCTCATGGGCAGCTACATGGGCGACTGGGACACGGGCGATAATCTCCTCCGCGCCTCGCTCGCCTCCCCCGGACTCGGTCTCGCCGCCGCCTGGGGCGGTCGTCCCCATTGGTTTCTCCACTCCATGGCCACCGGCGGCACCATCGGCGACGCCGCCCGCCTGACGCAGAACAACCGCGACACCTACCGCTCCATCACCAACTCGATGGCCAACTGCGCCCACATCGCGCTGATGGGAGACCCCAGCCTCCGCATCCATGTCGTCCGCCCCGCCGCCGACCTCCGCGCCACAGGGATCGCGGGCGGTGTCGCCCTCTCCTGGAGCCCTTCGCCCGACGCCACCCTCGGCTACCACATCTATCGCTCCGCCTCGCTCGACGGCGCCTTCACCCGGCTCAACGCCGCGCCCGTCGTCGGCCTGGCCTTCACCGACGCCGCGCCGCCCGCCTCCGGAGCCGTTTACATGGTCCGCCCGCTCCGCCTGGAAACCGGCGCCGGCGGCTCCTATCACAACCTCGGCGCAGGCGTCTTCGCCTCCACCCTCGCCGCCTCCGGCGACGACCTCGCCCCGCCCACCGTCCTCCTCTCCTCGCCCGCCTCCGGCACGACGATCACCGGCTCCGTCACGCTCTCCGCCGCGGCCTGGGACGACGTCGGCGTAGCCTCGGTCCGGTTCGTCGTCGACGGCCGCGAAGTCGGACAGCCCGTGACCGCCGCGCCCTACGCGCTCTCCTGGGACAGCGCCACCGTCGCCAACGGCACCCGCTTCATCTCCGCGCTCGCCACCGACGGCTCCGGCCGCACCCGCCTCTCCCCCGCCGTGGCCGTCACGGTGAGCAACATCGTCTCCGCGCCGACCTCCGCCGGCGACACGCTCTGGCTCGACGACGCCCTGCCCGCCGGGGCCTCCGCGCTCACCGCCGACGGCTCCGCCTGGACCTGGGTCTCCGCCAAACCGGCCCCCTATTCCGGCCTGCGCGCACACGAGACCGCCTCCGCCTCCGGCACCGCGGAAAACCGCCTCCTCTTCGCCAACGCCCGCCCTGTCTCCATCGGGGACACGCTCTTCGTCCAGGTCTGGATCGATCCCGCCCGGCCGCCCCGCGAACTCATGCTCGCCTGGCGCACCGGCGCCGGCGTCGAAGGCTCCGCCCACTGGGGCGCCAACCTGATCCTCCGCGGACAGTCCGTCGCCTCGACCAACCGCCGCCAGCTCGGGGCGCTACCCAAGGCCGGCGTCTGGACCCTCCTCGAAGTCCCCGCCGACGTCGTGAAACTCGAAGGCTCGACCATCACCCGTCTCACCTTCGCGAGCCACGGCGGCCGCGCCGTCTGGGACTACGCCGGCGTCGCCGCCGCCGCGCCCCGCCGCTGAGGCCGCCTACTGCTTGACCAACACCAATCGGTAGCCGATCAGCCTGTCCCGGCGCGCCGGCTCGGCCTCGCGCGCCGGCGACTTCGCCACCGCGTCTCGCGAAGCCAAGGCGTCGCCCCCCGCCACCCGCGTGATCGGCCGGGTCTCGGCCGGGTCGGGCAAAAGCCATTCCGCCACGTTGCCGATGAGATCATGGAAACCCGCGGCGTTCGCCGCCAGCCGTCCCACCTCGCGCACCTGCCCGTCGGAGTTTTCCGCCAGCCAACCCTGCTGCTCGCTGTTCGCCAGCGCCGCGCCCCACTCGGCGAAAGTCGGCAGGCGCACCTCCGCGCCCAGGATCCAGCCCAGCCGCTTCGCCACCGCCCGCGCATCCTCCAGATTCACCGACTCCACCGGTCGCTTCACTCCCGGGAAACGGCTCGGGTTCGAACCCATGAGCCGCTCGTGCAAGCCCTGCGGCATCTCCACCCCCATCATCCACACGCCCGGGACGCCGGGCAAAGGCAGCAACAACCCCGAAAACTCCCGCTGCAAATCTCCCAGACGCGCCCGACGCGCCCAGAGAAAGGGCAGGCGCTCGCCCAGCTCCGCGTCCGGCGTCGCGCCCGCGGGAAAGGCCTTCGTCGCCTCCGCGATCTCCGCCATCGCCGCCTCCAGCTTGGCCGACGCGGCCGGCGCGTCGCCCGCGCGCAACAAGGCCGCCGCCTCCGCGTCCAGCCGCGCCGCCCGGGAAAGGTAGGGCGTCGCCCGCACCGCCTGCATCCCGCGCTCCAGCGCGGCCCGGTTGGCCGAGGCCTCCGACCCGGGCAGCTTCGCGTCGAGATCGGCTCGCAGCTTCTCCGCCGCGGCGAGCAAGGCCTCGCGCGCCGCCTCCGACTCCGCGCTCGCCCGGGCCTCGGCCAGGATCCGGACCAGCTCCGCCTCGCCGCGGGCGCGCGCGATCCCCGCCAGCTCGTCGTCGAGACGCCTCAGGCGCATCGCGCTCGCCGAGGGGGAGTCGGGATAGCGCGCGTTCAAATCCGCCTGCATGTCGCGCGCCTTGCGGAAAAGCGCCTCCGCCTCGTCGCCCTTCGCCTCCCGCGCCGCCGCCAGCGTCTTCTCCAACGCGTCCACCACCGGACGCACCTCGGCCCAAAGCACCTGGCGCTCCAGCCGGCGGATGATCTCGCGATCCTTCGCGTCGTCGGCCGCGGTCCCGCGCGCCACCTCCCGCAGGTCGGCCAAGACCGCCTTCATCCGCGCGATCACCTCCGCCGTCGCCTCGCCCGCCGGGGCCTCGCGCAGCAGATCCGTCGCCCGCGCCCGCGTCATCGCGGCCACCAGCCCGGCCCGCTCCGCGCGCCACGCCTCGCGTTGCTCCGCCCCCTCGGCCTCGTCGGCGATCAGCGCTTCGAGCAAGGGCAGCAGCGCCGCGGGCTCGGCCTTGGCCGCGCGCGCCGTCTCCAGCGCCTTCCGCCCCTCCAGGTCCGCCCGCGCCGCCGGCGCAAGCGCCCAGCCCGCCGCCAGCGCGCAAAGCGCCCAGCCCGCCGCCTTTGTCTTAAAACCCCGTGATCCACCGCTCATGCGCGAGCCGTTTGACCAAGTGTTTACCGATTGCAATCCCATCCTCCCGGCCGGCGGGCTGGCTCCCTGCCCCGTCACCGCGTCCGATCACGGCGCAAATTTCCCGTCCATCCCTTAGCCAAGCTCGAAGCTCGTGATCCCGTGGATCCGATCCAAAGGCAGCCTCGGAGCCGGGCCTCGATACATCCGCGCCGTCTCGAAAACCGGCGCCAAACCGCGACTCCGCGCCAGCGCCCCCGCCGCGCGATTCGGCTCCGGCGCGTCGAGAAACACCCGCTCGCCCGGCGCCAGCCCGGCCAGCGAATCGAACAAAATCTCCGCCGCCGCGGCGTCCTCCGCGAACAAAGGACCGATCTTCACGCCCTCGCCGCAACGCCGCGCGACGCCGAAGCCCGCGATCCGCCCGTCGCGCGAGAGGACCCGCGCCCGGCTCTCCGGCAGGGCCAGCCAGGCGCGCAAGAACGTCGGCCTCGCGCGGCCGAAATGCGCCGCGTCGTAGGCGGCAAGCGCCTCGAAGGACACCGATCCGGCCGGCTTTAGGCCGGGCGCGCGATCCGCCTCCGCCGCCGCGCCCGCCGAGGGCGCCACGCCGCCGTGGCGCACGTTGCGATGCGCCAGGACGAAACCGGACTTCGCGTAGTTCGCCTGCTGCGCCGGCACTCCGTCCAGCCCGACGGTCCGTCCCTCCAGTCGCGCCATCGCCGCGCTCCACAAGGCCAGGCCACGACCTTTTCCGCGCTCCTCCGGCGCCACGATGTAGAATCCGAGAAACCCGAAGCCCGCGTCCGCGCGCACCGCCGAGATCACACCGACCGGCCGTCCCTCCCGCTCCGCCACCAGGAAGCCCTCCGGATCGGCCGCGTGAAACGCCGCGCCGTCGTGCCGCCCCGGATTCCATCCCTCCCTCGCCGCCCACTCTACGGGCAGGCTCATCTCTTCGAGGCGGAGCGGACGGATCGAAAGCTCGGGGTTCATGGAGAAAAAGCGGAACCGGCGACGGCGTTAAAAGAGTTCGCCCTGGCGCAGACCCTCGCGCCGCGTCGCGTCCAGCGTGCTGTGCTCGAGCAGCCAGCGCAGCGACTTGTCGCCCCAGCCCGGCGTCTCCGCCAGCCGCGCCAGCAGGAGCGCCCCGGCCAGCGCGTCGTAGAGCGCCGCATGGTAATGGCGCCGCCCCGCCGGGCAGATCTCCGCCGCCAGCGCGTCGAGCCGCGCCTGCAAACCTTCCGCCGCGACCAGTTCGCCGAGTTTCGCCGGCGCCTCCGCCCCGCGCGCCTGCGGATAAAGCCGCCCCGTGTCGATCCACGGCCCCCACTCCGCCGTCGCCTCCGCGTCCTCGCGGGAAAAATCCCGCGCCGCCCGCGCGTAGGGCCAGACCGACTTGATCAAGGTGTTCTCCGCGTTGGCGAAATGCGCCGCCAGCGGCCCGCCCTCCCGCAGCGCCGCGAACGTCTCGAAATCCTCCGCGAAGGGCGCCGCGCCCGCCGTCGCCTCCGCGTCCAGCCCGTGCACCGCCGTGTCCTCCGCCCGCACCCGCCCCGTCGCCCGGCAGGTCCGCCCGCGCGCCGACACGATCTCGCCGCCGCGCAGCGAGACGACGCCGTATTCAAGGATCCCCGACACGGTCGAGCCCTCGAAGTCGACGAAGTGGATGAGTTGATCCGGCCAGGGCATGGGATGGCCCACGAAACACACGAAAGCACACGAAAACCCAAGCCTCATCCCGGATCGATTTTCGTGTCTTTTCGTGTGTTTCGTGGGCAACTCTAAGGTTTCTCCGCCTCCCATGGACCTCGCCCCCTACCGCGCCTTCATCGCCGACCTCGCCGCCGAGAGCGGGGACTTCATCCGCCCCTTCTTCGGCCGCGCCGACCTCGCCGTGGAGGCCAAGGGCGACGCCTCGCCCGTCACCGCCGCCGACAAGGGCGCGGAGGAGCTGCTCCGCCGTCGCATCGAGGCGCGTTTCCCCTCGCACGGCATCATCGGCGAGGAGTTTGGAAACGTCCGCGAGGACGCCGAATTCACCTGGGTCCTCGACCCCATCGACGGCACCAAGAGCTTCATCACCGCCGTCCCGCTCTGGGGCACCCTCATCGCCCTCCTCCATCGCGGCCAGCCCGTCCTGGGCTGCATCCACCAGCCCGTCCTCGGCCAGCTCATGATCGGCGACGGCGCCGTCACCACGCTCAACGGCCGCCCCGTGCGCTGCCGCGCCACCGCGCGCGTCGAGGAGGCCACCGTGCTCACGAGCGACCACCTCAACCTCGCCCGCTACCAGGACGGCCCCGCCTGCGAACGTCTGCTCGCCCGCGCCCGGCTCGTCCGCACCTGGGGCGATTGCTACGGCTACCTGCTGCTCGCCGCCGGCCACGCCGACGTCTGCCTCGATCCGATCATGAACCCGTGGGACATCGCCGCCCTGGTCCCGATCGTGCGCGGCGCCGGCGGCGTCATCTCCGACTGGCGCGGCTCCGCCGCCTACCCCGCGGACCATATCGTCGCCGCCGCCACCCCGGCACTCCATGCCGAGGTGATCGCCGCGCTCCGCGCCTGAGCCGCGCCCGGTCGACGGCGCCACGCCCGCGTCGGGCTTGCCCGACGTGGGCGGATCGGTCAGATGGGCGCATGTTCAAGCCCCTGCTCATCGCCGGCTTGTTGATCGCGCTCTCCGCCGTCCCCGGCGCGCAGGCCCGCACCCTCACCGCCGCCGACGGCCGCGTGATCGAGGCCGAGGTCGTCGGCTTCGAAGGCGTCGAAAAGGTCGTCATCAAGCGCACCGACACCGGCCAGACCTTCACCCTGCCCGTCGACTCCTTCTCCGAGACGGACCGCGCCGCCCTCGTGAAAGAGGCCAAGGCCGAGGCCGCGAAGCCCCCTCCCCCGCCCGCTGCCGGCGAGGTCGATCTCGAACTAGCCCGAAAGGCCGCGTCGGGAAACCCGGTGGTCACGCCCGTTTACAGCATCCGCACGGGTGATCGAGAGCGTGTCGGCTCCATCACCGTCACGCCCGTCGACGCCTCCTACGCCATCACACTCGTCAACCGGGCCCGGCGCCCCTTCGACAAGCTCCGCATGGAATACGTCCTCTTCGCGGAGCGCACCCCGCGCGGAGGCATCCGCAACAAAGTCCTGTATCGCAAAGCGGGGAGCATGGACCTGCCTGTCCTGCCCGCCGGCGAACGCGTCGTCGTCAACACCGTAGGGATTCCCGCTCGAAAGGCGGACCTCGACGGCTCCGCCTACTGGGGCGAAAGCAACCTCCCGGTCGACCTGAAGGGGATCTGGTTGAAAATCTACCAAGGCGACACGCTGGTCATGGAAGAGGCCTCCCCGACCAACCTCGCCACCGACCAGCCTTGGAAAGCGCCGGACGCCACCCTCGACTCCGCGCCGGCCCGCCGCACCCGATGACCCTCCCCATCCGCCTGCCCGCCCTCCTCCTCTGCGCCCTCGCCGCCTCCGCGCAGGCCCGCACCCTCACCGCCGCCGACGGCCGTGCGATCGAGGCAGAGGTCGTCGGTTTCGAAGGCGCCGACAAGGTCACGATCAAACGCGCCGACACCGGCAAGAGCTTCACCCTGCCCATCGACTCCTTCTCCGAAGGCGACCGGACCGCGCTCCGGGCCGAGGCCGTCGAAAGCGCCGGAGCCGTCAAAAAGCCCAAGCCGCTCCCCGCCAACGCTCTCGTCCTCGAACTCAGCCAAGTGAAGTTCGACACCCGGCGAGAGAAACAGGACATCGAGCTGTCCAACGGCTCCGTGCGCCGCAACGGCATCAGCATCACCGAAGAGGACTGGGGCTACTCCGTCACCCTCCGCAACACCACCCTCAAGCCCGTCGAGGGGCTGCGCGCCGAATACATCCTTTTCGTCAAGGCGGACAACCCCGGCGAATCCGCCGTGCGCGCCGACGCCCGGCTCAAGCGCACCACCGGCGCCCTCGCCTTCGATCCCGTGCCCCCGGGCGATCGCGTCACGCTTCGCACCCAGCCCATCGTCGTCCGCAAACGCGAACTCGCCAACGGCATCGTCTGGCGCGGCAGCGACGACGCCAAGTCGCGCGACAGCCTGCACGGCGTCTGGCTCCGCATCTACCAAGGCGACAAGCTCGTCCTCGAGCAGGCCTCGCCGGGCAACCTCTCCCAGACCGAATCCTGGACCGCCGACGGCTCTCCCTGAGCCGGACGCGGGCGTCGCGGACGAACGCCGGGCGGACCGGCCCCGCCGCGGCTCGCGTTCACGTTCGCGTTTTCCCGCGGATCACCCCGAGTTCTTGCCCGCGGAGACAGGCGCGGCCTGCTTTTCCACCAGACGCGGGGACGTGGGCGAAGAAATCAGGTCGCCCTTGTCCTCCGGTATCGCGCCCTGCCGCTTGTTTTTGATCAGCCAGCTGGCGGTCTCGTAGTAGGCGATGGCGTCGTCGATCGGCGCCTGGTCCGCGCGCAGCGGCGTCAAGACGTGCCGTGCGGAGTCGTAGGAAAACACCGCGCGCCGCCGCACCGGTGAGAGCAGGGCCAGCCGCTCGCCGGTGAAGAGTCCCAGCTTCTGGTAGTTGCCGATCAGCGCCCGACCCGGGCCCTCGCCGGCCAGCGCGTTCTCGCCGAAAAACCGGCTCGGGTAACTCCAGTTGAGCAACGCGAGCAGCGTCGGCGCATAGTCCACCTGGCTGCACAAAGCCTTCACCGCGCCCGGCGCCACCTGCCCGCCCGGCGCGTAAATGATGAGCGGTATGTGGTGGTTGCGCACCTCCAGCTCGGCGCGGCCCGCGCTCGACGCGCAATGATCGGCGACCACCACGAAGATCGTGTTCCGGAACCACGGATGCGACTCCGCCTCGCGCAGGAAGCGACCGATCGCGTGGTCGGTGTATTTCACGCCGCCCGCCCGCTTCGATCTGCCGGACGGCAGATCGATCCTCCCCTCCGGAAAGGTGAAGGGCCGGTGGTTCGAGGTGGTCATCAAGAACTGGAAGAAAGGCCGGCCCGCCGCGTGCTGCGCGTCCGCCTCCCTCAACGCCCGGCCGAACAGGTCCTCGTCGCAGGCGCCCCACGCGTTGGCGAAGGTGACCTCGCCGGGCCCGAAGAGCTTGCGGTCGACGACGCGGTAGCCGTTGCCGCCGAAGAAATCGTTCATGTTGTCGAAATACCCGTAGCCGCCGTAGATGAAAGCGGTGTCGTAGCCGCGCGTGCGCAGCACCGAGCCGAGGGTGAACAAACCCTCGTTGCCCGGCCGCTTCACCAGCGAACGCCCGGGCGTGGGCGGCACCGACAAGGTCAGCGCCTCCATGCCCCGGTCGGTGCGGTTGCCCGTGGCGTAGAAATTATCGAACACGAGCGAGCGAGCGCAGAGCTCGTCCAGATTCGGAGTCCAGCCCGACTTGCTCCCGAAACGGCCGAGAAACTCGCCGCTCAGGCTCTCCACCGTGATCTGCACGATGTTCGATCGCAGCTCCGGCTCGCCCGGTCGCGGCGCCGCCGCGACGCGGGCCAGATCCCGCCCGTCCGAAGACGCGCCTGCGAAAGCCGCGGCGTCCCGCGCCGTCCGCGCCTTCACCCGCGCGAAGGCCGCGTCGACCGGCAGGGTCGCGTAAAATTGATCGTAATCGAGGTTGTTCGCCCGGAACGCCGCCACGAAGGACCAGGGGCCGTTTTTCGCCAGCTCCCTCTCGTAGTTGTTTTTCCACGACGGAAGTAATTCCTCCGACATCGCCGCCCCCAGGGCCACCGCGCCCGCGACCCAGATCGCCGCGAAGCGCCAGCGCGCGCCGGCGCCCGCCTCCGCGGCCTCCAGCCAGCGGCGCATCCATCCGAGCCGGTTCGCCGCCCACAGGGCCAGACCCGCGCCCGCCGCCAACGCCGCGAAGATCGCCGGCATCGGGTAGGACTCGCGGATGTTGCCCAGCACCTCCTGGGTGTAGACGAGATAGTCGACCGCGATGAAATTGAAGCGCGCCGCGAACTCGTCCCAGAACAGCCACTCCGCCACGCCGACGAACACGAGCGCAGCCAAAACGAAAAAGGCCGCCGTCTGCGCCGCGCGCCGCCCCGCCCGGCCCGCGAAAAAGCGCCGCGGGAGCGCGGCCAGCGCGAGCACCACCGGCACCGACCACCAGGCCGCCGCGGCGAGGTCGAACGCCGCCCCCCAGACATAGGCCGCGATCAGCCCGCCCCCATGGCCGAGCACGGACGCGGCCTGGATATTGAGCGCCACCCGCGTGGCCAGAGCGGCCGCGAGAAACGCGCCGACAAACAAAACCGCCCCGCCGAAACGGTGGGCGAAAAGCCGGGAAAAAAACGCGCGCATCGGATCAGCCCAGACGCGCCAGCGCCGCCACCGCCACGAACGCGATCGGGAACCAGACCACCTCGCGCAACGCGCGCGTCACGTCGCGGGGATCCAGAGTCAGCGCCGCCCGGGTGCGGTGGCCGCCCAGACGCGGGAACAGACGCGGCGTCGACTCGCGATAGGCCGGATAAGTCTGGGGGAACAAAGCCGTCAGGCGCGCCTCCTCCGAGCGGATCACCGCGTGGTAATAGGCGAGAAACAAGGCCACCGTGGCCGGCACCATCGGCCAGCGCAGCGTCGCGAGCGCCACGCCCACCGCGCCGATCAGCGAGAAAAAGTAAAGCGGGTTGCGCACCATCGAATAGGGGCCGTCCTGGCACAGCTCGGCGTTCTTGCGTCCCGCGATGTAGAGCGCGCACCACACCCGGCCCAGCATCGCCACGATCACCGCGAACAACCCGATCGCCAGCGCAGCCGCCTCGAGCCGGCCGTCCCGCACGGGCGCGAGCCTCGCCCCCCAGACCGCCAGCCCCGCCAAGACCATCCAGCTGGCGGGCTTGCGCAGCTTTTCCACCGGCGTCCGGCGACGCGGGGAGGCGGTCGCTCCGGCAAGGTTGAGGGGCAAAGGAAGGGGTGCGGAAGTCGTGTTCATGCGCCCAGTCAGACCGCCGGACGCCCGCGGCGTTGGAAGGATGACAAAACCGTAATCCGGACGTAATGCTTCGCCGTCAGTTCGCGCTCGTCGCAAATCCCGCTCCTCCGCCACACTCCGCCCACAACATGCGCGTGCTGGTCGTCGAGGATGAACGGAAAGTCGCGAGCCTGATCCGCTCCGGGCTCGAGGAGCAGGGCATGTCCGTCGAGACCTGCCACGACGGCGACACCGGCTGGCAACGCGCCGCCGGCGAACGCTTCGACGCCCTCGTGCTCGACATCATGATACCCGGCCGCGACGGACTCAGCCTCGTCCGCAAGCTGCGCGCCGAACGCCACACCGTGCCCGTCCTGCTCCTCACCGCGCGAGGCGACGTCCGCGAACGCGTCGAGGGCCTCGAAGCCGGCGCCGACGACTACCTGCCCAAGCCCTTCGCCATGCCCGAGCTCGTGGCCCGCCTCCGCAGCATCGCCCGCCGCCACAGCGGGGCCACGCTCAACCTCCTCGCCTGCGGCGACCTCGTCATGAACCTCACCTCCCGCGAGGTGAAACGCGGCGGCGACGCCATCGCCCTCACCCCGCGCGAATTCTCCGTGCTCGAGGCGCTCCTCCGCACGCCGGGCGCCGTCGTCACCCGCACCGAGCTCAGCCAGCAGGTCTGGGGCTACCAGTTCGATCCCGAGACCAACGTCGTCGACGTGGCCGTCCAGCGCCTGCGCCGCAAGATCGACGACGGCCGCCCCGTCCGCCTCATCCAAACCGTCCGCGGCATGGGTTACAGCATCGACGCGGGCGCGCCCGTCGCATGAGGCCCCTCGCCTTCAACACCCGCCTCGCCCTCGGCGGCGCGCTGCTCGTCCTCGTGGCGCTCGCGCTCTTCGCCACCGCCTCGCTGCTCTTTTTCCGCTACGAGCAGTTCGAGCAGGTCGACCTCGAGCTCCGCTCCACCCTGGCCGAACCCCTGGACAAGCGCGGCCTGCCCGAGTCGCCCCCGCCCTACGTCTCCGTCGCCCGCCTCGACCACGCCGGGAAAATCGTCGCCGCCACCGAACGCTTCCCCGCCGACCTCGCGTCGCGCGCGCTCGACCACGCCGGCCCGGTCAACGTGTCCGCCCCCGCCCCCGGCTGGCGCCTGCTCTCGGGAGAAACCCCCGAGGGCGCGCTCGTCGCCGCCTACGATCTTTACGAGGTGCGCGACGTGACCGTGGACATGCTCCAGGCCTGCCTGCTCGCGTTGCCCATCCTCGCCGCGCTGGCCGGGATCGCCGTCTGGTGGTTCTCCCATCGCGCGCTCCGGCCCCTCCGCGAGCTCACCGCCGCCACCTCCGGGGTCGCCGCCCTCCGGCTCGACCAACGCGTGCCCGAGCCGCCCGCCAACGACGATCTGCGACGCCTCGCCCTCGCGTTCAACGCCATGCTCGCCCGCCTCGAGACCGGTTTCGAGCAGGCCCGCCGTTTCTCGGCCGACGCCTCCCACGAACTACGCACGCCCCTCACCATCATGCGCGGGGAGATCTCGCGCCTGCTCCGCAATCCCGGCCTCACCCCGCAGACCGAGACCGCCCTCCTCAGCCTCCAGGAGGAGATCGGCCGCCTGGAACGCATCACCGAGCACCTCCTGCTCCTCGCCCGCCTCGACGCCGGCCAGGTGAGCGCGGAGCACTTCGAGGAGCTGGATTTCGCCGCCCTCGTCGCCTCCGTCTGCGAAGACGCCGAACTGCTCGCCGGCGCCCGCGATGTCCGGCTCAGCGTCGCGCCCACCCCGGCCGCCCGGGTGCGGGGCGACGCCCTGCTGCTCCGGCGCGTCATCCTCAACCTCCTCGACAACGCCACCCGTTACAACCAGCCCGGCGGCGAAGTCGCCTGCGAGCTCGCCCTCGCCGGGGACCGCGTCGAGCTGCGGGTGCGCAACACCGGCGTCTCGATCTCGCCCGAGGCGCGGGCCGGCCTCTTTCGCCGCTTCTACCGCGCCGACGCCGCCCGCGGTCGCGGGGGACACGGCCTCGGCCTCGCCCTCTCTCGCGAGATCGCGCGCAGCCACGGCGGCGAGCTCTCGCTCCGACCCGACCCCGCGCCCGGCCTCACCGAGTTCATCCTATCCCTGCCCGCAAAAACCGCCGCGTAGGCCTCACTCGCCCAACACCCACTCCGAGCCGTCGGCGTTGAAAACCCGCTTCGCCGTCGCCGAGCGCCAGCCGCGCCACACCCGGTCGCACTGATGCGGCAGACGCACCACGCTCGGCATCGAGATCGCCGCCCTGTCCCGCGGACAAGCCCACGCCCGCCCCTCGCTCCACGCCAGCGTCATCGCCGGCAGATCGATCAACGACACCGCCTCGTCCGACACTCCGGCCCCTCGCCCCCTGCTCCCTGCCCCCTGCCGCTCGTGCGCCCCGCGCACGAGCAACGGCACGCGCACGCTTTCCTCATGCGGCCAGCCTTTGCGAAACAGCCCGTGCGCCCCGTGCATGTCGCCGTGCACGGAAGTCACCACGACGATCGTCTCGGGCGCGACCCCCGCCAGCAGCCGCCCGATCGCCGCGTCCGTCGCCGCGATGTGCGCATGATAGCCCGCCAGCTCCCGCCGCGCCTGCGCCTCGACATCGCCGCCCCGCGGCACGTTCGCGGGCAAGACCAGATCCTCCGGCCGCGGTCGCATCACCCCCGCCGGAGTCGACGCAGCGTAGGGCGGGTGCGGTGCCTCCAGGCTCGCCACCGCAAATCGCGGCCGCCCGTCCGCCCGCCGCGCCAACCACTCCGCCGCCAGCTCCGAGATCACATCGCTCTGATAACCCGCGCGTCGCTCGAAGCCCGCGACGCCGTCGCCCTGCAGCCAGGGGTCGTTGAGCAAAAAGCCGCCCTCGAAACCGACCCAGTGCGCGAAACCGCCGCGCGCCTCGGGTGGCACGACGACGCGCGCCGCCGCCTCGCCGACCAGCGGCGCCGCGCGGTCGCGCTCGCCCACGCCCCACTTGCCGAAAAACGCCGTCGCGTAGCCGCGCTCGCCCATCGAGCGCCCGATCGTGCGCGCTCCCCGAGGCAAGACGTCCCAGTAGTCGGCCACGCCGTTCTCCGGCGAAGGCGCGCCGGTCAACATCGCCGCCCGCGCGAAAGGCCCGAAGGGATGCGGCGTCACCGCCTGCGCGTAGTTGACCGTCCGCGGATCGGCCGCGAGCGCGTCGAGCGCCGGTGTGCGCGCGTTCGGATCGCCCGCGTAACCGCAGGCCTGCGCGCGCCACTGCGTCGTCACGATCCAGAGAATGTCGGGCAAGCCGGACGCCATGCCCACACCCTTCGCCACCCCCGACCCGCTGGCAACCCTCCGCCCGCCCGGCTTCCACATCCGCCTCCGCCGCACACGATCCCAATGTTCGTAATACGAACATTGACCCAAAGCCCGCCCGGCGGCCCGGCGGCTGCGCGCGGGCACCACGCCACGCCAGGCCTTGCCGCCGCGAATGTTCGTATTACGAACATTTGTCATGAGCACGAATCTCCATCCTCGGCTGGGCGCGTTGTTCGACCTTGCGGCGATCCTGGAGGAGGCGGCGCGCGAAATGACGAAGGCGGCGCGCAAGCGGGCCAACGAGCGCCGCCCTCGCGTCCGTCGCGGGGCGACCCTGCGACCGGGCGGCGACACGCCGTTGTGGAACGCGCTGGCCGAACTCAGCCGCCCCCTTCTCCAGCGACGCGGCGCAAGAGCCATCCTAGCCCGCGAGCTCGGCGTCCACCGCGCACGCGTGGGCGAATATTTCGACAAGCAATCCGCGATGCCCGACGCGGAACGCGCCCTGCGTTTGGTCGTGCTGCTCGCACGCGCCGCGCGCCGGGAAACCAAATCCGCCCCTCCCGCCAATGTTCGTAATACGAACATTGGCGCGGAACCTTGACCGGAACACGCGGTCGGGGCGCGGCGCGGGTTTCGGAACGCGGTTTACTTGAGGCTCTGCGGCAGCGCGAAGTAGCGCTTCGCCACCGCCTCGAGCACCGGGCCGGTCGGCGTCGCCTTCACATCGGCGCCGAGCGGAAGTTCGCGCTGCGGGAGAAAATTATTGATCAGCGCGCAGGTGTCGGCGCTCACCATCACGCCGAGCATCTCGCCGGTCTTGCTCAGCACGAGGTCACCGCGCGAGGGCGAGAAGTCGCCGAAGAGACGCCGAACAAGCCGGTTGTCGACCTTCACGTAACCGGGGTTGCGCGGGTCGATCTTGAATGACAGCTCGCCGTAGCCCGCGCCGCCGGCGCTGATCAGCACCGCCTCGGGGAACTGGAAGGGCTCGAGCGCGAGCAGGTAGGGCTCGCCACCGAGTCGCTTCGACTCCTCGTCCGTCAGGCGCACCAGCACGATGCGAGGGTCGAGCGAGGCGAACTCGAGCTTCGCGGGCTGCACCGTTCCCTGGCCGCGCGTGATCGTGAGGAGGAGCTTGTCCCAATCGGGCTGGCTCGGCGCGCGCAGGTCGAAGGGCGTGTCGTCGACGTGCAGCAGAGCGACCGTCTCCTTGCCATCGCTCGCGAGCACCGTGCGCGATTCGGGCGTCTTCGTGACCGGGCCGAGAAAGGTCGAACGCGAGGCGGCGAAGCGCGCGCCCACGCGCCGCTGGAGAAAGCCCTCGAAGAGCGTGTTGGCGTTGATCGGCTGCGCCTCGCGAAACTCCTTCGCGAGCTCGCCGGTTTTTTCCGCGATCCGGCCGGCCGCCGCCGCGATCTGCGTGGTCGTCTCCTGCACGCGCTGACGCTCGGCGCGCTCCGCCTCGACCACCGCGCGGAGAGTCTGGGTCTGCTCCTGCAAGATCTGCTTCTCGCGCTCGGCGACACCGACCTTCACCGCCATCTCCTCGGCCCGGGCGCGGGCCGCGGCCTCGGCCGCCGCGGTGCGGGCGAGCTCGGCCTCGCGGCGCTTCGCCTCCGCCTCGCGGGCGGCGAGATCGCGGGCGAGCTGCGCGTTGCGCGCGCGCTCGGCCTCGGCCGCGGCGCGCGTGGCGGAAAGATTCTGGTCGAGCTCCGCGGCGGTCTTCTCCGTGCGCGCGAGATTTTCCGATAGCTCGGCCTTGGCTCGCTCGGCGGCGAGGCGCTCGGATTCGGTTTTTTCGAGATTGCGCGCGAGCTCGTCGCGGCGCGCCTGCTCATCCTCGAGCGAGAGACGCATCACCGCCACCATGTCCTGCTCGGGCGTGGCGGCGCCGGAACCGCCGGCCGGCGTAGTCGCGGCCGCCGGCGTGGGAGCCGCGGTGCGTCCGCGCGTGGCGGCGGGCTTGGCGTCCTCCCACCGCGTGAGCGCGAGCAGCGTCAGCAGCAGGAAGTCGCAGAGGATGAGGAGCAGCGTCTTGTTCATGTGCGGACCGGGCGGTTGGAGACGGAGGAATGGCCGCAAAAAGGCGCAAGGTTTCCGCGAGCGCATGGGACGTCACGGGCGCCTATAGGCGCGCGGGAGAGCCCCGTCGGCGGAAGAGAATTTTTGCGCTTCTTTGCGGCCATAAATCCGAGGTTTGAGCGGACGGCGCTCAGCGCGCCGTCACCGGCCCGCTCGCGATCAGGTCCTGCGCGGCGAGGATGAGGTTGGTCTTGTAGGGACGCACGTGGCGGATCTTCACCAACGCGACGCAGGTGATGCCGAGCAGGTTCGACGAGTAGGCGGCGAGGAGGTTGGGCTCCACGAGGCCGAGCACCTGGAGCACGAGCGCGGTGGCCGTCCCGCCGATGCCGAGGTAGAGGCCGCCGTCGAAGAGGTTTTCCTCGTTCTCCATCAGGCGGAGCTTCACGAGCGGCGGCAGGGCCTGGGCGTCGATGGAGCGGATCTTGGCGAGACACACCAGATACATGGCGATCTGCAGGGCGCCGAAGAGCGCGATGGCGAGGATTGAATGGAGGTCCATGGCGAAGGTGGGCGTGACGGTTTTGAGCGAATCGGGATCGGCGAGGTTCCCCAGCACGGGCATGGCCAACGTGAGGCCTTCGATGCGCGGCGTGGCGGAGCGGCCGAGATAGGGTTCGGTGACGAGCAGGAAGGCGCCGGTCGCGACGAGGGCGAGGACGCCGCTTCCGGCGTGAAAGGTTTTTTCCTGGCCGGCGTGCGGGACGAAGCCGCCGCGCATGCCGCGGTCGATCGCGCGCAAAATCAAATAGGCGCCCGCCGCGCAGAGCGCGAAGCGCAGGGCCAGCGCCCAACCCGGATGCAACAGCGCCAGCTCGACGAGCGGCTCCGGCGCCGGCGCGGGCTGGCGGTTCACCGGCACCCCGCGGTCGAGCAGCAGCCGCAGCGCGCCCTGGCCCTCGCGGAGCGCGAGACGCCAATCGGCGTCCGCATCGGCGGCATGCAGGCGGCGATACGCGATCACGCGTTCGGCCGAGTTGGCCGCCGCCCCGTCGACGAGCGCCGCGGCGAGCGTGAGGGTGAACGCATCCCCGCCGGCGCGCGCCAGCCGGCCCAGCTCGGCCCAGGCTTCACGCGTCTCCACCCCGCCGGCGAGCGTGGTGAGTTGCCGCCAGTCGAGACGCCGTCCGAGCGCGAGCAGGTCGATCAACATCGGCTCCAACGTCTCGCCGAGCGCGCCGCGCGCGAGGGCCGCCCGCGCCTCGTCGCGCCAGACGCGAGCCATCGCGGGCGAGAGGTGTTCGCCCTGTTGAAGGAGCGCGGCGAGCAGCACCAGCGCCTCGTAGGTCTGCCCGCCGGCGCGGCCCGCCGGCACGAAGCGGCCGGTGTCCTTCAGGTCGGCCAGCGCGAGCGTGTCGCGCACCGCCGCGATGCGCGAGTTGGCCAAAAATCCCCGCAGCGCCGCGCGCGCGTCCGCGGTCACGAAAAAGCGCAACACCGGCGTGCTCTCGCCTTTCGCCGCCGCCGCGCGGGCCGCGGGCTGGCGCGTGAGCGGGAGCAAAAACGGATCCTCGCCGCCCCAGACCGCGAGCACCGGTTCGCGTTGCGCGAAGGTTTTGAGCGCGGTCTCCAGCCCGAGCACCTCCGAGGTCGGCGCCTCCGCCGCGCGAGCCCCGGCGAGGATAAGCGCCGCCGCGCCCGGCTGCGCCGCGTCGAGCCGCGCCTCCGCAAGATCGGCCAGCGAGGGCGTGCCCGCGCCCGCCCGCGCGAGGAGCGCCGGCGCCAGCGAGCGCAAATGCACCGGCATCGCCCAAGCCGCGAGGATCAAGGCCAGCCCCGCCGCCGCGACCAGCCACACCCCGGCCGAAGCGGCTCGGCGGACGGGCGTTGCGGAGGGGACGGCGGTGTTCATCGCGGGGGCACTATTGGTTTGCGGGGCGAGAGGGCAAATCCACGCTCGCCCCGATTGACGGCTTTCACGTTTCTCTACCGACCCATGTCGCTCGCGATTGTTCACTACAACGCCTCGGTGCTCCGCCAAAAGGGCGCACCCGTAACCACTTTTGACGCCGAGCTGGCCAAGCTGGGCGCCGACATGGTGAAAACCATGCATGAGGCGCGCGGCATCGGCCTCGCCGCCCAGCAAATCGGCCGCGCCCTCCAGCTGTGCGTCGTCGACCTGCGCGACACCGACCGCGACTTTTCGTGGGAGCTCGACGGCGCCCAACCGCCCCTCGAGCTCATCATGCCCATGGTGATCGCCAACCCCAAGGTGGAGCTCCTGCCTTCGGCCAAGACCACCTACGAGGAAGGCTGCCTGTCTTTTCCCGACATCCGCGGCGACGTTTCCCGCCCGGACCTTATCCGGGTCACCTTTCAGGACGCCCAAGGCACGCCCCACACGCTGGTCTGCAACGGTCTCTTCGGGCGCTGCATCCAGCACGAGGTCGACCACCTCAACGGCACGCTCTTCATCGACCGCATGGACAAGGGCGTGCGCCGCCCGATCGAGCGCGCGATCAAGGAGCTCGCGGACAAAACCAAGTCCGCCGGCGCCTGAGCCGCGGCACGAAGCGCCGCCCCCCTCCCACGGCGCTTCGTCCCCTGCCCCGACGGCTTTATCCAACTGTCCGCAAGCCCGGGGCCTTGGTCCGGACGACCCGGTTTTCGAAGCTCCGCGTCCCCGCCTTAATCCATGAGCCAGAAATCCGACGGCATGAACTACGCCCCGCAGGGCAAACCCAACCCGGTGGTCAAACCCGGCGAGTTCGTCTTCGCCGCCGCGCACCTCGACCACGGGCACATTTTCGGCCAGTGCAACGGCCTCGTCGAGGCGGGCGCCGTGCTCAAGTGGGTCTACGATCCCGACGTCGCCAAGGCCGAGGGCCTCGCCGCCCGCCACCCCGGCGCCCGGGTCGCCCGCTCGCTCGACCAGATCCTCGACGACCCCGAGATCAAGCTCGTCGCCGCCGCCGCCATCCCCAACCAACGCGCCTCCATCGGCTGCCGCGTCATGGAGGCCGGCAAGGACTACTTCACCGACAAGACGCCTTTCACCACGCTTCACCAACTCGACGCCACCCAGGCCGTCGTCGCCCGCACCGGCCGCAAATACGCCTGCTATTTCAGCGAGCGCCTCCACGTCGAGTCGGCCATGTATGCCACCGACCTCGTGCAACAGGGCGCCATCGGACGTGTCGTCCAGGTGATCGGCTTCGGCCCGCACCGCCTCGGCACCGGCCGCCCCGATTGGTTTTTCAAAAAGGAGCAATACGGCGGCATCCTCTGCGACATCGGCAGCCACCAGTTCGAGCAGTTTCTCACCTTCACCGGCGCGACCGACGCCACCGTCGCGCACGCCGCCGTCGGCAACTACGCCAACCCCGAGCACCCCGAGCTCGAGGACTTCGGCGAGGCCAACCTCATCGGCGACAACGGCGCGACCAACTACATCCGCGTCGACTGGCTCACGCCGAAAGGCCTCAGCACCTGGGGCGACGGTCGCATGACCATCCTCGGCACCAAGGGCTACATCGAGCTGCGCAAATACGTCGACGTCGGCCGCGAAAAAACCGGCGACCACGTCTACCTCGTGGACGACAAGGGCGAGCACCACCTCGAGGTCGCGGGCAAGGTCGGCTTCCGCTACTTCGGCGAGCTGATCCTCGACTGCCTCAACGGCACCGAGAAGGCCATGACCCAGCGCCACGTCTTCAAGGCCGCCGAGCTCTGCCTCCGCGCCCAGGCCGCCGCGCGCCGCCTGACCTGAAGTCGCGCAGGCTTCCCGCCTGCATTCGCCCGACCACGGCGCCGCCCGCATCGCCTTTGATCGGCGCCATGCGTGCGGACACTATTTGAACCCGCGGCCTACTTAATCCTTCCGCCTACGCGTAAACACGCACCACGCTGGCGCATGCCCCTCGCCTGCCGCCCCCACCGCACCGGGCTTCTCGTCGCCGTCGGCGTCGCCCTGCTCGGCCTCCTGCCCCGCGCTTCCGCCCAGACCTCCACCGCCTGGGTCATGGGATCCAACGCCACCGGCCAACTCGGCGATGGCGCGCGCCAAAACCGGCTGACACCCGTCCCGATGCCCGGCGCCGACTACGTTACCGCCATCGATGCCAACGGTCTCGCCAGCGCCTTTGTCCAAGCCACTCCCATCGCGCCGGCCATCCAGACCCAACCCGCGGCAATCATCGTCCAATACGGCGACTCCGCGCACGTCGACGTCGCCGCCACCGGCGATTTATTGAGCTATCAGTGGTATGTCGGACAGCCCGGCGACACCAGCCAGCCGGTCCCCGGCGCCACCTCCGCCACCTTGCTCACGCTCCCCGTCGTCGCCACGGCGACTTACTGGGTTCGCGTCACCAATCCCGCCGGCTCGATCGACAGCGCCGCCGCCACGATCACGTGCATGACCCGCCCCGCCGCCAATCTCTCCGGAAGCGGCGCCCTCGGCTACGGCGCCTTCGGCGAATCCCTCGCTCCCTATCGCGCGCCCGTGCCGTTTCAGCTCGCCGCGGACATCGCCTCGCTCGCGCACAGCTCCGGCCACACCCTGATCCTCAAACGCGACGGCACGCTCTGGGCCCTCGGCCAGAACAGCTCCGGACAACTCGGCACCGGCGACACCACCACGCGCAGCGCTCCCGTCCAGATCGCTTCCGCCGTCGCCGCCTGCGCCGTCGGCTCGACGCATAGCCTTTTCCTCAAAACCGACGGCACTTTTTGGGGCATGGGCGCCAATAGCTCCGGACAGCTCGGTGACTCCAGCACCACCAACCGCACCGCCCCCGTCCAGATCGCCACCGCCGTCCGGACCTTCGCCGCCGGCGGCTCGCACACGCTTTTCATCAAAACCGACGGCACCCTCTGGGCCTGCGGCTCCAACGCCTCCGGACAGCTCGGCGACGGCAGCACCACCAATCGCACAACGCCCGTGCAAATCGCCTCCTCCGGCCGCGCCGTCGCCGCCGGCAGCCGGCACAGCCTCTTCGTCTCCACCGACGGCACGCTCCGCGCGATGGGCTCCAACGCCTCCGGAGAACTCGGCGACGGCACCACCACCGCCCGCTCCACGCCCGTGCAGGTGGCCACCTCGGTCGACTCCGTCTCCGCGCACAGCGGCGGCGGCCATACCCTCGTCCTGAAAACCGACGGCACCCTGCTCGGCATGGGCGCGAACGGCTCCGCCCGCCTCGGACTCGGAGACACCGTGAATCGCTCGACGCCCACCCCCATCGACACCGGCGTTCTCTCCTGTTCCGCCGGCATAAGCCACAGCCTTTGGGTCAAGACCGACCACTCGCTCTGGGGCGCGGGCGACAACAGCTTAGGCCAGCTCGGCCTCGGCCACTACCTCGGCCAGTCGACTCCGCGGGAGATCGCGTCCGGCGTCACCACCGCCGTAGCCACCGCCTATTCCTCCTGGTTCGCCACCAACGAATCCGCCCTCCGCGGCATGGGCCGAAATCAAGCCGGCCAGCTCGTCGCCACCGCCGCCGCCTTCACCTCGCCCGTCCTGATGGAAACCTCGGTGGGCGACATCGCCGCCGCCTTCCCGGGCTTGCCCGAAAGCCGCCGCCTCGACGCGGCCGGCCAGATCTGGAGCTCGCTCGGCGCGCCCGCCGACAACGTCTCTGCTCCCGGCGTCGTCGCCACCGGCGCCGTCCGCTTCGTCGGCGTGCCGATCTTCAAACAAAACAACCAGGGCGCGGAGTTCGCCTCCGGCCCGGACCGGCTCCTTTTCCTCCGTGCCGACGGCACGCTCTGGGGCTCGGGCGACAACAGCACGGGCGCGCTCGGCACCGGCGATACCACCACGCCCGCCCAGCCCGTTCAGATAGCCGCCGACGTCGCCGACGCGGCCTCGACCGGACACGGCACGACGTTTCTCAAGACCGACGGCACGCTCTGGATGACGGGCTCCGTCCGCTCCGCTTCCGGCGGCGCCTCTTACTCCTTCGGCCTCGCTCCGATCCAGATCGACCGCGAGGTCCGCGCCGTCGACGCGAGCTACGGTCACGTGCTTTACCTGAAAAACGACGGCAGCCTCTGGGGCTTCGGCGACAGCGTCTACGCCCAGCTCGGCACGCTTCTTCCGATCGGTTCCTCCATCAGCCCGACACCCCTCCTCATCTCCGCCAATGTCGCGCGCTTCGCCGCCGGCCAGCGCCACACCCTGCTGATTCGCACCGACGGCACGCTCTGGGCCTGCGGGCTTCCCACCTTTGGCCAGCTCGGCGTCTCGAGCGCCGCGCAAGGGATAACGCTCACCCAAGTCACCACCGGAGTCGCCGACGTCGTCACCACCGCGGAGACCACCTTCATCCAGAAAACCGACGGCACCGTGTGGGCCGCCGGCCAGAACACCCTCGGTCAGCTCGGTCTCGGCACCACCACCAGTTTCACGTCCTTCACCCAGGTTTTCATCGCGGCGCCCAGCCAAGCCCTGACCGGCGTCGCGAAAATCATCCCCGCCCTCTCCGGTGAAAACACCTTTTTCCTGAGGACCACCGGCACGCTCTGGGCCACGGGTCGCAACGATCTCGGCCAGCTCGGTCTCGGCCACGCCAATGTCGTAAACCGTCCCGTGCAAATCGTCGGCTCGGCCTACACCGTCGCCGCCTCCGGCCTGCACACGCTCATCCTCCAAAAGCCGTCCGGCACGGTCATCGCCGCGCCCGCAATCACCGCCCAGCCCGCCGCCCAGCTCGCAAGCTTCGGCGATTTCACCAGTCTCTCCGTCACCGCCACCGGCGACGGCTTGCTCCGCTACCAGTGGTATCAAGGCGCCCCCGGCGACACGACGCGCCCCGTCTCCGGCGCCACCGATCCCACCCTCCGCCTCCACGCCTTCGCGGGCACAGCCAGCTATTGGGTCCGCGTCACCAACGCCGCCGGCTCCGCCGACAGCGCCGCCGCCACGATCACCGTCACCGGCGCCGGCTCCCCCGCCTTCCGCTCCTGGGCCGAGGCCGCCGGCCTCTCCGGCTCCCGCCTCTCCGTCTCCTCCGACCCCGACTCCGACGGCCTCGCCAACCTCCTCGAATTCGCCTTCGGCACCCCTCCCGCCGGCGCCGCAAACGCCCCCGGCTCGCCCGCCGTCGCGCCCGAACTCGTCCGCCTCCCCGACGGCGATTTCCTCGTCCTCACCCACCGCCGCCTCAAAGCCTCCGACGCCACCATCGCCTACGAGCGCTCTTCCAACCTCCAGACTTGGGAGCCCGCCGCCCTCTCGCCCGTGGTCACCGATCCCGACCCCGACGGCGACGGCCTCGTCGAAGAGCTCTCCGTCTCCCTTCCCCTCCCTCCCGACGCCCCTCGCCAGTTCCTCCGCGTCCGCGTCTCCTCGCCCTGAGATCGCTCCAAACCAATTTCTTACCACCCGAATCTTTCGATCCCACGTTTCGCATGCCTTCATCCCGCCGGACCTCGGCTTGGTGTCCGTGAGCGGGAGCGTGATCGCGCATTCTGAAACGAGCTCCTTGTGTCTGGTCGCGCCGGCCGAACAGGCCGATCGGGTGCGCATACTGGCCGTGGCTCCAGTCGGCAGCGGTGCCGGGGGCGCATACACCAACGCGGATTGGCGCGAGATCGCGAGCGGGCAAAATTTGCTTGGACTTTGCCTTCGGCGAAAAACCCCCTCGGGAAACGCACTGCCTGACTGGAGGATTTATATCCAAGGGCTTTCTCCAGGACAGGTATCGATTGGGCTGGAGGCAGAGTGCCGCGGGCTAACGCTGACAGAGAGTAAAACGCTCTACGTGACACGAACCGAGTTGGTGGAACGCGATCCCGAGACCGGCGAAACCCACGCGGTCGGCGGCTTGCTCGACGGCGTTTCGCCCCGGCCGGCGGTGAAGCTGCGGGTCGACTCCGCCGTGCTCAGTCAGGCCGGCGACGAACTCCTTTTAAACGTGTCGGGCACGGTCTTCGATCCTCTCTCCGAAAGTCTCGCCGAAGCGCTGGCCCGCACCCGAGCCCTCGTGTTCGAGGCCAATGGGCGCACCGTGTCCGGCATCGCGAATCTGCCCGATCTGCCGTCCACGGGCAGCCTGCACCGCCCCTGGCAAAGCGCCCGCTTTGAGATCGAGTTTACGCGGAGCTTCCGCATTCCGGCCCGCGGCCCCGCCACCGTGATCCTGCGCACCGTCACCACGGCCAATCCCGCCGGGGAACGAGGCTGGGACGAGGCGGCGATCCTGCTTGCGCGCATCCCGGACGGAAACCAGCCGGCGGCGATGGCGCAGGCCCCGCTGCGCGTGGCGGCGATCCACCACGGCACGGGCCCGGAGGGCGGAGGCGCCGGTCCCGCCGTGCTGCGCATCGACGGGCTGGGCGAAGCGCCGGCCGATCTGGCCGTGAGCCTGACGGAAAATGGAGCCGAGCAGCTGCTCTCCCCGCTCACCTTCAGTCCGCGCTACTTCTACGTCGTGGGCCCCCAACGCGCCGGCCAGCCCATGCGCTACCTCGTGACGCTCGACGATGCCGTCGAGCTGCCGCCGGGGCAATCGCTGCGGGCGATGCGGGCGGGCAAGAACAGCTTTGTGCTGCGCGTCGGCGACCGCATCGTCTCTGAAGCGGAGGTGCAGGCCGTGCCGCTTGGCGCAAGCCTAGCCGGCAATCCCGCGGTGCCCAAGCCCGCCCGCGACCTCGCGGAGATCGAGGAGTTCTACAAGCTCCTCTACAAACGTCCGGCGTCCGCAGGAGACGGCGTGCAGCTCGGCATGATTCTTCGCGATGCCTTCAAAAATTGCGGCGGTATGGTCCAGATCGGGGACGGCGACGAGGTGGAGCGCGATGTCGACGCTTCCGGCCGGCTTGTGATCACCATCGGCCGGGAGCTCGATCCGCTCGCCGCGGCGACGGGGCTATTTGAGCAGTTGGTGAGCTTTTCGCTGCATCCGACCCTGCAGGGCCAAGTCATCAACGACGGCTACGGCGGCGAGCTTTTCGCCAGCGGGCGCCTTAGCGCCGTCCGCGCCCAATCCCACGAGGTGGGCGCGGTCGTTCTCGAACTCTACAAGGCTGCCGTTTCCATTGCGAATCCCGGCGCTGAATGGGCCATCACCATCGACGAGCTCAGCCAAGGCCACTGGTCCGCCGTCGTCGGCTTCCTGCCCTTCGTCCCCGCCACCTGCGGAGTCGTGATCAAAAACAAGTTTACCGGGGCCATCGTGGCGGAGCTTTCCAGCGACGCCCGAACCGTAGTCGCAGGCGCTCTCCGTGCGATGAAGGCCGATAAGGTCCGCGGGCGGTTGCAGGCCATGCATGCGTTGCGCGATCTACGCAACGCTGGCTTGATCACGAAGGACGCGATAGCGGGTATCTCTGCCAGACGCGGCTACAACGAACCCGTCTACTCCAACGTGCCCGATTACGACTTATACAAAGGCCATGCCTTTGTGAGCGGTGTTAGAGAAAAAAACGGCGAAGGGATGCTATGCATCCCCGAGATACTTAAGTTGGCCAAAGCCAAAAAATGGACCGGCGTGCGTATCAACGGTTTCGCTGGCGGCGGGAGCCTCTACACCTGCGATGAGCAAGGCAAAGGCATCGATGAAAATCCCGAGCCGCCGATTTGATCCGTGCCCGCGAGCTGGCTGCCGAACTACAAAACTCGCCTGACACGCCGGAATGGACACGACGCAGTTTTGAGATCGTGCGCAATGCGCTCGTCGAAGCTCCCCACACGCTGGGTTACCCGATGCCCGAATCGACCAAGCCCCGCCGCGTCTCCAGACCCGACGCTCCGTTCATCGATCCCAAGACCCTCAAGCGCCTCAAGCTGGAGGGCGAAGGCGACCTCGAAGGCGAGATCGAGCTCGGTCGCCCGCTCTTCGGCTGCGACACCTTGTCCGTGACCGTAAGCGACTCCCTTTCCGATGACGACGCTCCGGAGATGAATTTCACCAAAGCCGAGATGAAGCGCCGCGCGAAGGCCGCGCTCGAAAAGCTGGAGCGCCGCCTGCCCGCCATCGAGGCCGCGATCGACCAAGAGGCGCTCTCTCGCGAAAAAACGCCCGCCGACTTTCGCGCCACGCTGCACGAGCCGGGCGTTTTCCTTAACACCCTCGACATGGCCAAGGGCGAGCGCTGGACCTTCACCGTCGAGGGCGACATTGTGGGGCATCATTTCGAATTCGACGGCGACAAGCTGATCGAAATCTGGTCCGCAGACTGATCAACGCGCCCACCCCCTTTCGGCCAGCGGGTGGCGATGGTATAAGGCCCGCTGAGCTTTTTCGACCGCCTCGCCTCGGAGGCCAAAACGCAGGCTATGCCGCTCGATGCGAGCTGGGCCGGCAATCCCCCGGCGCACAAGTGCGCGCTTTCACCCCGCCCGGTCGGCTTCCGCCGCCCGGGCTTTTCTTTTGCCGCGCCGCAGCCACCCGCCTTCGCTCGCGCGCAACCCGCCGCCCACCCGATGTCGCTCCTCGATCCCCTCGCCGCCCTCGGACGCTGGTTCGCCCGCGGGCTCGTCCGCTTCTACTACCCCCGCATCGAGATCGAGGGCGCCGAACGCATCCCCGCCGAGGGCCCGCTCCTGCTCGTCGCCAACCACCCCAACTCCCTCATCGACCCCGTCCTCCTCGGCGTAGCCGCCAAGCGCCCCGTCCGCCTCCTCGCCAAGGCCCCGCTCTTCGAGGTCCCCGTATTCGGAACCGCGTTACGCGCCGCCGGCATGATCCCCGCCTACCGCGGCGCCGACGATCCCAAGGCGGTCAAACGCAACCTCGACTCCCTCGCCGCCGCCGCCCGCGCCCTCGCCGAACCCGGCTCCGACGCCGTCGTCGGCATCTTTCCCGAGGGCAAAACCCACGACGCCCCGCGCCTCGCCCAGGTCAAATCCGGCGCCGCCCGCCTCGCGTCGCAGGCCGTCGCCGCCGGCGCGAAAACCCTCCGCGTCGTCCCCGTCGCGCTCAACTACGAGCGAAAGGAGAAATTCCGCTCCGCCGTCTGGATCCGCGTCGGCGAACCGGTCGACGCCTCCGCCTGGCTCGCCGAGCACGGTGGCGACGAGCACGCCGCCATGCGCGCGCTCACGCCCGAGCTCGATCGCCGCCTCCGCCGCGACTTGATCGACCTCGACGACCCCGCCTGGGAAAACCTCCTCGACGATGTCGAGTGGCTCCTTCCCCGCCAGTCGCACCGCGCCGCCGCCGGCCTCGCCGCCCTGCGCGTTCGCAAGCAGGTCGCCGACGCGCTCAACCACTTCCACCGCGCCGAGCCCGAACGCGCCCGCGCCGCCGCAGACCGCGTCTCCGCCCACGCCGCCTCGCTCCACGCGCTCGGTCTCGACGCCGGCGCGCGCCTCCTCCACGAGCGCGGTCCGCGTCTCGCGCTCCGCCTCTCCCGCGACGCCTTTGGCGCCTGGGCCGGCGGCGCCTTCGCCCTCTGGGGACTCGCCCTTCATCTCGTCCCCTTCGGCGTCTCGCGCCTCGTCGCCGCGCTCCTCGGCCGCGGCGATCGCGCCACCCTCGCGCTCTGGCGGCTCCTCTTCGGCGCCGCGCTCCTCCTCGGCTGGTATGCGCTGCTCGCCCTCGCCGCCGCCGCGTATTTCCAGCCTTGGGTCGTCGTCCTGCTCTCCGCGCTCGCCCCCGCCTCCGCCCTCTTCGGCGTGCGCTGGCTTCGCGTGCAACGCGGCCGCGCCCGCGCCTGGTTTGCCGAGCTCCGCCTGCTCTTCGACCGCGAGCGCGCCGCCGCCCTCCGCGCCGAACACGCCGCCATCGCGGAGTTGTTGGAAAAATTCGCCGCCGATTGGGCCGGACAACCCGCCGCGCGCCCCGCCCGCGCCGACGCCTCCCCCGCGCCCCGCCGCCTGCGCCTCGTCCGCCCGCCCGCCTGGGTCACGATCATCCTCGCCGCCGCCTGCGCCTCCCTCGTCGTCGGCGCATCGGCCTGGATCTGGCACGACCACCCGCTCGAGTGGCGCCGCACCGACTCTCCCGCGCTCCACCAGCTCGCCCCCGAACGCCTCGCCGCCGATCTCGACCGCGACGAGCGCGCCCTCTCCGGCGTCATCGCCGGCATCGCCGATCTCGAAAAAAACTTCCGCGCCTTCGAGGCCGGCCTCGAGTCCGGCACACGCAGCTACTACCGCCAGGCCGACGACGACGAGATCCGCCGCATGGTCGTCGGTTTTCTCGCCCTGCGCGACGCCACGCTCCGCACCGCCTGGACCTACGAACGCCACGGCCAGCTCTACCCCGGCCCCGCGCGCGAACGCGCCGCCCGCCTGCACGCCGTCGCCCTCGTCCTCTCCTACGATCTCGCCGCGCGCTTCGTCGCCGCCTTCGACGGCAAGCCGCTCGCGCAGAAAAAGCTCAACGAGGCCGAGCCGCGCTGGAACCTCCCGCCCGACACCTACGACACCCTCGCCGCCGCCCTCGTCAGCCGCGAATACCGCCGCCTGCTCGCCCTCGCGCTCGCCTCCGCCGCCTGGTCCAGCGCCGAGCCCGCGCCCGACAATTTCCGCCCCGCCCTCGACGCCGCCCTTCTTCGCCTCGCCTCCGCCGAAACCGGCTGGCTGCGCCAAAAACTCGCCGCCCGCGCCGACGAGGTCCGCGATCTCGCCGGCGCAGGTTTCTACCGCGCCAGCTCCTGGGTCTCCACGCTCATCGGCGACGCCCGCCTCCGCGCCCCGCGCGAGGGACATGCGCTCATCAGCCACGCGCAGTTCGAGGAACTCCGCTCCCGCCTCCGCCCAGGCGACATCCTCATCGAGCGTCGCAACTGGTATCTCTCCAACGCCTTCCTCCCCGGCTACTGGCCCCACGCCGCCCTCTACGTCGGCACCACGGACGACTTGCGCGCGCTCGGCGTCGCCGACGACCCCCGCGTCGCGAAAAAACTCGCCGCTTTCGCCTCGCCCGACGCGCTCGGCCACCCGCACGCCGTCATCGAGGCCATGAGCGAGGGCGTCGTCTTCACCTCCGCCGAGCACTCGGTCGGCGAGGCCGACGGCGTCGCCGTGCTCCGCCCTCGCGTCGACGACGCCGCGCGCCGCGAGATCATCGCCCGCGCCTTCGACCACGCCGGCAAGCCCTACGATTTCGACTTCGATTTCTTCAGCGCCGACAAGCTCGTCTGCACCGAGCTCGTCTACCGCTCCGTCGCCGGCTACGTCGACCTGCCCCTCGTCGACATCCTCGGACGCCGCACCCTGCCCGCCCTCGAGGTCGTCCGCCACGCGCTCACACCCGCCGGCCGGGAAAAACTCGAGTTCATCGCCCTCCTCGACGGCGACGAAAGCGCCGGACTCGCCCGCTGGGCCGACGAAAAAACCCTCGCCGACACGCTCTCCCGTCCCGCCCTCACCTGGCTGCAACCGCGCCGGCCCTAGAGGAGGTCATCCCCCACGCTCGGACCGCGTGCGGCGGACCTCGCTTCGGCGCCGTCTCGGTCCCCGATCCCCACGCGTCTTTCGCGCGGTAAAAATTTATCAAATCCTCTCGAACTCGCCTCGCTCCGGCGGGTCGCAGGCAAATAGTGTTTACGCTCCTTGCCGCGCGCCGAGTTTCTCGCCTCGTGCGCGAGGCCGCGCGGCTCCCGGGCCGTTCGCTTCTCCCGTTTTCCGTCGTGCCCGTATCCGCCCTCCGCGTCCCATCGTCTCCGACCTCCATGGCCCGTCTTCGCTTTCTCGCCCTCCCCCTCGCGCTCGGCCTCTCCGCCCTCGTCCTGCCCGGCTGCCAGAACCGCACCACCCCCGCCGCCGAAAAACCCGCCTCCGCCGAGCCGCCCCCTCCGCCCGTCAGCACCGCCTACGACAAACAGATCCGGGAGATTCTCTCCCTCGCCCGCTCCGGCAACTGGACCGAGGCCGAGACCAAGGCCGCCGAACTCAAGCGCATCGCCCCCGACGACCCCGCGGTCGAACGCGTCCGCGCCTGGACCCTCACCGAGGGCCAACGCCGCCGCGACCGCGCCCTCGAGGCCGAGCTGCGCCAGATCGAGTCCAAGGACTCCCGCTTCGCCAACCAGCTCGGCGACCTGCTCGACCAGGATCCGCGCAGCCTCGATCTCCCCCGCAGCCTCCGCACCGCCCTCGACGACGTCCAAAAGGCCTCCGACATCCCGGGTCCCTACGGCCGCACCATCGAGCGCAGCGCGCCCCTCGTCGGCCTCGACGAGCACAAGCCCACCGTGGCCGAGACCGCCCTCCAGCAGCCCATGACCCTCCAGGCCGACGACCTCACCTTGGAGAACATCATCTTCACCGTCGGCAAAAGCACCGGCCTCAACTTCGTCGCCGACCGCAGTCTCCCGCAGTTCCAGCGCAAGCTCTCCGTCAACCTCCGCGACGTCCCCGTCCGCCAGTTCCTCGACCACGTCGCCCGCCAGATGGACCTCCACTTCGAGATCGGCGAAAACCTCGTCTGGATCGTCGACGCCAAGGACGCCGCCAAACGCGGCTTCGAGGAAACCCGCTTCTACCGCCTCCGCCGCGGCTTCCTGCTCCCCGCCCAGTTCAGCCCCGCCGAGGTCAACGAGACCCGCGTCAAGGACAAGGACCGCGAGACCGTCACCTCCCAACGCAAGATGGAGGACTTCGTCCGCGACGGCACGCCCTCCGCCCCGTCCATCGACGAGGCGATCAAGCAGTTCTTCGGCGGCTCCAAGTATTTCATCGACTACGAGCGCAACATCATCGTCGCCACCGGCACCCGTTCCCAGCTCCAGACCCTCGAGGACATCATCCGCGAGTTCGACCGCCCCATCCAACAAGTCCTCATCGAGGCGCGCTTCATCACCATCTCCGAATCCGCCTACCAGCGCCTCGGCCTCAACTGGGAGACCGGCCGCCCCTCCACCGTCCCCCGCTCCGCCACCGATTTCACCGGCCTCAACGTCGACGTCGGCTACGGCCTCCAAAAGACCTTCACCAACGTCCTCAGCGACGAGTCCCTCACCGCCACCCTCAACGCCATCGAGCAATCCGGCGAGAGCCAGACCCTCAGCGCCCCGCGCCTCACCGTCGTCAACAACCGCCCCGCCACCATCCGCGACGGCCAGACCCAATATTTCTACGAGGAATACTCGACCTCCCAGACCATCCTCGAAAACCGCTCCACCTCCTCGCTCGTCCCCAAGGGCAAGCCCACCAAGCTCACCGCCGGCGTCTCCCTCGACGTCCTCGCCAGCATCGGCGGCGACGGCCGCGGCATCCTCCTCGCCCTCCGCCCCGCCGTCTCGCAAAACGTCGAGCTCGTCACCTTCGCCACCATCAGCGACCTCGACGCCAACGGCCGCGTCGCCAGCACCTTCGACATCAAGCTCCCCCGCTCCCGCGACCAGGAGATCTCCACCCGCGTCGTCGTGCAGTCCGGCGAGACCGTCGTCATGGGCGGCGTCATCCAGAACGAGCAGACCACCTTCACCGAATCCGTGCCGATCCTCGGCAAACTCCCGCTCATCGGCGCCGCCTTCCGCACCAAGACCGAGATCAGCCGCCCGCGCTACCTCCTCATCTTCGTGACCGCCACCCTCCTCTCCGAGAGCGGAGAATTCATCCGCTACGGCGCGCAGCAAACCGCCACCGCCGCCACCCCGGCCTCGGCGACAACACCCTCCGCGTCCGCGCTTCCCGCCACGCCCGCCCCGGCCACCCCGGCCGCCGAAAATCAGGCTCCGATCCCCGCCCCGGCCTCGCCCGCGCCCACCGCTCCGTAATCCGTTCCGCCGCGCCAGGCTCCCCGCTCCTCGTTCGCCGCTCCCCGCTCTTGATGCCGTCCTCCGCCCTCGCCGCCCTCCGCCGCTTCCCGCTCGGCACGCGCCTCGCGCGCGCCTTGGCGGGCGGACCGCGCCTGGCCCTCGAGATCGGCCCCCGCGGCGCCCGCGTCCT
>JACCDZ010481119.1_pt1 | contig 66279 bp, 70 predicted proteins | sample 7449551 | NCBI WGS metagenome assembly JACCDZ01 (sample SAMN15323452, study PRJNA562643) | freshwater metagenome | isolation source: river surface water | place: USA:Blue River Watershed | collected 2017-08-18 | reverse complement strand
ATGCTCGCGGCGGTCGCCGGTAAGGATGCCTACCTGGCCTGGGCCGAATAGGCGCGAAAACTCCGTAAATTTCGTATTGGAGAGCGCTTTCAGCGGAGAGGTATAGATGACCGTGCGATTTTCCTGCATCGCCCGCTTCGTTGCCTCGATGGCGACGTAGGTTTTTCCACTGCCGGTGGGCACGCTCACGACAACATCGGTTTCGGCCAGCCGCGCAAGCGCATCTATCTGCCAGGCATCCGGAACAAACGGTTGTGGCGGCGGCACACCGATCCCTGACAGCCATTCGTGGAGCGAGACGGGCGGCTCATGGTGGCCGTGGTCTTCAGCTTTGTGCGGGCGTGTGGGCGCAAAGGCTGCCGCTGGTCGCGGATGGACTTTCGCTGGCCGCGGTGTCACGGCGGGTGCAATCTGTTCCCGGCTGGTCCGTTCTTCGATCAGCGCCGCGAGGTCGGATTCCAGGCCTGGTCGATTTTCAACCGAGGCTTGGAGCAGCAGATCGACGAGTTTGCGTTTGCCGGATCGAAAATGACGGCTGATCCGTCCCCTCGCCAATCGATGCAGCAGAGAGACCGGTTGTTGCATCAACAGCTGTTCGAGTTCATGTGTCGTCATGGCAATTCCTCCAGGACTCCTCGGCGCATGGCGGCAATGGCATGATCGGCCGATTCAGCCAGCGACGGGTGTGTGCCTTTGAGGGTCTTCAACTGCGAGAGAAATTCGATCGTACGTGCGAAGAGCCGGAACATGTCGCCTTCGGCCATGGTGGTCAGACGGGCCAGTCCGATCCAGGTGAGGGTCTGGTCCGCGACCCAGCGTTCGGTCAGCGCGGCCACGTCGGCCCGCAACATCGGCGGCGCCTCGTGCGGCGTCAGACTTTCCGCCAGTTTGCGCACCTGAAACAGGAGCGTGACGAGGCCGGTGCTCCCTCGTGGAAACGAACCGGGACGATCGTCGTCATGGGCAATGCTGGCCATGACGGCCGCCAGCAAGGCCGGGTCGATGGCGCCGAAGGCTTCAGCCCGGATCAATTCGGTGATCAAGAGCGAGTGATCGATGCGAATCAGCCGCGCCCAGTCGCCGTCGGCGGTGAGCTGCGCGTTGGCGTTGAGGTAGCCGAATCGTTCCAGAACATCGATCCGTTCTTGAAACCGGTGCCATAGGCTCGTCTGGAGGGCTTGAATCGATTTGATATGCCGCTGGATTTCCTGGCGCACCCGTGAGGCGCGCGGGAAATCGCGCTGACAGGCCTGCCGCGAAGGACAGGTTGGGCAGGCAAAGTCGCCCAGCGTTTGAATGATGGAACTGTCGAGCAGAGTGTCTTCGTTCTGATGCGTCAGAATGGGGAGGATCGGAATTCTCGGCGGAAGATCAGTCAGGTGATGCGTGAGTTGGTCCAGCGTTTGTTGTGTGCACCAGGGATAGGCCGATGTTTCTTCGCAGTCATAGGTGCGATCGAAGACCTGCGTCACAATGGATGCGGGGCATTCGTTCAGGGAGCCGCCTTCACGCAGCAGGGTGACCATCGGCGCATGTTGGCCCTTGCTCCGGTACTGACGCAGGATGATGCCGCGTCCGCGCACCAGCCCCACGACACGTCCCGGCGTCAGAAAGTGCAGGCGGGCGGCCACATCGGGAGATTCCTGCCTGGCGAAGGGGCTGCGGGGCTTTTTGCGTTTGCGCGCCTGTTCGAACACCTGCCATTGCGAGATCCAATCGGAGCAGACCCGAGGTCCGAATGGTTCCATTTCGGCGCGCAGGCTGTCGAGTTTGGTTTCGAGCACGGCTGTGCGCTGGTTTAGTTGAAACTGCGCGAAGCTTTTGGCCAGGATGGATTGAATCTGTTCGCGTGGATGCGCCTTGAGCAGGTTCAAGACCATCGGGTAACTGATCACGAATTGACTGTGGATCGCTTCCGGCTGCCCCGTGAGTCCCTTGGTCAAGACGGCGAGATCGATATAGGGAGACGGGGTGATGACGGCGAACCCGACCAGGTCCTTGCCCCGGCGTCCGGCGCGGCCCGCCAATTGTTGGATCTCGCTCGCGGTGAGATCGGTGAAGTCGCGCGCTTTACGGATGCTGGATTGCGTCACTACCACTGTGCGGGCGGGAAAGTCGACCCCGGCCGCGAGCGTCGTCGTGGCGAACACGGCGTCTAGAGACCCGGTGCGCATCAATTCCTCCACGGCGATTTTCCAGGACGGCAGATGCCCGGCATGGTGAGCGGCCACGCCGATGCGTTGAACCGTGCCGATCAGCGGGTGTTCCGCAATGCTCGGAAATTGCTCGGTGACCTGCGTCAGCACGCGCGCAATCTGTTCTTGTTGCGCCTTCGGCAGGGTGACCTGACTGCGCTCGAAGGATTGCATCGCTTCGTCGCAGGCCCGTCTGGATGTGAGGAAAATGATCGCAGGAGTGAGATGTCGTTGGCGGAGGGTCGCGACCAGATCAACCGGATGGATCGACGGCGGCATGCAGTTTCATTCCCTTTGAGATGACCACCAATCCGGAATCGGTGACTTTGAAGCGTTGACGATCCGCGACCGGATCGAAGCCGATCACGGTTTTGGGCGGGATGATGACGTCCTTGTCGATGATCGCGCGCCGAATGCGCGCATGTTCGCCGATCACCACGTTTTCCATCACGACGGATTCTCGCACATCGGCATGGTCGTGAACACGGACGTTCGGCGAGAGGACGGAGTTCTGCACGCGGCCTCCGGAAATGATGCAGCCGCCGCACACGATGGAATCCAGCGCCACCCCCATGCGGCCGCCCTGAAAATCCTGGGCGAAGACGAACTTGGCGGGCGGGAATTGTCCCTGGTAAGTGCGAATGGGCCAATGCTGGTCGTACAGGTTGAACTGCGGGTCGACCGCCACGAGATCCATATTGGCTTCCCAATAGGCATCGAGCGTGCCGATGTCGCGCCAGTACTTCACGGCTTTTCTGTTTTCATCCTGGAATTTGAACGCATATACTCGGCATTCTTTGATCATGCGGGGAATGATGTTCTTGCCGAAATCGTGCTTGGTGCCTTCCTTGGCGTCCCGGATCAGTTGCTCGCGCACGACATCCGTTCGGAACAGATAAATGCCCATCGAGACAAAGGCCTGGGCGGGGTCGCCGGGAATGTGCATTGGCTTCTCCGGTTTCTCGTCGAAGCTCAAAATTCGCCGGTCTTCATCTACTGCAATCACGCCGAACCGATTGGCATCCGCCAGCGGGGTTTCAATCGCGCCGACAATGGCATCCGCCTGTTTCTCGATCAGGAGGTTGTACATGTCGGCATAGTTCATCTTATAGATGTGGTCACCGGCCAGTACGAGCAGGAATTCGGGATGATCGTTATCGAGCAGGAAGAGATTTTGATACACCGCATCGGCGGTGCCGCGGTACCACTCTTCGCTGATGCGCTGCTGGGGAGGGATGGACACGATGTATTCCCCCAGTTCCGGGTTGAGGATGTTCCACCCCGTGCGGATATGGCGATCGAGAGAATGCGATTTGTACTGGATCAGTACGGCCATCTGCCGGAGGCCGGAGTTCAGGCAGTTGCTCAACGTGAAATCGATGATGCGATATTTCCCGCCGAACGGCACCGCCGGTTTCGCGCGCTGGTCCGTGAGGGGATGCAGGCGTTCCCCCTTTCCCCCAGCCAGCACCATGGTGAAGATCTTAGCCATAGACGGGTCGATTGTAGCAGGACGAGTGATGAATAGAAAGGATGCAGAATGATTGACTTCAACTCCGACTCGGATGATACTACGAGTCAACCTGCGTTCCCGACATCCGGTCGGGCTCAAGAGAAGGAGCGGACATGAAGAAGCAGAATGCCCGTCCGGCGGTCATCAAGCCTGCGATCGAGCCTGCCAATCCGATGATGGAAATGGTCTGGCGGCTGGAGCGGTTAGAGCGACAAGTGCAGCGCTTGTCCGAACTCGTGCGGAACCACGCTGAAGACAACGATCGGCTCGTGCGGATTGTGGCGGAAGACCGCGATGTGATCCGCCGCGAACTGCTGCGGAAACATGAACATCGCGTGCGCGTGCGGAAGCATCTGCGCGACGTCAGTTCCAAAGTCGATTTGGACCATTGAGCCGTGACGGTCGACGCGGCGGTCTGAATCCAGCCCTCGATGGCCACTTTCTCTACCCCTCCTGTCAACGCATCCGGGCAGTCTCCCTCCTCGACAGCTCCGACGATCGACTTTCGGGGCATCGTGCGCCGCCACGGGACGGTTGCGGCCGTGGATCGGGTCAGTTTTCAAGTTCGCCGGGGCGAATTCTTTTCCATTCTCGGTCCTAGCGGTGCCGGAAAAACATCGGTCTTGCGCATGTTAGCCGGCTTCGAGGATCCGGATGAGGGCGATGTGCTGATCGACGGCCGGTCGATGCTGGGAGTGCCGCCCAATCGCCGGCCCGTGAATCTCGTGTTTCAGTCCTACGCGCTGTTCCCCCATCTCACGGTATTCGACAACATCGCCTTCGGCTTGAAAATGCGGCGGGTTCCCGTCGGGCTGATCAACGAGCAGGTGCGCCAAGCTTTGACGATGGTCAAGTTGCTCGGCAAAGAAGCGCGGATGCCGTCTCAGCTGTCCGGCGGGGAGCAGCAGCGTGTGGCTTTAGCCCGGGCGTTGGTCAACAAACCGGCCGTGGTCTTGCTCGACGAACCGCTGGCGGCACTGGATCAGCAACTGCGGCAGGCCATGCAGGTCGAGCTGAAATCCATTCAGGAGCGGGCGGGGCTGACCTGTGTATGCGTGACTCATCATCAGGAAGAGGCGATGATGATGTCGGATCGCATCGCCGTCATGCACCAGGGGCGCATGTGGCAGGTAGGGACTCCGCGCGAAGTCTATGCGCAACCTTGCAATCTCTTTGTGTCGCGATTCCTCGGGGTGTCGAATGAATTGCCGGGGCAATTGGGTGATCCGGTGGGGGAGGATCGGCGTTTTCAGCCGACCGATGGCGAACTGCCGGGGCTTCCGGTGCGTACTATTTCCGACGAACCGTCCAGTCGTTCCGTCATCTTGTCGCTTCGGCCTGAACAACTCCGGATGTCGCATGAACGACCGGCAACCCCGGACGCGGTGCTGCCAGGGGTGATTGAGAAGGCGCTGTTTGCCGGAAGCGACACGAAGTATCTGGTACGGATCGGCCGTGAGAGTCTATGGGAAATCAGGACAACGGGGACTGTTGAGCCCTCGTTTGCTTCCGGAGATCGGGTATTTGTCCACTGGGCCTTGTCTGACGGGTGCCTGTTTTTCGAGTGACCATGCCGGCTGACGATCGATCCCTCGCTGCCACGTCTGTTCCAGCTTCCTGTCATTCCTGCTGGCTGGCCGCCCCCGGTTTGCTGTGGATGGTCCTCTTCTTTCTGGTCCCGCTCGTCTTGGTATTTGCCATCAGCTTTGCTTCTCGCGGGACCTATGGCGGCATTGTGTGGGAATTTACTTCGGCGAACTACCTCGATCTGCTGCATCCGCTCTACGGAAAAATTCTCGGCCAGTCGTTCTGGTACGCCATGATCACCACGGTGATCTGTTTCGTGCTCGGATTTCCGCTCGCCTACATGATCGCCAGAAGTCCGGCCCGCTGGCAACCGGTGCTGCTCCTTCTGGTCATGTTGCCGTTCTGGACGAACTTTCTCGTGCGGACCTACGCCTGGATCATCCTGCTGCGGCACGATGGCCTGGCCAATAATCTGCTGCTTGCACTCGGGTTGGTGGCGGAGCCGCTGGAACTGCTCTATACGCCGGCGGCGGTGGTGATTGGGCTGGTCTATGGATACCTTCCCTTTATGGTGTTGCCGCTCTATGTAGCGGTCGAACGATTGGATCCTGCCCTGGTCGAGGCGGCTTGGGATCTCTACGCCTCCCGTTGGGCGGTATTTACGCAGGTGGTGGTTCCTCTCACCATGCCGGGTATCGTCGGCGGCAGTATCCTGGTGTTCATACCGTCGATCGGTTCGTTCATCACGCCGGATCTCCTGGGCGGGGCGCGCAGCATGATGATCGGCAACCTGATTCAGCACGAATATCTGGTCGTGCGCGATTGGCCGCTAGGGTCGGCCGTCTCGTTCGTGCTGATGGCGATCGTCATGGCGGCGGTCGTGCTGTATTACCGTCATGCCGCCAGGGCCGACGGCCCGTTGGAGGGGCGATGACACGGCGATCGGTCGGCCCTTACGCGATGAGCCTGCTGGCGATGGTGTTTCTCTATGGGCCGATTGTCGTGTTGGTGCTCTACTCCTTTAATGCCGCCCATCTCTCGATGGCCTGGCGGGGAACGACGCTGAAGTGGTATGCGGCGCTCATGCATGATGAGGCGCTGCTCACTGCGACGGCGAACAGCCTCCTGATTGCGCTGGTGTCTACCATCGGAGCGACCTGTCTGGGCGGGTTTTTGGCGCTGGGCATGGAGCATATGCCGCTTCGCCGGCAACAGATTCTCGAAGGCAGTCTGGTGCTCCCGCTTGTGATCCCGGAAGTGATGATGGGTGTGGCGCTGATGTTGCTGTTTGTGATGCTCAAGATGCCGCTTGGTCTCACGACGGTCATCCTCGGTCACATTGTGTTCAATATACCGCTCGTGACGATCATGATCCGTACGCGTTTGCGCAAGCTCGATCCGCTGTTGCGTGAAGCGGCGGCTGATCTGGGCGCGGATTCCTGGCAGGTGTTCCGTTATGTCACGCTGCCGTTGTTACGGCCGGCCATCTGGGGGGCGGTTTTGGTAGCTTTTACGGTCTCCCTTGATGATTTTCTGGTGACGTTTTTCACGGCCGGCCCCGGTGCGACCACCCTGCCGCTGAAGGTTTATTCGATGATTAAATCCGGCGTGACGCCCGAGATCAACGCGCTTTCCGCATTGCTGCTGGTGGTCTCGATGATCTGTGTCGCCCTCTCCCTTCACCTGCAACGCCGCGAGGCCTGAGTGAGAGATTGTGTCCGAGGAATCACCCGGTGGTGTCTTTGCCTGCTTGGACTTGCCGTGGGGCTATCGGCTTGCGGGCAGGGATCCGGCGAGACCCGACCGGTGTTGCACTACTTTACCTGGTCGGACTATGTGGGCCCCGAGATCATCGAGGAGTTTGAGCGGCGCGAGCGGACGAAGGTGGTGATCGATACCTTCAGCAGCAATGAGGAGTTGTTGGCGAAATTGCAAAGCGGGGCCACCGGATATGACGTGGCGGTGCCGTCGGATTTTATGGTGGCCATCATGATCCAGCAGGGCTTGCTCAGCGAACTGGACCAGCGTGAATTACCCAACGCATTGCAGTTGGAGCCACATCTGCAAAATCTCCCCTTTGATCCGGAGCGCCGATATTCGGTTCCCTATCTTTGGGGCACCGTGGGGATCGGTTACGATTCAGCCGTGATCCCGACGCCGCCGGACAGTTGGTCGATTCTGTGGGACAGGCGCTATCAAGGCCGTATCAGCATGTTGAACGACCAGCGGGAAGTGTTCGGGGCGGTGTTGCGGTCGATGGGACAGTCGATGAACAGCACGGACCCGGAGATGATTGAGGCGGCGAAGGAGCGATTGTTGCGACAGAAGCCCCTGGTGAAGACCTATACGAGCGACCACTACGACCAGCTCCTGGCATCCGGGGAAGTGGTTCTGGCACATGGGTGGGGGGGACCGGTGGCTCGCGCCATGGCCGAGCGGCCCTCCATTCGTTATGTGGTGCCGAAGGAAGGCGCGACCCTCTGGGCCGACTGTCTGGTGGTGCTCCAGACCGCGCCACAGAAGCAATTGGCCATGCGCTTCATCAACTATTTGATGGAGCCGGCAGTGGCGGCACGCACATCGGAACGGTTACGCTTCGCCTCCGCCTCGCAGTCAGCCCGGGTACTGGTCAACGCCTCGACTAGAGAGAATCCCGCGGTCTATCCCCCGCTCGATCAGCTGGGCCGTTTGGAATGGATGCGGGATGTGGGAAGGGGAATTCGACTGTATGACAGGGCTTGGACGGAACTGAAAATGCAATGAGATTGAGAGGGCAACATTGTTTCAAATGGCCGGAAGAATCAGTATAATGCAGGCCCTGTCCTCGACCGTTCGATATTCCCGCGCAATGTGTGACGACATGCCCCATCACAGAGACGGTTTTTCAGTTCGTGTCCGTGTACTGGCTCAGCTGTGCCGTGCCGGGCTGGCGATTGGCATGCTGGGCCTTTACATGATCGATGGCGGTTGGGCACAGGCGGCAGAATCTGCCTTGCCTGCATCTCAAGTCCAGGCCAAATCCGGTTCGTTTGTTCCGCCGGTGGTCCGCCTGAACGTGTCGGAGGCGATGGCCCTCTTTCTGAAACAGAACCTGGATCTGCTCATCGCGAAGTATGGGATTGAGTCCAGCAAGGGGCAACAGATTACGGCGCGGCTCTTTCCGAATCCGGTTGCGCAGATCGGAAACGTGGCATCCTTTACCCAGGGTAATACGCTGGCGAAAACGGGCGCCGTTACCATGCAGGTACAGCAACTGTTCGAACTGGCGGGCAAACGCGGGTATCGCATCGAAAGCGCCGGGTTCGGGGTGCAGTCGGCGGAGGCGGATTTTGAGGATGCCGTCCGACAACTCGGGTTTACGATCAAGGATGCCTACTACCGAGTGGTGGTGGCGCAGCGTCGTTTGGCGTTGGCGGAGGAGAACCGGGATCGCTTCGCGCGGATTTTGGACGTCAATACGATTCGATTTAAAAAGGGCTATATCGCCGAGGTCGATCTGATCCGGATCCGGCTCCAAGTCGTCGATTTCCAATCCCAGGTGATCGAGGCGATTCAAGAGGGGGAGTCGGCAAGGGCCGATTTGCGCCAGCTGCTTCGGCTGTCGCCTGCTTCGAAGCTGGAATTGACGACGGAGATGGACTACCGGCGGGTCGATCCCGATATGGGAAAACTCCGCTCGGTGGCTCTGGAGATTCGACCGGACATTAAAAGCAGGCGGGCGGCCGTCTCGCAGCGCGAGGCAGATTTGAAACTGGCCAAGGCCTTCCGGGTTCCCGATGTGACGATCGGCGCCGGGTATTCGGTGCAGGGTTCGCGCGGCCCGGATAATCAGCAGATGGCGATCCTCAACTTGGGCGTACCCTTGCCGCTGTTCAATCGCAACCAGGGCGGCATCGTTCAGGCGGAAGCCGGTGTGCAGTCGGCGCAGGCGGAATTGGATCGCACTGTAAATCAGGTAGAGAACCAGGTAGATGTGGCCTACCACAACCTGCTGCAGAGCCGTCGGTTGGTGGAGGCCTATTTAGCCGGTGTGTTGGAAGATGCCCGCTCGACGTTTACCATCGTGGAGCGCGCCTACGAACGAGGCGGCGCCACCATTCTCGATCTCCTCGACGCCGCGCGGACGTCGCGCACGATTCAGCAGAACTTCATCGAAGCGCTCTTTTCCTATCAACGAAACCTGTTTCAACTGGAAAGTTCGGTCGGGCAGGAGATTGCATCATGACCTCCGGCGCGATATCGGTCGCAGGGTTGGCCGTCCTGCTCTCGCTCTGCTCGTGCAGTCAGAAACAAGACCCCGCTTCGTCCCCGGCGCCCGCCTCTTCGGAGCAAGCTGCCGCCCAGCCCGCTTCGCACTCCTCCGGACAAATCGAGACGGCTGTGGTGGACGTGAAGCCCATTCAGCCGGAATTGGTGCTGGTCGGCAAGGTCGCCTATGGAGAAGATCGCTATTCGAAAATTTCATCTCCGTTACAAGGACGGGTGGTGGAAGTGCGGGCGAAATTGGGTGACCGGGTGGAGGCGGGAGCGACGCTTCTGGTGATCGACAGTTCGGATATTACCGCGGCCTATTCGGAGTTCGTGAAAGAAGCCTCCGAGCTGGAATATTCCACGCGGGCGCAGGAACTTGCCAAGGAACTTTATGCCACCAAGGCTCTGGCCTTGAAGGATCTCAAACAGGCCGAAAACGACCTGATCAAAGCGCGGGCCGAATTCAGGCGGGCCAAGGAACGGTTGTTATCCTTGCGCATTCCAGCCGCTGAGTTGGAAAAGCCGCTGGCGCAGCAGCGGATCACGTCCCGTTTTGAAATGAAGAGCCCCTTGACCGGAACGGTGGTTGAACGGGCCGTCACGCCAGGACAGTCGGTCGGTGGAGATGTCGGCCAAGTATTGTTCACGGTGGCCGATTTGGATCGGCTGCAGGTGGTGGCGGATGTATACGAGCGGGACCTGGCACTGGTCAAAGTCAGCCAGGTGGGACATATCAATGTGGAGGCCTATCCGGGGACCGACTTCGCCTCAGTGGTGGCTTCCATCGGTGACGTCGTTGATCCAAACACACGCACCATCAAAGTGCGCGCCTGGGTCGACAACCGGGAGCAGCGCCTGAAACCGGAAATGTTCGCGCGGCTCAGGCTCGATATCGGGGATGCCACACCGTTCCTGACCATTCCCAAGGAAGCGGTCGTGGAAATCGACGGGAAACATTTTGTCTATGTGGTGGAGGGCGCCGATCGCTACGAGAAACGCGAGGTGGTGGTCTCCAATGTCTCCGGCGGGCAAGTCCGCATCCTGGAGGGACTGACCTCCGGCCAGCGCATCGTGATCAAGGGCGCGGTGCTCGTGAAGGGACAGGAGGTCAAGTGACGATCGAGCCGGCGATCGGGAGCCGTCGCTGTGGACAAAGGCCGCCCGGAGTATGATGACTCGAATTGTCGAACTGTCCCTGGTGCAGCGGTTTCTTATCTGTGCGCTCGGATTCAGCCTCCTCTTCGGAGGCCTGTATGCCTTCCAACAACTCGATATCGTCGCCTATCCGGATCCGTCGCCTCCCATGGTGGAAGTGATCACCCAGTTCCCCGGGTGGTCTGCGGAAGAAATCGAACGACAAATCACCATTCCGATCGAAGTCGCGTTAAACGGTATGCCGGGGCTTACCGATATTCGTTCGCTGTCGATTTTCGGGTTGAGCGATATCAAAGTCTATTTCGACTTCAACACGCAGTACTTCTTCGATCGCCAGGAAGTCGTCAACCGCCTCTCCACCCTCAGCCTGCCTCAAAACGTGCAACCCGCATTGTCTCCCTGGTGGGCGATTGCCGAAATCTACCGCTATCAGCTGGAGGGGAACGAAAAGACGAGCCTGACCGACCTGAAGACCATCCAGGATTGGCAGCTGCGGCGCGAGTTCAGGCGGGTGCCGGGCATTATCGATGTGACGGCCTTCGGGGGCACGACCCAGGAATATCACGTCGATATCGATCCAGGGAAACTCATGAGTTATCAGGTGAGCCTGGCGCAAGTTATGGAAGCTCTGACCAACAGCAATGCCAATGTCGGCGGTAATTACCTCACCGTGGGCGCGCAGAACTACAACATTCGCGGCCTCGGACTGATTAATGGATTGGCCGATATCGAGAACGTGATGGTCGCCGAGAAAGAAGGCACTCCGATTTTCATCAAGACGCTGGGAACCGTGTCGGTCGGGCACCGCGTGCGCCTGGGCAAGGTCGGGATCGACGACAACGACGACGTGGTCGAAGGGGTGATTCTGCTGCAGCGCGGTTACAAGGCGCTCTCCGTTTTGGAGCGGGTGCGGGAAAAAGTTGAAGAATTGAACAAGTGGAAATTGCCGGAAGGAGTGAAGATCAAAACCTTCTACGACCGGACGGCCTTGATCCACACCACGGTGGAAACGGTGACCGATATCCTGATCAGCGGGATGGTCCTCGTCTTTGTCATCCTGTTCGTGTTCCTCGGTCATTTACGCGCTTCGTTGATCGTCGCGTTGACCATCCCGATGTCCCTGCTGTTCACCTTCACGATGATGGTGCTGATTGGACAGTCCGCCAACCTGATTTCACTCGGCGCTATCGATTTCGGCATTATCGTCGATGCGACGTTGGTCATGGTGGAAAGCATTTTCTTTCACCTCGGCCATGATCGCCGCCTGGGTCTGACCGTGCCGCAGCAGATTGTGCGTGCCGCCCGCCAGGTGGGGCAGCCGATTTTCTTCTCCACCGCCATCATCGTGGTCGCCTTTATTCCGCTGTTCACGATGACCGGAGTGCCGGGGAAGATTTTCGCGCCGATGTCGATCACCTACGGATTCGCCCTGTTTGGCGCACTCCTGATGGCCTTTACGCTGGCGCCGGTGCTCTGTTCGTTGCTGCTGAACGGGGTCGTCACGGAACAGGATACGCGGTTCGTGGGGGTGATTCGCCGGAGCTATCTCGCGGTATTGCGATGGGCTCTGAGCCATAACATGAAGGTCATCGGGGCATCGTTGCTGCTGTTGGTGGCCGCCTTCGGGGCCCTGCAGTTTGTCGGCGGTGAATTCATGCCGGCGCTGGAGGAAGGCAATCTCTGGGTGCGCGCCACGATGCCGGTGGATATTTCCTTTGACGAGGCGGCTCGATTGACCGGAGAAATCCGTCAGATGTTCAGGAAGTCGCCGGAAGTCGTCACGATTGTGTCTCAACTTGGCAGGCCCGACGACGGGACCGACCCCACCAGTTTTTTCAACGCGGAATTTCTCGCCAACCTTAAGCCGCAGAAGGCCTGGCGGCCTGGCCTCACCAAGGATCAGCTGGTGGAGGAGATCGAAGAGCGGCTGAAAGTCATTCCCGGTATCATCTTCAACTTTTCGCAGGTGATTCAGGACAACGTGGAAGAGGCCATGTCGGGTGTGAAGGGGGAGAATTCCATCAAACTGTTCGGCACCGATTTAAAAACGATGGAAGCCAAGGCGGGGGAAATCGAGACGGTCATGAAAGGCGTGCACGGGGTCAAGGACTTGGGGATCTTCCGCCTGGTGGGCCAACCCAATCTGCTGATCCAGGTCGATCGCGAAGCCAGTGCCCGCTACGGCTTGCGCGTCTCCGATGTCAACGCGGTCGTCCAGGCGGCTGTGGGAGGGCAGGCGGTGACGCAGGTGTTCGAGGGCGAGCGGCTGTTCGATCTGGTGGTCCGTTTTCTGCCTGAGTTCCGGCGGGACGCCGAAACAATCGGGAACATTCTGGTCAATACGCCGGATGGCGCGCGGATTCCACTGAAGCAGGTCGCCACAATCAGGACCCAGACAGGCGCGTTCATTATTTATCGAGAGAACAATGAACGGTATATTCCCATCAAGTTCAGCGTGCGCGAGCGCGATCTCGAGAGCACGGTGAAGGAGGCGCAGACGAAAATGGCCAAGGCCGTTTCCTTGCCGGAGCGCTATCGGATTGAGTGGGCCGGCCAGTACGATCAACTCACCGCGGAGCAGAAACGCCTAACGATGATCGTGCCGCTGAGTTTGGTGATCATTCTGTTTCTCCTCTATACCACCTTCAACTCGCTGACAAATGCCCTGCTAGTCCTCGTCACCGTGCCCTTTGCATTGATCGGTGGGATCTTCTCACTCGTCTTCACGGGGACGCATTTCAGCATTTCTGCTGCCGTGGGGGTGATTTCGACGCTGGGAGTAGCGATTCTCGGGGGAGTCCTGCTAATCTCCCGTATTGAAGATTTCCGGCGCAGCGGCCTGGATTTGCGCGAGGCCATCTTGAAGGGCGCGGATGTGCAGATGCGTCCCATTCTGATGGCCACGCTGGCGGCAGCTATCGGATTGCTTCCGGCCGCATTGGCCACGGGCATCGGGTCCCAAGCGCAAAAGCCGCTGGCCCGAGTTGTCGTCGGGGGGATGTTGACGGCGGCGGTGCTGATCCTTGTTGTGCTCCCGGTGTTGTACGAGGTTGTTCATCGCCGCGCGGTGCGCGAGCGACCGGCGGACGCCGGACAGGAACCTACGGCGCCATATTAACGGCCATACCTGTGAGAGGGATGTGATCATGATCGGAGCGGGGCAGCAAAGGGTGCGTCAATTGTTGGTGGGGAGCCTGGTGTGTCTGGGCTCATTGGGAATAACGTGGAATACAGCCTGGTCAACCGCCATGGTCTGGCCGGTGCAAATGCCTTATGAAGCACCGCCTAAGTCCGAACCGGTGCCCGATGTGTCGGTGGCCCCGAACACGAAGGCGCTGACTCCGGAAGAACTTCAACGCGCAGAATCGCTCCTGCCCCTATTGGAAGGGAAACAAGAATTTTGGGCGATGGGAGAGTTTGTACACCTGGGCGAGCCGGCTTTGCCGGTGCTGACCAAGGCGCTCTCGTTGCCCGGTCCCCGCGTCCGCTACAATGCCATTGAGACCCTGTCGATGATCAAGGCTCCCGCTGCTGTGCCGTCATTGCTGGAGGTCGCGAAATTGAGCACGGAACTCCCGCGCATTCGCGAGCATGCGCTTCGAGTCGCGGTGCGGCTTGATCCGCAGCAAGCTCCGCCGGCCATCGAGGTGATGGCCAAAGATCCTAACTCGGTGATTCGGAAAGCGGCGGCGTTTGAAGCCCGCTATGTGCGCCGGAAAGAGGTGATTCAATCGCTCATCGATCTACTGGGCGATGAAGAAAAGTTTGTAGCCATGTCCGCCGTGCAGTCCTTGTGGACATTGACTCGGCACGAGACGGAGTTCCACGATTGGGATGCCTCCAACAAACAGGACCGCCAGGCTTGGGCCCAGGAATGGGTCGAGTGGTGGAACCAGTCCAAGGAGACGTTTGAAATCCCCGAGCCCAAGAGCCGGAAACAAGCCGGCTGACTTCCCGACGGGGCGGTGGTTGCGCAACATCAAAAGGCCGTGGTAGGTAAATAAGAGGGCGGCGGTTGCGCGACCCGAGTTGGTAAGGCATAGAGACAAAGGTGTAGCATGGCGATATTGGCAATCAGCAAACTGGGTAATCCGATTCTTCGGCAGCAGGCCCTGTCGGTGACCTCGAGCGAGATCAAAAAGCCGGCGTTCCAGCAATTCATCGACGATATGTTTGAAACCATGTACGACGAACCGGGGATCGGCTTGGCGGCCCCTCAGGTGGGCCGGTCGCAGCAACTCGTGGTCATGGATTGCCCGGGGGAAGGCGGCTTTCCCAAGACGGTGCTCATCAATCCGACGATTCGCTTTTACGGGCCCGAGCAGGTTGAGGGTTGGGAAGGGTGCCTCAGTGTGGACGGATTGCGGGGCAAGGTGACTCGGCCTTCGTCCGTGCGTGTCACGGGACTCGACCGGAACGGCAAGCCCGTCGATTTTGAAGCCAGCGGGCTGTACGCCGTCTGTATTCAACATGAGCTGGACCACCTCATCGGCAAGTTATTCATTGACCGCATGACCGATTTCTCCACGCTGACCCAGATGGATGAGTTTCAGAAGTATTGGCAGAGGGAACCGGCCAGTGTCATCTGATTCCTTCCGGGCCGCCGGGTCGTTGTGAACTCGCTTCTACGCGTTCTGTCTTACCTCAAGCCGTTCCGGATGCTGGCGGTGGTGACCTTCGTCTGCGCGGGTCTCGCCACGGCGCTGGAACTGGTGCCGCCCTACCTTGTCAAAATCGTCATCGACGATGTGATTCAGGCCAAGCGCCCAGAAATGCTCATCTGGGTGTTGGGCGCATTGCTGGGATCCTACGTCCTGCGGAACCTGATGAGTTCGATGCGGGTGCGGTTCAACAACCTGCTTGAGCAGAAGGCCGTGCATACGTTACGCATGCAGGTGTTTGGCGCGCTGCAACGGCTGTCGTTGAGTTTCTTCGAGAATCGTTCGACCGGCGAGATCATGACGCGAGTCACGAGTGATACCGAACATGTCGAACGGATTTTCGTCGACGGGCTTGAGGGGCTGCTGACCGCCTCTCTTACGCTGGTCGGTATTACGATCATGATGTTTTTCCTCAATTGGAAATTGGCGTTGCTGTCGTTGCTGCCCATTCCGATCCTGATCGTCTGTGCCGCCTGGTTCACGAAGCGGGTGCACGGGTACTACGCCGAGATCCGCAAGAGTGTGGCCGACCTCAATGCATATCTTCAGGATGCCCTGTCCGGCATCAAGGAAACTATCGGCTTCAATCAGCACGAGTACGAACGAACGCGGTTCGAGACGCTCAGCCAGACTTACAGCAAAAACAGTTTACGGGCCGTGTTTCTGTGGTCCTGGTACTGGCCCGGCATGGTGTTCGTGGGCAGCATGGGCACGGTGCTGATTCTTTGGTACGGGGCTGAAGAAGTGATGGCGGGGAATTTGACGGTCGGTCAACTCGTTATGTTCCTGTCGTACCTCGGATTGTTCTATACGCCGATCAATGAGATCCATTCGTTGAACCATATGCTGCAACATGCGTTGGCGGCCAGCGAACGCGTGTTTGAGATCCTCGATACCAAGGCGGACGTCGCAGACCGGCCCGGCGCGGTGCGTCCGGTTGAACGGCTGCGAGGTGCGGTGGAATACCGGCAGGTGGTATTCGGGTACCGACAGGACGGGACGGTATTATCCGATGTGAATCTCACGGTCAGGCCCGGTGAGCGTATCGCTCTGGTCGGGCCCAGCGGTGCAGGGAAAACGTCGTTATTGAAGCTGCTGATGCGGTTTTATGACGTGCGGAGCGGCGCCGTGTTGGTGGACGGGTATGATGTGCGGGATCTGCCGCTGGACTTCTTGAGGGGGCAGATTGGTCTGGTGCAGCAGGAGCCCTTTCTCTTTAACGGGACGGTGCGGCAGAATATTGTCTATAGCGACTTGTCGGCCAGTCATGAGCGTGTCGAAGCGGCGGCCCGCGCGGCGCGTGCCCATGACTTTATCAGTCGTTTGCCGGACGGGTATGATAGCTGGATCGGGGAACGGGGCGTCAAATTGTCGGTCGGGCAGAAGCAGCGAGTCTCTATTGCGCGCGTGCTGCTGAAAGATCCGCCGATCGTCATCTTCGATGAGGCGACGTCCAATATCGATACCGAAACCGAGGTCAAAATTCGCGAAGCCCTCAACGATCTGACCAAGGGAAGAACGACCTTCATCATTGCGCATCGGCTGGCGACGCTGCACGATGTGGACCGCATCATCGTGGTGGAGCGAGGAACCATAATTGAAGAAGGCGATCACGACACCCTCATGAAACGCGGAGGCGTGTATGCGGGGCTCTACGAGGCGCAATTTAAAATTTAGCAGGCTGTTGATAAAGCCCGCCGGCGGCGTTCTCGCATCGCGAAGGAACTCAACGTACCGCAAGGGTACGCCTCGCTCCTTCGCATCGTTGCGGCCTTGCCGGACGGACTTTCTGAACAGCCTGCGACGACCAAGACGAATGCCGGTTCATGCCCAGATATGAAGGAGTAAGAGGACCATATGGTGCTGATTTACGAAAATGATCCGCTCGACAACGAAGATGCCCGAGGGCGCTTTTATCACGTGTGCCGGGGGCGAATCGATCGCACGGAAATTACTCTGCCGCAAGGCCAATCGATATATGAGTGTGCGGTGTGCGGGATTGATCTGGAACCGGAAGATTTCTGGGTGGCCAGGCAAAAGGGGTCGGTGTAGCGCGGTTGCGCGCACCGGATGAGGATAGAGAGGGGAGTTCGTTATGGCTGGAAGTATAGGCCGGAAGACGGTGTCGGTCTCACGTGGGCTGATGATGTTGTGCGAGAGCTGCTTCGATCAGGTGTATGCTGAGAAACTGCCGGATGCGCGCAACTTTATCGCCGACCATGAGGCGTTGTTCGATACGATTTGTATGGGCTGCACCGACATCAATCGTCCGCTCATCGATGATATGCTGGGGAGTTCGGAATAGCTATCGTGTCTGCTGACCGACCGAGCAGCGCTAGGCAGCATCGAACGGTCAAATGGGTCTCTCGCTAAAAAATGAACTCGTTGCGACAGCTAGCCACTGATGTGTACGAGGTTATTCTGACACTTCCATCAGGCCGGGTGGCTCGAATTGAGTCGTGGCTGATTCGCTTTCCCAGTGCGAACCCTGATCGGTTGCCGCTTGGAATGTTAAAAAAGTCGTATACGGTGAAGCCACTCGTCGAGATTAATGGCGACTCGATGTTCGGTGAGCTCGCGATTGTGTCCTGCTTGGAAAAGGATGGTTGGACGGCGTGTTGGGTGGATACATTTCACGGACGAAAGTTCTGGCACGGCATGCCGCATGCGACCCAGCCCTTGGAACCACCGGCGAAGGTAAAAGCTCTCTATAATCGTATTGCTGATCGAAAGGGTGGCCCTTCAGGCTGTTTTGACATCGTCGCGTCGAAAGGCGACCGCATCATATGGCTAGAGTACAAGGGGCCAAAAGATACGGCGAATCGAAACGAGTTGTGCTGGATCGAGGCAGCTCTTGGAGCGGGTGTCGCTGAGTCTGATCTCTTTTTTGTCGGCTCAGATCGGCGGCCAGAAGCAGTAGAACGCACGATCTAGCGGACATTGCAGCTCTACATTCAAGTTGACCACCGCGGATCGCGGTCGAATCTTCGGAGATAGCTCCGGGTCAGAAGTTCTTCTACACGTACCTGCTAATATCCCCGAGCTACTTGCACGTTTTTCCATCGAAATGCAGGCAGGCCGATTCGCCGGATTTGACCTTCCAGGTTTTCAGGAGTGGAGGCTGGCCTTCGCGCGTTTCCACGACAATATCCACGAGTCCCGACTGCGGCAGTTTTTCGATGTGAGGACGGGCTTCTTCGGGGACGTCCACCCAAAACACTGCCCCGAGCGTCGAGATCAGAATGCGGCTGTTTTCAGCGTCCACATTGATGATCGGACTGTAGTAACTCTTTTCGGCGGCGGCGGTGGTTCCAGGGTTCGTGACCCCGGTCAGACAGAGAATGAGGGCGATGATCAGCAACATGAATCGCATCGAATGCTCCCTTCGATGACAAGATCAAAATGGAATTATGGCATCGTTGCCGGTCGATTGGTAGAGGGGACGAGGTGAAATTATTGGAATGGCGAAGTCGTCAGATGATATGAACGTTGGCCGGGCGCACATGGCCGCCGGTAATCCAATAGGTGCGAATGTCAGCGGCAGGGGAATGCATCAGTGAGACGAGAAGATAGGCGGGGACAGGCAGGTTGATGCGCTGCCAGATTTCTTCGTAGTCGGTGGCAATCTTGATGTCGGTGTGGGACGGCCGCGCCGGGTCTTTCGGGTGGGAATGGTAGACCACTTGGAGGTCCAGCCCATTTTTGCGGATGTCTTTTTTTGCCGCGGAGAAATCTCCCATGTCCATCACGAAGGCGATCTCCGCCCGTTCTTCCGGCGAGAGCCGTTCAAGATGAGCGACTTTGTCATCGTCGAAGGTGGAGAGTTTCTCCGCGCCTTCGACAGCCACAATGTTGGTGATGCGGTAGAGGTGTGTGACTGTTTTGTTTGTCCCTGCGAGCAGGCCGCAACATTCGAACGGAGCCAACTCGCGCGCATGGGCGACGATTTGATCCAGGATATGCTGAGGAATCGACAGGTCAGGCATGTCAGATCGTGCAGGCGACGCTGTAATCTCCGCCCAGATCCTTGATCGTCGGTGTGGCGCTGCATAGGGGGCAACGCGGATCCTTCGGCCGCGACACCTTGCGGAATTTCATTTCCAACGCATCGTAAATCACGAGCTTGTCTGCAATCGTTTCGCCGATCCCCAGGATTTCCTTGATGGCCTCCGAAGCCTGCAGGATGCCCATGGTGCCGGCAAGGACACCCAGCACGCCCGCTTCCTGGCAGTTCGGGACCAATCCGGCCGGAGGCGGTTCCGGATAGAGGCATCGGTAGCAGGGGTATCCCGCATGGGGCTTGATGCTCGTGAGTTGGCCTTCAAACCGGAACATGCTGGCCGAGATCAGCGTTTTCTTGGCGAAGAAACAGGCATCGTTGACCAGGAATCGCGTGGTGAAATTATCGGATCCGTCCAGCACGATGTCGTAGTCGGCGACGAGGCCGAGAATATTTTCCGTATCGACGTTCAGTTGGTAGGTCTTGATGGTGATGTCAGGATTGATGGCCGACAGCATCCTTCGCCCCGATTCCACCTTGGGCACGCCGACGGTGCCGGTGGTATGCAGAATCTGCCGCTGGAGGTTGGACAAGTCCACGACATCACCATCGACCAGACCGATCGTGCCGATGCCTGCTGCCGCCAGGTACAAGGCGGCTGGAGAGCCAAGGCCGCCTGCGCCGATGAGAAGGACTTTGGCCTTTGACAGTTTCACCTGCCCTTTGCCGCCGACCTCGTTCAGGATGATGTGCCGGCTATAACGCTGAATTTGCTGCTCGGTAAATTCCATGTATTCGTCTCTTTGGAATGCTCAATGTTCAGTTGTGAATGTTCAATCGAATTGTGAGCATTAAATCGTGAACATTATTTTGGAAAGCGAGACCCGCTTCACGAGGTGCGCGTCACCCAGTGCTATTCGACCACGTTGAGTTCGATGGGATCTACGACACAGCCCTTGGTCCGGATGCCGTCGATGGCGCGTTCGATTTCTGCCGTGTCGCCGGTCAGTTCGAGATCCATCCAGCCGGTGGTTTCACGCACATCGGCCCGGCGCACATTCGTGACCACCTTGTACTCATGGCCGATCTGATAGATGATCGGCTCCTTGATTTTGTTTTCAGGAAAACGAATATGAAATCGTAAGCTCGTCATGGTTATCCTCCGGCGATCGCAGGAACGATCGACACTTCGTCGCCGTCTTTCAGCGAGGTCTCTTTCCCGTTCAGGAAGCGGATATCTTCCTCATTGACGTAGATATTCACGAAGCGCCGCAAATCGCCCTTTTCATCGCAGAGCCGGTTCTTCAGGCCCGGATACGTGGCATCCAGCGACCCGATCATGTCCACAATGTTAGCTGCCGCGGATTCAACTTCACCCTGACCCTTTGTGAGGGGACGCAGGGGGGTCGGAATACGAACCTTAATCATGATTCACCACCACCGTTCTTTCCCATTTTGAATGTTTTTTGGAAGTTCACCAGGCTGGGTTGGATGCGGAACGGCCGCCCCACGGCATCCACGACGGCTTCCTGCGTCTTGAGCCCGTTGCCGGTGATATAGGCGACTGTGACGTCACTCTTCTTGATGAGCCCTTGTTTCACGAGTTTGCAGAGTACGCCGATGGTCACGCCGCCCGCCGTCTCGGCGAAAATGCCTTCGGTCTGTGCCAGCAACTTGATCCCTTCCACCACTTCTTCGTCCGTCACTGCGTCCATCGCGCCTTTGCTTTCGGCGGTGGCTTTCAGTGCGTAGTAACCGTCAGCCGGGTTGCCGATGGCAAGGGATTTGGCAATGGTCTTCGGCTTCACGGGCTTGAAGAAGTCCCGGCCGGCCTTGAAGGCCGTGGCGATGGGGGAACACCCTTCGGCTTGCGCGCCGTTGATCTTGGTGCGTACCTCATCGACTAGTCCCAGTGCCTTCATTTCGTGCAGGCCCTTCCAGATTTTTGTCAGCAGGGAGCCCGAGGCCATGGGAATGACGGCCTGATCCGGTGTGCGCCAGCCGAGTTGCTCAACCGTCTCAAAGGCCAGCGTTTTCGAGCCTTCGGCGTAATAGGGGCGAATATTGATGTTCACGAAGGCCCAGCCATGTTCACCGGCGATTTCGCTGCAGAGCCGGTTCACATCGTCATAGTTGCCTTCGACCTCGACTACGTTCGGCTTATAAATCAGATTGCCGAGCACCTTGGCCGCTTCGAGGTCTGCAGGGATGAAGACATAACACTTCATGCCCGCTGCGGCGGCATGGGCCGCGACGGAATTGGCCAGATTGCCCGTAGAGGCGCAGGCCACGGTTTCGAAACCCAATTCTCTTGCGCGTGTAAGGGCGACCGAGACGACCCGATCCTTAAACGACAGGGTCGGATGGTTGACCGTATCGTTCTTGATGTAGAGCTCGTCGATGCCCAGATGTGCGCCGAGATTTTTCGCCCGCACCAATGGCGTCAGTCCGGCATGGGGACCGATGATCGCGGTGCTCTCGACCGGCAACAGGTCGATATAGCGCCACATACTATTCGGGCCCTGCTCGATTTTCTTGCGCGAGATCGTGCTCTTGATTTCGTCGTAGTTATATTTCACTTCCAGCGGGCCGAAGCACATCTCACAGACATGGATGGCTTTGGGTGGATATTCTTTCCCACATTCCCGGCACACGAGCGCTTTCATTTTCGACATGGAGACACCTTCGCTACAAGTTACGTTGACCCGGAAGCGCACACGTCGGCCCGCCGACGTCGCCGTCTTCAATCAGCTCCGTGATCGTGGGCCGTTCACCGCACAGCGGACAATCGGGGTTCCGCTTGATGCGGATTTCTCTGAACTGGGTGCGTCGCGCATCAAAATCCAACAGCCGATCGGTCAGCGGGCGGCCGATGCCCAGGATTAGCTTGAGCGCTTCGGTGGCTTGAATCGTACCGATAATCCCGGCCAGCACGCCGATGACCCCCGCTTCCTGGCAGGAGGCGACGAGTCCTTCGGGCGGCGGCTTTTTGAAGACACACCGATAACAGGCCGACTTCTTCGGAATAATGGTGGTCACGCGCCCATCGAACCGGAGAATGCCGCCGTGCACCAGTGGCTTACCGGCGAAATAGCAGGCATCGTTGATCAGAAACTTCGTCGGAAAATTATCAACGCCGTCGATCGCCACGTCGTAGCCACTCATGATCTTGAGAGCATTGCTGGCCGTGAGACGTTCTTCGTACATCACCACGTTCACGTCAGGATTCAGCGCCTGAATTTTCTCCTTGCCGGAGACGACCTTGGGACGGCCCACATCCGGTGTCTGGTGAATGACCTGCCGCTGCAGGTTGCTCAGATCCACCACATCGCTGTCGATCAGACCGATCGTGCCGATGCCGGCGGCTGCCAGATACAACGCTGCCGGCGAACCAAGGCCACCCGCCCCGACGATGAGGACCTTGCCCTGGATGATCTTCTTTTGACCCTTACCGCCGACCTCGGGCAGGAGGATGTGACGGCTGTAGCGGTTGATTTGTGTTTCTGTAAATTCCATATCCGACAGAGGCTGAAAACCGTCACCAGCGGCGTTCTCGCGTCATTCAGATCCTCAACGTACCGCAAGGGTACGCCTCGGTCCTTCACTCGCTGCGGCCTGGCTGGATGACGCTTTTGAGCCCCCTCTCCCTAAGTGACCTGAATCAACTTCAGATGGCGTTGAAAAATGGCCTTCGGCTGCGTTCTCGGCTCGACGAAATCCTCAACCTACCCAGAGGGTATACCTCCGGTTTCCTCTCACCTGCGGCCTTGCCGAGAGACCATTTGAGCATCCCCCTCAATCATTTAAGCCAGTCATCAAATGTTGAAGTACTTTTCGCTGCTGATATACCGCTCGCCGGTGTCGCAGAGAATGGTGACGACGTTTTTCCCCGGGCCCAGTTCTTCGGCAATCTTTTGCGCGGCGAAGACGTTGGCGCCGGCGGAGATTCCGACCAGCAGCCCTTCCTTCTTCGCGAGCAGTTTCGCCGTCTGGTAGGCTTCATCGTCGGTCACGGTCACGACGCGATCCAGCAACGTCCGGTTTAATACTTTGGGAACAAACCCGGCGCCGATGCCCTGGATCTTGTGGGGGCCCGGGTCTCCGCCGGACAACACAGGCGATCCGGCCGGTTCGACCGCCACGATCTTCGCTGACGGATTGCGCGTCCTGATCACCTCACCGCAGCCGGTAATCGTGCCGCCGGTGCCGACAGCCGCCACGAAGGCATCCACTCGTCCCTCCAGCGCATCCAGAATTTCCGGGCCGGTTGTTTTCCGGTGCATAGCCGGATTCGCCGGATTGGAGAACTGGTCAGGCATGTAGTACGAGGGATTTTGCGCGACGATGCTCTCCGCTTCTTTGATCGACCCCTTCATCCCTTCCCAGGCTGCTGTCAGCACGAGTTGCGCGCCGTACGAGGACAGCAGACTCGCGCGTTCCATGCTCATACTTTCGGGCATGACCAGGATCAGTTTATACCCGCGAACCGCCGCCACCAGCGCCAAGCCGATGCCGGTATTGCCGCTGGTCGGTTCGACGATGGTGCCACCCGGCTTGAGTTTGCCCAGTCGCTCAGCCTCATTGATCATGTTCAGGCAGATGCGGTCCTTGATGCTGCCGCCGGGGTTGAACGACTCCACCTTGGCGTAAATGGCGGCCGCGCCGGGCTTGGTCAGGCGATTGAGCCGGACCAACGGGGTGCTACCGATGAGTTCCGTAATGTCCACGTGGGCCTTGACGGTCACCGGCCACCGCCCATGTAGAAGAGAAATTCTACATGATCGCCATCTTTCAGCTGGGTGGTCTCGAGGTGCGTCCGTTCAAGCATGGTGTCATTGACTTCAACCGCCACCATTTGAGGTTCGATACTTTTGGCTTTCAAGAGATCCAGCACGCTGCCGCCTGTGATCTCTTCGGACTTGCCATTGATCATGACCTGCATATCTGCTCCTGAGAAAGTAAGTTTGACAGGATACTGAAAATGTCCGCCAGCGGCGTTCTCGCATCTCTCAGGTCCTCAGCGTACCGCAAGGGTACGCCTCGTCCCTTCGTTCGCTGCGGCCTTGCTAGACGGCCATTTTGAGCATCCTGTCAAAAGGGATTCTTGTTGCGCCTTACGTGTAGGTGCTCAGTCTTTCGATGAGCTCACAGTGATTTTCAGCAAACTGCTAAATAATTTCAAGAAGTTAGCAAACGCGTTCTTGTTTTGTCAAGGCAACAGACCCCTCTGGTCGATGGGACGGATGCTGCTGCAGAGTCAAATCTGGCGGGTTGCCGCTTTCTTGACTTTCACCATGGCTAGCTTACAGTATGCGCCGGTCTGGAGGGTAGGGTATGTGGAAGAAAAATTTCTTATTTCGTGCGCATGAAGCGGCTCCGCTGAAAGAGTCGGAAAACGAGCTGTTTGATGACTCGGAACCGGCTCTGGACAGTGCCGGGCTGCAGATGGAAAAGTTTCTCTCAGTGTGGGTGCAGGGGGAAGGCGAAGACGAAAGTCCCACGATGTACACCAACATGTATGTGCGCACCGCGACGTTGGATTTCAACACTCGCGCCGGTTTTCTCCAACCCCTGCAGGGACGCACGCACCAGATCAAGCAGATGTTGACGCCGGAGCAGAAGGGTTTTTTGCGCGACTGGCTGTCCAAGACCTCGCCCCAGGCCTGGGAGGAATCGGACGACCATTTTCGAACGCTCTTTGATTTAGAGTGACCTGCTCACTTCTCCCCATGCGTGGGTTGACCTCCTTCCAGCTATTCGTTTGGACTATCGTGGGTCTGCTTTGTCTGACGCAGATTCCTGTCTGTGCATCCGCCACCGTCGATGTGTACTATGCCCCCGAAGATCAACCCATTGATCGGGTGGTCGGCCTCTATGCCCATGCGACTCGATATATTTATGTGTCGGTCTATGCTCTGACCGCGCCCTCGGCGGTGAAGGCGCTGGTCGAAGCCAAACATCGCGGCGTGGATGTTCGTGTGATCACAGACCGTGAACGACTCACCGATCCGAAGCAACATAGCGCCGTGAACACGCTGCGGCTCGCCGGCGTGCCGATCAGGATCAACCGGCATGACGGACTGATGCATCTTAAGCAGGTCGTCATCGACGATGCGATTAACGCATCCGGTTCGGCGAACCATACGACGAGCGGCAACCGGTACAATGATGAGCGGCTTGACGTGATTACCGATGCGCGCCTGACGGCAAAAGCCCGCGAGAAATTTTTGACCATGTGGAACGACCACGAACGATTCGTCGTCTGGACGGAGTAATAGGGACGGCGCATGGGGCGAGGCATGATTGAGACGGATGTGGCGATTGTCGGCGCGGGTGGCGGAGGCGCAGTGTTGGCATTAATGCTCGCGCAGCAGGGTGTGCGCTCACTGGTTTTGGAGCGGGCGGTCGGGCCGCCACAGGGACTGCGCGGTGAAATTCTGCAGCCGAATGGGCAGCAGGTGCTCGATCGTCTGGGGTTGTTGGATAAGCTGCCTGCCCACGCAGTCCGATCGGTCCACCGGTTCAATTTTTGCCGCTCAGGAGGCGAACGGCTCTGCACGGTGGATTACGGCGACCTTCCGGCTCCGTACAATCGCGCAATGGTGACGCTGCCGAACGTGGCGCACCATGCCATCCTCGACGTGCTGGAACAACAGAATCCCGGCGGGCTCTGGTACGACGCGACCTTTACCAGCCTCCGGTTCGACGGTTCGCGGGTGATCGGTTTGCAGGCGACACGTCACGGGGAACCGGTCGATATTTCGGCACGGCTGGTCGTCGGCGCCGACGGCGCGTTTTCCAAGGTGCGCGAGTCGCTCGGCATTTCAGCGGACGTCCATCGCTATCCGGAAAGTTATCTCATCGCCATTCTCAAGGCTCCGTCTGGTTTCGACGAGGCGCGGTATCTGGTGGGAAAGCGCGAGATCCTGGGCCTCTTTCCCGCCGCGGGGCAACAGGTTTACGCCTTCTATATGATTAAGGCCGGCTCGTACGACGCAGTGAAGGCGCAGGGACTCGAAGCGTTGCGGCGGACCTGGGTGCGGATCGATCCCGATATGGAAGCAGTTGTGCCCGGTCTCATCGATTGGAGCCAGACGGGGTACATGCCGACCGGACGTGTCAAAACCGATCGCTGGGTTGCGGATGGCGCCTTGCTCATCGGTGATGCGGCTCATGCCATGAATCCCCATGCGTCGCAAGGGCGCATGCAGGCTATGGTGGATGCGGTGGTGGTGGCCGACCTCATTCCAGGCTGGCTCAAGAACAATAATGTTTCGGCAGACGCGTTACGGGCCTTCGAAGTCGCTCGTCGCCCGCAGGTGATGATGTTGCAGCGACTGGCGGATGAGCAATGCCGGTTCTGGAATACCGGCAACCCGCTGCTGGCGTTCTTGCGGGATCGTGTCTTCCGGACGCTCGATCGGAATGCGCGACTGCGGTATCGTGTGCTCTCGACCACGGCCGGACTCCGGAGCCGTCCGCCGTTTTCATTATTGGACCGTGTGATGGCCGCTGGATTCTTGCCCGACCCGCGTGGCCAGGTGCGATCGCCGGATGAAGCGTGAGACGGGGAAGTTTCGGTTCAGGCAACAATACACACCACGCAGGATACTCAAAAAGGTCGTCCAGCAAGGCCGCAGCGAGTGTAGGGCCGAAGCGTACCCTTGCGGTACGTTGAGGGTCTGCAGGAAGCGAGAACGCCGCTGGCGGGCGTTTTCAGCATCCTACCCCAACGACGATAGAGGTGTTTGTGACTCAACCCACGGCGCTTGATATTCCCTCCGAGGTTCAGCAACTTCTGCAACGCTACGTCAAGGAAACCACGGCGTTGCTTGGCTCCCAATTGGAAGGCATCCTGCTCTACGGCAGCGCCGTGGGTGGAGAATTTCTGTCCGGCCGGTCGAATCTGAACCTGTTGCTCCTGCTGTCCGGGTACGAGCGCGACGGTATGCAGCGGTATGCCAAGGCGCACAAGCGTTGGAGTCGCGAGCAATTCGTGGTGCCGCTTGTGGTGACGGAGCCTGAACTGACTAAGCCCGGAACCCTCTTCCCCCTCGAATATCTGGAAATTCAGGAGCAACATCGCGTGCTCTGGGGACGGGATCCTTTCATCGGCCTGCACATCGACCGGACGCATCTGTCTTATCAAGTGCGGCAGGGCATCCAGGGCAATCTGATGCGTTTGCGGCAGCGGTTCATTGAAGGCGGGGGAACGGAAGAAGCGATGACCATGTTACTGCCGCTGTCGTTGACCGCCCTGTTGCCCTGCCTGCGCGGGTTGCAACGGCTGGCCGGACAACCGGCGTTCTTTCAATCGGATGCATTGCTCACGGCCATTCGCAACATGACGGGACTTGATCTTGCGGGAGTTGGCGATGTGCTGGAGCTGAAGCGCGGGATCATTTCTCCAGGCCCCGTGGAGGTGCCACGGTTGTACGAACGGTATGCCGAAAATCTCGCGGCCTTGATGGCGGTGATCAGTCCGGACGGGACGGTGGTGTCCCGATGAAAAAGCAATTCATCAGTAGAATCGGCCTCATTGCGGGCTTGTCGGTGGTATGGCTGGCGATGGCGGCTCCGTCGGTTCATGCGAGGGAGCCGGTTCCGGCCTATGACCCGCAGGGGTATGTCAGCGACCATGCCGGCGTGATCGATGCGGAATGGCGCGCCAGAATCCGGTCGGTCTGTCAGGATCTTGAACGTAAGACGGGAGTCGAAATGGTCGTAGTGACCGTGCCCACCCTGAAAGCGTACCCCTCAGCCAACGACTATGCGATGGGCCTCTATCAGAAATGGGGCATCGGCTCAGCCCAAGATGAACATGGCGTGTTGGTGTTATTGGCTGTGCAGGAGCGTCAAGCGGCCGTCACCATGGGACGGCGCATGATCCCGGCGATGGGCGGCGAAGTGGTCGGGAAAGTCGGGCACGAGTATCTCGATCCGGCGATTAAGAACGGGCACTTCGGCGAAGGGCTCTATCGGACCGTCGTGGCATTGGCGTCGGTCTCGCAGGAGATTCGCGTCGGCTCCACGAAGAAGGCGCACTTTCGCGGCCTCGGATTTTGGATCACCATTACCACCGCCAGCGGGGCATTGTGGTTTTTCTGGTGGCTCAGCCGTCCGGATTTGCGCCACCCCTATGCGCGTCTGCGGCGCGGAGAGTATTGGGGCAGCGGACAGGGCGGGTTCGGCGGGAACTTCGGCGGGATGGGCGGCGGGATGAGCGGGGAGGGGTGGAAGTAGGGGAGAGGGCGGGCTGGTCAATCCTCTTGGTCGCGCAACGCGCGGCCTCGGAAGGCCCTCGTTGGACGCGCCCAGTTGAGGATCGACCAGCCCACCCTACTTTTGTGAGATGAAGGGATCGAGGGCGCGGCCAGGCGGTCCTTCTTGCTCGCAGAACGCGCACACGAAGACGGTGCTCGTCCCATGCGCGCAGGGAAGGCCCGCCCGACCTAGCCCTTTGTGGGAAGTGAAAAGTAAAAGAGAATGGCCTCGTTGGACGCGCGCAGTTGAGGACCCATTAGCCCGCCCTCTTTTGTGATGCGATGGGAGCAATAGAGGCACGGTCAGATGATCCTTCTTGCTCGCAGGACTCGCGCGATGAAGCTGTGCTCGTCCGATGCGCAGCTGTAACAGAACTATGCCGGTCCGTATAGCACGGCGATGAGACCGCGTAGAGAATATTGACAAGCGATTGAACACGGGCAAGAACCACGCCCCAGCTCGCCGTCTCTCGGTGCGTACAAGCCAGTTAATATACTTAATAGTTAGCCTGCCTGGAAAAGGTTGAGCGAAGGTCAAGCTATGCTCTCTCCCACAGCAAGACGAACAGGGGCCATGTGTGCCGTTGCTGGTAGCGCACTTCTTCTTATTGGAACGTTTCTCCATCCGATGAAGCCAGATCCGAATGATCCGGTGGCAGCGTTTGCCGAGTACGCTGTCGATCGTCTCTGGGTCGCAAGTCATCTGACTCAACTCGCTGGAGTGACTTTAATCGTCGCGGCGCTTCTACTTGTCGCCCGCCACTTGGAGTCAAGGACTGGAACGGCTTGGGCGCGCCTCGCTGCGTCGGGAGCGGTAGCGAGTCTGGCCGTGGCCGCCGCACTACAGGCCGTGGACGGAATCGCCCTGAAGCGTATGGTTGATGCTTGGGCTACCGCACCGTTGTTGCAGAAGGAGGGGGTCTTTCACGCCGCCTTGGCTGTACGTCAGGTGGAAATCGGATTGGCCAGTGTGCTGAGCCTGTTGTTTGGTCTCACGGCGACATTGTACGGTGGCGCATTGCTCGTTGACGGCAGGTTTCCGAAATGGGTGAGCGCGCTGGCCATCGTCGGAGGTGTCCCGACGACGATATCCGGCACGGTCATGGCGTATACAGGCTTTTCCGTACTCGCAATGATGCTTAACATGTCCGGGACTTCAGTGCTGTTACTGTGGCTTCTTACGTGTGGAGTGTGCATGTGGCGTGAGGCATAGTTCCGTTTGATGAACGACAGGCGACCAGCTAGTTGCAGCGGACGGCGGAATGCCGACGCTGAACCGGAGCGTTAGGCCGCACAGCCCAGCCTGATCTACTTGGCGCAGCAAGAAGAGAAGCCGTGACGAATGGTTCCACAATCGTATCTCATTGAAACGACAACGATAGTGGCGTTATGCTCGAAAAATTCGAAGGCGTATTATACGGACAGAAATAGGTCGATCTGCTCTTATGCGGATCGGCCTAAACATTGTTAGGTGTCACAAGCGCAGTGTATCGGGAGCCCTTGGAATGAAGCCGTTCAAGAGCAAGAGCGTCGCTGCAAAGTTCGACTCGTACCCGCCACAAGCGCGCCGCCAGCTACTCGCCCTGCGAGAGCTCGTTTTCCGAGTGGCCAACGAAACGCCCGGCGTTGGCGAGATCGAGGAAACCCTGAAGTGGGGTGAGCCTGCCTATTTCACCACCAGTAACACGGGCAGCACGGTGCGCATGGATTGGAAACCAAAGCAGCCGGAAAGGTACGCGATGTACTTCCACTGCCGAACGAATCTGGTGGAGACCTTCAGGACTCTGTTTCCCAACGACTTTCAGTTCGAAGGCAATCGTGCGCTCGTGTTTTGCCTCGATGAGAAGGTGCCGGTCGATTCTCTGTCCTATTGCATCGCGGCGTCGCTTACCTACCATCTGAGGAGGCGTGCCCAGGAGGTCAAAGGGCGGTGAGGTTGGCGTGACGCCTAACCCCTCCATCCAGCGGGCGGCCAAACGACTGTGCCGTTTGGCCGCCGTTCATGTCGAACGTTAGGCCGCACAAAACATGAAACCGTCTGCACTTTTTTTGCTCTTTATCGCGACCCTGTTGCTCCTACAAGGTTGTTCCACCGGGACCGGATCATTCAAGGATGCCTCAGGTCAAGTTGATCCAGAGGGAATTGCGCTGTTGGAATCGGTGACTTTGGGGGGGCATCGCCAATGGTTGCTCGTTCGCGGCGCCAACAACACGAATCCGATCCTGTTGTTCCTGCATGGTGGACCAGGAAGTCCCTATATTGGATTAGCGCATGCATTCCAAGGCGAACTGGAAAAATACTTTGTCGTCGTACAGTGGGATCAGCGTGGAAGCGGCAAGTCATTCCCAGATACTCCTCCGAAATCGATGACCGTCGACCAGTTTCATGCCGACACACACGAGTTAGTGCTTTTACTGCGTCAACGGTTCCACCGCGACAAAATTTATCTACTCGGACATTCCTGGGGTGCCTTCCTGGGCATTGTGGAGGCAAAGAACCACCCAGAGAATCTCTACGCCTATATCGGGGCTGGTCAGATGATCGACCTGGTGACGCAGGAACAGCTGTCGCACGATTTCGTCACAGAACGAGCGCGGGCCGGGAAGAACGAGAAAGCGCTCCAACAACTGAGGGAGATCGGCTATCCACCCTATCGAGATGCGGCCAAAGGCATGAGCGTCAAATATTCTTGGATGTGGGAGTACGGTGGAATGATCGAAGGCGAGACGGGGCCTTTTCCGTTCGTGAAGGCGCTGCTGATGGCCAAGGAATATTCGCTGTTGGACATCAGCAGGTTCGTTAGAGGTATGTCGTTCTCACTGCAACAACTCGCGGACAACGAGGGAGAAAACTTCTGGCGACTGAAGGCGCCTGATGCCGCTACTGGCTTCCAAGTGCCCATCTTCTTCATTACAGATGAGCATGATCGCGTCACACCTGTCGCCTTGGTCGAAAAATACGAGAGCGAACTGCACGCGCCCATGAAGCAATCGATCGTCATAAAGAATGCAGGCCATTTTGCTTTCTTTACAGACCCTCAGAAATTTTCTGCCGTAATGATCGATATCCTCAACAGAACCTACTCGCAGTAGGCTAGAGCCTATCTCAAAATAGTTGAGTCGATGTCAGAACTGTCTATTATGCGTATGCGTCCGCATGTCGCGCCGACGCGCGCGATCTTGGAAGCCGTGCTGTGGAGTCTGAACACCGGCGCGCAGTGGCACCGGCTCCCGCAGGGTTATCCCAACTATAAGACGGTGCATCGTCGGTTCCCGCAGTGGTGCGCGCGTGAGATCCTGCGCAAATTCTCACCCAGGTGGCAAATACCTTGCGCGAAGAAGGCACGATCGACGACCGCGAGAGCTTCATCGATGCGACGTGTGCTATGGCCAAGAGTGGCGGCGCGGGCATCGGGCCCATCCGCCGTATCGATAAAAGGGGTCAGACCCCTTTTATCTGACCCGCGGGTGGTCTGTGCGGCTCCGCTGGCCGGTTCGCTGGTCGCGCTCCTGGTGGCCTGGGGCATGGGCGCTGCAGAACCGGCGATCCGCGCGGGCGCGTTCGGATTCAACAGCGTGCTGGTCGCCATCGCATTCGGCGGCGTGTTCTTCGCGTTGAACAAGGTATCGATTGCCTACGCGCTGCTCGCGACGATCACCACCCCGCTCATCTTCGCAGCGGTATCCGCCGCACTGGAACCGTTGGGAGTGCCCGCGTAGACGCGTCCCTTCGTGCTCGTCACGTGGCTGTTCCTGTTCGCGAGCAAGCTCTTCCCAGACCTCTAAGCCATGAAAGCTTCGAACATCTGAGATCAGATAACAAGGAATGGGCTGGATCGCTTTTCGGCTATCCGGGAGATTTGAAATCCCAGGCGCGGGTTGCCGCCATCGGCATAGCTTCAAGATCTTCGTTGCTGCTGCCGAAATACTCCCGGTGAACAACCGACTTCGCGCCGGAAGAACTTGACGAAGTTGGTGGCCTCATCAAAGCCCAATCTGTCTGCGATGGCTGAGGCCGGTAGGCCTGTGTGGACCAAGAGACGCTTGGCCTCCAGTGCAATCCGTTGAGAGAGAAAGGCCTTCGCGCCTATTCCGGCGACCTCCGATGAAGCTCGGCCGAGACTCTTCTCCGAACACCCGAGAAGCGTGGCATAGTCTGATACTCGACGCAGATCGTGAAAATTCTGCTCTACGGTAAGCCGAAATTTCTTGAAGCGCTCCAGGAGAATCGGCTCAGCAGAATCGGTTCGCTCGCAACGAGTTTGTATGAGATGCAAGCGCACGAGTATCGTGAGCAGCTCGTGGCGCAAGAGTGCGTGCAAGGCCTTGGGGTTCGCCGGCAGTTGTGCATCCTGAAACATGCAGACAAAGATCTGTGCCACCGCTTCTTGTTCCCTCCCGTCCAAAGCAAGATGGACAGGCAATGCCTCCAATTGGTGGAAGGCTTCGAGCTCCGTCACGACGGTCGCGGCTTCACGTGCCTGCAAAAACTCCGGCCGGAACAGGACCAGCCAACCTTGCCAATCGGTGAAGGTCTCAAAAAGATGAACTTGCCCCGGACGCAACATGTACAGCGAGCCCGGCTTACAGGACATCGATTCAAAATCCACCATCAACGTGGACCGGCCCTCGGCGAAGTACAGGAGTTGATAGAAGTCGATGCGTTTAGGCGTTCGCAGATGATCCGCACTGACGCGACGCCTCAGTTCTGAAAGGGGAAAGATTTCGATGTCTAGTCCATAGCCTGTCGGCGGGTCATACTGGACCCGCGCAATCTCGCCGTGTGCCGCCGTCCTCCTCATGACTGTATTGTGTCTGTTTTCTACCATCATTTTCCAGTGAATTACCTCGTCATCTGAATCACTGAGACATAAATTACCAACACCGCGAGCCTGAACATAGCCGGATCGACAACAAGCAAGGGAGGTGATCGATGAACTTGAGATCGTCACAAAGATTGGTGATCGGCTCCGTCCTGCTAGGCGCGATCATTCTGGCCGCCTGCGTTACCAAAACAACCACCACATATCAGGAGGAACCCATGTCTACCAGTTACAAACAACAGGTCGTCGCACTACTGAAGAGCATTGAAACCGGTGATCCCACGCCGGTCTCTTATATCAACCCGAACACATACATCCAACACAACCTCGCTGTCGGTGATGGGTTGGGAGGGTTTGCTGCGGTGATGCAGCAATTACCGAAAGGCTCGGCGAAGGTGAGCACCGTGCGCGTCTTTCAAGACGGCCAATACGTGTTTGCCCACACAGACTACAACTTCTTTGGTCCTAAGGTAGGTTTTGACATTTTCCGTTTTAAGGACGGGTGGATCGTCGAGCATTGGGATAATCTCCAGGACAAACCCGCGACGGCAAATCCGAGCGGCCGCACGATGTTGGACGGAACGACTCAAGTCACCGACGTGGAAAATGCCGAGGCCAACAAGACGCTCGTGCGTGCGTTCGTGGACGACATTCTCGTCAATGGGCGCATGGAGAAGCTGGCAGGGTATTTCGACGGCGACAACTACCTGCAGCATAACCCCCAGATTGCCGACAACCTGTCAGGACTCAGTGCCGCCCTGCAGGCGATGGCGAAGCAGGGCATCACGATGAAGTACGACCGTATTCATCGAGTGTTGGGGGAAGGCAACTTCGTGCTCGTGGTCAGCGAAGGTCACTTTGCCGGTCGCCACTCGTCGTTTTACGACCTGTTCCGCGTGGCAAACGGAAAGATTGGCGAGCATTGGGATACGATCGAGACGGTCCCGCCGCGCGAGCAGTGGAAGAACGGCAACGGAAAGTTCTGACCCAACCCACATTATTCATGAACGGTTCTACTGCAACTGCCGACACGCCGCTGCGAGGGGGAAAAAGGGTCGGGAGTCTTTAATGCCTTGTCAACGTTGATTGACTCGCCGGTCCGGCAGGCCTAGAAATGATTCCCGACCCCGTTCCCGCACGCGAGACAGCTTCGATTACTCAGTTTGCTCGATTGCCGGATTGCGTGAGGATTGGCCAGCCGGCCAAAGGGGTCGAGGGTGCTTGATGCGTGATCGCAAGACCTGGCCCCCCAAATCGGCTTCGCACGCACGAAGACTTGAGTGCACGATGAGTCTCTGGTAGCCCGATCGCTTTCCAGAAGCGTGGGGACCTGGATGCAGATAGGTCCAGGACGACGGCTTATAGGTCCGGAAGTGCATGTCTAAAGGGGTCTGACCCCTTTGTTTTGGCCTGTCGTCAAACGGGTGCTGTGGGGCGGAGAATTGTGGACCGACGGGTACGATGTGGCGACGGCAGGAGAGCGAGCGAACTGGCAGACGGTCGAGCGGTACGTACAGCGGCAAAGGCAACCCCGCGAAGTTCTCCGGCAACTCCGAATGTTTTAGTTCTGTGATACCCCGCAGCTTGCTGCGGGGAGCTTCATTGCTCGCCCGTGCTCTCTTCGGAGCTGGTTACACAATTGGTCATATCACTAGCGGAGGGGAGAATAAGCTGACTCGGTTATTTCCGAGCGTGCGGTGGGAGGTGATGCTCCAGTGCTTCAATCGCTTCGATGATCCCGAGAAACTCCTCACCGAGGCCGGTCAACTCATATTCCACGCGGGGCGGAACTTCAGGATAAGCCCTGCGTTTCACGATCCCAAATTCCACCAGTCTGCGCATGCAATCGTTCAAGACCTTCGTCGAGAGCCCGTCTAACGTCCTCTCGATTTCTCCTGGTCGGCGGCGCCCTTCGCATATGCAGGCGAGAATGCGCGTCGACCATTTGCAGCGGAAGACGCTCTCCACCACTCTCAACGCCCGGGGTGGGTCTTTCGTTTCCTGACCGTTCTTCTGTGAAAAGTCGACGGGGGAAGATACTCGAAAATTTTGTTTCGCTTTATTCATCTCAATCAGAACCTCAAAGTGCCTGCCTTACCACAAAGTACCTACTTCCTGGAGCAGCTGTCATAGGACTATGGTGACCACGGTCAATTAACTTCACAGCATAGGAGGGAAGCCATGACATTTCAAGATCGAGTCGCGGTGATCACGGGAGGAGGAACGGGAATCGGTAAGGCGACGGCGGAACAGTTTCTGGCGCTGGGAGGTAAGGTCGTGATCAATGGGCGCCGTGAGTCAGTCTTGCGCAAGACGGCAGCCCTTCTAGATCCCACCGGTAAGCGGGTAGTGGCGATTCCGGGTGATATCGCCTCTCCCAAGACCGCCCAGGCACTGGTGGACGGCGCGATCAAGGCGTTCGGACGGCTGGATGTCGTCATCAATAACGCGGGGATCTTTGCGCCTCTGCCCTTTCTCGATCATACCGAACAGCATATCGATGCCTATCTTGGCACGATTTTGAAGGGCACCTTCTTCACCTCGCAGGCTGCGATCCGAGCGATGAGAAATGGCGGGGCTATCGTCAACGTCGGTTCGATGTGGGCCAGTCAGGCTGTGGGTGCAACTCCTTCCAGTGCCTATTCTGCCGCCAAAGCGGCGGTCCATGCACTGACGCACAACCTCGCGATTGAATTTGCTAAGGACAACATTCGAGTCAACACGGTAGCTCCGGCGGTTGTGCGCACGCCAGTATATGAGGCGTTTCTTCCGGTCGAGCAGATACCGACTGTCTTGGATTCTTTTAACGCATTTCATCCCCTGGGCCGGATCGGACAGCCGGAGGATGTGGTGTCGGCGATCTTGTTTCTGTCGAGTGATGAATCGTCGTGGATTACCGGTGCCGTACTCCCAGTTGATGGAGGCATAATGGCGGGCCGAACTTAACATAGGACTGGCTGCTCCTGATGGCGGTGGAGAAGAACTGCGGCAGGCTCGGAGGGTGGTTAGAGCACACATGATGCTCCAACCACCCTCCCCAGACGGAATTGGGGTCAGGTCTTGCAATCAAACAGGGCTCGCTCTGCCTGCTTCGACCAGCGGCTCACGTCGGCATAGCCTATGTTCAGTCACTTTAGCCGAATCATTGGTTGAGCGAGGAAATGATGTCAGGAATAATTTAGTATGAATGCCGACCAATCGGAATTGGTGGTTGTACGCGAATTTTTAATTTATCTGCCTGCTTCGAGATGGCAGATTCTGCAGCGAATAAGTTTGTTCGCGAGAAATTACCCACGTCTGGGGCCGTTCATACTGAGGTCTTTTTGCGAGATGCTCGTTTAGGGCGAGTGGTGAGGCGTCGGGTTGCCTCCGACACCTCAAGGAGAGAGCGGAGGGCTGCGTTGACCGCAGCCGAGTCTCGAAACGCCTTTGCGACATCCGGTTCTAGAACTGCAACATTAGCGCTTTCCTTTAGTAACCGTCGGTAAGACTTTCCGCGGGCCGCTGTTGTGTAGTCAAAGGTATCCTCTGACCGCATGTCATCCGACTGAGTTCCCCGTTTACGTTTCATGACGTTTCGTCTCTCCCGCTGTCGCTTGACGGGCACTAATGATCCTCACCACCGCCCCTCGATCAGTATGGGCTACTACAAGGAGACGGCTACGAACAGAATATCCAATCGTTAGGTATCGTCGTTCGCTGACCGAGTGATCGACATCGTCCACTGTTGCCGCAAGCGGATCTTAGAAGACTGTCACTGCCTCATCGAATGAGATTCGGTGTTTCTGGAGATTTCGGCTGGCTTTACTCCGATCCCACTCAAATTGCACGCCGTCGTTCTAAAGAACTTAACAGAAACTGTCTATGAGGGAGAGGTACATACTGCTTTTTACCCCTGCAGTTGCGCCATTAGTGCCGCTGGATTCCAGTAGCCCCACAAGGTTTGAATTTTTCCGTTCTCGTTGATCTCGAACACATCGATACCTTCGAAGGTGACGTGCCTGCCGTTTTTGCCGGTCCCACGGCCTGTGAATTTGACTGCGACCCGGTTGCCGGACTGGAAGACATGGTCTTCCGTCATGGCGATCTTTTCAAAGGCTCCGAGCACCGCCACTAGGAATTGGCGCAATGCCACATGGCCTCGTAGCGGTGCGGGCGCTCCCGGTTCATAACTAGTTCCTTCTTCCGTGAAGCAGGCAATCCATGCGTCCGGGTTCTTTTCTCCGATTGCGGTGAAATATCTGGCCACTACGGTTGGAATGTTCTCCGAGGTCATGCGTGATTCTCCTTTACTGGTGTGAGATGTGGGGCCACACGATGCGGCATTCTCTGCTTTGCAGATGACTTACGGATGCTGGCGGTGGTTCGGATTGCTTACTCAAGAAGAATCTTTGCCGCGGCGCCGCTAGTGGTCGGCCCGTACAGGCGTATGATTGAATGAACAGAGCATTCCCTCGGCAACGGCGTGCGTTTGATGCCATTTCCCATGGCGGCTCGACAATCGGCGGCGTGAGGACTACATGATCGTGGAAGTTGAACCGAGTGACAATTGCGACAGCAGTGTGTTTGCGCGCTTCAAGGAAGTCGGGCCTGCTCAACCGGTGGTTCAAGTCCGGCTCTACGATCGAAACCCTCCCGGTGAGTGGTGCTGGGTGACGGGCTGGAGCGACAATGCACGATCACCGGCCTGTCCGGCGTATGCTCAGAGGGTTGAGGATTCGGGCGCTGGGCTGGCGCACGTGGTTTATGGCGGGATCTACGGGCTGCGTTTCAGGCCGATCACTCTTGATGAGACCTGGGGGCTCGGGAATCCACATCAGTGGGGAGAGGCGTATCTGCTGCTGGCCGATGCGCTACGCGGACTAACTCTCTCCGCCTCCACCGATGTCTATCCCCCCAGCACCCAGACCGCGACTCCGGACAGGTCCCGCAACAGGCGGTCGGTGATGCGGCTGCTGAAGAGTCGCTTGGTTCCTGTCGGCCCGTGTCGGGTCACCACGACGGTGCCATATCCTCCGGCCCTGGCTTCATCCATGATGCTGTCGGCAATATCGCGCTCGTGGCCCAGCTTGAGCGTGACATGGTCGAGAGGAAATCCGGTCTGTCCGAGCCGTTCCATCGCCGTCACCAGGATGGGATATTCAATGACGCCTTCCGCGCGCAGCCACTCTTCCTGATCCTTGCGCAGCTGCTCGCCAAGATGATCTTCGGTCTCAGGGTCTTCTGAGCCGCCATGTTCCATCAATTCGCGCGGCATGGGGTTCAGGACATGAAACAACGTCACCTTCACGTCCCGAATGTCCCGCAGCAGCGATCCGACATACTGCAGGGCGCGGGCGGACTCGTCCGAGTCATCGACAGCGATCAGAATGGTTTTGGCGGAGGCGTGTCTGCTGAGCGTCTGGTCCGGTGTGAGGAGAGGTTGGTCACTCGTTATCTTGGCCGTCATAGTATCACCATGCGTGTGCCGAGGTAGATTGCCTCACTGCGTGCCCGAGGAGGTGTAGTTGGATCGGCGTTGGTTGATGGTGATCTGGCGGACTGAGGTCTTCCATGCGACCCCTCGTGCGGTGAGGCAACATTAAGAGGCGCTAAGGGAGTAGGTATGCTCCCGTCACGGTCTACGATCTTGTGCGACCGGACGAGTAGTAGCCTATCCCTCTAGGAAAGACAAATCAACATTCTGTACGTTACAAATCACTCCAGTTGTGTTGTGCGCGCAATAGTGAAATCAGGAGCCCTTCACTTTGCGAGCCTGCCGCTAGTGAACGGGAGCGTATCTGGATTGATACAGCCGGAATCTATTCGGATACGGTCCGAGCGCCGGCCCGTGCGAGGTATGACTTGTGAGGGCGAGAACGATCGATGCTTTCCGACCGATCCGATGCTCAGGCACTATCTCCACGGAACCGTCCTGCCTTCTTCCAGGTCCTGCAGGTCGGCCCAGCTGGTGAGGTCGATGCGGGAGGGATCCACAGCGTCGCGGTATTTGTTGAAGGAGGCCTGCTTCTCCGGCGTGCTTGGTCCCCGGCTCAACATCATCCGGTTCCATTCGTCCAATTCGGCCTGGCTGTGCGGTTTGGCTGTCTGGTGAAACCACCGGGTGACACCGTCATCCGTTTGATGTCGCTTCACCGCCGCGGTGAATTGCTCGGCTGTGACGCCGGCATAGTCCAGCAACCGTTCATCCATCGGGCAGGGATAGATGTACTCGCCTTCAGTTCCCGCGAGCCGGGCGCGGCATTTGTCGATCATGCGCGCGAGGTGCACATAACCTTCCAGTGTGACGCGCATGCTGCGCGGGAACGAGGTGCGTAAATCCATCAGGCCAACAGCGTATGGTTGGTGAACGTGAGCATCCGCACCAGGACGGCGCCATTGTCGTACGAGATGATCCGGCGCGTCGCCGGAAGATCCGAGGTGCCAACTCGCACGTGGGTATCCGTGAAGCTCTCCACATTGCGGAGTTTGGCATCTTGCGGCGCGAAGTAATACACCGTGTATTTGGTCGTTAAATGCTTCTGGTCCTGAGTGGTGCTGCTCTCTTCCACATTGATCGTGAACGCCACATGGGGCATCTTCCGATTGATCTGGGTGATGCGGTTGTCCTTGATGCGATAGAACGACTGCATGCCGTCGCCATGAATGTCGAGCCGACGGCCCAGCGGATGCTCGTCGCCCGCTTCCATCGTGAGTCGGTATTTGCCGTCAGATTCCTCGAACTTGCGGGGAGCGCGGTGCACCGCGATCATGCCGATCTGCTCCTGCGCCCATTTTTGGAGCGCTTCATCGGGCAGTTGGACGGTCACTTCCCGCGGTCCCTTGACTACGACGGTTCCGTTCACCACCTGGCCATTGGTGTTGACGCTTAGGCCGGCTGAAAACCCTCGAAAATCAGGCTGCCATCGGGCCGTGCCTTCAAACGCTTGTTGGAGGAGGGCGCGGGCCTGGGGGTCGTCGGCGACGGTGGGTTGTGTATCGACTGCAGCGGCATGTTCCATCGGGGGGCTCCTTTGTGTCGTGGTGGATCCAAAAGATAATTAAAGATAATTATAGAGACCTTGATCGTTCATCTACAACCGGGGCGGCGGTCGCTGCCGATAGATCACGTCCTGCCATTAGCTATAAGATTTTCTATCTTCTGACCAAGGTTTGTGTAGTACTGGCTAGGCCGAATCTGTTATACTGCGAGGCATTTCTTCCGGCAATTTAACGAATTTGTGGAGTGAATCTCAGGCTTCCTTGAAAGGAGCGCTATGGAGCGGCGAGCGGCGTCTCATACTGAAGAAGAAGAAATGAATCAACGGCGGAAGCTGTTGGGTCTAGCCCGCAAGGGCGACCCGAAAGCCATCAGTAAGTTGTTCGAATTGTACCAGGTGCGTGTCTTGAACGGCGACATGCTCAGCAAGCTCAACAAATCGTATTACAAGGCAGCGGCTGCGAAAGAGCACAAGGCGGCACAGGCACCGGCTAAGCCCGCAAAAATTTCGCAACCTGCGCACGGCAGCGCCAAAGGCAGTTCAAAGAAACTTGTTGCGTCGGCTGCTCCGGCAGCCAAACGTAAAGCTGCGAAGACCGCGGCACCGAAAAAACGCGCCAAGTAACTTGCGTCTGCGTCGAGATGGTCGGCGCAGACCACCTTTCCTCTGCCGATTCTTTGTTACTGCACTCCAACCCGCAATCCCCCGGCCGCGAGTTTTTTTTCGATTTCTTCGGCCAGCTTCCGCGCTCCTGAATAGACCGTCGCCTGGCCTTCATGATCGATGCGCCAGGCCAACTCGAAGGCTCGGGAGGAGTTCATTCCGGGGATACATTTACAGAATAGCGAAATGACCTGCTGGTAGGTGTGGCATTCACAATTAAACACGATCACGCGGGCTTCCAGATCGTCGCCAGTTCCCGCGTCGGTGGTATCGAGCGCATCAGGGGTCATGACAGGAGTGAGGGTACTCATGCGGTCGTCTCGTCAGGCGCCGAGTGTACCAGGTCACCTGGGGCGCAGTGCAACCGGCAATCAGGCCCTTGGCCGAGCCTACCCTGGCAGCTCATCGAGGGGCGGAAGCGCGTGTTAGGCGGGCGGCTTCGAGGGGTCATGCAGAAGGGACTCCGGTGAGTCTGCCGACATAATCGTTGGGGAGATCGATCCCTTCGCGTGCCATGGTTCGATTCAACAATGCATGGTGTGTCAGGGAGTCGGTCACCGGCACCAGCCCGTGTGCGTGGACAAGCCGGAAGGTATAGACCTGGGCGGCGGCGGTTTTGAGCAGGGCCAACCCATATTCAAATTGATAGGCCTCATCCAGTGTGGGAGCTGGTTTTGCCAGCTGTTGCACCAGCGCGACGCTACAGACGCTGCCGGCTCGGTCCCGTTCGAGCAGGCGGAGCAATGTAGCCGGGCCTGGAACGGTGGCGGTTCCGATCCGCATGGCATGGGTGAGATCGAAGAGGCCGCGTTGAAACCGTCGATCCTCCCGTAAGCCTGTGTGAAAGAGTATGCGCCAGTGGGAATCGGCGAGATCGCGGTTGACCTGGGCCGTGGCGGCTTCATCCAGCGGGCCGCTGACCGGGTGGCCTTGCACGATGCGGCCGCTGGTTACGAGGGTCGGATGATCGTCTCCCATGCGGTCCTGGTACGCGGTAGTCCCCATGAACGGCGTGAGGCGGAGCGCCATATAATCGCGGAAATGAATTACGCCATAACGTGCAAGCATCTGTTCCAGCGTGTCGGGGGCACAGAGATGAAACGGGTAAAACAAGGCGTTCTGTGAGGGCAACAGGCTCATCAACGGCATGGTGTCGGGTGAGGGGACTACTGAATCGGAGAGGGTTTCGGCGAAACGGTGGCAGCGCCGCTTCCTTGCCCTGGTCTCGGTTACCAGCTATCCATGTCGATGACTTCGGTCGCGTCCCAGAGATTTTTTAGCTCGGCCTCCGCACTCGCCTTTTCGCGATCCGCCTCCGTGTCCTCGCCGAATCTTTTCGGCTGGGCAGAATCTTGATCGGTTGCTGATGCGGTTTGTTCGACCGGCTGGCGTCGGCGACGTTTGCGGGGATCCATATTGACGGGCATGGGAACGGCCTCCTTTCGAATCTTCAGTCTCCCCTCTGATGGGGACGGAAGTCAATGGGAAGAACGGAGCGCGGCTACTCGCTCAGGCTTGCCAGAAGGGAGACCGCCACCGTATCCGCATACCGCCGTCCTCTGCTGGTCAGTCGAACCAGTTCGCCGTTGCGCTCAAGGATGTCATCGCCAATCAAATCGTTCACTTTTTCCATGAGTTCGTGGAATGACAGGGCTCCGGTCTCCCTCAACGAGACGCCATCCGTCAGGCGGAGTCCGAACACCAGCCGTTCGCAACTGTCATCCGCTTCCGTGAGTTGATCAGATTCCGAGACCGGGAGCCTGCCGTTTCGAAGGGCTGCGTTGTAGTCAACCAGGTTGCTCACGTTTCCAAAGCGCCGTCCTGCGACATAGGATTGCGCACTGGGGCCCGCACCAAGGTAGTGGCCGCCCGTCCAGTGAAGCCGGTTATGCCGACTGGCAAATCCGGGGCGGCAGTAGTTTGAAATTTCATAGCGTGTATAGCCGGCCCGGCTGAGGAAGTCTTCGGCCAGGTCTTCCATCCCATTCTGGAGCCCTTCGTCGGGGGCGGGCACGAGGTCGCGCTGAATGGCCGTCCGGAGGTGGGTGCCCTCCTCAACCGTTAAGGCATAACAAGACAGGTGAGTCGGAGCGAGCTCGATCATCTGGCGCAGTGAGGTTGCCCAACTGTCCACGGTCTGGCCAGGGAGGCCATACATTAGGTCGAGATTGATATCGGTGAAGCCCGCTTCGCGCGCGGCGGCCACCGCTTGCACGGTACTCATGGGAGAACCGGGGCGTCCGACTCGATCCAGCTCGGTTTGGTCCATGGATTCAGCGCCGAAACTGACGCGAGTGAACCCTGCCTCGCGCAAGTGCGCCAGGCCGTCCCGCGTGACCGATCCCGGATGGGCTTCAACGCTAACCTCGGCATCCTGTGCCAGGCCGAAAGACTGTTTGGCCGCCCCCAAAATCTTGGCGAGTTGCAGAGAGGAGAGCGTGGTGGGCGTCCCGCCGCCGAAATAGATCGAATCCAATGGGGCCGGCCCCAACAGGGTGCCCTCGCTGTACAAACGCAATTCCGTCAGCAGCGATGCCACAAATTCTTCGGCGGCGCGCGTGTGGTGAATCTCCAAATAGAAAGCGCAGAAATGACAGCGCTGATGACAGAAGGGAATGTGAATGTAGAGACCCTGACCGGTTGCCTGGGGCATAATTGGCTCGGGCGGTTAGGCAGTTGGTGAAAAATCACGGACCATGGCGACTTCGATTTCTTCCGTCGGCGATTTTCCGCGGTTCCTGACGTGAGATTTCCACGACGGGTATTCCCGCAGGGTCTCAAACAGGTTCTTGATGAGGACCGGCTTGATCTGCAGCTCCCACTCACGCAGCCAGGCCTGCTCATCGTGGGACCCCTCGTAATCGTCGGGAAATTGCGCTTCAAGGCTGATGCGAATCACGAACGATTTATCTTCTGACCACATGTGTGGACTCCTGTTGGCTGGTGATTGCGAAGTGAACCGGCCTTACTTATAATATTTTAAATTCTAAGGAGTACAGCCCCTATGCCTCTCTTCGAATACGTCTGCCAGGAATGCAATCATCGCTTCGAACTCATCGTGCAGGGGAATACCGTGCCTGCTTGTCCCTCCTGCAAGGCGACGGCGTTGAATAAACAATTTTCCGCGTTCGGGGTCGGCGCGACCGGCGGGTGGCCGGTCGTCTCGAATTCCGGGGGCGGGTGCGACTCTTGTGGTGATCCGCGCGGCCCCGGTTCCTGTTCCATGAATTAACCAGGACGCAGGATCATGATGAACGATCACGAAGAGCAGATGCGGTGTGCGATCGGGACGCTCCTCCCCTCAGACCCGTTGATCAAGCTGTTGCAGGAAGTCAGGCTGGGCCGGATGAAAGCGACCGACGCCGGATTGCGGGCGGTCACTGAATCCTGGATCAGGGTCTACGCGCAGGTGTTACAGTCCCAATCCCTGGATGCTGCGATCCTGCCTCGATTGGACCCTGCGCCCCGGCTTCAGGTACTGGTCGATGTGGGCGTGTTGTCATGGGACCATCCCGCGACAAGCGATCTCCGGGAGTTGTTTCAGCGTCTGCTGGTACCTGCCGCCTGAGATTATGAGTCCCTTCAATGTGCGGACACCCATTGCCATGGCCCTGCTGTTGCTGGCCTGGCTGGCGCCCGCACTGGTTTCAGCCGAAGATTCCCCTGGCTTGCGTCCATTGCATCGTGGAATGTCTGCCGCGCTGGCGGCCCTTCCCCCTCACAGTCACCTCCTTCTTGATCGGGAACCAATTGAACAGTTTCTTGCGGCGCTGGACGGGTCGCCTCCTGATTGGTCCCAGGTCTATGGGCAAGGGCACCATGATCCGGGGCATGATGAACGACTGTTTGCCTTGAACCGTGAACGTGATGCCCGGCGTGAAGGAAAGGAACCGTTCCAGTGGTTGGTGACCTTTGCCTGGCTTGGCGAACTCTCGCGCTTCGATGAGGAGGAAGGTGGATTTCGCGTCGCGCTGGGGCCGAAGTTCAACCGGACCACCTGGGGCGAGGTACGATTCAAACATGAAGACTTGCCCGCGACGCTCATTGCGATGGCGGGTGACGACACCGCCGGTCTCAAGGCCAGAATGTGGACCGGGGAGCGCATCGAGATCGATGTGTTGATGTCAGGCCGGCTGATTCCCGAAGAATCCCTCGTCTATGATTTCTCGCACGAAGCTGAGGGGCTGGGTCTCATCATGCCGGTAGTCCGCATCGAAGCCGTGGCGTTTGTGTTGCCGGGCGAATCGAATCGATAACCGTCACGGGTGCCTGATGATGGGGCCTGATGGCTAGGGCATCCGCTTCAGGTGAGGATAGGCCTGATGCATGCAGGAGTCACAGACGGCTTCCGTGACTTTTGATCGACCCTGCTGGCGTAGGTAGTCTTCAATACGCTGCCAGTACGATCCATCACTCTTCACGCGTTTGCACTTGGCGCAAATATGGAGCGTGCCATGGAGCGTGGTGATCTTCTCGAACGCATGGTCGAGTTCCTTGGTCCGTTCCAGGAGGTCCTGCTCCCGTAATTTCCGCGCATCGATTTCCTGTTTCAGGCTGAGCGCCGTGGCTGCCCGCGCCAGCAGCTCGGCCGGAATCACCGGCTTGCGAATATAGTCGGTGGCGCCGGCTGTATAGGCGGCCTGAATATCCTCCGCCGCGGTGTGGGCGGTAATGATGATGATGGGCAGGCCCTGGAGCTGATCTTCCATTCTGATTCGTTGGCAGGCCTCCAGTCCGTCGATTTCCGGCATTTCAAGATCCATCAGAACGAGATCGATCCCGCTCCCTATTTTCCCTCGTTTCCCGACCCCCAGGAGTTGCAGACCTTCCTTCGCGGTGGCGACCGGCAGGAGTGGTCCGAATCCGGCACGGTGAAGAATGGCGTGCAGCAGGTCCCGTTCTTCCTGAAAGTCGTCGATGATCAGAATGCTCATGTTCGCTTGTTCCTCTACGCTGTCGTATGAAATCTGTTCAGGCGGCCTGGCTTGTTCGGGCAAGGATCTCGGCCAGTTGATCGATGGCCTGGCGAATCGATGCGAGATCGTGGTCCTTGGCCGCCTGTTCAATTCGCGCTCCTGCCGCACTGATATCGGGGAATCCGTAGGATCCTCCGAGTCCCTTCATGCGGTGTCCCATGGTCCGGACGGCCTCATAGTCTCCCTGAGCGACGGCGTCCCGCATCCGGATCAGGTCCTTGCGACGATTGTCGAGGAAGAGGGGCCGGCCGCGTGTGATTTCTTCGTCGATGAGAGCGGCAACGGCGGGAGAATGCCGGCCTGGGATCGTGGCGCTGGTCGTCGGAGGAGTCGCGCAGTAGGTCTGCAGCGCATCGAACAGCTGCCTTCTGGAAATCGGCTTGGCTAAAAATCCGGTACATCCTGCCGCCTGGCTCTGCTCCCTCGCTTCGTCGAATGAATCCGCGGTCAAGGCCAGGATGGGCGCAGGGAAATGCTGATGAGAGGATTCCCAGGCGCGCATGAAGCGGGTGGCGGTGAACCCATCCATGATCGGCATCTGTTGATCGATGAGGACGAGGTCAAACGATGCGGACTGGAATGCGGCGACCGCTTCCTTTCCATCGGAGACGACTTCGACCTGGTAGTGAGTCTCTTGAAGATAGAATTGGATCAAAGCTTGTGACTCAAGCGAATCGTCGGCCAGTAAGACCCGGAATTTCGGTTCTATGTCCCTGCCGTCGGAATGAGAGACCTGGGATATCATTGCGGGCCGTTTACATGATCAGTATCGCGGAATATGAAGATGCCACCCTTACCGATCAGTATAGCGGTTGCAGCACAAGACACCTAGAATCTCCTGAAAATCGTACCGGTGTAGGAGCCGGGGAGAAGCGGGGGCGGGAAGGTTCTAGTGGTGGTCTTGGGCGCAACGGAAACCGGTCCCGGAAGGGCGACTGTCCATCGTGCCCCAATCACGATCGGAGGTGCGCAAGCTGATCGCCGGTTTGAGCCAAGACCCGCCACGCATGGCCTTAATCGCGCCCCGCTCAGGGCCCTGGGGGTTCGTGAGCGGCGCCGTGCGGTAGTGGTTGGGGTTGTACCAATCCTGCACCCATTCTGCTGCGTTGCCCGCCATGTCCAACGCCCCATAGGGACTGGCGCCGGCAGGAAAAGTGCCGACCGGGAGAGTGAGGATTTCACCCTTGAGACCCTTCTCCTTTGAGACGGTTGCCCCGGCGCCTTTGATCCAGAAGGCTTCCCATTCCGCGCTGTCGCCAAACTGCACGGTTTTCCGGGCCCAGTAGCTCGCGCTATTGCCGTTGTCGAGGTTCCATTCGTTGCCCCAGGGGTAGATACGTCCGTCCGTCCCTCGCGCGGCCTTCTCCCATTCCGCTTCCGTCGGCAACCGTTTGTGCGCCCAGTGGCAGAATGCGGCGGCATCGAGCCAACTCACATTCACTACGGGATGTTGTTCGATGCCTGGGAGCGGTCTGTTGTTCTCCCACAGGCTCAGTGCAGGAGCGGCATTTGCGGGGGCCTGGTAGCCCGTGGCCTGGACGAATTGATGGTAGGCGGCGTTCGTGACTTCATGCCGATCGATCCAGAAGGCACCCAGATACACCAGGCGCAGAGGCTGTTCGTCGGGTAGACCGCCGTTATCGGCCGACGCCCCCATCATAAATTCACCGGCGGGGACCAGCACCGTGTCGTCAACCCACGGTGCCCCGAGAGCCAATGGCTGATAGCTGATGGTCGGAAAGAAGCAGAGTGTCAGAAGAAGCAACCGCGTCAATCTCATTCAGGTTAGGCTTTCCTCAGTTTACAGGCTTTGGCAATGCTGTCGCGGTAGGCCATCCAGAGTGTCAGCCCTCGTCTGACGCAGGCCAGAACGGCATTCTGCTGGCTCCTGGTTTCGGCATAGTTCACGACCATCGTGTAGGCATCCTGTCGATGCCCTGCCTCCACTTTCTGGTGCGCGCGTATGAGGTCCATATGCTGCCGGCCGATCCCGTGGTGGCGAATGAGGGGATGGGCGTCGATATAGGCTTCAATGTCGGCGTCGCTTTTGGGCTTGGACGGTTCCTGGATTTCCTGGCGGTCTTTAATGCTGCCCTCGACAAAGACCGCCAAGGCGGCTGCGCCGACCACCCAGTCGCGGCTGGCCGTGACCTTCTCCAGCCATCGTCGGTAACGGGCGCTGGCGGGGAGGAGTTTGGCTTTGAGAAACACCTGACCGTCGAAACCCAGTCCGCGCATCATTTCGTTGAAAAGTTCTGGATGAGACCGTCCGAAGGAGAGGCCGCCGGTATCTTCCTCATAGATATTTTCGGCCAACATACGCCGGACGTCGGGAGGCGGGTTTTGCCCGTGCACGCGGGCCAGGAGCACGGGGAAGTCGCGAACATAGACCAGAAACTCCTGTTGGTAGTGGAGCTTCAACTGGGCCTTCGTGATCCCGGGCCCCATGATGATCGGCCAGGCCCAATGATGTTTGCGATCCATGATGGACAACAGCCGTTCGAGAAATTGCGTGCGGGTCAATCTCTTCTGTGCCATGCCTTGCCTTCCTTGATTCTCACTGGCTACAATCAGCCACCGATCAGATGAAGCCTATCACCATTCAGGATTCCGACGAGATTCTCAACTTCCTTGCCGAGGTCGCCCTGCATGGAAAAGGGTTTACGACCGACTGCCTGCTGGACTATGTGTTGGACGAAGGGTTTACGGAACCCATCTACCTCAATGCTTCCGGCGAGGACCCGGACGCCTTTTACAAGAATCAACCGCTGGCTTGGGCGATCTATCAGGTTCGCGAATGGAAACGTGTCCTGACCGTGTCCGGCGGTCCCGGGAAGGAACGGCGCGTCCAGATTACCGAGACTCCGTGAGCTGTCTGGTATAAACGGCCTGCGTCGCAACGCCCCCGGGTCTCCCTGGCCGCGGTTCATTCCCCTTCGTCAGCGTGGCCGACTTCTGCTTCCGGGACATGCTCGTGTGCTCATCTGTGAGTGTATTAACCATCCGAGTGAATTGCAACGAATCACGCGCTGTTCGCAGCCTGGGAAGCCGGTTTCTGCCAAGCCCGACCCAGTGTGGCGCGGAACCGTCTACCGGGAGACCGACTGTGACGTTACGACATCATCTTGGAAATTCTCAGCATCTGGTGACCCTGTGCGAACCGGGAGATGTTGGTGAACTGGCGCTCATCAAGAGCCTGCTTGACGGCAACGGCATTCTCTATGCCGTGCAACATGAACATATCGGTGCCCTATATCCGGGGGTAGGCTTATTGGGCAGCCGGGTCATGGTGGAGGAGCGTGAGAAGCAACGGGCGGAGATCCTCTTGAGCCGCCTTGCGCTGCAGATCCGCGAAGCAACCGACGACATGGGATAATCGACAGAGGCCGCAGCCTTGAGGAGCCAAGCGTTCCCTGTGGAATGTTGAGCCGCCCAGCGACGCGAGACCGCCGGAGGAGAGTTATTTTCGGCTTCCTACTAGGGGTGGCCCTTCGGTTTGACCGGTTCCGGATTGGTGGGGAGAGGCAGGCGCACGTCTGACCCCGAAAAATGCCCGCCGATCAACTTGCCTTCTTCAAAATACAGGTAGCGGTGTTTCACCACCGCCGGACTTTCCCAATCTTCAAAAATCCATTCTTCACGTCTTAGCCCGTCGCTGGTGTGCGTGACATTCATCGTGTTCGGGGAGCCCCAGGAGTCCAGGACCTGTTTGCGATCCATGCCCACCATCACACGATGGCTTTCGATATGTTTGGAGAAATCTGGATCCAGCCAGCCCGGTACGAAGCGAAACGCGATCAGGGCGACCACGAACAGGGCAAGAAACGTATTGATAATGATCCTGACCGGCCGTTGGCGGATGAATGGCGTGGGCTCCGCCGTCGGGGGCATGGATGACACGGGGGTTGCCGAGGTCGTCTGGTCGATCACAAGTATCCTTCCGTCAACGAATGTGTGAATGGCGAGGCGCCTGCTGCATGCTAAACAATAGGTTTTCGGTCCGTCAAGGGAGGGGAGGCCTCAGGTAAGGTCTTTCCCCCGGCAGCCCCCTTTTTTGACCTGCTATGCTTAACGGAGGATCGCAGGAGGGCTGAGGATGGGACGAGGAGGCTGGAAACGGTATCACTGTCGGGTTTGGCTGCTTGTGCTGGGGTTCTGTATCGTTGGATACGCCGGGACTGCAGCCGAGGCTGGGCCGCTTTACGTCTATACCGATGCCCAAGGCCAGGCCGTCTTGACCGATAACCTTGACCAGGTACCGGCCGCCGATCGAGGTCGGGTGCGAACCATGACCGGTACGGACTCTCCGGCGGCCTCTGCGCCTGCGCCCGCACCGGCCATTACCGACAGCAAGAATCTTTCTTCCTCGGGGCTGATAGGGAATCTTCTCACTGCCGTTGCGGCGAAGGTCGGGTCGCGCACAATTAAAGGGTTGACATCTTACCAGACTGCTGTGGTGATCCTGGCAGGTGTTTGTTCGCTGGTCCTGCTGCTGCTGATCTTTTTGAGCGCCAACCCCGCCATCCGAATCCTTTGCAAATTTCTCATGGTTCTGGTGGGTCTCGCCGCCGTCTACCAGGTGGCTGCCGTGGAGACTTCGTCCCTGGAGGCGCTTGCCGGACCCCCTCAACAAGGGTCTGGTCAGTCCGCGGATAATATGTTAGGACGGATGCGCAGCAAGACCGAGCAAAGTTATCGCGCGCAAGACGAACGCACGGCCCGCCAATTAGAGCCAGCCGAACAACCTGCTCCCTGAATGTAACTAGTCCGCGTAGGTCGGCACTGGAATCTTTTTCACTGCGGGCGCAGGCGGCGGCTGCTGTGCGAAGGCTTTGGAGTAGGGGTTGAGGACCGGCTCATGGGTATTGCGCTGGCGCAGTTTGACCAGCGGCAGACTCTGAGTGCTGATTTCCAGACGGTCGATCGAAGCCTTGGGCGTCAATGGATCGGGCAGGCCTTGCAGGGCGAACATCTGGAAGGCGAGCGACCAGTCGAGTGCGTCCTTTCCCTTCTCCCGCACGATGAACCGCGCCTCCGTCGAAGGGCTTCCGGAAAAGAACAACAACATGATGTTGGAACGGAAGACCGGCGCAGAGGCGTCTTCGGATGGTTTGAACTCCGGCACGAGTTGGGGAATCTTGCTCAACGCCACCGGGGGAGAGAACTCGATATCGACCAGGCGAACGAACAGCGGCCGCTGCTCGTTATGGTCGTTCGGATCGAAGGTATAGCTGAAGGAATACCGCACATCGACGCCGTCCCGCTTGAAGGTATACACATCTTCTCCGTTTTCAGGAGACGCGACCTTCTTGAAGTATTGATCCCAATCGCTAATGGGGTAGTAGGTAAAGACGCGGAGCGCAGATTTGCGATCACGCACTGCCTGAGGCATGCCCAGTTTGTCGTGGAGTTCGGTCTGAGTCAACCCGAGATAGCCATCGTCGAAATAGGGGGCGGCCCAGAGGCGAGGGCGTTCCGGTCCGACGACACTGATGCAGAGGAAACAGAAAATAAGTAGGCGGGTGACTGTCTGATGCGCCATACAATTGACTCGGCTCGAGCCAGACACTGTTTGCATCGTATCGGCCGGGGTAGTCAATGTCAAGGCGGAGATCCGGCTATAGCTTGCTGAAAAAAGTCCGTTCCCGATATGATGCCCGTTCCATTGCGAGTCATCGACGCAGTCGGCGCACGCCTGACGTCCGGTGGCAGAAAGACATAGGTAGTCATGCCGGCATACGAAATTCGAGACCTGCTTCGAGAGCGCATCCTGATCCTGGACGGTGCCATGGGCACGATGATCCAGCGGTACAAACTGGACGAAGCCGCGTTTCGGGGAACGCGTTTTCAGCATTGGACGAAGGACCTCAAGGGACACAACGATCTCCTGAACGTCACGCAGCCGGCCGTGATCGAGGCAATCCATCGGCAGTATCTCGAAGCCGGGGCGGACATCGTCGAAACCAACACGTTTAATTCTCAATCCGTGTCGCTGGCCGATTACGGCATGGACGACCTGGGTTACGAACTCTCCAAAGCCGGCGCCGAGTGTGCCCGGCGGGCGGTGGCTCAAGTTATTGCCGCCCAACCGGCGCGACGCTGTTTTGTGGCCGGGGCAATCGGTCCGACCACCAAGACCTCGTCGGTCTCGACCGACTCAAATGACGCGGCGGCTCGCGGCACGACCTATCCTGAATTGGTGCGGGCCTATGGGGAACAGGTGCGCGGGTTGTTGGACGGTGGCGTCGATCTGCTGCTGGTCGAGACGATCTTCGACACCTTGAACGCCAAGGCGGCATTTTTTGCGATTCAGCAGCTGTTCGCGGAAGGCGCCCGGCAGGTGCCGATCATGGCCTCGGTCACCTTCATTCAGGCCGGGAGCAACCGCGGTTTCTCAGGGCAGACAGTCGAAGGCTTCTGGAATTCCATTTCCCATGTGCCGTTGCTCAGCGTGGGAATGAACTGCGCTTTGGGGCCGAAGGAAATGCGCCCGTTGATCGAGGAACTGTCGCAGCTCGCGCCGATCTATGTCAGCAGCCATCCAAACGCCGGGCTGCCCAATCCCTTACTGCCCACGGGCTTCCCTGAAACTCCGGAGTCGCTCGCGCCGCAGCTGCGCGAATGGGCGCAGAACGGCTGGCTTAATATTGTGGGCGGCTGTTGCGGAACCACCCCCGACCATATTCACAACATTGCCGAGGCGGTGCGCGGGGTGTCGCCTCGTCGGCCGGGAAAGGTCGAGCCGTTCTTGCGCCTCAGCGGATTGGAAGCCCTCACGGTGCGGCCCGAATCCAACTTCGTGAACGTCGGCGAGCGAACCAATATTACGGGATCGCCCGCGTTTTCCAAACTGATCCTAGCCGGCGATTACGACAAGGCCTTGACCGTGGCGCGGCAGCAGGTCGAGGGCGGGGCGCAGATCATCGATATCAACATGGATGAGGGGCTGCTGGATTCCAAGGCGGCCATGCAGAAGTTCCTGCGTCTCCTGGCGGCCGAGTCGGACATCGCGCGCGTCCCCATCATGGTGGATAGCTCCAAGTGGGAGGTTATCGAAGAAGGCCTCCGCAACATTCAGGGCAAGGGGATCGTCAACTCCATCAGCCTAAAGGAGGGCGAGGCCAAATTTCTGGAACAGGCGCGGCTCATCCGGCGTTACGGGGCGGCGATCGTCGTCATGGCCTTTGATGAGCGCGGGCAGGCCGACTCGGTCGCACGGAGGATCGAAATCTGCGAACGCTCCTATCGTCTGCTTACGGATCGGGTCGGTGTCCTGCCGCAGGACATTATTTTCGACCCCAATATCCTCACTGTCGCGACCGGACTTGAGGAACACAACAACTACGCCGTCGATTTCATCGAAGCGACCCGCTGGATCAAACGGCACCTGCCGCTGGCGAAGGTCAGCGGCGGCGTCAGCAATATCTCGTTTTCGTTCCGCGGCAACAATGTGGTGCGCGAAGCGATGCACGCCGCGTTTCTCTACCATGCGATTCAGGCCGGCCTCGACATGGGGATCGTCAATGCCGGGCAGTTGGCCGTCTACGAAGAGATTCCCAAAGACCTGCTGGCGCTGGTGGAAGATGTGCTGCTGAATCGCCGCCCCGATGCGACCGAACGGTTAGTGACATTTGCGGAAACGGTCAAGCAGAAGGGCAAAGCGGCGGTTAAGGACGATGAGTGGCGCACGCGGCCGGTTGAGGAAAGGCTGGCCCATGCGCTGGTGAAGGGACTGACAGACTATATCGACCAGGACGTGGAAGAGGCCCGGCAGAAATCCTCACGGCCGCTCGACGTGATCGAGGGCCCGTTGATGGCGGGGATGAACATCGTCGGCGATCTCTTCGGCTCGGGGAAAATGTTCCTGCCGCAGGTCGTGAAAAGCGCCCGGGTGATGAAGAAAGCCGTGGCCTATCTCATGCCGTTTATGGAGGCCGAAAAACAACGGTTGGGCACTTCCCGAGCGAACGGCAAGGTGTTGCTCGCGACCGTGAAAGGCGATGTGCACGACATCGGCAAGAACATTGTCGGCGTGGTGTTGGGATGCAACAACTATGAGGTGATCGACCTCGGCGTGATGGTGTCCTGCGAGAAAATTCTCGCGACGGCTCGCGAACAGCAGGTGGACGTGGTCGGCCTGAGCGGGTTGATTACCCCTTCCTTGGATGAAATGGTGCATGTGGCCAAGGAAATGACGCGGCAGGGGTTCACGGTGCCGCTGCTCATCGGCGGGGCCACGACCAGTAAGGCTCACACGGCGGTAAAAATCGCACCCTCCTATAACCAGGCTACGGTGCATGTACTCGATGCCTCACGGGCGGTCGGTGTGGTGGGGAGTCTGATCAACAAACAACAGCGGGAGGGGTTTTCCTCCACGGTTCGCGCCGATTATGATCGCATCCGGCAGGCGCACCAGGATCGGGGCGCCAAATCACTCCGCAGCCTGGAATCAGCGCGAACGCATCGGCTGCCGACCGATTGGGCCGCGGCCGATATTCCCACGCCCTCGTTCACCGGACTGCGTCAGATCGATCGCATGCCGTTGCGCGAGTTGGTGCCCTACATCGACTGGACGCCGTTCTTTCACACCTGGGAATTGCGCGGTCGGTATCCCGGCATTCTGGAGGATGCCACGGTTGGTCCGAAGGCTAAAGAACTCCTGGCCGATGCCCAGGCGTTGCTGGAGGAGATCATCCGGGGCGAGTTACTGACGGCTCGCGGCGTCTATGGATTTTTCCCGGCCAATAGCACCGGCGACGATATTGAGCTCTACCGGAATCGCGATCGCCGGGAGGTGCTGACTACGCTCCACACGCTTCGGCAACAGACGGAAAAGCCGGCCGACCAATTTAATCTGGCCCTGGCTGACTATATCGCTCCTAAGGAGTCCGGGCGTGAAGACTATGTGGGTGCATTTGTGGTGACGGCCGGCATCGGGGGGGAAGCCCTCTGCGCGAAGTATGAGAAAGATCATGACGACTATAACTCCATCATGGTGAAGGCCCTCGCGGATCGGCTGGCGGAAGCGTTTGCCGAATGGCTGCATAAGAAGGCTCGACTCGAGTGGGGATACGGGAAGACGGAGGAGCTCACGAATGAGGACATGATTCGCGAGCGTTATCGCGGCATTCGTCCGGCGCCAGGCTACCCCGCCTGTCCGGATCACACGGAGAAGCGGATCCTCTTCGACCTGCTGCAAGCGGAATCGCAATCGGGGGTGACGCTGACCGAGTCCTTTGCCATGTTGCCCGCGGCGGCCGTCAGCGGCCTCTACTTTGCGCACTCGGAGGCGAAGTATTTTGCGGTGGGGAAAATCAACCGTGATCAGGTGGAAGACTACGCTGCCCGGAAGAAAATTTCCGTGAGCGAGGTGGAGCGGTGGTTAGCGCCGAATTTGAACTACGACGCGTAGCGGGTTGAGGGAATGTTCAATGCTCAGTGCACAATGTTCAATTGAACATTGTGCACTGGTCGGCATGGCGAACAATGCCGACTCGCCTGTTAGTTTTTGACGACTTCGAGGGCTGAGGGCAGGGTCGAGGAGACGGGGATGCCGCCTATGACGCTGGTGAGCGCGGTCTTGATCCAATGGTAGCGTTCTTCCGCCCAGGCATTGAACTCGTCTGAATTCTCAAACACCAGATCCCACGCTTTGGCGGCATCCAACAGCAAGAGTTGGTGCGGCTGATTGTGTCCTGGGAAATAGACCACCAGCACCGCCGACTTGCCGGTGAGGCTGACATCCGTAAACACGTGAATCATGGCCGACGGGGGCAATGGAACGTCGCGCGTGGCCGCCGCGACGAGCGGCTGGTATAGGCGGTGGAGCAGATGCGTCGTATCCTCGTACGGACAGGCCGTCCGCAGGAGCCTGGGATTGGGTTTGTCTCCGAACAGGTTATCGGTCAGATACGTGGCGGCTTCCCAGGTCGGCATCATGCCGGATGACGCAAGGTTCTCGCACAGATACGCGATCCAGTTTCGGGAGGTACGGATCATATTGCCTCCCCCTGGTCTTGCGTGATCGCACGGTGCCGGGAGTCGGACAGCCAGACCGGGTCCGCGAATTGATCGTAGATGCGCTTGATGTCGGCCATGGAGTCGAAGAAGATATCGAGCAAAGCAGGGTCGAAATGTTTGCCCCGTTCCTTCAGCATGAGTTCCTCCGCATGGCCGAAATCATAGGCTGGCTTGTACACCCGCTGGGTCGTGAGGGCGTCGAAGTTATCCGCAATCGCCGTGATCCGCCCTTCCAGCGGAATCTCATCACCCTTGATCCCGCGCGGGTAGCCGGTGCCGTCATAGCGTTCATGGTGAGTCCAGGCGATCAGCGCGGCGATTTTCAACAGTTCCGAGTCGGAGCCGGCCAGAATCCTGTATCCGATCTCCGTATGTTGCGTGATGACTTTGAACTCTTCGGGCGTGAATTTGCCGGGCTTGAGCAGCACATGATCCGGGGTGCCGATCTTGCCGATGTCGTGCATGGGGCTGGCAGTGCGGATGAGATCGCAGCGATCCGGCGATAACCCGTACCGGCGCGCCAGGAGTTCGCAGTAGTGGCTCATGCGCTGAATGTGCTGCGCGGTCGAGCTGTCTCGGTATTCGGCGGCGATGGCGAGCCGTTGAATGGTTTCTTCCCGCGAGAGGCGAAGTTCCTTCTCGCTGCGTTCCAGCCACTCGAGGGCCTGCTGCAGGGCAATCGTCCTGGTCCGGACGACTTCTTCCAGATTTTCCCGGTGCATGGCATTTTCGATTTCCAGCTTCCGCCGCCGGAGCGCATTCGCCACGTTGATCAGCACCTCGTTGGCCTCGAAGGGCTTAACGATGTATCCGAAGGCCCCCATATCCAAAGCCGCGTTCGCCAGCACGGGGCTGTCGAGGCCCGTGATCATGATGACGGCCGTAGAGGGATATTGAGTCAGAATGTGGCGAATGAGATCCATGCCCGACTCGCCTGGCATGTTCACATCGCACAACACCATGGCATAGGACCCGCTTTCCATCCGTTGACGGGCTTCGCGAGCCTCGCCGGCTAGGGCGACCTGGTAACCGTGCGGCTCGAGCAGATAGCCCAGTAGGCGGCGAATGGGTTCTTCGTCGTCCACAATCAGGATGTTACGGTTTTCGAGAATCGACTGTTGGGTGGTCACTTCACTGACGCTCGAAATGCTCATAGAGCTGGCTCGCGGGTTAAGTTGATCGTGATGGTGTATCAGGGATAGAGTCTGTATCGGTTATTGAGGCCTAAGTCTGAAGTGCGCGATAGCGTTCAGGGATGTGCACCTTTTGTGCCAATCAAGCCCTCATATGGTCCGCTGCAACGAGGGCTCAATAAGATGCCCATCGAGGCGGGAACTGATGCAAAACTAGGACAAGACCCTACAAGCGGCCGGGGTAGGGGCGCTGGCTTGGTTGTCAATTCTGACGCCGGCCTGGGGACTCGTGCACAGAATGTGTGTCCTCGGTGCAGCAACCTGTGCCATGACACTGGATTATACAGGGGCACTCTCCGAATGCCAGTCGAAACACAGTTTGAGAAACCGGCTCCGCTCGCGCCCGCGGATTTGCTCTTTGATGGGCCGTTCACTATAATCCGCTCCTTTAGATTGCTAGTGCGGGAAGGAGTGCGACTAAATGGCGAGCGGGGCAGGGCTGGGGCGAATCGATGGGCGGCGGCGGGATCAAATCCGTCCCGTCAAGGTCACGCGCAATTTTACGAAACATGCCGAAGGCTCTGTCCTGATCGAAATGGGCGACACCAAGGTGATCTGCACGGCGTCGGTTGAGGAAAAAGTGCCCCCCTTCCTGAAAGGCAAGGGAACCGGATGGGTCACGGCTGAATATGCCATGTTGCCGCGGGCGACGCATGATCGTTCGCCTCGGGAATCGGTCAAGGGCAAACAGGGCGGCCGCACGTTGGAGATTCAACGGTTGGTTGGACGGGCCCTGCGGGCCGTCATCGATACCGGACGTTTGGGCGAGCGGACAATTTGGATTGATTGCGATGTCATTCAAGCCGACGGCGGGACTCGCACCGCGTCCATCACCGGAGCCTTTATTGCTCTGGCGGATGCCATCGGCGTCTTGAAAAAGAAAGAACTGGTCAAGATCAATCCGTTGACCGATTACTTGGCGGCCATTAGTATCGGAAAAGTGGGCGGGCAGGTGATGGTGGACTTGGCCTATGAAGAAGATTCACATGCCGAAGTGGATTTGAACCTGGTGATGACCGGGGCTGGACAATACGTCGAAGTGCAGGGGACGGCTGAACGGACGCCGTTCAACAAAAAAGATATGGATGAGTTTCTCGATCTCGGGTGGGGCGCGATCCGCGAGTTGGTGGATCTGCAAAAGTCGCTGATCGGCTCCCTGAGCTAACCATGCAGATTGTGCTGGCCACCAGGAATCAGCATAAGAAGCAGGAGCTTGTCGCGCTGCTGGGCGGTTTGGATATCACCATTCGGACCCTCGATGATTTTCCCGAGGCGCCGGAAGTGGTGGAAGACGGTGAGACCTGCGAAGCCAATGCGATGAAAAAGGCCGTGGAGATTGCGCATTGCACGAGATTGCCGGCGGTCGCGGACGATACCGGGCTGGAGGTCGATGCCCTGGACGGACGACCGGGAGCTTTTGCCGCGCGGTATGCAGGCGAAAACGCCAGTTACGAGGACAATTGCAGGAAGTTATTGCAAGAGCTTCGCGGGGTTCCGCCTGCCCAACGAGGTGCCCGCTTTGTGACTGTCGCGGCTATCGCATTTCCCGGCGGCAGGACCATAATGGCTAAAGGGGTCTTAGAAGGGGTCATTGCCGAGTCGATCGTGGGGTCCAATGGATTCGGGTATGATCCGGTCTTTGTTCTGCCGGAATATGGTCAGACTCTGGGGCAGTTAGCACCGGATGTGAAGAATCGAATCAGCCATCGTGCCCGCGCCTTCGCTCAAGCGAAGACGCTGCTGCAACAAACGATGGCGGAACAGAACTCAGTCGGGGCGTAGCGCAGCTCGGTAGCGCGCCTGGTTTGGGACCAGGATGTCGGAGGTTCAAATCCTCTCGCCCCGACCACACAAAGCTTGCTCGACCCGGAGCCTGTTCTTCTATTGAGGCGACGGGATAAACCCCTCAAGAGTCTTCTTCTCCGATCGCCACACTCCCTTCGTACGACCAGCACATTTATTGTGGCCAAGGTCTCATACCGCTTGTTTCTCCTTCGTTCGTGAGAAGAGTGCTGAAATAAAAATTCCTGCCCCCGTCTCATTTTCTCCGACAATCTATCGCTATGTCATCTTCCTTGAACAGAGGCGAGGGCTTGGTGTCTCGGCTGAAGCGTCATGCGAATACCGTTCTTTGGTCGCAAGGTCACCATGACTTCAGGCTCGACGCTCTCCTGCGCAAGGTGCAGATCATAGTGACGGCCGATCAGCGCCAGGAGCAGCGGCCCTTCCACTGTTGCAAAGTGTGTCCCGACGCAAGCCCGTGGGCCCGCCCCGAACGGCAGGTAGGCACAGCGGGCAGATGCGCGTTCGCCATCCAGCCATCGCTCCGGCAGAAACCGCTCGGGGTCGGGCCAGAAGACGGGGTGCCGGTGCAGGTTGTACAGGCCGACGAGGACGATCGCATTGGCCGGTAATACCATCCCGCCAAGGGTCGTGCGGATCATCGTCTTTCGCTGGATGGCCGGTACCGGTGGATATAAACGGAGCGCTTCATCGAAGACGGCGCGTGTGTAGGGAAGCTGGTGAAGATCGTCGGCTTTTGGTGTTCGTCCCTGGAGGACCCGATCCACCTCCTCATGAAATCGCGCCTTCGCCTCTGGATGGGTAGCGAGCAGGTACCAGGACCAGGCGAGTGCGTTGGCAGTGGTCTCGTGTCCTGCCGCGAAGATCGTCAGGGCTTCGTCCCGTAGTTCTTGATCGCTCAATCCCATGCCGGTCTCCTCATCCCGAGCCTGGAGGAGCAGGTCGAGAAGGTCGTCATGCGCTGTCCCGCTTCGGCGCCGATCTGCAAGCAATTCATAGATCAGTTTGTCCATGAACTGTATGGCGCGACGAAACTCACGGTTGCGAGCGGTCGGCACCCATGCGGGCAGGCTCAGCGGATTGTGGAACGACTCGAACGCGTATTTCAGGCTCACGCGTAGCGCATGGCTGATCTGGTCCCTGTGTTCCGCGACGCTGGTGTGAAACATCGTTTGCGAGATCACTTCCAAGGCCAGCTGCATCATTTCGGCGGCGATGTCGAGGGGCCGTCCCGCATGAACCGTCCAGCCGGCGAGCCGATGCTCACCCACCTGTGCCATCCGATCGGCCATTGCCGCCATGCGGGAGCGGAGGAAGACCGGCTGGATGATACGCCGATGCTGCCGCCAAACCTCGCCCGAGCTGGTCACCAATCCGTTGCCCAGAACCAGCGCGAGGCCGGTGGGCCGGCTGTGCTCATACACTTTCACGAAACGGTCGGATTGCCGGACCAGAATCTCCTCGGCGAGATCGGGATGACTGAAAAGATAGACCGTCTTGGGACCGAGCCGGAAGCGCAGGGCGTCGCCATGCCGACGCCACCATTCCGACATGATCTCCAACGGGCGATTCTTGAACGTGCGCAGATGGCCAAGCAGGGGCAAGCCGTCGGGCACATCAATCAGTGTGAACGATGGGTTCAGATCGACGTCTTGCATAGGGTGAAGTGAAGCGGTTGGCTGGTAAAGCGCGCCTCGTATTGGGCCGGGCGGCGGTCTAATGCTTCTTGTCGGTTGAACGGTCTTACTTTTGAGGCACTCGTAAAAATCTCGATTCTAATAGGCATGCCGGAGGTTCGTCTCATGCGTAGATTTCGACGGGGTGATCAGCATGAATTACGTCCCGCAAGGGGCGATCGTCTCGCTTGCAAGCCTGGGCATAGTACAAACTTCGCGTGGAGAATGGTAGGGCTGATGAACAGCGATCAAGGTCTGGAGCTGTTGAACGAGACTGCCCCTACAGCAGGTTAGGAGTCGTAACTCAGGAAGCCTTGGTTGATCTCGGAAAGTTTGCGGCCGGTTCGCCGGAACACCCCGACGCCTTCGCGGTCGCCAGGGAGGTTCGTGTTTCCTTCGATCGTGATCAGGCGATCGTTGCGAAAGTCTTCCACCGGCCCCATGTGACCGTGGCCCCCGCCGGTGTGAATGACAAAGACCTGTCCCGGTTTCAGGAGCGAGAGATCGCCAAGGATCTGTTCCGGTAACAAACGGGTGATGCCGGCCCGTGCTGCCTTCTTCCAGTGATCCAGTACGTCTGCCGTACGGATGACGGGATTGTCGGTTCCCAGGCGTGCTGCCGCCTGCCGGAAGGACCAATAGACGAATGCGGCACACCAGGCATAACTGGCGGCGGCAGAGAAGCTGCGACGCTGAGGGTAGCTTTCACGAAGGTGGAAAGCGGTGCGTCGGCAATCGATGGCAACGTGTGCGCTCCAAAGAGCGCGGCCCAGGTGAGCGGTCCGACCAGGCCGTCGATTTTGAGGGATTGTGCCTGACCATCCACCGAGCGCGCTTGCAGAAGCCGTACGGCCGCCTGCGTCTCACGGTCAAAGATTCCGCTCACAGCAATCGGCCCGCACCCGACATTGTTCAGCCGTTGTTGTACCGCTCGAACGGAGGAGGGGTCTTTCACCCCGACTTTGAGCAGGTATCCTGGATAGTCCGGAACATTGCCTGTGGCTCGCGTTCGTAGGGCGGGAGAAGATGGATGCGTTTGTGGCGGCATAATGGTCTCCTTAATGATAGTGTCTGCTGTGCCCTGATCAGCTCCAATGGTGAAGAGCCATGGCGGTCGGCTGATGAGAGCGTGTAGTATACGGTACTTGCTAGAAGTTGAATGCGCCTTTGGTCTGTCGCGTCATGGTCTGAGGCGCAAGGCTTGACGTAAGCCGTGTAAACGTTTAACAGATACGCCCGTATCTCCGTCACGCTTGACGGCGCTACAGCAGATAGGTCAACAATCACCGTCTATTCACAACGTGCGCCCGTAGCTCAGTCGGATAGAGCATCAGCCTTCTAAGCCTTTCCGAGACTCCCACATAAACCTTTCTTGATACAGCGAAACATGGCTCTTGGGGCTGCTTCTCGCCGTTTTGTGGTCTTCGTTCTCTTCAGGCGAAATAGGCTACATTTAGGCGGTTTTTGCTGTAAAGAGAACACGCCCGGAACACGTAGGGTTAATATTTAGATTGGTTCTGTGAAAATACAAATATCGGAGCGAGATTTGAGACCACTGATAGTGCACGAGGCTATAAAGCCAGATCTCATCTCATCATTTGTGCGATTCACAGACATCATTGCACTTTTCTTAAGCCTGAAATCTCGCTTGCGTATGCCGCCTGAGAGCTAAGTCTGTTTGGTAGTGAGCAACCTAAAACACTAACCAGTCGCGGGGCATACTTGGCTTCAACCCCATCCCAAACTTGCGTGGCTTCTTGCTTTCACACTCTTCTGCCTAAGGTCCAAATACCTCTCTTTCAAACCAGTACAACAGCAAGCACATTTTGGCAGGTTTCCGATTGGAATTGCTTGTGCACGGACTTCCATGATTGTCATTCTCCACTAACTGCAGAGGGGCTGCCTCCAGCCGTGTTAAGGCTCAAGCAAAAAGGCGATCCTCAAATGCTTTATCGAGGCAGGCAGCTGGCTAATCGGCCATTCTGAAATCCCTCCATCAGAAGGGCGTACCACTCCAGCACTGGAGCCGGGCATCCTTCCTCCTCTTCCGCCTCTTTCGTAAAAGGCCAGACCTATACCTAAGGACCGCAACCGGCTGACCAAGAATTCCTTCCGTTCCGTTACAGCTCAAGTCGCTCCTTCTCCATGTCATTGTAGTGATTTGATCTACAGTCGTGGTGATTTCTATCGGTTGTTAAAGTTTTCAACCTGTCGAACCGATAACCGGCTAATGGAAGACTGAGAGCTCTGTCAGTGTCCATGCTCTTCCGATTGGATCCGAAATTAGCGCGCTATCTTGCGTGAATCTTTGGAGTGCCTGATGTTCTCTGCTGAGGACGGAGGTGCCCAGCCATCCAGAAATTGGCGCGTCCGTATCATGCTCACTGACCACGGGAATTCCTTTTCGGAAAAGTTGTGCCTAGACATCGGTGACAAAAATAGGTCCGGGCCAGAAGGTGCACCGGGCATTTAACCAGAGGAGAGAACGATGGCAGAAGAAACCAATCCCGCGAAGGTCGACGCTGAAACGATCACTCTCAACGTTCGTCTGAAAGCGAACGGTCAGGACACACAGCCAGTGCTGGCCAACTACAGCACCCTGGGAATCGCGCAAAACATAGCCTATATCGACTTTGGATTTATCGAACCGGCGGTGCTCGCCGCAGTGGCCAAGAGCGCTCAACGTAATGGCGCGGTGCCAAAAAACCTTGAAGGCCAATTGGCCACCCGAGTCGCCCTTCCTATGGACGCGGTCCTACGTCTCCACCAGCAGCTGACTCAAGTGCTCACCGGCCTGCACAAAGGCCGATCATCGAAGAAAGCCTGAGCAGCTCAAGAAGCGAGGCATGCAACAATCACCCAGCATGCGATCCACACCGACACAGCTCCCTGCGTTGGACGTCGATACAGGTCTCCACTGTCTTGTATTGGTGTCGCGATTTTACGGTGTGCCCGCCGACGCCGGACAACTACGGCATCAGTTTGGAGAAACCGGACGGGCCCTGTCGGACGCGAATCTCCTGCGGGCGGCGAAACATTTAGGGTTCAAGGCGGCGCGCATTCAGAGCCGGTGGGATGAACTGTCCAGCATCGCGCTTCCGGCCTTAGCCAAGCGGTCCGATGGCCATTATGTGGTGATCGCCAAGGCTGAGGCCGAGAAGATCTTACTGCAGGATCCCCTGGAGGAGCGGCCGACCATTCTCACCCAGGCTGAATTCGAAGCGGTCTGGTCTAGCGACCTTGTGGTCATGACCAAACGCGCCGGATTGGCTCCGCAGGATCTCCGATTCGATGTCACGTGGTTTATTCCAGCCATCGTGAAATACCGACACTTGTTAGGCGAGGTGTTCGTCGCGTCGTTTGTTGTACAGGTGTTTGCGCTACTTACCCCACTGTTCACGCAGGTCGTGATCGATAAGGTGCTAGTTCATAAGGGATTCACCACGCTTCACGTGTTGGCGGTGGGGATGGCGTCGCTCGCACTGTTTGACGCAATTTTGGGAGGACTGCGCACCTATCTCTTTGCGCATACGACGAATCGGATCGATGTCGGCTTAGGCGCCCACCTCTTTAAGCATGTGCTCTCGTTGCCGCTGGCCTACTTCGAGGCGCGCCGTGTGGGAGATACGGTCGCCCGGGTCCGAGAGCTGGAACACATCCGGCAGTTTCTTACGAGTCATTCGGTGACGGTGGTGTTGGATGTGCTCTTCACCGCCGTGTTTCTTGCGGTGATGTGGTACTACAGCGCGTCGCTGACACTCATTGTCATGGGGTCGCTGCCACTCTATGCGCTCCTCTCTATCGTGATCACGCCGATCATCCGCGTCCGGTTGAACGAAAAATTCAGCCGTGGGGCGGACAACCAGTCGTTTCTGGTCGAAGCCATCAGCGGGATTCAAACGGTGAAGGCGATGGCCGTGGAGCCGCCTCTTCAACGGCGCTGGGATGAACAGCTCGCGGGTTATGTGGCGGCGAGTTTCCGTGCCACCAGTGTGATGACGATTGCGGGGCAGATCGCCGGGTTCATTCAAAAGATCACCACAATTGCGATTCTCTGGACCGGCGCGTATCTCGTGATTGGCGGGGAGCTGACGATCGGGCAATTGATTGCCTTCAATATGCTGTCGGGGCAGGTCACCGGACCGCTCTTGCGTCTCGTGAATCTCTGGCAGGAATTCCAGCAGGTCGGCATCTCCCTCCAGCGGCTCGGGGATGTCCTGAACACCAAACCAGAGCCGTCCTACTCTCCAACTCGCACCACCTTGCCACAGATCGCAGGACAGATCACCTTCGAGGAGGTCACGTTTCGCTATCGTCCTGACAGTCCGCCCGTATTGCATCATGTGAGGTTGGCGATTCCACCTGGCCAGGTCATCGGCATCGTCGGTCGGTCCGGTTCCGGTAAGAGCACGATTGCCAAATTGTTGCAACGGCTCTATGTGCCGGAGCGTGGCCGGATCCTCGTGGATGGTGTGGATGTGGGGCAAGTCGACCCAGCCTGGTTGCGCCGGCAAGTCGGGGTCGTGCTGCAAGAGAACTTCCTCTTCAATCTGTCTGTGCGAGAGAACATCGCCTTAACCGACCCGGGTCTGTCGATGGAGCACGTGATCCAGGCTGCCCAACTTTCCGGCGCGCACGAGTTTATTCTAGAACTCCCCGAGGGATACGACACCCGAGTCGGCGAGCACGGGTGTTCGCTGTCGGGTGGCCAGAAGCAACGCATTGCCATCGCGCGTGCGCTGGTGGCGAATCCGCGCGTCCTCATCTTTGATGAGGCGACCAGTGCGCTGGATTACGAATCGGAGGCCATCATCCAACGCAATCTGGCTCAGATCAGCACCGGCCGGACCGTCCTGATCATCGCCCATCGCTTGAGTACGGTACGCGCTGCGCATCGCATCTATGTCCTGGACAAAGGGGTCATTATTGAGGACGGCCCGCATGAGGAATTGTTAAGTCGGAATGGGATGTATAGCCGGTTGCATCGACATCAGGAGGGGCGATCCGCCGCAGCATGATGAATTTTTTCCTCTCTTGCTCGCGTCATGTGTCCGTGTGGCGCGATGCCTGGCGCACGGAAACCCAGAAACCACTGGCCGTGGCGCCCAGAGCCAAAGTGGTCGAGTTCTTGCCTGCCATTCTCGAGATCGAAGATGCCCCGCCTTCCCCGGTGGGAAGAGCGATTCTGTGGACGATTGTCCTGGTGATCCTAGCGGGGATGGTCTGGTCGAGCGTGAGTTGGATCGATATGGTGGCCGTGGCGCCAGGCCAGATCATTCCGAGTGGCTATTCAAAAACGATTCAACCGTTCGAAACGGGTGTCATCGCGGCTATTCATGTCCAAGACGGGCAGAGCGTCAAGAAGGGGGAGGTGCTGTTGGAGCTCGATCCCACTCAGAACCGTGCAGATCGAGACCGCGCCGCCAATGAATATCGCGCCGCGACCGTGGAGGCCGCCCGGTTGCGAGCGCTCATCGCAGGGGCCTCCACGTTTGAGCCGCCCTCGGACGCCGATTCTCAGTATGTCCTATTGCAGCAAGCGCTGCTTAAGAACCAGCTGACTGAATTTCACGCACGGGT